>JACXTT010006521.1_pt1 | contig 16628 bp, 15 predicted proteins | sample 9270951 | NCBI WGS metagenome assembly JACXTT01 (sample SAMN15532306, study PRJNA645909) | rock metagenome | isolation source: weathered quartz diorite | place: Puerto Rico | collected 2017-06-21 | reverse complement strand
GGAGCAGACGGGACCAGGATTATGCCGCGTGCGCCACACGCCGGTCAGACACGTGCACCCTCTGGCGTGGTGCGGAGGCGCGCCGACGCGGGATAATCAGGCACGCGGGATAATGTCGGTTATCCCGCGCGCGGGATAAGCGGCACACCTGCGCGAGCCACCTGGTGATGGGTCCGCCGTCGCAGGCAAACGGATTTGGCCGCACTTGGTCGCTGCGCGAGGCACAGCAGTGGCTCGGCCATCGCTCGATCACCACCACCGAGCGCTACGCCCACCTCGCGCCCGACGGTCTCGCCGCGCGTGCTGCGGAGGTCCATCGAGCTGGGAGCGAATCGCCTGCCCGTGTCACCTCTCAACCACCGGCGCAATAAAGTCCGTCCCCGCGGATCACGCCTCGTGGTCTGTTGAGACTCGAGTGCTCGCGTAACCGACGTCGGCGGGCTGTGGCGCGCGCGGGGTCTCGCGATCCCTCGGAACGAGCACGACGCGCGGAGCGAGCAACATCTCGATCAGCGCATTGTTGAGTGGTGAGCCAACCGCCTTTCGGATGTCCCAGTTCACGAGCGCGATGTCCGCGGTCAGGTTCAGCCAGCCAACAACATCTTCGATCGTGTAGCAGAAGCAAGGTGGATCGAGATGTTGAAGGTGGTTGCGCAAGCCCTTCATGATCCAGAGTGCCTTCTTCGCCCCGTGCGCCTCGAGGTCGTTGCCGGTGATCTGGAAGACCCACCTGAGCTTGTCGCGCAACCTCCGGCCGAAGCGGCCGCCCAAGCGAGCTTCGTCGAACGTCCAGCCAGGCGGCGGATCATATTGGGCCTTGTAGTAGAGCTGGTGCAGCGTCGTGTCGATGAGCGACACGCACTCGCAAACGAACGCCCGCAAGTCCTGGAACCAATCGACGGTCGTGAAATTGTGGCTGTCCCGAACGACGCGGTCTCGCAACTTGAGGATGTGGTTCATGATCACGAGCTGAAGCGACATGTAAACGTACCCTTCGCGATCGATCTTGGGGTGAATCGGAAAGTCTCGTCCAAGCGGGAGGCTTGCTGTCAGAGCAACACCAGGCTGGTGGAACCCGACGTCGAGCGACGTGTCTAACCACGGGCAAATTGGTTCGAAGAGAGCGAGAGCGTCGTGATCGAGCCGGCCGGACGCGAGATGGCGATCGAGGCTGCGGACCGAGATGGGCTTCGAGTCCCATGTCTTTGTGATCTCGCCGGTGTCGCCCTTGGCCGAGTAGCAATTGATGATGCGCTCCCCCTTTTCCTTCAGCCACCCGCTGCGCGATTTTCTTTCGGTGCAGTAGTAGTTCATGAGGGCGACCGCGACGTCGCGGGCGATCCGCCCATTTGGCTTGCGTGGCTCGTAAGCGATGAAGCAGTGCTCTTCGGTCATGCGCCGAACCTACTCGGCGAAGAGCCGCGGGGCCCAGCCCGAAACGGCGCGGCGGCTGACGCCGCCGCTCGGCGAGCGCCGCGAACGGGCAGCTGAGCTGCTGCTGAGGGCTGTCCGCTTCGTGCACCAGGCAGAGAATCGGCTACATTCGGGAGAACGAGGTAGACGATGGCACGGCGTGGTGGTGATGGTTGGCTTGCGGTTGCGCTCTTGGGATTCGGAATCGCCGCGGTGGGGGTTGCTGTCGCCGCCGCCCCAGAGGCAGAGCGCCGGCGAGCACGTGCGCGCGAAATTCGACAGCAGGCGGATCGCTGGTTGCTCGACCAGCTGGTGGGCGTGTCACAGGATCCGTTGATGCTGGAGTCTGCGCGCCGGATCGCCTGGGCCGGCGCCAGCTTATTCCGCAACCTCTGGATCGAGTCGGGCCGCTCCGGAAGCGTGCTCCCGTCCAGTTTCAAGCTCCGGCTCTACGGTAACTGGTGCGGCCCAGGCTACGGCGGCGGGCCGTGCATCGACGAGATAGATTGTCTCTGCCGCGAGCACGACGCGCAGTACGAGCACGCCGCCCAGGTCGAAGCAGGGCGCGCATAGCGCCGCCGTTCGCGGCCGACGGTGGCCGCTGATCGTCGGGCAGCCCGGGTCGATGTCTCGCTCCGCACGCATGCCACGCCGCGCCGCCGCGCGCGCCTTCCGCGGCGAAATTCCCGCGCAGAAGTGACACCCAAGTGACACCGCGAAAAATACTGAACGCGAAAAGCTGAAAGATATCCGCGCCCCCGGCAAGGATCGAACTTGCGACCTTCGGTTTAGGAAACCGCTGCTCTATCCACTGAGCTACGAGGGCAAGTGTTTGAAAACGCGTCGAAAATTCGCACGAACCTACAATTTCAGCAAGCCTTCATTTCCACGCCGTTGCCACGGCTAAAAAAATTCTGCCGCGCCGACGCGCGCGCGCCCCCATACACCCCACGCGATTTCAACAGGTTGAGGCCGCGACACGCGGTCGCGAACCACGAGCAGCGGTCGAAATAACCGCTGCTCGGCGCTATGGATCCGCGTACTAGTCAACGCGATACTCGGACTGGTCCGTCGGCGAGGAGCTCGCGCTCGGTCAGCTTCACGCCCACGTTGCCGAACGATCGTTCTATACGCGGGGCACAAACACCAAACGCGGCGATCACCCACGCCTGCGTCCCCTAGTGGTGAAAACGCGATGTCAATGGCCCGCAATCCGAATGACGACCGCCTCGAAGAGGGAACGGGGAGGTTGAGCGGGTCGTCGAGCAGTCCCGTAGACGGCGGCGCGAAACGATCGCGGCCAACGCGACCAAGCTCACGCTGCCGAGCCAATCGAGCCGCGTTTGATGCGCGGCGCTCGCGCAACCGCCGCAGCCCTTCGCCGCGCTCGGAGCCTCCTCGGGGGGAGACTCGATGCGGCACCCGCTCGCGTCGAGCGAGACGAGCTTCAAGACGTGCTTGATCGTGGCGCGAGGATCCTCCTGTGGCAACACGTGCGACGAGTGCGGCCCGTTGTCGCACTTCACTACGCCGGCGCCGCCGACCAGCTTGTCGAAGGCGGCTTGGTCGTCCTTCGGAGCGTCCGCGGCGCGCGCGCTCTTCCACGCCGCGTAGACCTCCTTCTTCATGCCATAGAGCTTCGTGTAGAGCGAACGGCGGCCGAGCTGCCCGGCTCGTGGCTGTCGACTTTGAACTGGGCCCGGAGCAACTCGAGGTCAGGCGGACGGCGCGGGAGGTCATCGCTCGCTTTGCGCCGGATGCGAAGCGGCTTCGCCGGATGATCTTCGGCGAGCAGCGGTTTCCCGAGGAGGTTTGGCGGGCGTTTGCCGAGGCGGGGTTCCTCGGCGCCGTCATCCCCGAGGAATACGGGGGCAACGGCATGGGCCTGCTCGCGATGACGATCGCCATGGAGGAGATGAGCGCGGCCGGGTTCGCGAGCGCGCTGCTCATCCTCACCTCGATGGATAGCGCGGCGATCGCGAAGATCGGCAGCGAAGAGCTGAAGCGCCGCGTTTTGCCGCAGATCGCGCGCGGGGATCTCAAGCTGTGCTTCGCGGTGACCGAGCCCGACGCCGGCACCAACACCTTCCGGATCCGGACGTTCGCGAGGCGCTCCGGGTCGAAGTTCTCGATCAGCGGGGAGAAGACGTTCATCACCGGCGCGGACGTCGCGGACCGCGTGCTGCTCGTCGCGCGCACGACCAGCGCGGAGGAGGCGAAGGCTCGCGGGCTGCCGAAGTCGTTCGGCCTGAGCCTGTTCCTCGTCGACACCAAGGCGAAGGGCGTCACGCTCACCGCGCTGCCGATGCGTGGGATCGAGGGCTACCGGCAATTCCTCGTGCATTTCGACGAGGTGGAGGTCGCGGCCGAGGACTTGGTCGGCGAGCCCGACGCCGGCGCCGTCGCGATGTTCCTGACGCTGAACCCGGAGCGGATTTACGCCGCGGCGACGGCGTGCGGCATGACCGACCACCTCATCAAGCGATCGGTCGACTACGCGTCGCAGCGGAAGGTGTTCGGCGACCGGGCCATCGGCGCTTATCAGGCCGTGCAGCACCCGCTGGCCGAGAGCGCGATCGCTCTCGAGGGCGCGCGCCTGCTCACGTATCGCGCCGCTTGGGCCTTCGACAAGAACGAGCAGCCCGGCCTGGTCGGCTTCTACGCCAACTGCGCCAAGCACACGGCGGCCGATCTCGCGCTCCGGACCGCCGACCACGCGATGCAGATCCACGGCGGCAACGGCTTCTCCGAGGAGCTCGGGATCGTCCAGCTGTGGGAAGCCGCGCGGCTGTTCAAGACCGCCCCGATCAACCGCGAGATGATCCTGAACTACGTCGCGGAGCACCAGCTCGGCCTGCCGCGCTCGTACTGACCGCCGGCGTCGCCTAGTCACCCTCGGCGCGTCCATGCTACTCGTGGGGAATGGTGAGCCGCCGGGGCGGAGGCACTCGGGACCACGACGCCGGGACCGCCGATACCGGCGCCGGGGCGGTCGCGGTGGCGCTCGCCGCCGGACGCCCGCTCGCGGCGGATCTCCTGCCCACGGTGTACCGCGAGCTCAAGAAGGTCGCCGCGGCGATGCATCGGCGCCTGCGTCCAGGCGACACGCTGCAGGCCACGGCGATCGTCCACGAGGCGTACGCCAAGCTGGTCGCGCGAGGCGATCCGGGCTGGGACGGCCGCCGCCATTTCCTCGGAGCCGCCGCGCAGGCCATGCGCGAGATCATCGTGGATCACCTCCGGAGCAAGTCGGCCGTCAAGCGCGGCCTCGGTAAACCCGCGGAGGACATCGACGTCGCCATCGCCCTGCCGACGACCGACATCGGCCTCGAGGACGTGCTCGCGGTCGACGCCGCGCTGGGTCGCCTGGAGCTCGAGCGCCCGCGCGCCGCGCGGGTCGTGGTGATGCGCTACTTCGCGGGGATGTCGGAGGCGGAAATCGCCGACGCCATCGCGGTCACGCCTCGCACCGTGCAGCGGGAATGGCGCGTGGCCCGCGCGTGGCTCCACGCGGCTCTCTTCGCGGATCCGGCGTGAACGGCGGGACCGGGGTCGACCGCGTGGCCGCCCTCTTCGACGCGGTGGCCGACCTCGATCCGCGGGCCGCCGCGGAGCGCCTCGACGAGGAGTGCGCCGGCGATCCGGCGCTGCGACAGGCCGTCGACCGCCTCCTCGCGCACGACCGGGCCGCGGTCTCGGGCTTCCTCGCGCCGCTCGTCGCCGAGGCGCGCCCGCAGCCGCCCCCGATCGCCCCGTCGACGCGGCTCGGCCGCTACCTCGTCCTGCGCGAGGTGGCCGAGGGCGGGATGGGGACGGTGTACGTCGGCTACGACGAGGCTCTCGACCGGCGCGTGGCGCTCAAGGTGCTGCACGTCGCCGCCGGCGGCGCGCGCCCGTGGCTTCTCCGCGAGGGGCAGGCGCTCGCGCGGCTGTCGCACCCCAACGTCGTCGCGCTCCACGAGCTCGACGAGCACGAGGGCCGCGTCTATCTGGCGATGGAGCTGGTGGAGGGATCCACGCTGCGCGCCTGGCTCGCAGAGCGCCCGCGGAGCATTTCCGACATCCTCCGGGCGTTCGTGCAGGCCGGCAGGGGGCTCGCCGCCGCCCACCAGGCGGGGGTCGTGCACCGGGACTTCAAGCCCGAAAACGTGCTCGTCGGCGCCGACGGGCGCGCGCGGGTCGGCGACTTCGGCATCGCGGCGTTGGCGAGCGTCGAGCCGGACGGTGTGCCGGCGCTGGCGTCGCGAGGCGGAGAGCTCGCCACGACGCACGGAGCCCTGATGGGCACGCCCGCCTACATCTCGCCGGAGCAGTTCGAGGGCGAGCGCGCCACTCCGCTGAGCGATCAGTGGAGCTTCGCGGTTTCCCTCTACATGGCGGTCTACGGCCGCGATCCGTACGAGGGAGAGACCCTGGCCGACCGGGCGGAGAGCGTCCGCGGCCAGCCGGCCGTGCCGCCACACCGGGCCGAGCTGCCCGCGTGGCTGTGGCCGATCCTCGAGCGCGCGCTCGAGCGTGTGCCCGAGCGCCGCTTTCCCTCGATGGGCGCGCTGCTCGAGGCGATCGTCCGAAATGTCCCGAGGGATCCCGAGCTCGATCCGAGCTTCGTCGTTCGCGAGCGCCAGATCCTCAGCGCCGTGTTCGTGGCCGCGTACCTGGCGCACGGCCTGGCGTTCCTCGTCCCGGCGACGGCCCAGGCGCTCACGCGCCCCGCCGGCCTCGTCGCCGTGCCCGCGATCCTGATGGGGCTCACCGCGGCGGTGGTGGCGGCGCGCTGGCGTCTGCTCGCGAAGAACCGCTACGGCGAGCGGCTCGCGGCCGTCTTCCTGTCGGCGGGAGCGGCCTTCCTCGGGCACCGCGTGCTCACGGTCCACATGGGCTTCACGCCCGCGCAGATCCTGGTCGACGACTGCGCCATGTTGACGCTCGCGTACGTCGTCGTCGCGCTCCTCGACGTCCGCTGGGTGTGGATCCTCGCGGGCGTATCGGCGGCGACGACGCTCGCCGGAGCCCTCCGACCCGCCGACGCGACCGTCGCGGTTGGAGTGGGCTGCCTCGCCTGCGCGTTCGCGATGCTGGTCCGCCTGTTCTTGGACCGGCACGTGCGCCCGGCCGCCGCGGTGCATCCCCGAGCCCGCTCCGAGGACGCCGCCGAGACCCCCGACCGCGCCGCCTGAAAAAAAAATCGTCGACCGTGTCGGGTCGCGCCGGGTTTTCCCGGATGGAAGGACATGGGCTCGACGCAGGCTCAGATCGCCGTCTCGTACGACGTCTCGAACGACTTCTTCCGTTTGTGGCTCGACGAGCGCATGGTTTACACGAGCGCGATCTTCGACGACGACGGCTGGCACACGGACTCGCTCGAGGCCGCGCAAACCCGCAAGCTCGAGTGGCACCATGCCGCCGCGCACATCGAGCCGGACATGCGCGTGCTCGATCTCGGCTGCGGCTGGGGCGGCAACCTGGCGTATCTGGCCGCCGAGCGCGGCGTCCGCGCGTGCCACGGCGTGACGCTGTCGAAGGAACAGGGCGCGTGGATCCGCGAGCGGAACCTGCCGAACGTCACCGTGCAGATCGGCTCGTGGACCGACTTCGAGCCCGAGGCCCCTTTCGATGCCATCGAGAACATCGGAATGCTGGAGCATCTCGCGAGCCCGGAGGAGGCGCGCTCGGGCCGTCACATCGCGATCTACCGCGAGTTCTTCCGCCGTTGCCGCGCATGGACGCGCCCGGGTGCGTGGATGAGCTTCCAGACGATCCTGCGGAACCGGTTTCCGCGCTCGCGCGACGAGGCGGAGGCCATGGGGCACGTGAACGGGATTTTCCCCGGCGGTATGGCGCCGCGGCTCGAGGACATCGCCATCGCCGTCAACCCGCACTGGGAGATCCGCCGCATGGTGACGCGCCGGCTCGATTACCAGCGGACGTGCGCGGCGTGGCGCGAACGCCTGCGCGGCCACGAGCGGACCATCCGCGAGCGCTGGGGCGAGCGGCTTTTTGCCGATTACGACCGTTACTTGTCGACGTGCCAGTGGGCGTTCGGGCGGCATTACCACTCCTTGTTGCAGTGCTCGCTGTCCCGAATCGACGGATGAGGTGACCATGAATCCGCGGGAAACCCTGCTACGAGAGTTCGAGATCTGCGCCAGCGAAGCGGCCCGCCGGAGCATTTCCGGCGTGGACGCGAACAAGCCGATCGCCGACCTCGGCATCGACTCGGTGGCGGCGCTCGAGGTCGTCGGCCTGCTCGAAGATCGCCTCGGCATCCACATCCCGGACGATCAGCTCGCCACCATGGTCACGGTCGACGACCTGCTCCGCTGCGTGGAGAAGGCGCGCGGGAGCAGCCCGTGAGCGAGCCGGTGGTCGCCGTCGCGGACACCGCGCGGCAGGAGCGCCTCTACCGCAGCTACTGCACCTTCTTCGATCGGGCCGAGCGCGAACGGCGCTGGAACCCGTTGTCCGACGTCCCGTACGAGCAGATCAACCGCGACGCCCCGGAGTCGCTGGTGGTCGTCGCCGAGACGTTCTGCTGCGTCGAGAGCTACCTCCCGGATTACGTCTCGAGCGGGATCGGCCTGATGCGGCCCTATTTCGGCCAAGCGTGGTTCACGGCGAATTGGGCGTACGAGGAGAGCAAACACGCGTTGGCCTTGATGGAGTACCTCATGCGGTCGGGCCGGCGCACGCCGGAGCAGGTGTTCGATCTGCAGAACCGCCTCCGGACCGTCGCGTGGCGGCTGCCCTTCGACACCGTGCGGCGGATGACGATCTACGGCGTCTTCCAGGAACAGGCGACCTTCGTCATCTACGCGCGGCAGGAGAAGCGGGCGCGCGAGCTCGGCGACGGCTGCCTCGCGACCATCTTTCGGCTGAGCGCGCGGGACGAGCGCGCGCACGCGGGCTTCTACCAGGAGGTGGTGCGCGTCATGCTCGAGGAGGACCGCGCCGGCACGATCGCCGACATCGGCCTCGTCGCGCGATCCTTCGAGATGCCGGGCGTGCGCCTCGTCCCCGACTACGAGCGCCGCGTGGAGGTGATGCGCGAGGAGGGGCGGATGGACCGGGGCGTGTTCTTCGCGAAGGTGTTGTTCCCGGTGCTGGCGCAGCTCGGGGTGACGAGGCGTGAAATCATGGGGCACGCGCGGAATGAGCATGCGTGAGGACGTCGCGCGGCTCCGGCCGCTCCTGGAAGAGCTCATCCCGTTCCACCGGCACATCGGGCTGCGGGTCGCGTTGATCGAGCCGGGCCTCGTGCGCCTGGAGATCCCCTTCGACGAGGCGCTCCTCGGCGATCCGCTCCGCCGCGCGCTCCACGGCGGCGTGATCGCCACCGCGCTCGACGCCGGCGGCGGCTCCGCGGTGTGGACGCGCCTTCCCCGCGATACCTGGTCGTTCACGGTCGATCTGCGGATCGACTACCTTCGCCCGACGCGCGCCGAGCCGCTCGTGGTCGAGGGTCGGACGGTCCGCGTCGGGTCGGACCTCGGATGGGCCGCCATGACCGCCTACCACCCGAGCACGCCCGACGAGCCGGCGGCTCACGGCACCGGCGTCTACAAGATCGTGAGCCGCCGGTTCGACGTGGCGGAGCTGCGGCCGTGACGCGCACCCTCCTCGACGTCCTCGATGCGGCGGCCGGCGTCGCCGATCGCGGCGTGAGCTTCCTCGAGGACGACGCGGTCCGCCGCCGCAGCTGGGCCGATCTCGTGGCCGACGCGCGTGCCGTCGGCGCGCGCCTGCGCGCTCGTGGCGCCGAGGCCGGCGATCGCGTGGGCTTGGTGGTGCCCGACGCGGAGCAGTTCGTCGTGGCGTTTCTCGGGGCGGTCGCGGCGGGCCTGGTGCCGGTGCCGCTCCATCCCCCGCTCTCGCTCGCGCGACTCGACGCATGGATGAACGCGACCAGCGCCATGCTCGCCAAGGTGCGAGCGAGGACGGTGATCACCGCGCGACCCCTCGACGGCCTCGTCGCCAGCGAGCGGCCGTGGACCGTCGTCACCGTCGATGCGCTGCGCCATGGGCCGGCCCCGGCGTCGTGCCCCGACGTGCGACCGGACGACGCGCTGTTCCTCCAGTTCACCTCCGGCTCGACCGGCAACCCACGAGCGGTGGTCGTGACCCACCAAAGCGTGCTGGCCAACGCCGCCGCGACGCTGGCGAGCGTCGGCGCGCACGAGGAGGACGTGTACGTGTCGTGGCTGCCGTTTTTTCACGACATGGGGCTCATCGGCTACCTCCTGATGCCGCTCACGCTGGGGGCGGAGCTCGCGCTCGTTCCGACGCAGGCGTTCGTGCGCCGGCCATCGCGCTGGCTCGACGCGATCCACGCTCTGCGCGGCAGCATCACCACCGGGCCGAACTTCGCCTTTTCACGGCTGCTCCGCCGCGTCCGCGACGCCGATCTCGCGCGCTGGGATCTGTCCTCGGTCAAGATGATGGGCTGCGGCGCCGAGCCCATCAACGCCTCGGTCATGGACGAGTTCGTCGCTCGCTTCGGGCGCGCGGGCTTGCGCCCGGAGGCGCTGTGCCCCTGCTACGGAATGGCCGAGGCGACGCTCGCCATCTCGTTCGCCTCGCCCGCCGAGCGCGTCCGCGTCGACGTCGTCGACGGCGCGTCGCTCGCACGCGACGGCCACGCCGCCCCGGTCGCCGAGGACGCTGCGGGCGCGCAGCGCGTCGTCGGCTGTGGCCGAGCCATCCCTGGCCACCGCTTGTCGGTGGTCGACGACGGCGGCCGCATGCTGCCGGACCGTCGGGTGGGCGAAATCCGCGTTGCGGGCCCGTCCGTGACTCCGGGCTACGACGAAGACCCCGAAGCGACGGCCGCCACCTACCGGCCCGCCGCCGACGGCCCGTGGCTGCACACCGGCGACCTCGGCTACCTCGTGGACGGAGAGATCTTCCCCTGCGGGCGGAAGAAGGACCTCTTGATCGTGCACGGGCGCAACCACCCGCCGCAGGCCGTGGAGTGGGCGGCGGAGCGCGTCGAGGGCGTGCGCAAGGGCACGGTGGTCGCCTTCACCGTGCCGGGGACCGACACGGAGCAGCTCGTCGTCGTGAGCGAGACCGCCGAGGCGGATCCGGGGCGCCTCGAAGCGATGGCCGCGTCCGTGCAAGAGGTCGTCGCCGCGGAGCTGATGTTGACCGTCGCCGACGTGCGCTTCGCGAGGCCCGGCGAGGTGTCGAAGACGAGCTCCGGGAAGCTGCGGCGTGGGCACGCGCGCGCCGAATACCTGCGCCTCCGCGGGCCGGGAGGCTGACTGTGCGAAGCGGGTCGTGGTAGGGAGCGGGGATGGCGAAGCTCTACTGGAAAAGCACGTGAACCAGCTGCCGTGACGTGCGAGGTCTCGTGCGCAAGCTGGGCAAGACGGTCGAGGAGCACAACTATGCCAAGGATCCGCTCACGCGCGCGGACATCGAGGCGATCGTCGCGGCGGTCGGCTCGACGGGCGAGCTCGTCAACACGCGCCACGCGCTGGTGAAAGAGCGGGGCTGGAACGTCGATCCGCCCAGCAAGGCCGAGCTGGTGCGCGCCGCGCTGGACGAGCCGAACGTGCTGCGGCGGCCCGTGCTGATCGTCGGAGACCGCGCCGTCGTCGGGAAGGACGAAGCGGGGGTCCGCCGCCTGCTCGCCTGACCGCGCGGCTTCGAGTTTGCGCTCGCGCTTGGGGCGCGGCGATTTACAATGCCCGCGCGGAGGGCGCCCCAAGCCGATGATCGTCCGTGAGCTTCAGTTGCAGCGGTTTCGCAACTTCGACGACGTCAGGATCGAGCTCGACCCCAGGATCACGCTGATCGCCGGCCGAAACGGGTCGGGCAAGACGAACCTGCTCGAGGCGATCGCGGTGGCGCTCGGCGCGTTGGTCGAGAGCGTGGGCGTGCCGAGCCGCGGGTTGGAGCCCGGGGACGTCCGCCGCGGCAGTCGACATGACGACGATCAACCGCCGCTCCGCGTCGTGTGCCGCGCGCGGATCGACGGACAAGACCGGCGCTGGGAGCGCAACGGCACCGCCGACGAGCTGCGCCCGACGGCGCTCGCCGGCGGCGAAGGCGATGCCCTGCCGCTCTTCGGCTATTATGGCGGCAGGGGCCTTCCTCTCGCGGCCGCCGCGTCGGGCGCGCCACGGCTCGAGGCGTATCGCGGCTGCTTCGACATCGGCGATCCGGAAGACGCGGTGGTCGCGCGGCTCACGGCGCTGCTTCAGGCGGGTGAACGGTCGACCCTCCAGGCGGTCGAGGCGGTGCTGACGGAGTGCATCGGCGACTCGGATCCGGTGGTGCTCTCGCTCGGCGACGGCGGTTTGGCGATCGCCATCGGCGACGAGGCGCCCGTCCGGTTCGGCGAGCTCGGCGGCGGGCGGCGCCGCGTCGCGTCGATCGCCGCCGACCTGACCCTCCGTTGCTGCGCGTTGAACCCCCAGCTCGGCGCGTCGGCGACCGGCGGGACGCACGGCGTGGTGCTGATCGATCAGCTCGAAGCGCAGCTCCATCCGCGCTGGCAACGCTACCTGCTCGATGATTTCGCCAAGCTGTTTCCGCACCTACAACTCGTCGCCACGACCATGTCGCCGTTTCTGCTCCAGGCGCTCCACGCCGGTCGCTACCTCGACCTCGACGGACGCCAGCCGAACGACGTGCCGCGCATGAGCATCGAAGACATCACCGAAGAGGTCCTCGGCGTCCACATGCCGCAGCGCAGCAAGCGCTTCCAGGACATGCGCCGCGCCGCGCTCGAGATGATGGAGATGATGCAGGGGGCCGGGGAGCTCGACCCGATCCAAAAAGAGGCGCTGAAGGCGGAGCTCGACCAGAAGATGATCCCGTTCAGCAACGAGCCGGCGTGGACCGCGGTCATGACGGTGGAGCGAATCGCCGCCGGACTGGTCGATTACGACGCGACGGAACCGGGGGACGGCGCGTCGTGAGACCCGTCAGCAAAGGCGTCCGCACCATCGGCCAGTACGTCGGCGACACCGCGATCAACGCCTACAACGGCTACATCGACGGCTTGGCGCGCGCCGCGGCGGGCACGACCCACACGAGGCATCACCATCAGACGGCCGCCGCCAGCGCGGTCCGCACCAAGACGAGGGATCACCACAACGGGATCGTCGCGGAGATCGACCGACAGATCCCGCTGCAGCGTGCGGCGCATCCGCTCGACACGTGGATCTACACCTCGCCGGCGCGCGCGGACGACTACGGCGACGCCCGGCTGCCCCTCCGCGCGGTGATCGGCGGATACTGCTCGTTTTGTGAGCGGCGGATCCCGCAGGACATCCACGTCGAGCACCGAGCGCCGAAAGACGTCTACCCGCTACAGCGGCTCGACTGGGCCAACTTCATCCTCGCGTGCCCGACCTGCAACAGCATCAAGGGGACGAAGCACAAGGTGGTGCTCCTCCACGGCGGCCGCCGCTGGGTGGAGACGACCGAGGTGACCTACTGCTTCTGGCCCGACAAGCTGACGCCGGAGCGCAACCGCGCCTACGCGCAGGACTCGTTCAACGTGCTCCAGTACGGCGAGAACGGGACGGTACGCATCCATCCGAGCGTCCCCGACGGTCCGACCAAGGATCGGGTGCTGGCGACGATCGCCATGGTGGGCCTCGATCGCGTGCTCGACCAGACGCGGAGCCAGCACACCCGCATGTGGTTCTCCACCAACGGGGACGGCACCTACGCCGAGACGTGGGACAATTACGAGATTTCGAATCAGGCACCCTCCGGCGGCCTGATGACGAACGCAGCCGCCATGGTGACGCCGGGTATCGTTCCCATCCTCGGCGCGCGCGATCAGTCGACGCTGGTCCAGCGCTACGGCGAGATCGGCCGCGACCGGGCGCGGTTCTCCGATCTGCGCGCCCCGCAGCGCTACGAGGTCTGGCAGGTCGCCGAGCGGGCGCGTCGCGAGTATGACAAGCTGCTCGTCGACAACCCCAAGAACATCTTGAACGCCGACGCGCAGAACGTCAGCTTGGAGGAGTTCAACGGGCGCATCCGCGTGCTCACCGGGCAAATCCTCGCGGGGGCGCGCGACGCGGGCTACTGGTCCGTGTGGGTCACGGTCTTTCGGAACCGCGGCGAATCGACGCGCTTCAAGCGCCGCCCCGCGATCATCCCGGTGCTGCGAGGCCTGCTGAGCACCGACAATTTCCCCGGCACGAGGCCACACACCGACTTCAGCCCGCGCATCTACACGGACGTCGAGGAGGCCCGCTGGGGGGCGGAGGTACGACGGAAGGAGCTCGCCCACCAGTCACGCGAGGAGGCCGAGCTGGCGGCGCAGGTGCGCCAGGAGCAGACGAGCCTGGCGCTTCAGGACGACGTCGAAATGCTCCAGCAGGACGTCTATCGCCTCGAGGTCGCGGTTGCCGCCGAGCGACGCCGCAACGCGCGGCTGGTCCGTGACGGCAACGAGCTCCTGGCCGAGCGAAACGCGCTGCGGCTGAGCCAGGGGCGCCTGCAACACGACCTGCAGGCGCTCGACGACGAAGCCGCCGGTCTCCGCGAACAGCTGCGCGAGCGCGGCGTGGAGCTCTTCGCCGCCGGGCGAGACCGGGACGCCGCCTTGGCCGAGCGCAATCACGCCAGGGCGGTAGCCGAACAAGAGCACGCGCGCCGCCAACAGGCCGAAGCGCAGCTCGCCGACGCGAACGAGGACATCGAAGACATCCGCTTGGAGCGCGACCAAGCTCAGCAGGCGCGCGACGAAGCTCTCCAGGCGCGCGACGCCGCGAACAACAACGCGCGGGCGCTTTACATGCGGCTGCATCAGCTGCGACCCTTCGAGTACCCGCTGCGGTAGGTGGGCGATGCGTACCTTGCACCACGGAGCCCGACGCTATTTTCTGCGCCCGCGCGGAAGCTCGCGCGAAAGCTTCGCGGGCGAGGTGGTGACTCGGCCGGCCAACCGCGAGGACGCGGAGCGATTCCTCGCGCGGATCGCGCGCGAGCCCGGCGACGTGGCGGCGCTGCGACGCTTGCTCCAGGATCTCGATCCGCTGGTCGATCGCGGCCGGCTCGACGGCGTGCAGCTGACCGAACAGCTCGCGCGGATGTGGCTCGGCGGACGGCTGGAGCTCTCCGTCGTCGCCGAGCCGCCGCTCGCCGGCCTCGACGGCGACGTCCAGGAGGAGGAGCCGGATGGGTGGCAGCCGCGGATCCGCGAGGAGCGGCGCGTCGAGAAGACGTGGATCGAGATCGAGCTGCTCGACGAGAACGAGGCGCCGGTGGCGGGGGAGCGCTACCGCGTCCGCTTGACCGACGGCGAGACGCGCCAGGGACGGCTCGATCGCTACGGGCGCGCGCGCTACGACTACCTCGATCCCGGGCCGTGCGCGGTGTGGTTCCCCGATCTCGCCGCCAAGGCGTGGACCATCGAGGCGCGCCAGGGCGACGAGGACGATGCGCGTCCGGCGACCGCGCCGCGCTCGTGGGTGGAGATCGAGCTGCTCGACGAGGACGGCGCGCCGGCGGCGGGCGTGAGCTACGAGATCCAGCTGCCGAGCGGCGACGTGGTGCGCGGCGAGCTCGACGAGTACGGCACGGCGTTCCACGGCGACATCGATCCCGGCACGTGCACCGTCACCTTTCCCGAGCTCAACGCGCGCGAGTGGGAGGCTGCGAGCGGCAGGTCATGACCACGTTTCATCATCACACCGTCGTCCAAGGCGAGGACGTCGTGAGCATCGCGCAGCACTACCGGGTGAGGCCGGAGGACATCTGGGACCACGCCAAGAACAAGGAGCTGCGGCAGAAGCGCAAGGACGCGAACGTGCTCTATCCCGGCGACGTGCTGGTGGTGCCGCTGCCCGACGAGCAGAAGAAGGCCGACATCGCGACCGGCAAGCGCCACACCTTCCACCGCAAAGGGCGGCTCCAGAAGATCATCGTGGTGTTCAAGCAGGACGACGAGCCGCGCGCGGGTTTGCCCTACGTGCTCACCGTGGGCGATCTCCGCTTCGAGGGCACCACCGGCGGCGACGGCAAGATCGAGCACGAGGTGCCGTCGACCGCCCGCCGCGGCGTGCTGTTGCTCGGCACGGACGAGAGCGCCGACGCCTACGAGCTGCGGCTCGGTCATCTCGACCCCGTCGACACGCCCACCGGGCTCCGCGCGCGGCTCTACAACTTGGGCTTCCTGCCGGCGCTCGAGGCCGACGACCCGGCGATCGAGCGGGCGATCGAGGCGTTTCAGGAGCACGCCAAGCTGAAGGTCACGGGCCGCGCGAACGCCGCCACGCGCGCGAAGCTCGTCGAAGTGCACGGCAGCTGAGCTACCAGCGGATGCGGGCGACGAGCGCGGCGGGGTCGGCCGGCGGATCCGCGACGGGCTCGAGCAGCAACGCCACCGCGGCCACGTCCGGCTTGGCTTGATCGGGCACGGGCAGCGCGCCTCGCCACAGCAGGGTGAGGGCCGCGTCGTCGACGAAGAAGATCACCGTGTCGAGGCGGAGCTCGATCTCGTCGACGCGGCGCTCGCGCTTGGCGAAGGCGCGCGCGCGCAGCCCGGGCAGCCCGCCGCTGAAGCTCGGCTCCGTCGGGTGGATCTGCTCGAGCGCGTACGGCTCGTCGCCGCGCAGGAACGCCAGCCGCTGCGCCGCCGGCGCGCACTGGAACACCGTCCAGTCGAACGCGTCGCCGAGCGAGCCGCGCGATTGTCCGTCTTGCTCGCGCCAGGCGCGCGCGCTCGGCCCGAAGCAGGCCGGCTCGCGCAGCTGGTTGCGCGAGCGCAGCAGGCGGTCGGGGTCTTCCAGGTTCGGCAGGCGGCGATCGTTCGGCCGAAGCGGATCGGCGACGCCGAGGCCGATCGGGTTGCCCGCCACGCCGCGACCACCGAACGCGCGATCGTAGGCGAGCGGGATGCGGCGGAACGGCGCGGGCGCGGACGCGCGCCAGCCGCTCTTGCCGGGCTGCCAACTGCGATCGCCGAACACCGCGATGCGGCGGGCGAAGCCGTCTTCGCCGTGGCCGAAGCGAAAACCGACCTCGACCGACGTCGCGTCGGGCGGCGCCTGGGCGTGGCCGAACAGCACCACGTCGGCGCGCAGCTTGAGCGGCGCGAAGTCCCCTGGATAACTCGGCGCGCCCTGCTCGTCGCTCGTCTCGCCGGCGAGGGCCGCGGTCGTCGCGCGCGGCGCGGCGGGGCCACCCGGCACCAGATCGCAGGTGAGCTTGGCGACCACCGCGAAACAGTCGCGTGGCGGATCGAC
>JACXTT010006520.1_pt1 | contig 16628 bp, 11 predicted proteins | sample 9270951 | NCBI WGS metagenome assembly JACXTT01 (sample SAMN15532306, study PRJNA645909) | rock metagenome | isolation source: weathered quartz diorite | place: Puerto Rico | collected 2017-06-21 | reverse complement strand
GGGCTGACGCCCGGTCCGTGTGCCACCCCCGGAGGCCGGACCGCACCGTGGGGGCTCTCGAGGGCGACGAACACTCCTCCGCCGACGGTCGGGCAGCGGATCGCGTTGTCGAGCAGATTCCAGACCACGCGATCCATCTGCACGAGGTCGAGCTCGATCGGCGGCACCGGCGCGAGCTCGCGCTCGATGGTCACGCCCTTCAGCGCCGCGGCGCTCGCCACGGAGTGGAGCGCCTGCTCGACGATGTCGCCGAGCGACGCGCGCTGGCGCTGCAGCACGACGTCGCCTTCGCGGATCTGCTTCGCGTCGCGCAGGTTCTGCGCGATGCGCAGCATGTAGCGCGCGTCGGCGTGGATGCGACGCACGAGCTCGGTCTGCTCGTCGTCCAGCGGCGGCTGGTGCGGCTCGAGCAGCACCTCCGCCATCGCCTGGACCATCCCGAGCGGACGCTTCAGATCCCCGGCCAGTCGGGTCATGAGCTCCGTGATGAGCTTCCGCTCGTCCTGTGCACGCGCCGCGGCGCGCTCGGCCTTGCGCGCGCGCTCGACCAGATGCCCGAAGAAGATCGCCACCACGAACAGGAACGGCAACCGGACGACGTCGCCGTCGGCCAGCAGTTGGAGAACGCCGACGCTCTCGGCGCGCCCGTAGAGATGGATGAACGTGATCAGCGCCGCCGTCGATCCGATCACCTCCATGCGCTCGGTGAGCGCGGCGAGCAGCAGGACGACGAAGTAGAGGAGGAAGAAGTCGATCGAGGCGTCGCGCGCGAGCAGCAGCGCCATCGAGACCGCGATCGCATCGAAGAGCACGAGCCCCATCTCGAGTAGGCGCCCGGCGCGTCCGCGCCGCAGGAGCCAGCCGAAGACGACGTTCGACAGCATGTAGACGCAGACGTACGGGATGACGGCATCGCTCGTGAACCCGCGCTCGTGGCGAACGAGTAGAAGCGCTCCGGTCGCGACGATCAGCACCCAGCGGAGCATCAGTAGGCTCTCGCCATCGGCGATCGGCTCGGTTCGAGTGGCGTCTTGCTTCACGGGCATCCTCCCCCGCGTGTTTCTCGAAGCAAGGCGCGTACCCGCGAGACACCCACGAAAAAGCCGCAACGGAGATCGAGCTTTCGTGCGCCGTCGGCGATTCCCGACGGCGGAATCTTGCGCGCGCGTCAGATTTTCGACGACGCGGCCCGACCAGGCTCAGCGTGCCGGTGCGGCCCGCCAGCGGCCCGTCGCCTCGACCTCCACCTTCACCTCCTTCGCGACGCGGAGGAACGCGAAGCTCGGATCACGCAGTCCCCACTCGACGTACGGAATCGAGAAGGTGGTGGCGAGCGTCACGCGCTCGCCGCTCGGCGTGGCGCGGATGGCGAGCGCGAGCGGGTGGGAGCCTCCGTGGATCTCGAGATCGCCGCGGGCCGTGGCGGCGACCGTGCCCTGTCGTCCGAAGTCGCCGACGACCTCATGAACGACGAAGCGGATCTCCGGGTAGCGCTCCGACCCGAGCACGTCGGACCGCATGGCGCCGTCGCGTTTTGCGTTGCCGCTGTCGCCGCTCGCGGCATCGAGCACGATCTCACCCTCGGCCGCACCCGTCTTCGGATCGAAGCGCACGCCCCCGCGCTTCAGCGTGAACGTACCGTGCACCGTGTGCAGCGTCGCGTCGAGCGTGAACCCGACGCGCGTCGCGGCGGGGTCGAGCTCGAGGTCGACCTCTCGCGGCAGGTCGGCCGCGACCGCACGGAGCGCCCCGGCGAGCGAGGCCACGAGCAGTGCTGCGATCACGAAGACGACGGGTGTACGGGAGCTCCGCTTCGGCACGTGCACGACAGCGTAGCGAAACGATTGCCGACTGGCCACGGAGCGGCGAAGTGGCGCCTCGCGACGAGTGCAGTGCGCGCGTGTTGGAGGCGAAGAAGGAGGATCCCCATGGGTCTCGAGTCTCGGAGGTTGGCGGGTTGGCTCGCCGTCCTCGTCGCATCGGCTGGTTTCGGCTGCGGTCACGATTCGCCCGGCGCGGGCGGCGCGGTCGTCTCGGGGAACGTCTCGACGGCGTCCGCGGCGGCGCTCCGCGAGCGGTCGAGCTGGCTCGCTCGAATCGGCGAAGAGGTCTTCGGCCTCGCGCGCACCGCGCACGCGCAGACCGCCAGCACCGCGCTCGGCGGCATCACGGTCGTCGTCCGCGGCGGCGGACGCGAGGTGAGCGACCTCACGGACGACTCCGGGAACTTCAACGTCGTCGATGCACCGACGGGCGACGTGCTCGTGCTCTTCCGCCGGAGCAGCTGCGAGGCCGAGCTACCGCTCTCCGGCGTGCTCTCGAACTCGACGATCGCGCTCGGCAACGTCTCGTTCGTCTGCGTCTCGAGTGCCGGCACGGCGACCGCCTCGTCGATCCAGGAGCAGTTCTCCGCCGTGATCCGCAACGACCCCGACACGCAGGACGACGTGCGCACCTGCGTCCGCCGCGGCGGTAACGACACCGACCGCCACATCGACATGGACGGCGCGACGTTCTTCGGCGACAGCGGGAACCAGGTCGACTTCGGCGACCTGCAGATTCACGACGAGCTCGACGTGGCGGGCACGCGCTCCGCGCCGGGCGAGACGTTCACGTTCACGACCTCGACGGTGCACGTGCACCGTCACAACGTGAAGGACGACTGCCTGAATCCGCTGTGACGAAGCGCGGGCGGCGCCCGTTCGCGCGGCGCCGCCCGGCTCGCGTCTCAGACTCCGTACAGCCGTCGTGCGTCCGCGCGGAGCTCGGCGCGGAAGTCGGGGTGAGCGACGGCGATCAGCTCGTCGATGCGTCCGCGGATCGACTTGCCGCGCAGGCGCGCGATGCCTTGTTCGGTGACGACGAAGTCGACGAACCCGCGGTGCACCGTGACCGTGGAGCCGGCCTCGTGCTGCGAGACGACGCGCGTGACGCGAGCGCTCGGCAGCAGCTGCGACGATGGCAGCACGATGACCGATCCGCCCGCCGCGGTCGAAGCGCCGACGGCGAACGCGGGCTGTCCACCGGGACCGCTGAACAAGCGCGGCCCGCGGGTCTCGGAACAGACGTTGCCGGTCAGGTCGACGGCCAGCGCGTTGTTCACGGCCACGAAGTTCTCGAGCTGGAGCAGGTTTCGGAGATCGTCCGTGTAGGTGAAGTCGTAGAGCTCGAACATCGGATGGCCGTCGATGAACTCGAGGTCCTCCTGCGGCATCAGCGTCAACGCCGAGGCCACGACCTTGTTCGGATGGAGAGCCTTCTTCGCGCCGGTCACGACGCCCGCCTTCACGAGGTCGACGATGCCGCCGGGGACGATCTCGGAATGGATGCCGAGGTCGTGCTTGTCGCCGAGGAAGGCGAGTAGCGCGGCGGACACGTCGCCGACGCCGATCTGCAGCGTCGCGCCGTCGCGCACGATCTCGCCGGCGACGAGCGAGCAGATCACCTGCGCCGCGATCTCGGTCTCCGCCGAGCGCGGCGGCAGCGCGGGCGGAGGCGGCTTGGCTCCGGCCTCGCACACGCGGGCGAAGCGCGCGAGCGGGATCGAGTTCTGTCCGCCGGTGCGGATGAACTCCGAGTGGATCTCGCCGACGAGCAGCTTCGCGTGGCGGCTCACCGTCGGCCCGAACCAGACGCCGCCACCGAACGAGCAGTTGCCGTGCTCGTCGGGCGGCGAGATCGGGATCATCGCCACGTCGATGTCCGGGCCGATGCCGGGAGGGAGCTGGCCGGTACGCCACTGTGCGACCGGGAAGTAATCGTACTTGCCCTCGTTGATCGGCGCGCGCTCGAACGGTCCCGCGTAGGACACGCAGACCCGGAAGCTTTCGAGCGCTGCCGGGTCGTTCCAATCGAACGGCGTGAGGAACGTGAGCAGCTTCACGTCGCGGAGCGTCCCGCGGCGCTCGAGCAGCGCGCGGCTCAAGGTCGTCGGCGTGGACGTCCAGCCGCCCATGTAGACGGTCTGCCCGCTCTCCACCACGGCGACCGCGTCCTCCGGACTGCAAAGACGCTCGCCACAGCGCGCGCGCCAGCCTTCTAGGATTCTCATTCAGGGACCCCGTGCGCCGCTTCGCGGCTCCGATGGCCCCCGAACCTCCGTCGCGGCGCGGCGCATGTCCGCGCCGCTCCACGTCCCTCGTTCCGGTCCCGACCGAGTGGCCCCATACGGGTCGTCATACCAACGTCGGCGTCGGCCGAGAAGCGCGAACGCGGCTTCGCGGAAGCGCCTTGCGGTCGTCGCCCGACAAGCGGTATGCGGCGGGACTCTCGGAGGTTCCATGGAAGGACTCGAAGATCTGCGCGTGGTGGAGCTCGGCGGCATGGTGTCCGCCGCGTATGCGACGAAGCTGATGGCCGACCTCGGCGCCGACGTGGTCAAGGTGGAAGACCCGTCCGGCGATCGCGCGCGGCTGCGGGGACCGTTCCCCGGCGGCGCCGCGGACGCCGAGAAGAGCGGCCTCTTCCTCTATCTCAACACGAACAAGCGTGGCGTCGTGCTCGACCTGACGAGCGCCGCGGACCGCGCGCGCTTCGACGACCTCGTCGCCTGGGCCGATCTCGTCGTCCACAACTACACGCCGGCCGAGATGGCGGCGCGCGGCCTCGACTACGAGCGCCTGCGCGCCGTGAACCCGCGCCTCGTGCTCTGCTCGATCACGCCGTTCGGACTCGACGGTCCGCACGCCGGATACCGTGCGGAAGAGATCACGCTCGCGCACGCAGGCGGCTGGGCCTGGCTTAGCCCCGGCGCCTCCGAGCGGCCGGACCTTCCTCCGCTGAAGGCCTTCGGTCACCAGTCGGACTTCCACACCGGCCTCTCGGCGCAAGTCGCGTCGCTCGGCGCCGTCTTCCGGGCGCAGCGGACCGGTCGTGGCGAGCACGTCGACCTCTCCGCGCAGGCGCACGTCGTCTCGTTCACGGAGCAGAACCTCACGTACTACACGTACTGCGAGCGCGTGGCGTCCCGGCTCGGCCTGCGGCTGCTGTTCCCCTGGGGCATGTTCGAGTGCCAGGACGGGCTCATCTTCTTCGTCATCGTCGAGGAGGATCAGTGGAAGCGGCTCCTCGAGCTCATGGGGAATCCCGAGTGGGCGAGCTGGGACATCTTCCAGGGCATCGTCGCGCGCTCGCAGAATCAAGACGTGATGCGGCCGTTCATCGCGGAGTGGACCAAGACCTGGAAGGTGGCCGATCTGTTCAAGGCCGGACAGGAGCGGCGCATCTGCTTCGCACCGGTGTCGACGATGGCGGACCTCGATGGCTCGCAGCACCTCCGTGATCGCGGCTTCATCGTCGAGGTCGATCACACGCGCGCCGGCAAGCTCCGTCAGCCGGGAGCGCCGTATCGCGTGTCGGAGGGTTGGTGGAAGGTCCGCCGGCCCGCGCCGACGCTCGGGCAGCACTCGATCGAGGTGCTCGGAAAGCCGCTGCCGAAGCGGCCCATCGCGAAGCCCGCGGAAGGTGCCGCGAAGCTTCCGCTCGCGGGCGTGCGCGTCGCCGATTTCAGCTGGGTGTGGGCGGGGCCGTTCTGCGCGCTGCAGCTCGCCCACCTCGGCGCGGACGTGATCCGGCTCGAGTCCGCGTCGCGCCCCGACGCCGGTCGAAGATTGCCCATCTATCCCGTCGGCATGGAAGGCGGCATCAACCGCTCCGGCTACTTCAACCAGTGGAATCAGGGGAAGCGGAGCGTAGCGCTGAATCTCGGCGCGCCCGGCGCCTGCGAGCTCGCGAAGAAGATCGTCGCGCACTGCGACGTCGTCGTCGAGAACTTCGCGACCGGCGTGATGGAGCGGCTCGGCCTCGGCTTCGAGGAGCTCAAGAAGATCCGGCCGGACGTGATACTGGCATCGATCTCGGGCTACGGGCACACCGGCTCGCAGAGCAGCTACATGGGCTACGGCCCGGCGATGGTGCCGCTCGCGGGCCTCGCCTCGCTCACCGGTTACTCCGACGACGGCCCGCGCGAGGTCGGCATCTCCTACGGCGATCCGACCGGCGGCATCACGGCTGCGGCCGGCGTGCTCGCGGCGCTGGTCGCACGGAAGACGACGGGGAAGGGCGCGCACATCGACGCCTCGCTGTGGGAATCGACGGCCGCGCTCACCGCGGAAGGCTTCCTGCCCTATGTGATGAGCGGCGTGGCCCCGAGCCGCATGGGCAACCGCGATACGGTGATGGCGCCGCACAACTGCTACCGCGCCGCGGGCGAGGACGACTGGGTGACGATCGCCTGCGCGACCGAGGGCGAGTGGCAGGCGCTCTGCCGCGTGATGGAGCGGCCGGAGCTCGCGAGCGATCCGCGCTTCGCGACCGCGGCGGCGAGGAAGGCGAACGAGGACGCGCTCGACGAGGAGATCTCGGGCTGGACGATGCCGCTCGATCGCTGGGAGATCACCCGCCGGTTGCAGGCCGTGGGCGTGGCCGCATTCCCGTCGCAGTCGAGCCAGGACCTCGTCGCCGATCCGCAGCTCCTGCACCGCGACTTCTTCGTGCGGCTTCCGCATCCCGAGGTCGGCGTGCGCACGCACGCCGGCATGCCTTGGCGTCTCACCGAAAGCCCGGGCGGCGTACGCGCCCCCGCGCCCGTGCTCGGCCAGCACACGGACGAGGTGCTGCGCGAGCTCCTCGGGATGAGCGCGGACGAGATCGCGCGTCTCAAGGAGCAGAAGGTCCTCTACTGATGAAGATCGCTCTCTTCGCCTGCAACATGGGCCCGTGCGCCGATCCCGGCGTCGCGGCCCGGGTGGCGCGTGCCGCGGAAGACGCCGGCTTCGAGAGCCTCTGGGTCGGCGAGCACGTCGTGCTTCCCGATCCGCAGGCGCCGCCTTCGCCGCTGCCACCCGACGCGGCCATGCTCGATCCCGTCATCGCGCTCACGTTCCTTGCGGCGCACACCCAGCGCGTGAAGCTCGGCACCGGCATCGTCATCCTGCCGCAGCGCTCGCCGCTCGTGCTCGCCAAGGAGCTCGCATCGCTCGACGTGGTGTCGAACGGGCGGCTCGTGTTCGGCATCGGCATCGGTTACCTCAAGGCCGAGTTCGATGCGCTCGGCGTGCCGTTCGAGCAGAAGGGCGCGCGCACCGAGGAATACCTGCGCGCGATGCTGGCGATCTGGACGATGGAGAAGCCGAGCTTCCAGGGCCGCTTCGCGTCGTTTGCGAACGTGCAGGCGAAGCCCGTGCCGGTGCAGCGCCCGCATCCGGAGATCGTCTTCGGCGGCCGGACGCCCGCGGCGTTCGACCGTGCCGCGCGGCTCGCGAGCGGCTGGTACGGGTTCGCGCTCGACCTCGACGGCACGAAGCAATCGATCGACGGCCTGCGCACCGCGTGCGCGAAGCACGGCAAGCGAGTCGAGGACGTCGAGATCAGCATCACGCCCGCTCCCGAGCGCTCGCCCGGGTTCCTCTCGCACGACGCGGCCGCGCGCTACGCGGAGCTCGGCGTCGGTCGGCTCATCCTCTACGCGCCGCGTGCGAGGGACGAGGCGAGCCTCCTCGCCGCCGTCGCCGAGGCCGGGAAGAATCTCGTCGGCAAGGTGTGAACGGCTACTCGCGCGTCCGGCGAGAAGCGGCTATCGTCGCGCGAGGATCGACGCCGTCGGTCGTGGCGGGATCGCGCGAGCGGCAGGCAAGAGGAGACTTCGATGCGACCTATCCCCCTCGGACTGCTGGCCGGCGCCGCGTGGCTCGCGAACCTCGGTGCGGTGCCTCTCGTTCCCGTCTCTCACGCCGACCCGCGGATCGCCGCGGCGCGAGCAATCCGCGACCAGGAGCCGCCCGCGAAGCCCGAGGGCGATTCCGGCGGTGACGGCGGCGGCGACAGCGGATCGAGCGACGGCGGCCAGGAAGAAGAGTCCGACTGACGGCCGGATCCCGACCGCGCCTCAGAAGAGATAGCGCAGCCGGACGTACGTCTCGTCGTTCCGCGCGAACTCGCCGACCGTCGAGTCGCGATGGCCGGCGATCAGCAAGAAGCCGATGCGTGCGTCGATCGCGTCGGTCACGGCATAGGTGAGCCGCCAGTTTCCGACGCCGTAGACGCCCTGCATTCCGTAGAGGCCGAGCATCTCGGCGCGCAGCCGATCGTCGAGGAAGCCGCGCCGGACGGTCGTCTCGAAGCGGGTCTCCCAGTTGCTGACCAGCAGCGCCGCGTCGTTTCGCCGCAGGACCGTCTGGTTCACCTGCGCGAGCACGAACGTGTCGCCGAGCAGTGCGTCGGCGCCGAGTCCCCATTCGAAGCCATCGCGCGCGACGCTGGCGTCGGCGAGCGTCACGTCGACCGGAGCTTCCTGGCCGGCGACCAACGGGACGAGATCGATGCCCGCGATGCGCTCGCTGGCGACGATGTCGCGGATGGCGCGTGGGTAGAGCCGGCCGCTCACGTACGCGGCCTCGCCGCGCACCGTGAAGCGATGCGTGCTGAAAGCGAAGTCCGCGCCGATCGTGTGGATGCGGCGATCGTCGGGCGCGATCGTGATCTCCGAGCGCACCGAGCGGCCGAGCAGGTCGCCGAGGTCGGGCCGCACGAACCCCCGTGCGTGCGCCTGGAACGCCGGAACGGTGTCGGTGCCGTCGTATCCGTAGATCGCCACGTCCACGCCCGAGACCAGCGCCGCGAGGCGGAGCCCGACCGCGCCGTGGTCGAGGCTCCGCGAGGGCAAGCCGTCGTTCGAGAGCAGCGCGCGGTTTCGCACGGTGAATCCGTTCACCACCGTCGAGGCCGGGACGCGCGCGACCGGCGGATACCAGCGCTCGGACGAATCGGGGAAGCGAAACGCCGTCGCGATCGGCGCCCACACGATCGTCAGGCGCAGATCGCGGACGGGCGCTGGAATCGTCGGCCCGTAGAGCGTCGCGGCGAGCGCCGGGATCGCGACCTTGCGGTCGACTTCGTCGTCGAGGAATGGATCGCTCCAACGGCGCGGATTCAGCAGATCGTTCGGCTGCGTGCCGTCGAGCTTTCCCCAGGCGAAGCGTTGCAGGCCCGCACGCACGTCGAGGTGGGCGCTCGTCCAGTCGAGGAGCGCCTCTTCGAGCTCGAGGCTCGGATCCGTCGACTGGAACGTGTCGTCGAGGTTCAGGAGCTGAACGCCCCGCGAGCGGTGCGGGGTGCCGCCGATCGCCGCGCGGAACGCGGCTTCCGCGCGAAGGCCGAGCGGCAACGCGCTTCGCACCCGAAGCCGCGCCGAGCCCTCGGGGTTCTCGTACGGCGTGTCCGAATCGAGCGGAACGATCGCGCCGAGCTCGATCCGTCCATCCGCCTCGATCGGGTGCCCGAGCAGCATCCCCTCGAGCGCGTCCGCCGCGGGCGCGAGCGCGGCGATCAGCAGCGCGAAGGCGGCGCCGCCGAGTCTCGGGGATCGCCTTCGGCGGCATGCCGTCGAGGCTCTTGGCTCGGGCATTGCGAACGTGGGTAGAGGAATCGCCGCGGCGGCGCCAGGCGATCGCAGGCGAGACCAACCGCCGCGATCGCGACCCCGGCCAACGGAACCACCCAGGCGAGCAGCGCGGCGTCGTCAGCGGAGACCCAGCCGAGCGGCAGCGCGATCGCGCCCGCGGCGAACGTGCCGGACGACAGGACGGTTTCCATTTCGCTCCCTTCGCTCGAAGATTCTCTTCGAACGAGGGGCGCTACCTCCGCCCTAGCGATGTCAGGACGCCGGGAAACCGGCGGTCACTTCTCGGGCTTCTCGACCTCGAGCGCGGCTTCCAGCGCGGTCGGGAAGGAAGACGGGTCGCGCGGCTTCGGCGGCGGCTGGCGCGTGGCGATCTTCATCAGCGCGTCGCTCGCCAGGCGCTTCAGGCGCGGATCGCCTTCGCCCTCGGTGAACGCGGAGAGGTCTTGGTGGATCGACATGTCGCCGATCTCGCCGATCGCGTAGATGCCGGCGCCGCGCGTGTCGGCATCGCGGGACTGCTCGACGAACTGCAGGATCGGCCGGCTCGCGCGCGGATCGCCGATCTTGCCGAGCGTCATGAGGATGCGGTGGCGGAGCTTGTCCTTGGTGCCGACGGTGAACAGCTTCTGCACCAGGAACGGCGTGGAATCGGCGGCGTGCAGCTTGCCGAGGTAATCGACGGCCTTGGCCTCGATGCGCGGGTCGGGGTCGCCGACCGCTCCGATCAGGTAGTCGATCGCCTTCGGGTCGTTCGAGTCGCCGAACGACTTCACGGCGTCGAGCCGGATGTTCGCGTCGGGATCGTTCAGGCGCCGGGCCCACTCGGGGATGCTCGAGCCCTTCTTCGCCTTGTTGTAGCGGTTCTGCACCGAGGTATCGCCGGCCGAGCTGAACATGCTGGACGCCGACCCCGGGGTCTCGTACTGCGCCCGAGCCGGGAGCGCCCAGAGCGCGCTCACGAACACGGCGGCGACCGCCGCCTTGCATCTCGAAGAAAGCACCATCGAGAGTCTCCCAACCAGGTTACATGCCGAATGAGTCTCGGGATTTCAACCACTCCGGGGTACGTCCGGCGGCTTCGGGGCGGCTCGGCCGCGACGAACCTTGCCAGCGGAAACACGCGCCGGTAGCGTTCCGGCCGGCGACCCCGGGTTTCAGGGAGGTGTGAGGATGCGGGCGAACGATGCCAAGGGCAGGCTCCGGCGCCGGGTCGCGGCCTGGGCCGCGGGCGGGCTCGCCGGCCTCGCGGTGGGCATCGCCGACGCCCGGGAAGTCCGTCTGCCGCTCACCGTCGAAGCCCCGCTCATCCGCGAAGCGCTGATCCGCGACGTCTTCAACGACCCGAAGAAGCGCGCCGTCTTCTGGGGCACCCCGGGCGATTGCAGCTTCTTCTACCTGGAGGATCCGCAGGTCGAGAGCGAGATCGGGCGCGTCAAGGTGATCGCCCGCGGGGACGCGCGCGCGGGGACCGACATCGGCGACTCCTGCCTGTCGCCGCTCGGCTGGACCGGCTTCCTCGAGACGTTCGAGAAGCCCCGCCTGGACGGCTGGGCGCTGCACTTCGAGGTCGTCGACTCGAACATCTACGACGCTCGGCACGAGAAGACCTCGCTCATCGGCGTGCTCTGGGACCGCATCAAGGAGAGCGTGCACCCGAAGCTCGCCTCGGTCTCGGTCGATCTGAACGGCCCGTTCCGCGAGCTGCGCGAGTTCCTGCCGACCGTGATCGCGCCGGGCGAGCTGCAGCAGGCGCGCGCGATCATCGACTCGATGCGGCCGGTCGAGGTCCAGGCGCTGCCGAAGGGAATCGTGGTGCAGGCGGCGATCGACGTGCCGGATGCCGCACCGATCGCACATCCGACGGAAGCTCCGCTGAGCGACGTCGAGATCGAGGCGTTCACCGCGCGCGCGAACCAGTGGGACTCGTTCGTCACGTTCGTGGTGAAGACGCTCGGCGGGCGGACGCTCAGCGACAAGACGCGGAACGCGCTGCTCGCCACGCTGCTCGATGCGCGCCAGCAAGTCGCCGAGGCGCTGTCGACGCCGCAGCACCGCGAGGATCCGGTGCGTGCCCTGTTCCTGAAGACCTGGGATCGCCTGCGGCCCGTCGCCGGCGAGATCGCGCACGAGCTGCCGAACGCGCAAGCCGCGCAGGTGCTGACGTTCCTGGCGGCGGGCGACGCGCTGCAGGCGCTCGACCAGGTAGGCCCATCGCTGAACCTCGAGGTCTCGGCCGACGGCCTCCGTCGCATGGCGCGGATGATCGCGCCGGAGAGCTCCGCCGATCCGCTGCAGTACACGCCGGACGTCGATCCCGCGATGCGGAGCTCCCTCGGCTTCAGCCCGCCCATCAAGGAAGAGCCGCTCCCGGCCGAAGCCGCGCCGCCGACCGAGATGCCGATGCCCGCCGACGCCCCGACGCCCACGCCGCTGCCTCCCGCGGCGACTCCCACTCCCGAGCCGACCGCCCCTACCGATCCGTCGCCACCGGGTGCGTGGAACCTCTGGCGCTGGCTGCTGCCGTCCGAGGCCGTCGCGGCGACGACCGTCGATCGCTCGCTCGACTGGAAAGGCTGGGTCGCCGAGCAGGAGCCCGACGTCCACGCTTACCTGAAGCGAGTGGGCGTGCTGTTGAAGGACGTGTCCGGGCGGGTCATCGCGCGCGACAAGCGGCCGTCGGGCGACGCCGAGCTCTTCCGGAAGCTGCTCGCGGCGACGGCGTGGCAGGAGAGCTGCTGGCGGCAGTTCGTGGTCAAGAACGACGCCGTCACGTTCATCCGCTCGAGCCGCCAGTCGGTCGGCATGATGCAAGTGAACGAGCGCGTCTGGCGCGGGTTCTACGAGCCCGAAAAGCTCCGCTGGAAGGTCGGCTACAACGCCGAGGCCGGCGCCGAGGTGCTGCTCCGCTACCTCGACATGGCGCGCTCCGCGCACGACGACGACAAGGTCGCCCCGGCGCCCGCCGACTTCGCGAAGGCCGTCTACGCCGCGTACAACGGCGGGCCGAGCCAGCTCGATCGCTACCTGAATCCGAAGCTTCGCGGGAAGGCGCTGACGCGCGTGATCGACAAGCTCTTCGCGCCGAAGTTCTCCGCCGCGGGCGACGGCGTCGAGAAGCAGATCGCCGTCTGTCTCGTCGGCGAGTCCGACTCGGCGGGCTGAGCCTCCATCGCGCGCGTCGGGTACGGCTCCGGGCTCGTCGATCCTGGACCTCGGCACCGGAGTTTGGAAAGAATGCCGGTCCCGGAGGACACCCGACATGCGTGGATTGATGATGGATCGGCCGCTCCTGCTGAGCCACTTCCTGGAGCGCGCGGAGCAGATGTACCCGAAGCGCGAGATCGTCACGAAGCTCGCGAACGGAGTCCACCGCACGAACTACGCGTCGCTCGGGAAGCGTGCGCGGCGGCTCGCCTCGGCGCTCGAGACGCTCGGCGTGAAGGCCGGCGACCGCGTCGGCACGTTCGCGTGGAACTCCTACCGGCACCTCGAGCTCTACTTCGGCGTTCCCGGCTCCCAGCACGTGCTCCATACGCTGAACATCCGGCTCTTCCCCGAGCAGGTGATCTTCATCGCGAACCACGCCGAGGACCAGGTGGTGTTCGTCGACGACGTGTTGATCCCGATGCTCGAGAAGGTCGCGCCCGAGCTGAAGACGGTGAAGACGTACATCGTCATGGGCGACGGCGAGCTGCCGAAGACCTCGCTCCGGAACGCGATCCGCTACGAGGACCTGCTGGCGCAAGGCCGCGAGGACTACGAGTTCCCGTTCTTCGACGAGAACGAAGCCTCGGCCATGTGCTACACCTCGGGCACCACCGGGAACCCGAAGGGCGTTCTCTACAGCCACCGCGCGCTGTTCCTGCAGTCGATGGCGCACGCCATGGCCGACAGCTTCGCGCTGTCGGAGCGCGACAGCGCGCTCTCGATCGTGCCGATGTTCCACGCCAACGCGTGGTGCATGCCGTACGCCTGCACGATGGTCGGTTCGAACCAGATCTACACCGGCCAGTACCTCGGGGCGGCCGACGTGTCCGGGCTGATCGAGTCCGAGAAGGTGACGATCGCGAGCGGCGTGCCGACGATCTGGACCGGCGTGCTCGACTACGTCGACGCGAACCCGCGCGACATCTCGACCCTCACGCGCGTCCTCTGCGGCGGCTCGGCCGTGCCGCTCGGCCTCATCGATCGCTTCGACAAGCGCGGCATCGCGCTGAAGCAGGGCTGGGGCATGACCGAAACCTCGCCGCTCGTGAGCCTCGGGCGATTGAAGGTCGGCTACGACGAGCTGCCGCGCGAGGATCGCCTGAAGACGCTCGCGAAGCAGGGCCTCACCGTGCCGTGCACCGAGCTTCGCATCGTCGGCGACGACGGCAAGGAAGCCGCGCGCGACGGCAAGGCGACGGGCGAGATCGAGGTGCGCGGCCCGTGGATCGTGAAGTCGTACTACAACGACGAGCGAAGCCCGCAGTCGTTCCACGAAGGCTGGTTCAAGACCGGCGACATCGCGACGGTGGACCCCGACGGCTACATCCACATCCAGGACCGCGCGAAGGACGTGATCAAGAGCGGCGGCGAGTGGGTGTCGAGCGTCGAGCTCGAGAACGCGATCATGGGCCACCCCAAGGTGCTGGAGGCCGCGGTGATCGGCATCTTCCATCCGAAATGGGAGGAGCGCCCGCTCGCTTGCGTCGTCGAGCGCGAAGGCCACAAGGGGAAGATCTCGAAGGAGGAGATCATCGACCACCTCCGCCCGCTGTTCGCGAAGTGGTGGCTGCCGGAGGACGTGGTCTTCGTCGAGTCGATCCCGAAGACGAGCGTCGGGAAGTTCTCGAAGAAGGACCTCCGCGTGCAGTTCAAGGACTACAAGCTACCGAGCGCGTGAGGCAGATCGGGTGATCGCGTGCCCTAGTTCGTGGGCACGCGCTTCGCCGACTGTGTCGGGATCCACCCCGGCGGCTTGTTCCCCGTCTCCGACTCGATCTTGTACCAGAGCCCGCTCGGGTCCTTGTCGACGACGCGGACCTGCGCGCCCTCGCGAAGCTGGGCGACCCGCCGGCCGCTCATGCTCGGCGAGTCGCGGACGATCGCCGGATCGCTCAGCCGGAACGTGCCGACGCGGAAGCGCCGCCGCTCACCGCCGGCGGAGCTGGAGCCGCGGCGCGAATCGCCGGAATCGCTGCGAAGCCCGCGCGGGTCGGCGTAGGAGCGCCGCACGAACCCCGTCTCGAGCCCCTTGGTGGACTGCACCTTGTACCACTGCGGCAGCACCTCGATGACGTTCACCACGGTGCGGGGACGAAGCTCGCGGAGGATCCGCGAGTCGGCCGCCGGCCGGGAGTAGAGGCCCGCGGGTCGGTTGATCACGAAGTCGCCCGGCTGGTTCCGCGCCGAGTCGTCGACGTAGGCCGACGCAGTGAGTGGCAGGGAGAGGACGAGGAGCACCAGTGCGGAGAGGAGGCTCGTGAGTCGCGCGCGAATCGACGAGGTTTGCATGGTCCGGAGATAAGCCGCGTCCGATCGCCCGTCAATCGAGACGAGACGCGGGCGCAGCACGTCCCGTAGCGCCGCGGCAAACACCACGAAGATCGGGATCGAAGCCTGGAGCAGGAACCGGTTCCAGGTCGTCCTCACGATGAGATCGGGCTCCAGGCTGATCGTCGCGTAGAGCCAGCCGATCGCAATGGGGATCAGCGCCGCGGCCGTCCACGCACGCACCGGCCTTCGGCGAACTCCGCTCCGGCCGGCGACGAGCACGAGCACCAACGCCGGCCAGAAGAAACCCCAATTCGTGAACGTGGTCATCTCGATCGCGGCATCCCAGGCCAGGCGCGGCGCGCGCGTGACGATCCCGGGCCACGGGAGCGACCACGACACGACGTGCTCGTAGCTTCCGAAGGGGTCCGCCACGCCGCGCCACCAGGACAGCAGGAGCACCCCTGCCGAGATCGCAGCTACCGATGCCAGCGCGAGCGCCGGTAACCGGAGTCGGAAGGATCGTCGTCGGCGAGCGGGTGTGTGCCACCGCAGCACCGGCATCCCCGCGCCGATGGCGAGCACCGAGAACACGAGTGCCGCTCCTTCGGTTTTCGTGAGTACAGCGGCCGCGAGGAGCATTCCGGCGGCGATCCCTGCCGACGGGGGGAGCTTCGGCCGGAGCAGCAGCGCGAGCCCCGAACCGTAGAAGCAGGCGAGGGGAAGGTCGCTGTACGCCGACGTGGCGCCGCCCGAGCCCGCAAACGCCGGGAACGAGAGCAGCGCGGCGCAGAGCGTCGCCCAGCCCGCCGCTTCGCCTCCGGCGATCCCCGCGGCGGCTGCATAGATCGAGAGCAGCCATGCCGGCAGGAACGCTGCGTACATCGGCCGAAACGCGGGATGATCGACCGACGCTCCCGTGATCTCGAGCGCCGCGGCCTGCGCGACCGGCATGAAGAGCGGGTACCAGGGATGCGCGACGAACCAGCCGCGATCGACGATCACGCGGGGATCGACGGAGCCCTCGCTTCTCACATAGCGCGCCTGGGTCGCCCAGATCACGCGACCGTCCCAGTCCGTCAGCGGACGAGTGAGCGCGTCGCATAGGACCGAAGCGGAGACGAGCGCGCCGGCGGCCAGGGCGAGCCGCACGGAGAGGGCCCGAGGTCGTGGCGCCGCGTGGTGGCGATCGTTCCTGCAAACGATTCGCGCAAGGCCACCCGCGAGCAAAGGGGCGGCGGCCACGGTCAGGATTGCGGGAGGCCGGAGCGGGACTCCGAGCCATTTGGAGAGCGCGTAGAGCGAGCTCGCCGTCCAGGCGATGCCGAGGAGGTAGGCGAGGGCGAGACGCCACGGGCGAGGCAGACTCCGCACCGCGGGAAGGAGCTCTGCGATCCCCGCTCCGGGTGCCCCGAACAGTGCGATTCCCGAGAGCCCCGCCAGCGCCTCAGGGCCGACCACGCGCCATCTCCATCTGACGGACGAAGTCGCCGCGATCGACCAGCCGCGCGGGCGCATCCGGCATCGCGATGACCACCCAGCGCGGGCCCGCCGCGACGACCGGACGCAGGATCTCCCCGCTCAGCGATCCCGCGAAGCGAGCGCGGCGTGGTGCGAGCTCGTAGCGCACCCAGGCGGCTGCCCCGTCCCAAGGACCGCCGCCCTCGACGATGAGGTACTCGCCGTCCTCGGGGATCGTCCGGCGGATCTCGTCGAGTGCCTCCACCGCCGCCGCCCCGAGCACCCGCGCCCG
>JACXTT010006519.1_pt1 | contig 16628 bp, 16 predicted proteins | sample 9270951 | NCBI WGS metagenome assembly JACXTT01 (sample SAMN15532306, study PRJNA645909) | rock metagenome | isolation source: weathered quartz diorite | place: Puerto Rico | collected 2017-06-21 | reverse complement strand
GGTGGTGCAGGCGTTGCCGTCATTGCAGGCCGCACCGGGGGTCGGGGTGTACACGCAACCGGTCCCCGCCACGCAGGCGTCGCTCGTGCAGGCGTTGTCGTCGTTGCAGGTGACCGGCGTCCCCTGACAGGTCCCCTGACCGGTGCAGGCGTCCCCCGTGGTGCAGACATCACCGTCGTCGCACGCCACCCCCGGCGTCGGCGTGTGCACGCAGCCGCTCGCCGGCGAGCAGCTTTCCGCCGTACAGACGTTGCCGTCGTCGCAGCTGATCGCCTGCCCGACGCACTGCCCCTGCCCGTTGCAGGTGTCCTGGCTGGTGCAGGCGTTGTTGTCGTTGCAGGCCACACCGGGGGTCGGCGTGTGCGTGCAGGAGCCATCCGGAGCGCATCGATCGTCGGTGCAGGGGTTGCCGTCGTCGCAGGCCTGCGTCGTTCCCGCCTGGCAGGCCCCGTTGGCGCAGACATCGCCCAACGTGCAGGGATCCCCGTCGTTGCATGGGGTGCTCTGCGGCGCCGGCGGGCCGCCGACGCACACCCCGCTGTCGTTGCAGACGTCCTGGGTCGTGCAGACATTTCCGTCGCTGCAGGGCGTGCCGGACGAGGCGTTGGCACCGGGCTGGCACGTGCCGGAGCCGTCGCAGACGTCACCGATCGTGCAGTCGTTCCCGTCGCTGCACACGGTTCCCTGGGCGGCGGGCGGCCCGGCGAGACAGGCCCCCGCGCCGTCGCACTGATCCTGCGTCGTGCAGGCATCCTTGTCGTCGCAGGCCGTGCCGACAGGGGCCGGCGTTCCGCCGACGCACGAGCCGCTGGCGTCGCACGTGTCGTTCACGGTGCATGGATTGCCGTCGTCGCACGCCGCGCCCGCGTCCGGTCCGCCCCCGACGCAGACACCCGACCCGTCGCAATGATCCTGCCGGGTGCACGGATTCCGATCGTCGCACGTGACACCGGTCGCGGACGGATGGCCCGCGGCGGGATCGCACGCCCCGCCCGCGTTGCATTTCTCGTCCGTCGTGCACGGATTGCCGTCGTCGCACGACGAGCCGGCCGGGAGCGCCTGCCCGCCTGTGCACACACCCGATCCATCGCACTGGTCACCCTGCGTGCAGGAGTTCCCGTCGTCGCAGGCGACTCCCGCCTGCACGTCGGTGTGCGTGCATCCCTGGTTCGGGATCTCCACGTCGTCGGTGCAGGGGTTGCCGTCGTCGCAGGAGTCCCGGAGGGCGATGCCTGCCGGGACGATCGCGCCCGGGGCGACTGAAGCTCCAGCGGCCGCTGACGGCCGCTCGATCGGAGCCGGCCTCCCCTGGGTGGAGTGGGAGGCGAAGATCACGGCGGTGAGGACGACCCCCGCGATCAGGAAGATGGACCAGCGCAAACCCCAGCGCCGCACGCCCCCCCCGACACCTCAGATTGTCGATCGTGGAACGGCAGATGGGTCGAATAGTACGCAGGTCGTTTGGGGGCGTCAAGGAAAAATACCGCGCGACCGTTGATTTCAGTATCTGTTGGCGGTGTACTCCTTGAACCCGTCGCCCCGCAGCGGGGTCGAGGCAACCCACTGGCCTGTCTGGTCTTTCTCCCAGAGCATGCCGTCGTAGCGGGCGGTCTGCTCGTAGACGATGACGTCCGGAATGGGCGCCGGCAGGCCGGCGCGCAGCGGCTCGGTGGCGATCGTCCGGATGGTCGCGAAGACCCGGCGGGTGTCATCGCCCGCCACCAGCAGGGTCTCGGTCGGATACCAGACGCCGTTCCTGCCATCCAGTCCCCAGCGCGTGTGCAGGAGCCAGTACTGTCCCTTCGTGAAGACCGTCCGCCGGCCGTCGAAGTCGACGCTGACCGCGCCCGTCGGTCGTCCGATGAAATCCCCCATCTCCAGAGCCACCCTGGCGTCGGAAAACTGCGCCCAGTTCCAGAGCGCGTCGGGCGGGAACCACTCACCCCAGTTGTGATCGTGGTAGCCGGGGGCGTCGATCTCAAAGGACCGCCCGTCGACCGTCAAACGACCGGTGACCCGCGCGCGCGGCATGTACACGAGCCAGCTCATCCGCTCCCACGGCATGCTGCCGATCGCCGCACGATCGGCGGCGAGCCACGGCTCCACGTCCGCGGCGTAGATCAGGTCCCAGGACAGCCTCCCGTCCCGGCTCGCCCCCGAGACCCGGTACGCGCCGTCGTCGCCGAGCCGCATCAAGGCTTCCCCGATCGTCACGTCGGCCTGTTGCGAGCCGGCCGAGAACGCCCCCGGGGCGTAGAGATCCGTCTCGCTCACGACACCCTGGGCGGTGTACGCCACGGCCACGAGCTGCGCCCGCTGGCGGCCACCGAGGTTCGCCGGGTTCGTGACGAAATAGGAGACGATCGCCTGCACGCCCGAGCGCGCGTCGAAGAAGTTGAAGTACCACCACTCCGTGTAAGTCGCGTCGTACGTCCCGCCGGACCAGGACGCATAGTGAAAGGCGTCGTCCACCGGGGAGACGCCGTCCGATTGCGCCCGTGCGGCAGGCCCCGCCGCGGATCCCGCCAGAAGAGCCAGCGACAGAGCGGAGGCGTACCACCATCGGGAGCGCCTGTGGGCCCACCGGCCGCGGCGCGGCGTCCGCTCGAAGACCGTGGTCAAGGACTCTCCTCCGATGGGTGCGTCGCCGGTATTCTAGCCCGCGATCGCGCCGACCGCGCATCGATCGAGCACCCGCCGCGTGCCTCGGGCCCGCCGGGTGATACGGCGGGCGCCGACGGGGTTACAATCATCGTCTCATGAATCCGGAACGGTTCGTCGCGCTGCTCGGCGAGGCGCGGGCCTCGGCGATTCTCAGGTGTCCTGAGCGCGAGGCGGCGCGCTCCGCCATGGAGGCGGCCGTGCGCGGCGGTTTCCGGATCGTCGAGTTCACGCTGACGATACCGGGAGCGCTCGATCTGGTGGACGAGTTCGCGCGCCGGCCGGAGCTGATGGTCGGCGCAGGCACCGTCCTGACGGTCGACGAAGCGCGCTCGGCGGTCGGCCGCGGAGCGCAGTTCCTGGTGTCCCCGGTCATCGACGCCGAGGTGATCGGAGCCGGCCGGTCTCTCGGAGTCGCCGTCATTCCCGGCTGCCAGACACCGACGGAGATGCTCGCGGCCCATCGCGCCGGGGCGCCGCTCCAGAAGCTGTTCCCTGCTCCCGGGATCGGACCGGCCTATATCCGCGCCTGTCTCGGTCCGCTGCCGTTCCTGAAGATCGTCCCGACCCACGCCATCGACGCCTCCAACGCCCGCGCCTGGCTCGACGCCGGCGCCCACGCCGTCGGCTTCACCCAGTCGCTGTTCGACGCCGCAGAGATCAAGGCGCGCCGGTTCGATCTCGTCGAGGAACGCGCCCGCGCCCTGCTGGCCGCGGTGCGCTGACCCGACCGGCCGCATCACGGCGGCCTGTGCACGCCGAATCGTAATTCCCGTCAGTATTTTGTCGGCACCCCGGCGTGACGCGCCTTTCCCGCGCACCTATATTGCCTCGCGGGGCCCGTCTCTTCGGACGGGACGCAGTGGGGAAAATCCAAGCGGGAGGAGCATGTAATGAAGACGAGATTCTGGGGGCTGGGGATCGTCCTGGTCGTCTCTCTGGCCGCGATCGCCTGCGTCACGTACGGCTATCAGACCGTGCCGGTCCGATCGGCGCCGACCGAAGTCGCCTCTCCACGGGAGGACGGGTCCGATCAGCCGTTCTACGATGACCTTGCACCCTACGGCCGCTGGGTCAATGTCTCCGGTCCGGGGTGGGTCTGGTCGCCCTACGGCGTGCAGGCGACCTGGCGGCCTTACCTCCTCGGCCACTGGGTGTTCACCGATTACGGATGGACCTGGGCCTCCGACGAGTCCTGGGGGTGGGCGGTCTACCACTACGGCCGCTGGCACCAGGATGCGAGCTACGGCTGGGTCTGGGTGCCCGGCACCGAGTGGGGCCCCGCCTGGGTCGCCTGGCATGAAGGCGGCGGCTACGTCGGCTGGGCGCCACTCCCCTGGCAGGTGCGCGTGCAGGCCGGCGTCGGCATCGACTGGGCCGGCGTCAACGTCTCGCTCCAGACGTCCTCGTGGTGCTTCGTCAGCTCGCGCAACCTGGTCGATCCCGGGCTGCGCAACTACGTCGTGCCCCCCGCACGCAACGTCAATCTGATCCGTGTCACGCAGAACGTCACCAACTACACCTACATCGACAACCGCGTGGTGAACCAGGGCGTGCGCGTGGAGTCGATCGGCCGCGCCGTCGGCCACACCATACCGCGCTACCGTATCGCCGACACGGAGTCGCCCGAGACCACGCGCGGCGGCGGCGTGCGCGGCCAGGATTTCGTCGTCTACCGGCCCGACCCGCGAGGCGGTCGTCATTCGCAGGGTCGCACCGATCCGCCGGGGCACGAGCGCAGGGAGGGGCCGCGGGACGGGCGCGGACGCTGGCAGCAGTCGGAGCCGGCGAACACCGGTACGCAGCAGGCGCCTCCGGCCCAGCCTCCACCCGCGCAGCCGCCCGCCACGACCGAGCCGCCGCAGGACAATCGCGGGCAGGACGTGCAGAACCACGGTCGCGACGCGCATCAGAGCCGGGGCCGGAGGTTCACCGATGTGCCCGCGGGCCAGCAGCCGCCGGCCTCGCCGCAGAACGGCGCGACGCCGCCGGCGCCGCCGCAGAACCCGCCTCCCAACGCCCCGAGTGCGCAGTCGTCCGGCAACAATAAACCTCCCGCGGACGCGCGGCCGGGGAACCCGGCCCCGGGCAATCCGCCCGGCGCCACGACGCCTCCCGGCAGGCCTCCGCAGGCGAACGGCCAGAACGCGAGGCCGAACGAAAGAGGCAAGAAGAACAACCCGCCCAAGGACGAGAAGCAGAAGCAGGACAAGCCGAAGCAGGAGGACGCCGACAAGTCGAAGGGGCAGAACGCCAGCTCCGACCACTGAGGCGTCCATCGTCCGAAGCGGGAACGAATCCGAGGCCGGCCGGCAGTCCCGCGGCCGGCCTCGCGCGTCCGGGGTCGCCGCGACCTGACCGCGCCCGCCTCAGCCTTCCTGACCTCATGGCAGAAAACGTGGGAACATTGTCATTGTCTCACGGCCCGCGTGAGCGCATGCTCTCCCCATGTCGAGACGAGCGCCAGGCGTTCAGGGACCCAGGACTCGAGCGGCCGGTCGAGGGACGCTGGCGGTCGCCATGCTCGCCTACCCGGGATTCCAGATGCTCGACGTCATGGGGCCGCTCGAGGTCTTCTCGCGCACCTCGCGCTGGCTGAAGGACAACGGCCGGCGGAGCGACGACGCCTACCGCCTCGAGATCCTCGGGCTGAAGCGCGGTCCCTTCCGCGCCTCGTCGGGGCTGCGCGTCTATGCCGATCGCGGCTTCGAGGAGGCCGGCCGCGGGATCGACACGCTCCTCGTGGCGGGCGGCATGGGGGCGGAGCGCTATTGCACCCATCCGCCGATCCAGCGCTGGCTGTGGAGGCAGGCCGGCCGGGTGAGACGTCTCGCCTCGGTCTGCACGGGAGCCCTGCTGCTGGCGGAGGCGGGTCTCCTGAAGGGACGCCGGGCCACCACGCATTGGGGATGGTGCGCCCGCCTGGCGCGCGACTATCCGGACGTGCGTGTCGAGCCGGACGCGATCTTCGTGCGGGAGGGCTCGATCTACACCTCCGCCGGCGTGACCGCCGGCATGGACCTGGCCCTCGCGATGGTGGAGGAGGACCTCGGGCGCGAGGTCGCGCTCGCGGTGGCGCGCGAGCTCGTCATGTTCCTGCGGCGACCGGGCGGTCAGGCGCAGTTCAGCACCCAGCTCGCCATGCAGTTCGCCGAGCGCGAGCCGCTCAACGATGTGCAGGGCTATATCCTCGATCATCCGCGCGAGGATCTCTCGGTCGAGACGCTGGCCCGTCGCGCCGCGATGAGCCCGCGCAATTTCGCGCGTGTCTTCACCCGCGAGGTCGGGACGACCCCGGCGCGCTTCGTCGCCTCGGCGCGAGTCGAGACCGCACGGAGGCTCCTCGAGGAGTCGTCGCACGACCTCTCGACGGTGTGCTCCCTGAGCGGTCTCGGCACGCTGGAGTCGATGCGGCGCGCCTTCCTGCGTCTCGTCGGAGCCCCGCCGGGCCAGTACCGTGCTCGCTTCAACCGCCAGCATCAAGCGGGAAACGGCTCCAGGCCGTGACTCCCGCAGCGAGGAGGCTCTGATGACGACCCTGTCCCGCGTCCTGGTGTTCGTGGCGCTCGGCTCCTGCCTGATCGCCGGCGCCGTCGCGCCCGTCGCGCGCTCGGCGGAAAGCGACAAGCCGAAGCATTACGTGTGCGATCCGTGCGGCATGCCCTGCGACAAGACGGTCTACGACGCGCCCGGCACCTGCCCCGTGTGCGGCGCGAGACTGGTGGATCAGAAGGCGGCGGAGGCAGCGATGAAGCGGCCACGATCGAGCCGGAAAGTCGGCATCCTGATCTTCAACGGCGTCGAGATCATCGACTACACCGGTCCCTGGGAGGTGTTCGGGACCGCGGACTACGACGTCTACACGGTCGCCGAGACGAAGGCCCCGGTGACCACCGCGATGGGCATGACCGTGGTCCCGAAGTACACCTTCGCCGAAGCCCCTCCGCCCGACGTGCTCCTGGTGCCGGGCGGCGACGTGAGCGGCCCGCGTGCCAGCGCGGCCACCTTGAAATGGATCACCGACGTCTCCGCGCGCGCGCAGCACACCCTGTCGGTGTGCAACGGCGCGTTCATCCTGGCGGGCGCCGGTCTGCTCGACGGTCTCGGCGCCACCACGACGTATCACCTTCTCGACAAGCTGGCGGCCGAGTTTCCGAAGACCCGGGTGGTCCGCGACCAGCGTTTCGTCGACAACGGCCGGATCATCACCGCCGGCGGCCTCTCGTCCGGCATCGACGGCGCCCTGCACGTGGTCTCCCGGATGCTCGGCGATGGCATCGCCCAGGAGGTCGCCCTCGCCATGGAGTACGACTGGCATCCGCGCGCCGGCTTCGCCCGCGGCGCGCTCGCCGACAGGCTCATCCCCGATCTCGATCTGGACGACCTGGGCACCTGGACCCTGCTCGGCACCGAGGGCGGGACCGACCGCTGGGAGCTGACGGCCCGCGGCACCTCCGATCTGAGCGCCCCGGTGCTCAGCGACCGCCTCGGCCGGCTCCTGGCGACGCGCGGTCAGTGGACGAGCGCGAAGAGCGCCGCCGGCTCCGCTTCGTCGCTCATCAGCGCCTGGACGTTCAACGACCGTGACGGGACGCCCTGGGCCGGGACCCTGACGGTCCAGGCCGTCCCCGGCGAGACCGGCCAGTACACGGCGAAGCTGTTCATCGCGCGCGGCGGCGCGGACCGCCAGCGCTCGGCGCGAGGGTCACTCTAGCCATCCCGCCGCGCGGGGCTCACATCGGCCGTTCGGTCGAGCGGTCGCGCAGACAGAGACGCACGAAGTTGTCGAGGATGCGGCGTGCCGGACGCGGGTCGTGCCGCTCGAGGCGTGCGAGCAGGCGGTCGACGTGCCCCTCCGCCGGCCGGCCGCGCGCGCGCGCGTCGATCTCGAGACGCTCCCGGCGCAGCGCGATCAGCTCGCGCAGGATGTCGGCGGTCGCCTCCGGGTGGAACTGCACGCCCCAGACGCTGTCGCCGACGCGGAACGCCTGAATCGGGGCGCTGTCGTTGCCGGCCAGCAGGATGCCGCCCGGCGGCAGGGTCTCGACCCGATCCTCGTGGGTCGCCAGGACCCGGAGCGGCGACGGCAACCCCTCGAACAGCGAGTCGAGACGGCCCGCCGCGGTCAACTCCACCTCGACCGCGCCGATCTCCCAGCCCGACGGGCTGAGGACGACGCGGCCGCCGCGCGCCCGGGCGAGCATCTGGCATCCGAAGCAGACGCACAGGAACGGCACCCCCAGATGCTCCGCCCTCAGGAGCAGCGTGCCGAGACCGTCCATCCACGGCTCGGGGTGCCGCACGGACTTGACCGAGCCGGTGACGATGACGCCCGCGTGCGACGCCGGCTCCGGGATCGCCGAGACGGTGGCGTCGCACAGATCGAAGGCCAGGTCGTGCGCCGCCAGGGCGTCCCTGAACCAGCGGTCGTAATCACCGTGGTGGCGCTGCACCTCGCGCGCGGTCGAGCCGGTCCGTACGATCAGGATACGAGGCAGCGCGCCCAGGAGCGTCGGCGGGGCGCCGCGCCCCGAGGCGGTCTGCGGTCCCGTCGCTTCGATCGGCGGGGCGTCGGCCAGCTCGAGAGGTCGGCGCCGGCGTGCGCCGTGGCCGGCCCGGCCTACCATGAGCGGATGACGGCCCTGTTGAAGGCCCCGCGCAGGCGCAGCTGGTATCCCGGGGCGCGTCCCGGGCCGCCGGCCGGAGCCCCTTCGGGGTGGCCCGCCGGCCCGGCCCGCACGCCGACGCTCCGCTCGTCCACCACGTTCAGGAACCCTTTGGGGTCGACGCGCACCGGCGTCGCCCCGGGGACTTCGATGACGACCTGGTTGAACGCGCCCTCGATGTCCAGACGGACTTCGGCCGATGGCTCGCCCAGACGCAGGCTCAGATCGTTGAGCGCGCCGTCGACCGCGACGCGCGCCACCGGCGCCGCGGCGACGTCGATCCGCGTCGCTGTCAGCGCCAGGTCGAGATCGAGGGTGAGCGGCAGGGAGGTCGTCACCCCCACGTCGCAGCGGGCCCGGCGCGCGCCCGGCACCATGAAGTACGACCGATCGTTCCAGGAGTTGGTCAGCCGGACGACGCCGGGCGAGGCGCCCTGAGACACCCGCACGGAGCCGCGCCCGATCTCCTCCGATCGTCCTTCCAGGAGCGCGCCGCGCGGCAGACGGCGCGAGGCGACGTCGAGATGCGCGAGCGCCAGTCGGCCCTCGAGCGTCCAGGCCGCCAGACTCTCCGGGCGCTCCGCCCGGATCGGGATGCTCTCGGCCACCGCCTCGTTCGGGGCGGGTGCGCGCAGGGCCACGTACATCATCGTGCCCAGGAGCAGGCCCGGGCCGAGCAGGACCAGCCAGGGCGCCGGGCCGCGCTCGAACACCAGGCGGATGCCGAGGGCTACGAGAATCACCGGCCAGTACGCCAGCGCCTCGCTCCAGAACGACCACGGCAGGATCTGCTGCGTGGTGAGCAGCAGGAAGGTCCCGAAACCGAGCAGGTACAGACCCCTGGACACCCGCACCCAGCGCAGCCCGTCGTCGGTCACGCGGCGCTCGCGCTCACGGCCCGCTGCTGCGGCGGCCGCGCGCCGCCTCGAGGATGAGCGACGCGCCGATCACGATGATGATGATCGGCCACAGGTTGGCCAGCCGGGCCCAGCGCGGCCAGGACCACCAGGACAGACGATCGAGGAGGCACAGGACGCCGAGCAGGATCAGGATCGTCCCGGCGACGACCCGGCTCCTTCCCGCGCCCGCCGGCAGGCGCTGAAACTCGTCCGCCACGCGCTCGCCCGCCTCGCGGACCTTTTCGACGATGCGGTCGACGGGCGCCGTCCCGTCGTCGGTCCGGTCGGCGCCGCCGGCGGCCTCCTCCGCGCGCGGCATGATGACCCACGCGACCGCGTAGGCGACGAGGCCGAACCCGTTCAGGAACGTCAGCAGGATGAACACCAGCCGCACCAGCACCGGGTCGAGCCCGAGGTAGCTCCCGAACCCGGCCGCCACGCCGCCAAGGACGGCGTTTTTCTTGTCCCGCAGCAGGCGTCGCGTCGTCATGCGTCACCTCCCTCGCGCCGGCACCTCCGCCCGCATCCTGGCAGGAGGCAGCATACGCCAGAGTGGCGCCCCCGATCCCGGCCTCGAACGCGCCCGGCGCCCGTCGTCTTGACGGGCGTCGCCGGCCTGGCATAACGTCCGGCCTTTGGTGCGGAGGACTCCATGCGGCTCGTCCGCTGTCCGGGCCTTCTCGCTTTGGTGATGCTGACGCTGTCGTGCACCGACACCAAGCCTGCGGGCGTCTCCTTCACCGCGCCTCCATCCGTGGTCGTGAACGGCAAGACCGTCCGCCTCGACGCGTCGCTGGCGAACAAGAAAGGGGAGCCGCTTCCCGGCATGTCCGTGACCTACTCGGCATCGCCGGCGGACGTCCTGGAGATCGTCGCCGGCGGCGGGATCCGCTGTCTGAAAACGGGAGACGCCACGGTCACGCTGGCCGGTGGAGGTCTGAGCCAGCCGGTGGTGGTCAAGTGCCGCCTTCCGACGGAGGTCGTCGTGCCGCCCGACCTGCGTCTCGTTCTCGGGAGCGCCCCGTCCTCGCTGCACGAGCGCGTCCAGGGAGAGGGCGGTGTCGAGCTGAGAGACGTCCCTGTCCAGCTGAGCTCGTCCGACGCGTCGGTCGTGGCGGTCGAGGGCAACCGGATGAAACCGGTCGCCGTCGGGCGCGCCCGGCTGCGCGCCGCGGTCGAGGAGATCGCCGGTGTCACCTCCGTCGAGGTGGTCGAGCGGATCGTCTCCGAGCCGCTGCGCCTGGCGGACGGAGCGAGCCGCTCGTTCAAGCTGGAGCCGGGAGAGTACGAAGTCACTGTCGAGGTGAAGGCCGATTTCCACGCTCCGCAGGGGGTGACCGTTTCCTGGGAGGGGGCCGCCTGCGAGTCTCAGCCCGAGCGCCAGTCGCACAAGGTCCTCTGCCGGGTCAACGAGCCGGCGACCGTGACGGTGGCCAACCCGAAGCAGCTGGGTCTCGGCGCCGGCATGAACGGGACGGTCGCGATCTACCGCGTCCCGTCGCCCTGATCCGGATTCGCGCGATTGACACGCGCGGCCGGCCTGCATAGAGTGTCGGCAGGATGCCCGCGTTCTTCCCGCCGCCCGGCGAGCGCGGGAGGGACGGCGCCGGACCGGCCGTACCCGCCCACCCTTCGAGGAGGTGCTCCATGCGCAGGTCCATGTTCCTGGTGTCGCTCGCGGTGCTCATGCTCGTTCCGATCGCGGCGCAGGCGTCGCTCGACGTCGAGAGCACCTTCATGCGGCTGCTCACGCCGGGCGGCCCGACCGGCAACGAGCGTATCCTGTGGTCCGGCAAGTTCTCGATCAACCTGTCCGACACCAACGGCATCAGCCCCGGCACCGAGGACCTCGTCTTCACGCTCGAGAGCTTCGTCGCCGACCCGGAGAGCCCCGACGGCGGCTCCTTCGCCACGCAGTACTCCATTGTCGTCCCCGCCGGAGGCCTGCGTTCGACCGACGGCGGCGTGACCTGGTCGCTGGCGCCCGACTCCGGCACGGTCCTCGAGACGCTGGACGTGACCGCCGTTCCGGGGGGCGGGTTCATGGTGGACCTCCTCGATCGCCACGCCACGCTGGCCGACGTCGATTACGGGAAGGTGCGCGTCACTCTGGCGATCGGCGACGACGCCGGCTCGGCCGAATCCGCGCTCGTGCGGAACGGGAATCAGTGGCTGCCGGCACCGAGCGCGCCCGCGCCGCCGCAGCCGGCGGACGCTCCGAACCCGTCGGAATAAAAGAGGACGGATGCCTCCGCTGGCCGGCTCGAAGGAGGGTCGATCGAGCCGATCGGGGCTGCGCTGCCTCCCCCTCACGCCGGCGCGCTGGCGCCGGCTCGCGGCTCTGTTCGGCCGCCGCGGCGCCTGCGGCGGCTGCTGGTGCATGTTCTGGCGTCTGCCGCGGTCGCGATTCGAGGCGCAGAAAGGAACCGCCAACCGGCGGGCCCTCAAACGGCTCGTCGATTCGGGCGCCGCAACCGGGATCCTCGCCTTCCTGGACGGCGAGCCGATCGGCTGGTGCGCCTTCGGCCCGCGCCACGCCTACCCGGTCCTGGGCCGCTCACGCATCCTGAAGCCGGTGGACGGGCGTCCGGTCTGGTCGGTCACCTGTCTGTTCGTGGCGCGCCCGCACCGGCGTCGGGGGGTGACCGTCGAGCTCCTGCGCGCCGCGGCGGAGCACGCCGCCCGGCGCGGGGCCTCGATCCTGGAGGGTTACCCGGTCGAGCCGCGCAGCGGGCGCCTGCCGGATGCCTTCGCGTGGACCGGTCTGCCCTCGGCGTTCCGGAAGGCGGGATTCGAGGAGGTGGCGCGCCGATCGCCGACGCGGCCGATCATGCGGGTGGCGCTGCAACCCTCGCGCCCGCGGCGCTCGCGCCGGGCCGCGCCGCCGGCCCCCCTCTAAAACACGAGCGCGGGCCCGGCGTAAACCGAACCCGCGCTCGCGAACTGCGACTCGGTCGTCTAGCCCTGGGCGGCCTTGATCGCGCTGACCCCCATGTGCTCACCCTTGTCGTTGTCGGTGCAGGTCAGAGTGACCTTGTCACCGGCCTTGATCGTCTTGAGATCATCGACGGCTTTGCCCATCACCGGCGCCGTCTTCTGTTCGCCCTTGTCGTCCTTGAAGGTGAGCTGCTTGTTCTCGACGTCGATCGAGACGATCGTCGCCGTCACGTCGTGGGTCTTGCCGGCCGCCAGGGCCGGCGACACCACGCTCAGGACCAGCCCCACGACGAACACCGCACAGACCCAAAGTGCGTGCTTCTTCATGGCTCCTCCTTTCTGGTACGAAGGGTGTTTTGGAACGAAAGCATTATAGGGGCAATCGACGAACCCGCCCACCCGCGGACCCGGAAGAACGTCCCGAGGCGCCAGCCCGTGGACCAGAGGCACCGGGCCGGTGCCGCGTCGGCGGTTCGGGAATCCGGTAGAATCGCCGTCCCATGCCTGCACCGCGCCCGCCCAAGTGGCCGCTGGAGCCCGCCTCCGCGGAGCTGCGACGGCTGATCGATGCCTGCGCCGAGTTCGTGGTCGAGCAGATCGAGATTCTCCCGACGCTGCCGTCCTGCGACGTCGAGGGCGCTGAGCCGGTCGCCGCGGCATTCGTCGAGCCGCCGCCCGAGGACGGCCACGCGATCGCTGCCATCCTGGAGCGACTGCGCCCGGCCGTGGCCAAGTCGTTCAACACCGCCGGTCCCGGCTACCTCGCCTTCATCCCCGGCGGCGGCATCCCCGCGGCGGCCCTCGCCGATTTTGTGGCGTGCGCCATCAATCGCTTCGTCGGCGTGGTGGCGGCCGCGCCGGCCCTGGCGCGGATCGAGGCCCAGGTCATCGCCTGGCTGGCGTCGCTCATGGGGTACCCGAAGGAGTCCGGCGGCATCCTGACGACCGGCGGCTCGCTGTCGAATCTCACCGCGCTGGTGGCGGCCCGGGCCGACCGTCTGCCCGAGGACTTCCTGAGCGGCACGATCTACCTCTCCGAGGAGACGCATCTTTCGATGATCAAGGCGGCGCGCATCGCGGGCTTTCCGGACCGCGGCGTGCGCGCCGTCCCCGTGGACCGCCGCTGCCGGATGCGGCCCGATGTCCTCGAAGCGATGATCCGGGAGGATCGGTCGAAGGGCCTGCGGCCGTTCCTGGTCGTCGCCAACGCCGGCACCACGAACACCGGGGCGATCGACCCGCTGCCCGAGATTCGCGACATCGCCCGGCGCCACGCGCTCTGGGCGCACGCCGACGCCGCCTATGGCGGCTTCTTCCGTCTGGTGCCTGAGGGGGCGGCGCGCCTCGGCGGCATCGAGGCGTACGACTCGATCACCCTCGATCCGCACAAGGGCCTGTTCCTGCCGTACGGCACCGGCTGTCTCCTGGTGCGCGACCCGGAGACGCTCCGTCGCGCGCACGCCGGCCGGGCGGGCTACCTGCAGGACGTCGGTCTCGGAGGCGGGGCGCCGAACTTCACCGATCTCTCCCCCGAGCTGTCGCGTGATTTCCGCGGCCTGCGGCTGTGGCTTCCGATCCAGCTGCACGGTCTGCGCGCCTTCCGCATGCAGATCCAGGAAAAGCTCGATCTGGCCCGCGACGCCCACACCGGTCTGCGGAACGAGCCGCTCCTCGAAATGCTCGACGAGCCCCAGCTCTCCATCGTCGCCTTCGCCGCCCGTCCGGACGACCGCGGCCCGGAGCTTCTGCGGCGCGTCAACGCCCGCGGCCGCGTGTTTCTCTCCAGCACCACGCTCGGCGGCCGCTATGTCCTGCGCCTCTGCGTCCTGAGCTTCCGCACGCACGCCGACCGGGTCCGGGACGCGGTCGTCGCCGTCAAGGAGGAGGTGCGCCGCCTGCCGCGCGGCTGAGGCCGGCAGGCGCGCCGCGTCACGTCCGCCGGCGCCGGGCCCGGCGCGGCGACAGCGTCGTGCCGCGGCAGCGTCGGGAGCCGCAGCGGCAGGCGTAGAGCTCCGGCCGCCCCTCGTCCTCGCTTCCGTGCCGGGCGTACGCGTAGTCGTACGCCAGCTCCTCCCCCGGGAGGATGTCGCGCGCCGCCGTGATGAACACCCGGCCTGCCTCGATCACCGGCACGCAGTTCGGCTCGCAGGAATGATTGATGAAGCGCGCGGCATTGCCGCCTGCCGCGGCGTCGATCACCGTGCTTCGGTCGACCTCGAAAAGGAACGTGTGGTGGCGGAGCATGCGCGCGTCGTCGTAGCGCGCGTCCGCCTCCGCGTGCGTGATCCGCTCGCCGGTGTACTCGATGATGCGGGTGCCGCGCTCGATCCGCCGGGTCGCGAAACCGCCGCGTCCCTGAATCGGCGAGGGCAGGACCTGGACATACCGGCTCGATCGCTTCCGCATCGCTCGTTCTTCCCGCGTCCTGATCCGGACCGACGGGACTCAATCTTCCGCGCCGTCCCCCTCCGCTTCCCAGCGCTCGAGCAGCCGGCGCGCGCGCGACCGCCGGCGGGCGGCCGCGAGCAGGGCGAGCACCGTGATCCCGCTCCACAGCGCGGTCGTGCCGGTCAGGGCCGGAATCCAGCGATAGAGCAGCAGACTGCCGCGCCGCCACTGCGCCTCCGAGCGTTCCAGGGACGCGCCGGTCGCCGCCCGCCAGGCTTCGGGGAACGGCCGCGACGCCGACTGCCGCACGATCTCCCTGACCACGCCCTGGCCGTAGCTCCTGACCGTCCAGAGCATGAAGTCGAACGCGGCGGCGTACGCCGCGCGCGCCCGATCGTCCTGGGCATCGAACGCGGCATCGAGGTCCCGCAGGGGAGGAAGCGGCCCGGTCAGAAGCGACGACGAGTAGACCAGGGCGTCGCGCAGGCCCCAGGACCGCTCGATCCCCGTCGCCACGCCCTCCCCGAACCAGCGCGGCAGTCCCGGACCCGCGGCGTCGTACAGGAGCATGTGGGTCGTCTCGTGCGCCAGGACCGACGCCAGATCCGAATACGGGTAGGCGTCGGCCGCCGCCACGCGCAGGGCGCCTTGACGACGCGCCGCCATCAGGTATCCGGCCGCCCAGGCAGGTGCCTCCGCGTCGAGATCGCGCACATCCTGCGGGAGTGCCTGGGGCGCTGACCCGGGCGGGATCAGGACGATCCGGAAAGGCGCCGCCGGTTGCACGCCCAGCTCCGCTTCGATGCGCGGCAGGATGACCCGGGCCCGGTCGGCCAGCGCCTGCAGACGCCCGGACGATTCCTGCGGTCCTTCGAGGCCGAGGGGGCCGACTTCGAGCAGGACCCATCCTGACGCGGGCGGGGCGGAGTCCGGGGCCACGCCCGCGCGGACCATATCACTCCGCGTGCCCGGCGCCACGCACACGAGCACCAGCGCCGCGACGGTCGGTCCCACGCCGAGCCGCTTCATCGTCCGCTTAGAGTATCCTGTCCCGTCCGGGCGGAGGCTGTACAGCATGCCGCGCCACCGTGCGCCACGGATCCGACTCGCGGTCGTGACGCTGCTGGCGATCCCGCCGATTCCGACGCCGCGACCGACGCAGGCCGCTCCGGCGGCCACGGAGCGATCCGTGCAGACGATCGTCGTCTGCGCCCCCGGCCAGCCGGGGAGCACCGCGGCCGCCCAGCCGACGATGGACGCGTTCGCGGCGGCCGTCGCGGCCGCCACCGGCCGGCCTGCCGGGAGCCTGCGCGCCGTCTACTTCGAGACCGCCGAGGGCGGTCTGAAGCGCCTCGTCGAGCCCGACGCCGCGCTCGCCCTGGTGTCCCTGCCGCTTTTCCTGCAGCACGAAGAGACGCTGCATCTGGCGCCGAAGCTTCAGGCGGTGCAGGATTCGGGACCCACCGAGACCTGGGGGCTGGCGGCGCGGCGGGGACGTCTCGGCTCCGCGGCGGCTCTGGCGGGGTGGGAAATCACCGGCACGGCCGGCTACGCCCCGGATTTCGTGCGCGGTCCGCTTCTCGGCTCCTGGGGAAAGCCGCCGGCCACGGTCCGGATCACGTTCACCGCCAATGTCCTGTCGGCGCTGCACCGCGCCGCCGCCGGGGAGCAGGTCGCCGTCCTGGTCGATGGCGCGCAGGCCGCGGCGATCGGGACGCTCCCGTTCGGCGGCGATCTCGAGATCGTGGCGCGCTCGAGCGCCCTGCCCGGCACGATCGCATGCCGCGTGGGACGAAGCGCCGGGATCGATGCCGTGCTCGCCGGCCTCGAGCGCCTGCACACACGGCCCGAGTGGGCCGAGGTGCTGAAGACGATGCGTCTGACCCGCTTCGAGCCGGTCGATGCCGCGGCGCTGGACGCCGCCCGGCGGGCGCGTGACGCGGCCCGAACCGCGCCGCCTTGAGATCGACCCGCGTCCCGCGCGGCGGAGCCGCTCTCCTGGCGCTCGTCTACGCTTCCGCCACCTGGGCCTGCGCCTCGGCGCTCAAGGAGCCGCGGCCGCTGCCCGAACTTGCCG
>JACXTT010006518.1_pt1 | contig 16629 bp, 12 predicted proteins | sample 9270951 | NCBI WGS metagenome assembly JACXTT01 (sample SAMN15532306, study PRJNA645909) | rock metagenome | isolation source: weathered quartz diorite | place: Puerto Rico | collected 2017-06-21 | reverse complement strand
GGAATCCAGAAAAAAGAGGAGACCGAAAGACCATGACGAAACAACTCTGGTGGACCCGCAACCTCGCCATCGCACGATCCAACGCAACAGCGTCGGACCAACGGCGCGTCGCCCTGCTTCAGCGGCTTGCCGCCATGCTCGGGACCTTGGCGGAGGGGCCTCCAAGAGGCGCGAACTCCTGGTGGCCCATCGACCGCCAGAATCCGAAGACCGCGAGCCCGCCGATCAGGGCGGCGGTCGCGATCCCTCCCGGAGCGAACCAGGTGTTGAAGTCTGCACTCAGGGCGGCGCCTCCAAGCGCGTTGATGGTCAGAAGCAGGATCGCAGCGGAGACGAGTCCATAGCGAATGATGCAATAGAACAACAGCATGAAGAGGCCGATGTAGATCCCCGCGTCGACCATGGGCACATTGGACGAGGATAGGCGATCTTCACGCAAGGTCAGGATCACCGATGCGATGATGGCGACCAGCCAGTTCCACTTGACGATTTGCTTCAGTCCGAACAGCATGAAGCAGATCAGCAGCCCTGCCCAGATTGCGGAATTGAGATGTTCGAAGAGCTGATGGAGCCAGCCTCGCGTTCCCATCAGAGGAAAATTGTTGCTCAGCGAAAGTGTGTCCTGGCCTGAGGCGTACCAGTAACTGCGCAGGAACATCACCCAACCCATGAAGATTCCAAGAAACACGCCTAGCAGGATGTGGGACCCGAGTTGCTCATCCAGGAATTTGCCGCTCAAGAGCCGGTTCCACGTGATGATCGCCTGCGGCCAGCGAGCCCGAAGCATTGGTTCCAGGGCTAGATAGAGAAGCCACATGAGGGCGCTCGAAAACAGGCAATCGCCGAAGGCGGAAAAGAAATACCAGACGGTGTCCGTGCTGGGTAGAAGATGAGCGCTCACCAGCCAGCGCAGCATGCCGAGGACGAGAATGAAGACCGCAAGCCGAAGGGCGCCCCGGCGGTCGGCGCGCCCGCGAGTCCAGTTCCGCTTCGCAAGCACAACCACCCAGAACAGGAAAGCGGCCCCGCACGATAACGTGATGGCGGTACGGACTCTTGCGAGGACCGTATCCTGGCCTTCACGGCGCACCGAGGGCGGCTGAGTCCAAGGCCAAATCACTTCAAGAGAGGTGAGCTTGCCTCCAAGCGACGCATACTCGACGGTTACTTCAGTTGCCGGCAGGCTTGGGTGCGGACCTTTGAAGGCTTTCCAGGTATCGAAGATGGTAAGCGGTGTGTATTTGGGAGTGGTCTCCGCAAAGCCCGCGGTGACGTCGAACCCCGCTGCGTGCAATACAACAGCCGGATCCAGCGCCGCCGCCGGCGGTTGCGTTTTCGAAACCGGATCATAAGCCGGCGGAATCGCTTCGAACTTACGCACAAAGCCTCGCCCTTCGAGGCGTATACGAATCATGCCCTCCTGATCGAATGCGGGATGGGTGTAGTCGACTAGACCGTAAGGAGGGGCCGCAAGAGGCAGGATGCTTTCCCGATATTCGAACAAGAGCGGGGATTCGGCGCGGAACAGCGCCCGCCAGTCCTTCTTATGTCCAGCATCGCCGGGCGTCGCCAGTTTCTGCAGATAGTTGATGAGTCCGTTGCGGAAAAACAGCATTGACCAGTGGTCTCCGGGCCGCGAGGCATAGCCGAACGAGGCCGAGATTTCGCGCGCCTTTACACGCAGCGCATCCGGGGGAATGTCGCCAGGCGAGGCGGCGATGGTTTCCGTGACGTCCTTGAGCCATGGGAACGCGAGCAGAGCCAGGAGGATGAAGGCCAGCATGGGCACGGAATATCGCATGCGCAGGCCCTCTGACTTCGATGCGGCTACGAGTTCCGGCGAAGGGGTTTCGCCCGCCGCGAGCGCAGCGGCCAGCGGGTCCCCTCCGGGCAGAGAGGCGGAAATCGATAAAGCGGACGACGGCCGGGACTGCGGGTTTGGGTCGAGGCATCGCCGGATGACCTTCTCCACATCGGGGTCGATGTCCGCGGCGACGCTGGTCATGCTCGTGACTTGCGCGGCTTCCTGCAGAGCGATCAACTCGCCGACGGACTTGGCCTCGTAGGGCCGTTTGCCGGTGAACAGCTCGTACAACACAAGGCCAAGCGCGTACAGGTCGCTCCTGGATGTCACCTCCGCGCCTTTCAACTGCTCCGGAGCCATGTAGGCCGGCGTGCCGCTTTTCGACTCGGCGCCGTGAATCCGATCGGCAGCCGCGGCGAGTCCGAAGTCCATGATGAGCACTTCACCGCGCCGGTTCAGCATGATGTTCTGCGGCTTCAGATCCCGATGGATGACGCCCTTTTCGTGCGCCGCATGCAGCCCCGCGCAAATCTTGCGGGCGATCTCGAGGGCTTTATCGCCGGGCAGGCGGCCGATACGATGCAGTAGAGAGCCGAGATCCTCGCCATCCACGTACTCCATCGAAAGGTACGGCATGTCATCTGCCTGGCCGATGTCGTAGACGCGGCAGACATTGGGATGCGAAACCTGCCTGGCGATGCGAACTTCGTTATGAAACCGCTCGAGTATGCGCTCGTCAGAGACTGGGAGGAACTTCAAGGCGACGGACTGACCGAGAGTCAGGTCGGTAGCGCGATACACCTCGCCCATGCCGCCGCGTCCCAACAGGCCGATGATACGGTAGCGCCCGGCGAGGAGTGTTCCTGCGAGAAAACGGCCTTCGTCGGCCGCCTTGCTAGCGGCTGACGAGCTTACGGTTGCCGACGGTGTGCGGGGAGGCGAGGATCGGTTGTCGGACGACGATGTGGCAACGGTTTCCGTGAGATCCTGATTTCCACCGTTGCCGCTCGACATATCTCCTACGATACCGCCGAACCCGGAATGTGGTTACTTTCGAGATTCATGGCGTTCGCCATAGGATCCTCAAAACTCCGTCGAGCGCAGCACGTCGAAATATACGTGCAGGCCCTTCAAAAACTGATCCACCGGGATCCGCTCGGAATCGCTGTGCATCGTGGCGACCGTCGCCGCGTCGAGGATCATCGGCGTGAAGCCGTACGCCGGCATTTTGCGCTTGCGGAGGTTCACTGAATCCGTTCCGTAGGGGATCAGCATCGGACTCACCTCCGCCCCCGGATGGTGCTTGCTCAGCGCGCTCGCCAGCACGCGGAACAGCGGCGTGTCGCTGGGGCTCTCGCCCGCGTCCACCGGACTCGACAGGCGTTCGACGGTCACGCGAGGGTCGTTGATGCGCGCCTTTATCTCCGAAATGAACTCGTCGGCGTTGACTCCAGGCAGCAGACGGCAATCGAGCGTCGCCTCGCTGTTGGACGGGATGACGTTCGCCTTCACCGGATTGCCGACGCCGGCCGTGAGCGTCGTCAACGAGATCGTGTTCTTCTGGATCGCTGCCATGAATTTGTTTTCCGCGGGCGTCCCGATGACTCGCATCATCTCCGTGACCACGCGGTTGCCTTTGTTGTTGGCGGGCAGTTCCAGCGCCTTCTGAATCGCCTGGATCAGAATCATGTTGGCGTTGTCGGGGATGGGCTGCGAGCCGTGTCCCGCCGTGCCCCTGGCGCGCACCCGCAGCCATAGCATTTGCTTCTCGCCGACCGCGATGCCGAAGATCAGCTTCTTTTCTTTGGAGAAGATGTCGCGGGTCCCCAGGCCGCCTTCGTCGAGCGCCCATTCGGCGTTGATTTCATCGAAATGATTCTTGATCATCCATTGAATGCCGAGTTCGCCGCCGGTTTCTTCATCCGGCGTGCAGAGCATCACGATGTCGCGCGGAGGCGTGATGTTCATGTCCTTCATCAAGGTGAGCGCAAACAGTTGCTGTGTGCCGATGCCTTTCATGTCGAGCGCGCCCCGTCCCCAGATCGATCCGCCTTCGATCAGGCCGCCAAACGGGTCCACCTTCCACGCCGCGCGATCGACCGGCACGACGTCGAAATGGTTGAGCAGGAGCAGCGGCTTCAGCGTGCGGTCCTTGCCGGGCAGGCGGACGATGAGTACGGTCTCTCCCTGCTTGCCCGATTCGTACAGTTTCGGCGCAAGGCCGTGGCGTTCAAGCTCCGTTTTGAAGAGCGCGGCGGCGGGACGCGAATCCGCCGGCGGATTCACGCTTTGGATGCGCACGTAGCTCTGCAGAAAGTCGAGGGCGCGCTTCTCGGCAGCGGTCCAGTCGGGCTCGGCAGCCGCGAGCATCAGACATGCCGCCCACGCGGCGAAAGTCGTCATCATTTCTGAAACTCCGGAACTTCAGTCAATTCAATGTTTTCGATGCCCGCGATGCGATACGCCTCGAGCAGCGCGCCGGCGGCCGGCAGATAGCGGGGTGGCGCTGCTTCGATTCTCGCGCCGAATGCGTTGCGAATGCGCTCGCTCTGAAACACGCCCCCGACGTAGCGGATGGGGATTTTGGATTCGACGCCGAACACGACCTTGCGCGCGGCCCGTGCGTACGCAGCGAGGTTCCGCGCCGCTTCGTCGATAATCTGCAGCGCAATCGTATCGCCTTGCGCGGCGGCTTCGTCGACGATTTGGGACATGGCCGCGATCTGCGGGCGCGTGAACTCGGGGGTATAAAACCGGTGCATCAGATCGTTCGCATCGCTTGCGCCGGTTTTGGCCAGCAGCATGTCCCGAAGCAGAGTTTTCGGTCCCCATCCTTCTTCTTCGCGAAGGGTGGCGCGCACGGCCTGGCGTGTGATGTCGAAGCCGCCGCCTTCGTCGCCAAACACGTAACCCCAACCGCCAGCGCGCACGGTTTTGCCAGCGGCGTCGCGCGCAAAGGCAATCGAACCGGTGCCGGAAATCACCATTACGCCAGGTTCGCCGCCAGTCGCTCCGGCCAGGGCGATGAGCGCGTCGTGCGTGACGAACTTTCGGCCGGCGGTGAAGATCTCGTCGAGCAGATGCGCCTTGTCCTGGGCGCCGCCGCTGAATCCCGAACAAGCGCCGGCGAAATGCAGCGTCTCGATGCCCGCCTGTGCCGCCGCCTCGCGTACGCAGCCACCGACCGCGTTGAGGAACTTGTCGCGCGCCTCAGGGCCACTGACATGATTGCAGGGGCCTCCGCGGCCATAGCCCGCGACGCGGCCGGTTTCGTCGCCAATCAGCGCCGTTGTGCTCGACTGGCCGCCATCGATTCCGAGATAGTAGTTCACGGCTTCTTCGGCTCCCCTGGCTTCGGCTCGGCGTATGGCTCGATATGGAACAAGCGCGTGCCTGCCGCTTCTCCGAGATATTTCACGCCCCACTCCTGTTGCGCTTCGTAGAGATCCTTGCCGGCGAACTCGCCGGGCGAGAAAAATAGATATTGGACCCCGCGCGCGAGCAGTTCGCGCGTAGCCTCGCGCCGCATCCAGGCGCGTGGCTGGACCTCGATCAGTTCGGGCTCCATCTTGACTTCTTCCCAGCCCCGGCCTGAATCCGCCACCAGCTTCACGCGGCAATGTGGGCTGTCCCAGGAGGACTCGACGCTGATTTGCGAAAGCGCTTTCGCCGCGCCGAGATCCACATCGACATGCATGCCGGGGCGAGCGGTTTCCCAACTCCGCCAGCGCGTCACCGGACTGTTGTCGAACGCCAATTGAATGTCCCAGGGGTTGGGCTTGGCGGTGAGCCTCCAGGAGGCTTCGCGCGTCAATTCGACGCCATCGCGATAGAGCCGGACCTCGGTGATGTTCCACTGCTCATCCTGCACCTCGACAGGGAAGGTCTGTTCGAGCCGGAAGCGCTTCACCTCGCGGTTTTGCGGGAACTTGAAGGTCCAGACCAATCGCGGCCAACGCGCGTCGTCAAGGCCGGTGTAGAGAATATCGATCAACTTCTCGTTTGCCGCGGACTGATAGCCAACGAGGATCTCGCGCGTCGAGTACGCCTCCGCGTAACCGTTCTGTCCAAGGACGCGCTCCCAAGGCTGCACCTTCTCGTCCACGAGCCGGGCGCGGCGGTAGCCGTCGGAACGGTTTCGCAGAAAATTCTCCTCTTTCTCAATGCGCAGGGCAGCCTTCCACGGCAGGCGAATCAGTTTCCACGAGTCCCGCGGAAGGGTCTTCGTCAGCAGGCCAGGCGGCCAGTTCGGCCACGCGAGGAACGAATGCGCGATCATCAACGCGGGCAGCAGGTAGCGGATTTCCAGCGCGAGAGCCAGCGCCATCGCGATGAAGGGTACAGCGGGAATCAGAAAGCGGGTGCCAATGTTGAGCGGGAACGGCAGCGCGGCAAAGAGCGCGGCGCCGAGCAGCCAGCGGCCTTCTTTGCGGCGCAGAGCCAGCAGCGCGAGCGGCGTGAGCAGGAACAGGTATCCCAGCGCGCCGGTTGTTTTGACGCCGCGAATCGTGACCTCGAGAGGCAACTCCCACTTGTTCTTGACATCGTAGTCGCTCAGCCAGTTGGAGTACTGCTTTTCGAACAAGATGTGGACGTGCGGATTCGGAAAGTACTTGTTGAAGAACGGCGCGACGGGATTGCCCGTGTAAATCGCGTTGCGCACCATCCACGGCGTGCTGAGAACCAGAGCCATGGCTGAGATCGCTGTCGCGTCTTTGACGCTGCGAGACCTCCACAACACCGCCAACACCGCCCACACGGCGAGGATCGCGCCTGTGTACTTCGCCGCGTAGGTGAAGCCTGCGAGCAGGCCCGCGGCGAAGAGCAGAGATCGCACGCGCTGTGTGTCCCAGATATAGAGCAGGTAAAAGAGCGCGAAGCCGATGCAGGCAAGCGCCAAGTCGATGTATGCCGAAGTACCGTCGATGCCGATCACCGGGCACATGTAGACGAAGACTGCCGCCGCGAGGCCGGCCAGGGGCTTTTCGACCCGACGTCCAAAGCAGACGAGCAGCCACGCCAAGTCCAAGAGAAACGCCCAGTGGACCATCGCCGCAGCCGAATGGCGACCGAACAGGAAGGCGTTGAGGTAGACGATTTCGATGCCCTGCGAGAGCATTCCGTAGATGCTCGATTCGGGTGAAACGAACCCTCGTGCGGATGCATATTTGGCGATCCAGCCCAAGTGATACGACGATCCGTCGGGGCTCCACTCGGGCGCCATGGAGTTGGCGAGATACAGGACGGAGAAAGGAAGGAACAGCACCAAAAAGACGGCGAGATTTCCGCGGGAAAGCGGCTGAAATCCATCCGCTGGAGCCGGGCGGCGGAGTTTCCATGCGAGTGCAATGGCCGCGGCGGCTAAGACGATGACCACGCCTCGCCGAGCCTGATGGATGGCGCAAAGCAAAAACATCACGCCACTCAAAATGGCGGCGCCAAGAATGAAGGCGAAAGGCCAACGTTCCTGGCGGTAAAGCGGCAGGCGGCTTGCCAACGGTAGCCCTAGCGCGAGGCAAAATCCGACTGTGAATGCGAAGCCGAAGAGGATCGCAAGAGGCATCGGCGGTTAGCGAACGAATCCCATGGATGTGAGAATGAAACCGAGTTTCGCTCCGTCGCCGGGCGCGGTCCACGGCTTGTCGACCTCGACGGCGAGGTCATTGTCGTAGTTCGGCTTCAGCATCTGAAACGGAACCGGTTTTTCGAACGTATAGGCGCCGGGCTTGTCCTGGCGCGCTTCGCCAAGCAGTTGGCCGTTGACCCAAAACTTGAAATTTACCGGACCGGTGTCTTTGAATGTCGCTTCCGCTACCGAGTAGTCCACAAATGCCCGCAGATCCGCGGTCGAAGTGAGGTAAATGCGAACCGTCGGCTTGGGGCCGGCCCATCGCCACGGACCCTTTTCATTGCGCGGGATGTCCTGCACGATGTAGGCGTCGGTTTCCGGCTCGATCATGCGCAGCAAATACTTCGAGGTCTTTGGCGCCTCGTCCGAGAGCGAGGGTTTGCGCTGCACGGGCGGCGCGTAGACCTCAGGCATGGTGACGCAACCCGTCGATACGAGCGCCAGGGTCAACAATACGGCAGTTTTCATAGCGCGAGACCCACCAGTTCTGTAACGTGCGCCTTGACGCCGCTTGCAAGGCCACTCAAGCTGTAGCCGCCTTCGAGCAGCGATACCAGCCGCCCGCCCGCATATTTGTCCGCGATGGCCAGCATGACGTGCGTCATGTCTCGAAAGTCGTGATCGGTGAGCCGGAAGCGGCCGAGCGGGTCGCCCATGCGGGAATCGAAGCCCGCGGAAATCAGCACCAGGTCCGGGTGGAACTTTTCGGCTGCGATTTGGAGATCGTCATGAAACGCCGCAAAGATCTCATTGCGGCCGGAATCGGCGGGAAAGGGCCGGTTCATGATGCGGCCCGCGGCTTTGCCTTCGCCATGTTCGGATGCGGCGCCCGTGCCCGGATACCAAGGCGCCTGATGCGTACTGAAGAACAGGACGGAACCATCGCGATAGAACGCGTCCTGCGTGCCGTTGCCGTGATGCACGTCCCAGTCTGCGATGAGGACCCGCTCGGCGCCATACTTCTTCTGCGCGTAGCGGGCTGCGATCGCGACGTTGTTGAACACGCAGAATCCCATGCCGCGGTTCGGCGTGGCGTGATGTCCGGGAGGCCGCACCGCGCAGAAAGCGTTGTTGCAGTCGCCCGAGATGACCTTGTCCACGGCGTTGAGAACGCCTCCCACGGCCTTCAGCGCGACTTCGAGGCTGTCTTTGCAGACCACAGTGTCGCCTGTCGAAAGCTCCTCCACTCCGGCGGGGATCTCGTGGCGGACTTTCTCGATGTATTGGCGGCCATGCACCAGCGCCAGTTCGTCGTCAGTTGCCTCACGAGGTTTGACGCGCGGCATGCGATCGATGAGGTCCGCATGCTGCAAAGCGAGCGTAACCGCATCGTAGCGGTCCGCTCGCTCTGGGTGGCCATGGCCGGTATCGTGTTTTTTGTAAAGCGGATCGAGCAGAAGGGCCGTCTGCATAGTGTGGGGCTGTAAACCTTCCAGTTTACCGCCCCGGGACGCGTGAAGGCTCGCTACTCGGGCTTCTTCGCGCGGAGTTTCATTTCCAGTTTGTCTTTCATCACTTTGAAACCTTCCTGGACCTTGTAGTCCGAAGGGATCTCGAAGAGGTCGATGGGCTGCTCGCCGCGCCGTATGTTGGTGAGGCGATAGGTAGTTTCGCCGGTGCGGGGATCCGCATGCCGTGAGTACACCAGCGCTTCGAGTTCCTTGGAATACCATGTTTCGTCCACGACCTCGATGGGCCGGTCGTTGCCGATTTCGCCCGCCGCGATGGTCATGACGCTCCGAGTACCCTCGGCTTCCACGCCTTCGATAACCTTTTTACCCAGGCTCTCGCGATTGAACGACCGCTTTTGGCTGCCCTCACCGCCGCCATCGAGATAAACTGCCGCGGTGCTGGCCATTCCCAAACCCCCGGCAACTCCAGCTACCGTTACGCTCGCTCCTGCTTCCGGCGAACGCTCGATGACGATATCCTGCTGCACGCGGGGCTCACGGGTTGCGCCGGCTGTTGTCTCGGCGCCGCGGATCATCAGTTTGGGACCTTCCACCCTACGCTCGAACACCATATTGTTTCCGTCCCCGGACGAAGTGACCCACGCCGCCTCGCCACCGTCACGGCCGGGCATTTGGAGCTTTGTCGCGGACTTGTCCGGATGTAGAGTGATGTTCACCTTCGCGACCGGATCGAAGATGCTCACCATCTTTTCGCCTTTGCTGGCCCACGGGCCGACATCGCCAAGGGAATGTTCGTTGCGTGTGCGTCCCTGTGAGTCGCGATAGACGCTGCTCGAGTTTTTGCGGGTGATCTTGTTGCCGTCGGCCAGCGTCTGCGTACTTTCATTGACGCCTTCCGCCGCATAGGGAACGCCCTTCACGGCCTTCGACGAAAAGTTCGCCATTTCGGTGCGAACGAATTCGACCATCATCGGCGCCCCGGGCGCTGCCGGAGGCGGTGGGGGGGTAGGCGGCGCCGGTTGAGCGAGCGCAGTAGCCGCGACGCCCAGGCAAACGAGCAAAGTTCTATTCATAATGAGGAACACTCCTTTATTGCGATTGCGAGACGAACCGGATCGCTCTCGCGATTCCGTCTTCGGTGAAAATGACATCCGCGTCGATCTTGCCCGCAGCCGGGCGATAGGCATCGAGCGGCAATCCAAACGACAAAAGCGCCGCGCGCGGCACACGCACGCGAACCATCCGCCCGCCGGCCAGAAGCTCTGGCGGCGCGTAGGCGAGAGAATAGAAACGCTCTGGTGGAGCGGCAGCCGCCGTTGATGCTGCCGCGGGCGCTTTCACCATCGTCCGGCGGGCAGGATGCGTCACCCGGCCGTATTCATCCATAGCAGGCGACGGGGGCGTTGGCGCGTGATACGCAAATTCCGGGGCTCGCGGTGAGAAGCGCTCCACCTGCAGTGCAGGCAGCTTCTCTTCGGCCCCCGGCCGCAGTAAGAACACTGCAAACGCCAGTCCAGCCGCAACCGCGGCGGCGGCCGCCGTAGTCCAGGATGCGTTCCACCGAAAGAATAGCCCACGCTTCCGGCGAACTACTCTCGCCCGCAGGACCTGTTCCACACGCGGCGAGGCTCCGGCTCTTCGGTCCTCTTCCGCAAGCATCGCGAGAAATCGCGGACGCTCATTCATACCCGCACCGCACCTTTCAATTTCGACGCTAACATCCGCCTGCCGCGGAACAGCCGCGAGCGGACCGTACCCACCGCGCAATCGAGGATCGCCGCGGCTTCTTCATAACTCGATTCCTGCAGGTCGCACAGCGCCACCACTTCCCGGTAAGCCGCCGGCAGCGACAACACCGCGCTGCGCACCGCATCTGCTGTGAACGAATCCATCGGATCGTCCTCTTCCGCGGCGACGTCGATATCCAGCGGTTCAATCGCCCAGTCGAGCCGCATGCGCTTGCGCAGCAGATTGCGCGTCACTCCGAACAGATAGGCAGCCAGGGTCCCTCGAGAGCCATCGAAGCCGTGGGGCTTCTCGATCAGGGCGACAAACGCATCCTGTGTGATCTCTTCGGCGACCGCGCGATCTCCGCTCATATGCAGCGAGAAGCGATAAATACTGCCTTGGTGGTCCTGGTAGATGGCGTCGAACGCGGACTCATCGCCGCGCGCCATCCTTTGAACCATTTCCTGCTCTGTATTCACGTCTCTGCTTTCCATTGCGGATTCCAGGCTCGAAAGTTCCCGAAAATGCTACCGTGTTGGTTTGATGCTACTCAACCCGTCGATTTTCCGCGAGAACGATATTCGCGGGGTCGCCGACGTGGACTTGCCCAGCGAGGGCATTGTCCTGCTCGGCCAAGCTCTTGGAACCTTCATTCAACGTCAAGCCGGAAAGCGGGTCAATGTCGGCCGCGATGTCCGGCTCTCTTCCGACCGCCTGCGCGATGCCATGGTCGCCGGGCTCGTCAAAAGCGGTTGCGACGTCGCCGATGTCGGTTGCGTGCCCACCCCGGTCCTTTACTATTCGTGCGTGAAACGGCCCGCCGATGGCGGCGTGATGATTACAGGCTCGCATAATCCGTCGGAATACAACGGGTTCAAGACCGTTTGCGGTTCGGGCACGATCCACGGCGCGGAAATTCAACTGCTGCGCCAAATGATCGAGACGGGCGACTTGCTCGAAGGCGCCGGAACTGTGCGGGACTACGATGCCGTGACGCCCTATGTCGATGAAGTTGCGCCGATGTTCGACTTCAAGCGGCGGGTCAAGGTGGTTCTCGATGCAGGCAACGGCACCGCCGGCCCCGTGCTGGCGCGGTTGTTTCGCAGGTTGAACTGCGACGTGACCGAGCTGTTTTTCGAGATGGACGGCCGGTTTCCCAATCACCATCCCGATCCGACCCTGCCCGAGAACCTGCAAATCCTCATGAAGGCCGTGCGGGAACAGGGCGCGGATCTGGGCATGGCGTTTGACGGCGACGCCGACCGCATCGGCACTGTGGATGAGAATGGCAGTGTCATTTACGGCGACATGCTGATGCTGATCTACGGGCGCGAGATTCTGACCCGCAAGCCGGGCGCGACGTTCGTGAGCGAAGTGAAGTGCTCGCAAATCATGTACGACGAACTGAAGCGCCTGGGCGGCAACGCGGTCATGTACAAGACCGGGCACTCCCTCATCAAAGCCAAGATGAAGGAAGTGGACGCGGAACTCGCCGGTGAAATGTCCGGGCACATCTTCTTCGCGGATCGCTACTTCGGCTTTGACGACGCGCTATATGCCGCCTGCCGTCTGATCGAGATCGTCGATCAGAGCGGCAAACCGCTGTCGGCCCAACTGGCGGGCGTGCCGAAGACGGTAACGACGCCCGAGCTGCGCGCCGATTGCCCGGACGATCAGAAATTCGGCATCGTGAGCCGCGTCAAACAGTACTTTCAGGGCAAGCGCGAGGTGAACGACATCGACGGCGTGCGCGTGAAGTTCCAGCATGGTTGGGGTCTGTTGCGCGCTTCCAACACGCAGCCGGTGCTGGTGATGCGATTCGAGGCGGAAACCCCAGAACAGCTCGCCGCCTACCGGGACGAAGTGGAATCAGCGCTCGAAGCGTGCCGGTAACCATCGATGTGGCCGGACCTGCTCCATATCGTCAACTTCAACACCCTGGCCTCAGCGCTGAACGTGCTGACGGCGATGATCACGCCGGCGTTGTTGATTTCCGCGACAGGCACTTACATTCTTGCTGTGTCAGGACGTCTGGGCCGGGTTGTGGATCGCATGCGCCTGGTTTCAGACCGAGTAGAGACGTTGTTTCAAAACGAAGGCGCGGGCATGCGCGAAGAGCGCATCAACGACTATCGCGCGCAGATGAAACGGCTCAACAAACGGCTGCGATTGCTGCAGCGCGCCCTCATCATGTTGTACACGGCAGCCCTGACGTTTATTCTTTGCAGCGTAGCCATTGGAACCACGGCTGCCGTGAGTCTCAAGTTGTACTGGATTCCCGTCGTGCTGGGCATTACGGGAGCTTGTATGTTGCTGGTTGCCTCGATCCTGCTGATTGTCGAAGCACGGCTCGCCGTCAACGACCTCGAGCTGGAAATCGAGTTCCTGCGCAGGGTGATTCGCCACCATGCGCAGGACAATAGCCCGACCAGCCCTACCGCTGCTGCTGCTGCGCGGGCGCCGCAGGCTCCGTCGCCGTCACCGGAGGCTTAGCCGCTGGCGTTGACTCCGGCGAAGGATCGCGCTCATCGAGGTGTTCCTTCACTTTGAGCAGCGGCACGCCTTCTTCCATCCATTTCGGCGCGGGCGCGCCTTTCAGGTGGTGATCGAAGAACTCCTTCATGCGCATCGTATAGTCCTTCTGATTTGCCGGCACGCGCAGGCCGTGGTTTTCACCCTTGTACTGCAGCATGATCACCGGTTTTTGCAGGCGGCGCGGCGTGTTGTAGTATTCGATGCCCTGGGTGAAGTCGACCGCGCCGTCCTTGTCGTTGTGCAGAATCACCAGCGGCGTCTTCACCTTCATGGCGTGAAAGATCGGCGAATTGCGGACATACGCTTCCATGTTGTCCAGGTACGAGGACGTGAACCGGCCCTGGCTGCTTTCGAAAATCGGCTGGTTCGCGGAACCTGTGTTCCAGTAGATCGAGCTGTACATGCTGATCATGTCGGTGAGCGGCGCGCCTGCGATGGCGGCCTTGAACGCGTCGGTCTGGGTCACCATAAAAGCCGTCTGGTAGCCGCCCCATGAGTGACCATGCAGTCCGACGTGGCCGCGATCCACAACCCCGGTTGCGATCGCCGCTTCGAGCGCGGGCAGAATGCACCACACGGCGGACATGCCCGGATCGTTGAGTTTGTACACGATATCCGGCATCAGCACTGCGTAGCCATTGCTTGTGTAGACCGATTTATTGAAGCCGTTGGAGGCCGGCTGCGCATAGGCATTCGCGCCCTGCGAGAGCTTTTCGTAGATGTACACGATAGTCGGGTACTTCTTGCCGGGCTCATAGTTCGCGGGCAGAAACAGCGCTCCCTGCAGTTTGTCGCCCTTGGCGGAAGTGTAGTCCACGAGTTTGACGCCCGCGCTCCACTGCTTCTCCTTTTGCTGGGGATTGGCGTCGGTGAGCTTCTTACCGCCATCCAGCGCGGCGCTTGCCGCAATGTAGAGGTCGGGATACTCGGCGCCGGTTTCGCGCGTGTAGAAGAATGCATCCGCGTCCTTAGCCTTGATCATTTGGGCGAACATCGCGTCGTCCCAGAGAAGTTGCTTTGGCGCCTTGGAACCTGGATCGATGCGGGAGACGCCGCTCTTCTTGGTCCATTCGCCGTAGCTCGACACATAGAGCGCCGCCTGCAGGTCGATGCCCTTTTCCTCAGGATCGAGGCGGAAGCGGTTGCGATAGCGGATCTTGTCTTTCTTGCCGTTGACGGTCAGATTGACAGGTTTGCCCGACCAATGGGCCGCCCAAAGATCCCAGTTGTCGCTCAGCAAAATCGCATTCGAATCCTTAGACCAGCCGAGAAATCGCGCCGGAGGCTTGGGGACGTTGTGGTCGTCCTCCTGATCCCAGAACACCGTGGACGTTATCGCCTTGGTGACGTTGCGCTCCTCGCCGGACGAGAGGTCTTTGATGAAGTAGTGGCCGTCGTCATAGTAGGCAATCTTGCCGCCATCGGGCGATGGGCCGTAGTAGTAACGGCTCTTTTCGAGCAGCATCTTCTTCTCGCCCGTCTTCAAGTCGATGGCGTAGATATCGGCGAAGCGCTGCCCGTTGAGGCTTCCCTGCAGTTCGTACTTTGTCACGTCGGTTCCGATCGCCCAGACGTGCGGCTCCGGAACGGCGACCTGGCGCAGCGAATCGTCGGCGAGGCGAATGAATTTCTTTTCGGCCGCACGGTAGATGGAAACGTAGCTGAAGTTCTTGTCCATCTGTTCCTGCACCTGCTGTTGCGGCTGCAGGCGCTTGTCGAGCCAGTGCCAGAGGACCAGGTCTGCGCGCTCTTTGTCGTCACCCGCGGGCATTGGAGGCTTGGGCGGATCCGGCGCCTTGGCCGCGGCTTCGTCGCCAGGCTTCTCCGCTCCCTTTTTCTTGGCCTTCACCTCGTGGATGCCGAACACTAGGGCCGACAGATCCTTGGTCCACATGGGAGGACGGTTGGGGCTGATCGTCATGCCGGCGGGAAAGCCTTTGTCCGCCTTCGGATCGAACACGGTCTTGACCGGCGCTGCCTGCAACGACGTGAATCCGACAGCCGAGTAAAGCTTGTCTTCGAAGCCTTTATCCTCGATCCCACGCAACACCGCGAGGCCATCGCCCGCTTCGGTCCAGGCAAGGCTCTTATAAACGGCTTTCGCGGAATCGAGCGGCATCACGGCGCCAGTCGCCATGTTGCGAAGCTGCACGCCGTTGCCGGCCATGTCCTGCGCGTCGATCGCAAAGGCCAGCCAGTCGCCTTTCTTGTCGAACGCGAATTCGCTGGCGTTGCCGATGTTCAACTCGTTGCCGGTGGCGAGTTCGGTGAGCAACAGATCCGCGCCTTGCCATTTCTGGCCTTCGGCCGGCGTCCGCAGCACCGCGAACCATCCTCCCCGCTTGCCGTTGAAGGCGAATTGCCGCGTGCGCTCGAACTCGGTCTTTTTGCCCGTTGCGAGTTCCAGCAGCGTTACTTTGTTGATGGCCGGCTTCTTGTCCTTTTTCAACCGTTTCGCTTCTTTCTGCGACGCAAAGACCGTGAATGCGACGTATTTCGAATCCTCGGAGAAGGCCAGGTTCGCGGCCGCTGCAGCCGAAGGCCCAGCGAAATTGAACGCCGGAGCGGGTACTTCGCCGACCGGGAACTTGCTGTCCTTTCCGTCCTTCACGCTGCGGATGATGACTTCGCTGTCGCCTTCATTGGGCGCCAACTGATACGCGAGCCATTGACCATCGGGCGACACAATCGGCGACTGAATGCGCTTCCATCCCAGAACGTCCTTCAACTCCATGGGCTTTTGGCCCGCGGTTTCATTGGCTGCCCAGGAGAGGGCGGCCGTGCAGAGTAAAAACAGAATCGGCTTCATTTGTAAACTCCTACGGACGAACCAAAACCTTCAATTGCGACGCCTGCGAGCCTCCCAGGTACACGTGCTGCGTGGCCTTGATGAAGTCGGTCTGTTTGGCGTCGAATATGTTTTCGACGAACTTCTGCGGATTTCGATCCGCGAGCGGGAACCAGGAACTCTGCAGTTGCACCATGATGCGATGCCCTTTGCGGAACGTATGGTAGATGTCGGGCATCGCGTATTCGATGGTTTCCATTTTGCCTGGCGTCATCGGCTCCGGCTTTTCGTAGCCCTTGCGGAACCGGGCGCGGAAGATCTCGCCGCGCAGCAACTGCTGGAAGCCTGCCATGCGAACGCCTGTTGGATTCGGATCCGGGTCCGGATAATCGTCGGGATACACATCAATGAGCTTGATCACGAAGTCCGAGTCGGAGCCGGTAGTGGAAACGAACAGCTTCGGGGTCAAAGGACCCGCGATCGTCACGTCCTTGGTGAGAGCCTCGGTCTGATAAACCAACACATCGGTGCGCGTCGAAGCGAAACGTTGATCTTCCACCATGTGCTCGCGCGTCATGCCGGGAGCTTGCCCGTTGATGAACGGGACCGGTTTCATGGGGTCGCTGACGTACTCGTCGGCCGTGGTCTGCGTGGGAGCGTCGAAACTCAACTTGCCATTGGGATGAAAGTACAGGCTGGCCGGGCGCATGTCCGCGGGCGGCCACTTGTCTTC
>JACXTT010006517.1_pt1 | contig 16630 bp, 16 predicted proteins | sample 9270951 | NCBI WGS metagenome assembly JACXTT01 (sample SAMN15532306, study PRJNA645909) | rock metagenome | isolation source: weathered quartz diorite | place: Puerto Rico | collected 2017-06-21 | reverse complement strand
CTCCAACACTTGGGTCCCGGAAGCTCGGCGTGTGAGGCCGGCCGATCGCAAGGCTGGCCTAAGGGAGCCGATCGCAAGGCTCCCTGGGCGCCTCCCGGCGCTCCATTCCTCTCCTATGGAGAGGGAAGGAAAACAGGGAGACGGGCCATCCCGGGGCCCGAAAAACATCGAGCCGGGACAGCGGAGCGTTGGCTGAATGAACCTAGAACGTCGATTGCAGCTTCAGCGTGTCGAGCCGGTTCACCGACGGCACGTTGAGGCGGCGGGAGCCGCCGTCGGCCTCCACGTCGAGCGGCACGGTGACGCCCGCGGCGCCGGTCGCCCACATGCGCCGATAGAACTCCACCAGTGTCGTGGTCTTCACACCGCCGATGCCGAGGATGACGTCGCCGCGCTTGAGGCCTGCTTTGCTGGCCGGGCTTTCCGGCGAGACGCGGCCGACCACGAGTTTGCCGCCGACCGGCTGCGCGTTGACGCCAAGCCAGGGCCGCCCCGGCCCCGCCACGCGGCCCTTGGACAACAGGTCGCCCATGATCGGCAGCAGGAGATCGATTGGCACGAACATGTTGCCGGGGCTCTGCTGACTTTCGCCCTTGGCTTCGGCGACGATCAGGGAGCCGACACCGACCAGCTTGCCCTCACGGCTGACCAGCGCCGCGCCGCTCCAGGCCGGATGCGGCGGGCTGGTGAAGATCGCGTCCTCGACCAGATATTCCCAGCTCCCGGCGAACACCCGGCGGCTCACCACCCGCACCGGCAGCACCATGCTGGCGCCGCCCGAGCTCGAGACCAGCAGCGGATCCTGCTCCTTGACGTCGGCGGATCGGCCGAGCGGCAGCGGCTTGATCTTCGGCGGCTCGAGCGTGCGCAGAAGCCCGAAGCCGGTGACGTTGTCGTAGCCGACGACCGTCGCCGGCAGCGTGCGGCCGGATGAGGTCACGATCTCGGCTGAGTGCGCCTCGACCATCAGATAGCCGATGGTCAGCACCAGGCCACTTTCGTCGATGACGATGCCGGTGCCCTCGCGCTCGCGGCCGAGATTGCGCACCGAGTTGCCGTCCGGATTGATGAAGGTCTTGATGCCGACCACCGCAGCGACGAGGTCGTCGAGCGCAGTCGTCTCAGCCTTGGCGGTGCCGGGGACTGCGAGCCATAGAGCCACAATCAGCGACGACAGCGCTCGCCTGAGGCAAACGGGTCGAATGATTTGGCGCATGGCCGCTCTCATCCGGAGGATAACCCGGCACGTCAGTATAACCATTCGTTGATCATGCGGTATGATCATCCCCTCATCTTTGCCGTAAATGTCCACTACATAACGGAAACAAGCCCGCCGCTCTGAAAGCCCGATGCCCGCCCCTCGCCTCCTTGTGATGGAAGGAAACTCCCCGGAAACCCGCGCGCAGCACGTGGCGGCCGGCGGCATGGTGGCGAGCCAGGGCTACGCCAACTTGCTTCAGGAGCTGCTTCCGAGCGCGGTCGTCGACATCTGCTTTCCGGGCGATCCGGGCGCGAACTTGCCTGTCGGCGAGGCGCTGGAAGGCTATGACGGCGTCGCCATCACCGGCTCCGGCCTGCACATCTATGACGGCGGCCCCGCGGTGACACGGCAGATCGAGCTCACCCGTGCAGTGCTCGACGCCGGCACGCCGATCTTCGGCAGCTGCTGGGGCCTTCAGGTGCTGACCACGGCGGCGGGCGGCACGGTGCGCAAGAATCCCAAGGGCCGCGAGATCGGCTTCGGCCGCAGCATCCGGCTCACCGAGCCCGGCCGCAAGCATCCGATGTATGTCGGCAAGCCCGAGGTGTTCAATGCGCCGACCGTGCATCTCGACGAGGTCGAGACCGTGGCGCCGGGCATGACGGTGCTCGCCACCAACCAGGTCTCCGACGTCCAAAGCGCCGAGATCAAATGCAACGGCACCACCGCCTGGGGCGTGCAGTACCATCCGGAATATGCGCTGCGTGAGATTTCGACGATCGTGCGCCGCATCGGCCCCCGCCTGATCGACGAGGGCTTTTTCCTCAACACCGCCGACATCGAGACCTTCGCCAGCGATCTCGACACGCTCGACCGCAATCCGGATGACAAGCGGCTGTCATGGCGGCATGGCATCAGTCGCAACGTGCTGGACAAGAAACTGCGCACCGGCGAGGTCGCCAACTGGCTCGAGTTCCAGGTGCTGCCGACCCGCGCCAAGCGCGGCCGGGGGTGAGCCATGGATTTCGCAGGACGCCAGGTCATGGTCACGGGCGGCACGGGCGCTCTGGGCCGCGCCGTGGTGGGCGCGCTGATTGCGGCCGGCGCGCAGTGCCACGTGAGCTACATGGTCGAGGCCGAGGCGCAGTCGTTTCCGCACAGAGAGAACGTGACGCTGCACCCGGTCAGTGATCTGGCCGACGAGGCCGCGGTCGCGAAGCTTTATTCAGCCGTGCCGAAGCTCTGGGCCTCGATCCATCTCGCCGGCGGCTTTGCCATGCACAGCATCGCCGACACCGACAAGGCCAAGCTGATGCAGCAGGTCGAGATGAACTTCGTCGCCTGCTTTCTCTGCTGCCGCGCCGCCGTGAAGGCCATGGGCAAAGGCGGCGGCCGCATCGTCAATGTGGCGGCCCGCCCGGCGCTGGAATGGCGCAGCGGCGCGGGCATGGTGGCCTATGCGTCGAGCAAGGCCGCGGTTGCGGCGATGACGGTGGCGCTCGCCGAGGAGGTCGCGAAAGACGGCATCTTGGTCAACGCGGTCGCGCCCTCGATCATGGACACGCCGGCCAACCGCGGCGCGATCCCCAATGCCGATTTCGCAGCCTGGCCCAAGGTCGAGGAGGTCGCGGCGACGATCGCGTTCCTCGCCTCGCCTGACAACGCCGTCACCCGTGGCGGCGTCGTGCCGGTCTACGGCAAGAGCTGAGTCTCACGCGATCTGACAAGCCTCGTCGAAGTCGAAGCGATGATCCTGCGGCGGCAAGGTCGAGGGATCGCCGTGGCCGAGGCAGCACAGGAAGTTCGATTTGAAGCGGCCGTCGGGGAAGAAGGCCGCGTCGACCACATCGTTCTTGAAACCCGACATCGGCCCGCAATCGAGACCGACGATTCGCGCCGCCAGCATCAGATAAGCGCCCTGCAATGACGCGTTGCGCAGCGCCGTGGTGCGGATCTGCTCCGGCGTCGTTTCGTACCAGCTCCGCGCATTGGGATTATGGAACAGCTTTGGCAGGTGCTCGAAGAACCGCATGTCGTAGGCGAGGATCGCGACCACCGGCGCTCCCAGCGCCTTCTTGCGGTTCTGCGACGACAGCGCCGGCGCGAGCTTCTCCTTGGCCTCGGGACTGCGCACGAACACCACCCGCTGCGGCTGCGAATTCGCCGTGGTCGGGCCCCATTTGGCGAGCTGGTAGAGCGACCGCAATTCCTCGTCGGTCACCGGCTGCGCGGTGAAATCGTTGAAGCTCCGCGCCTTGCGGAACAGGACATCCAGCGCTTCGTCGCTGAAAACGTTTCTCATGTGGTTCATGGGGACGACTCGCGCTTGGAGACAACCGCTTGCGGCAGCGGCGGGCAGAATGAAGCCACAAGCGGACTTTGAAAAGACCGGCAGGCGCGGATCAGCCGGCCGGCACCAGCTCGGTCACCGACGATGCCGCGCCGCGCAGATGGCGGCGGACGGCGTTCGCGGCCACCACGCGGCGGCCTTCGGCATAGGCCTCGTGGTTCTTCTCGATGTGCTCGAGGTCGTAGAGATAGTTGACCATCAGCCCGTAGGACTGCGCGAGGCCCTTGTCGGTGAGGTCGGCCAGCCAGTTGAGCCGCTCGAGCCGCGCGCCGTTGCCGAGATGAAACCGCGCCACCGCGTCGACCGGCAGGCCGCGGCGGTTGCGGGCGTTGAGATAGTACCAGGCCGCAGCGCGCAAGAAGGTGTCCTTGAACGGCTCCTGGACCTCGGGCTTGAGCCACCACTCCGGCTGATCCAGACCCTTGAGCAACTCGCAATCGTCAGGGCTAAGCACCTTGGAATTCTCGGTCTTGCGCTCGCGGTCGAGCCAGCGCGCAAAGTCGGGCGCGGGCGACAGCGTGACGTAAGTCTGCAGCTTTGCGTTCTCGCGCGAAATCTCCTCGACCACCTGCTTGATCAGGAAGTTGCCGAACGACACGCCGGCAAGCCCGCGCTGGCAGTTCGAGATCGAATAGAACACCGCGACCTTGCTGCGGTCCGGCATGATGGCTTCGCGGCCATTTGCGAGAATCGGTCCGACCGCGTCCGGAATTTCGCGCGTCAGTGCCACCTCGACGAAGATCAGCGGCTCGTCGACCAGCGCCGGATGGAAGAACGCGTAGCAGCGCCGGTCCGGCGGATCGATGCGGCGGCGCAGATCGTCCCAGCTCGCGATCTCGTGCACCGCCTCGTAGCGGATGATCTTCTCCAGGATCATTGCCGGCGTCGACCAGTCGATCCGGCGCAGCACCAGGAAGCCGCGGTTGAACCAGGACGAGAACAGATGCACGAAATCGGCATCGACCGAGGCGAGGTCCTTGCGGTGGCCGAGGGCATCGAGGAGCTGTTCGCGCATCCGCACCAGCGCCGCGGTGCCGCCCGGCGCAAGGTTGAGCCGGCGCAGCAGCTCCTGGCGGCGCGCCTCGGCGGCGCCGTGCACCTCGGCCGCGGTCTCGTCGGAGGGCTCCGACTGCCAGGCCTTGATGGCGGCCTCGAGCGCATCGCGGTCCGGCCCAAACCGCGTGGCCAGAGCTTCAAAGAACGCAATGCGCGGGCCCGTGGTCAGGTCGGCGTATTTCTCCAGGATCTCGCCGGCCAACGCCACGCCGGACGCCTCGCCGCGGCCCGAGAGCAGTTCCTCACAGAGGTCGACCAGGCTTTCCGACCGCGCCGCGGCTACGTCTCGCCGGTCTCGCGTGCGGTCGAGCAGCGCGCGGCCACGCTCGGTGATGCTGTTGAGCATTTCGCCGAAAAAGGACGTGTTCATCGGGGGGATGTTCCTGGAGATTCGAGGCGTAATCATAGCGGAAATGTTGAAGGAATGACGACCGTTCAAGGGGCTGCATGCCAGTCCCTGTGCCGGCTCTGGACAAAATCGCGGCAGCACGCCACAGGTTCCTTGGATTTCCTCATTAATCGCTGCCTACGGAGTTGCCATGCCCGGTCCGTTGTCTGGTCTTCGTGTCCTGGAGCTGGCCCGCATCCTGGCCGGGCCTTGGGCCGGGCAGGTGCTGGCCGATCTCGGCGCCGACGTGGTCAAGGTCGAGCGCAGCAAGACCGGCGACGACACCCGCGCTTGGGGCCCGCCCTTCATCGAGGCCAAGGACGGCGGCCATCTCGGCGCCGCCTATTTCCATGCCACCAACCGCGGCAAGCGCTCGATCGAGGCCGACTTCGAGAGCGAGGACGGCAAACGCATCGTCAAGAAGCTCGCGGCGCGCTCCGATGTGCTGATCGAGAACTTCAAGGTCGGCGGGCTTGCCAAGTTCGGCCTCGACTACAAGAGCCTCGCGCCGGACTGCCCACGGCTGGTCTATTGCTCGGTGACCGGCTTCGGCCAGGACGGCCCCTATGCGTCGCGCGCCGGCTACGACCTGATGGCGCAGGGCATGGGCGGCTTCATGAGTCTCACCGGCACCGCGGACGGCGAGCCGACGCGGGCGGGCGTGCCGGTGTCGGACATCATGACCGGCATGTATTCGGTGATCGGCATCCTTGCCGCGCTGGCGCGGCGCGAGCGCACCGGCAAGGGCGGCTATGTCGACACGGCCCTGGTCGACACCACGGTCGGCGTGCTTGCCAACCAGGGCATGAACTATCTGGCCTCGCGCAAGGTGCCGGAGCGGATCGGCAACGCGCATCCCAACATCGTGCCGTATCAGGTGTTCACCGTCGCCGACGGCTACATCATCATCGCCACCGGCAATGACGGCCAATACCAGAAGCTTTGCGGCGTGCTCGGCGCGCCGGAGCTGGCGAAGGAGCCGAGATACATCGACAACAAGTCGCGGCTCGCCAACCGCGCCGAGCTGATCGGTAAGCTCACCGCGCTGACGCTGAAGTTCAAGATGCAGGACTTGGCCGACAAGCTGGAGGAGGTCGGCGTGCCGGCAGGTCCCATCAACAACATCGACCAGGTGTTCGAGGACCCGCACGTCAAGCATCGCGGCATGCTGCTCAACCTGCCGAGCGCCCATGCCAAAAGCGGCTCGATCCCCGGCGTCCGCACGCCGATCGTGGTCGACGGCAAGCCGATGGCATCGAAGCACACCGCGCCACGGCTCGGCGAGCACACGGCGGAAATCCTGAAAGAGATCGGCGAGGGCTGATCCGGGACAGTTCAGCTGACCCCGTTTTTCCGTTCTTAGGCTAGACCTTTGTCTTCAGCTGCGCCTCGTTCGCAGCGATGAAGCCACGAATCTCATCCGCCATGCCCAGCAGCTTCAGCCACTGTTCTTTGTACAGCGTCACAGGAAAGCGTCCCATTCCGTAAATTGACAGCGCTCCCTTTTCGCTCACCTTCATTCGAATCGACGACGAACCTGCTTTTTTGAGGGCAGCGTTCTCGCTGCGCAGACGTTCAAGTTCGGCCTTCAGTTCTTCGTCAGACATGGTGTCTCCTCTTAATCTCTACAGCGCCGGCGCGTCAGATCGCCTTGCCGGCCTCCTGCCAGCGCTTGGTCGCAGTCGGGCTGGCGACGATGTCGTCCACGTTGGCGAGCTTCACTCGATCGCGGACCAGGCCCTTGTAGAAGTCGGCCTTCGACACCGGCGGCACGTCGGCGATGATGGTCCAGGTGCTGCCACCGTCGAGGCTCTCGAACACCTGGCCGTCTGTGTCGGCGGCGTAGAGCGAATAGCCGTCCTTGCGCGCCTCGATGGTGAGCGCCGAAAACAGCGCGCGCTGGCCGTTCGGCAGGCCGCCCAGCAATCGCTCCCAGGTCTTGCCGGCATCTCTGCTCCGGAAGATCTTGCCGCGCGCGCGGCCAAGTTCATACCAGTGCACCGGCCAGCCGACGCCGGCCGACATGAACAGCAGGTCCGGCTCGTCGGGATGGATGACCACCGCGTCGGGATAGTTGGCCTCGGCCGGCATCTTCATGCGCTGGAAGCTCTTGCCGCCGTCCTCGCTCGCCATCATGCCGACGATGCCGTTGGCGATGATGATGCGGTTGGGCCGCGCCGGATGCACCAGGATGCGATGGATGTCGCATTCCTGCGGATCGGGATCGACCGGCAATTCGGTGAAGCTTGCGCCGAAGTCGTTGGAGACCTGCAGCGAGCCGATCTCGACGCCGACCCAGAGCCGGTCGCCGTCGAGCACGATATCCTTGATGTGGCCGATGCGCGGCGGCGGCGGGAAGGTCCACTTCTTCACCGTCTTGGCGTCGCGGAACGCCTTGAGCTCGCGCCACGACTGGCCCTTGTCCTCGCTGACATAGAGATGTGCGGGGAGCGCACCGGCGAACACCACGTCGCGGCCTTGCAGCAGGCCTGCGCGGCAGGACCAGAACTCGTGATGCGAAAGCCCTTCGTTGACCCAGGTCCATTTCAGGCCGCCGTCGATGCTGCGCGCGACGCCGACGCCGCGGGTCGAGGCGAACAGTGTGCCGTCGTCCGACGAAGTGACGCCGCTGACGAACACGCCTTGCAGCGCGCGGTGCTTGACGCTCCAGCCGCGCTCGGCCTTCGCCAGCAGGGCGATGCCATCGACGGTGCCGACCAGGACGGTATCGGAGGGAGCCCCCGCGCGCTGGATATTGGTACCGCCGTTCGACAAAAGAATCATCGTTCAATCCCGGGGCTTCACTTGATGCATTTCCGGCTAGTGGAGCGGATTTGACATTCGCTACCCCCCAACCGCGGGCTCGCAAAGCGAATGTCAAATCCAAAGCTCCACTAGCACCTAATATTTGCTAGTGGTCCTTTGATTCTAACATTCGCAATAGTGCCTGCTGAAACGGGATGCGAATGTTAGAATCGGACCACTAGCAGCATAATCCGTGCGCGCGGCAATGAATACATCGGTGGGAGGAAGGCCCATGCTTTTCAGCGGCTGCAACTGCATTCCGGACGCGTCCTCGCTCGGCGCGCTGTGCTCGGGTGGCGCGGGCTTCGTCACCGCGATGATCGCGGCGCTGGCGGCTGCCGCCCGCACCGCCGAAGCAAGACCGCTCGGCCGCAAGGTGCCGGAGGTCGATCGGCTTGCGGTCCGGATCGTCACCGACAACGTCGTGATCCAGTTCGTGCCGAACGAGACGCGCGGCGCGCTCACCATCGAGCGCCGCGCCGTCTTCGCCACGCGGCCCGACGCACCGCCCTATGCGACACTCAATGGTGAATGGGGCCTTGCCATGCACGCGGAATCCCGGACCGGCGGCGAGACGCGGAACGTGCTGGTGGATTTCGGCTACACCGCCGAGACGCTCAACAACAACATGTCGATCCTCAAGGTCGATCCGTCGAACTTCGACGCCATGGTGCTGAGCCACGGCCATTACGACCATTTCGGCGGCATGGTTGGCTTTCTCAGGGCCAACAAGGGCAAGCTCAAAGCGAAACTGCCGTTCTATGTCGGCGGCGAGGATGCGTTCTGCCTGCGCAAGAATCCCGGCGGCAATTTCGGCGCGCTCGACCGCCGGGCGATCGTGGACGCCGATCTTGCGCTGATGATGTCGGAGGGCCCGGCGCTGGTTGCCGATCACGCCTTCACCACCGGCCGGATCGGCCAGACTTCGTTCGAGAAGCCGCTCCTTCCAACCCAGGAGATCGTCGGCATCTTCGACGGCTTCGGCTGCCATCCGGAGAAGATGCCGGCGGCGAAGAACATCGGCCAATACATCCCCGACGATTTCGACCACGAGATTGCGACCGTCTACAATGTCAAAGGCCGAGGCTTGGTCGTGCTCACCTCGTGCAGCCATCGCGGCGTGATCAACACTGTCCAGCAGGCGCAGAAGGTCTCGGGCATCGACAAGGTCCACGCGGTGATCGGCGGCTTTCACATCGTGCCGCCGCTCGGCGACGACTACATCCGCGACACCATCAAGGCGTTCCAGGACATCGATCCGGACCATCTGATCCCGGCGCACTGCACCGGCGACCGGTTCTACGACCTCGCCCGGCAGGCGATGGGCGAGAAGGTGGTGCACTCCGCGGTCGGCACGCGATTTGTCTTCGAGGCGTGACGGCTATTTGCCCATCACTAGGTCGGGGAACCAGGTCGCGATCTCTGGGAAGACGCAGAGGATCACCACCGCAAGCATCATCAGCACCACGAACGGCATCACGCCCCAGATCACGTCGGCAAGCGGAATGTCGGGCGCGATGTTCTTGATGACGAAGATGTTGAGCCCGACCGGCGGGTGAATAAGCCCCATCTCCATCACGATGGTCATCACCACGCCGAACCAGATTAGATCGAAGCCCGCGCCTTTCAGCGGCGGCAGGATGATCGGCGCGGTCATCAGGATGATCGAGACCGGCGGCAGGAAGAAGCCCAGCACGATCACCATCAGCAGGATCGCGGCGAGCAGCACCCAGCGCGACAGGTGCATGTCGACGATCCACTGCGCCGTCGACTGGCTGATGTGCAGATAGCTCATCACATAGGAGTAAAGGAGCGACATGCCGATGATCAGCATCAGCATGGTCGATTCCTGCAAGGTCGAGACCAGGATCGGGCGAAGCTCGGTCGGCGACCAGACGTGATAGATCATCGCAATCAGAAGCAGCGCCAGCACCGCGCCCAATCCTGCGGTCTCCGACGGCGTGGCATAGCCGCCATAGAGCGCGATCATCACGCCGGTCAGAAGGATCACGAACGGCAGCACGCGGGGCAAAAGCGCGAACTTGTCGCGCACTGTCATCGTGTCCTCGCGAAGGAGCTCCGACTTGGCGCCGCCGCCCTCAAAGAGCGCCTTGGCAGCGTGATACTCCTGCTGGAACTTCCACATCGCGTAACCGGCAAACAGCACCACCAGAAGCAGCGCCGGGCCGATCGCGGCGAGGAACAGCCGGCCGAGCGACTGCTCGGCCGCCACCGCATAGAGGATCATGGTGATCGAGGGCGGCAACAGGATGCCGAGCGTGCCGCCGGCCGCGATGATGCCGGCCGCGAAGCCTCCGGAATAGCCGCGCTTGCGCATCTCCGGGATGCCTGCCGAGCCGATCGCCGAGCAGGTCGCGGGCGAGGAGCCTGCCATTGCAGCAAACAGCGCGCAGGCGAACACGTTGGCGATGCCGAGCCCGCCCGGCAGCTTGTGCATCCAGGCATGCAGCGCGCCGTAGAGGTCTTGCCCCGCGCGCGAGCGGCCGATCGCCGAGCCCTTGAGGATGAACAGCGGGATCGACAGCAGCGTGATCGACGCCATCTCCTCGTAGACGTTTTGGGCGATGGTATCGACCGAGCCGGGCGGCATGAACGCGATCATGAAGATGGTTGCGACCGCACCCAGCGCAAAGGCGATCGGCATGCCGGCGAACATCACCAGCAGCGTCACGATACCGTAGAGGATTCCGATGGTGCCGACTGTCATGCCGGCTCCTTGCGCGACAGAAAGGCGACAGCGACCTGCAGCAGGATCTGGACGCTGAGCAGCAGCATGCCGAAGGTCATCAGCGAATACGGTACCCAGAGCGGCGGCCCCCAGGTCGAGCCCGAATGGAAATTTTCGATCCAGGCCTCTTCCAGCAGCGTCCATGCCTTCCAGGTGAAGAAGCCGCAGAACAGCAGGCTCAGGATATCGACGATAATTAGCCGGACGCGGTTGACCGACGGCGACAGCATGCTGGAGATCGCCTCGATCGCGACATGGCCGCGGCGCGCCTGGATCGCCGCCGACGACATGAACACCGCGCCAATGATCAGGAACACCGACATCTCGTCCTGCCAGTCGGTCGATATTTTCAGGAAGTAGCGGACGATCACGCTGTAGGTCAGCACAATCGAGGCTGCGACCAGCGCGATCGATGCCAACAGCACGATGAGCTGATTGAGGATCGAGAATGCGTAGCCGACAGAACCAGCGGCGCCCGGAGCGGGCGCCGCCGTTGTTCCGGTCTCGACCGGATCGAGGCCGTGAGCCATGGCCGTAATGTCCCCGCCCCTTCAGGCCCGCTCAGGACACCTGCACGCCGTCCGCGAGCTTGAGCAGCTCGGCCGACAGCGGGGTCTTGCCCGCGTAGTCCTTCCAGGCGGTATCGCGCGCGATCTTGCGCCACTTCTCGACGGTGTCGTCGTTCAAATCAGCCACCTGAAGGCCCTTCTTGGCATAAACGTCAGCCACCTTCTGGTCGTCGGACTGGGCCTCCTTGGTGCCGAACGCCTCCATCTCGAGGCCGAGTTCCATGATGGCGTCCTGCTCAGGCTTCGTGAGCTGGTCGAACACCTGCTTCGACATGATCAGCGGCTCGAGCATGAACCAGTAGGACTTGCCGCGGCCCGTCGTGAGGCTCTTGGCCACCTCTTCGAGCCGGAACGAGATCAGGCTGGTCGACGACGTGTAGGTGGCGTCGCAGGCGCCGGTCTGCATCGCGGCGTAGAGCTCGTTAGAGGGTGTCGACAGCGTGGTGGCGCCGGCCGCCTGCAGCAGCATGTCGAACTCGCGGCTGCCGCCGCGGATCTTAAGGCCCTTGGCGTCATCCGGACTGACGATCGCCTTGCCGCGGCTGGCGCAGCCGCCGGCCTGCCAGATCCACGACACCAGGATCACGCCCTTCTCGGCCAGGAATGCGCTGAACTTCTGCCCGACCAGCGCCTTCTTCCAGGCCCCGCCCTGCTTGTAGGAACTGACCAGGCCCGGCATCAGGCCGATGTTGAGCTCGGCGAACTCGCCGCCCGCGTAGGAGATCGGATAGAGACTCATATCGAGCACGCCTTTGCGCACGGCGGCGAACTGCGCCACGGTCTTCATCAGCGACGAGTTGGGATAGACCTGCGCGGTGATCGAGCCGTTGGTCTTCCTTTCCAGCTTCTCGGCAAACTGACGGCACAGCCGGTCGCGGAAGTCGCCCTCGGTCGCAGTGCCGCCCGGGAACTGGTGCGAAATCTTGATGGTGCGGGCCGCTGACGCGTGGCGCGATCCGGTGAGGACCACGGGAGCAGCGATTGCTCCAGCGAGAATGTGGCGCCGGGTGATGGTCATGTTGTTTCTCCCTTATCGTGCCCCGCAACCCAATCGGGCGATGACGGCCCGCTGGCTGGCCCACTGATAGCGCATTCACTTGACCCATGCGAAGCGTCAGCAGGCCGCGGCATCATTGTGCAGCGCAATGAAGTTCCGCAGCTTGGTCTCACGTGTTAGAACGCCTGCATGCTGCAGAAAACACCCAGACTTTCGTCGGCGTCCGCATCGGCCCGCGACCAAGCGCCGCTCACCATCCGCCGCGTCGACGCCATCCCGGTGGCGCTGCCGCTCAAGGCCGCCATGAAGATGGCGGGCGAGACGATTACGGCCGCGCAGAACATCCTGGTCCGCATTGAGGCCAGCGACGGCACGGTCGGCTGGGGCGAGGCGGCGTCGGCACCGACCATGACCGGCGACACGCTCGGCGGGCTTAACGCCGCGGTGCGCGATTATCTCGCGCCGCGGCTCGTCGGCCAGGACGCCCGGCAATGGGCTGCGCTGCGGCCGGGGCTGCACCGCGTGCTCCTTGGCAATGGCGGCGCGCACTCTGCCGTTGAAATGGCCATACTCGATCTGGTCGGCCGCGCCTCCGGGACGCGGCTGATCGATCTGGTTACGAAGCCGCGGCGCGAGGCCGTGAAGCCGATGTGGCTCCTCGGCAATAAGACCGCCGAGCAGGACGTCGCCGAAGCGCATGTCCGCCAGAAGGAAGGTTTCGACTTCTTCAAGCTCAAGATCGGCGTCAAACCGCTCGCGAACGAGATCGCGATTGCGTTCGCGGTCCGCGAGGCGCTGCCGAAGACACCGCTTTGCGCCGACGCCAATTGCGGGCTGACGCTGGCCGATGCGCGCAAATACGCCGAGAAGACGCGCAAGGCCAGGCTGATGTTCGTCGAGCAGCCGCTCGCCTATGACGACTTCGACGGCCTGAAGAAGCTCACGCGCGCCACCAACGTGCCGATCGGCGTCGACGAGGCGATTCACTCGTTTGCCGATATCGTGTCGAGCGCCAGGGCCGGTGCGTCGGGCGTGTCGCTCAAGCTGATCAAGCTCGGCGGCATCACCGCCGCGGTCGAGGCCGGGAAACTCTGCCAGCGCCTCGGGCTGTCGGTAAACATCGCGGCGAAAATCGCCGAGTCGAGCATTTCCAGCGCGGCCGCCCTGCATCTCGCCTGCGCGGTGCCCAAGGCCGACTGGGGCGTCAGCCTCACCCATTTCTATCTCGCCGAAGACATCGTCCGCCGTCCCCTGCCCCTCAAAAACGGCATGGTCGCCCTGCCCTCCGGTCCCGGCCTCGGCATCGAGGTCGACGAGGCTGCCGTGGAGCGCTTCAAAGTCCGCTGATCTTGCTATAAGGCGGCGACCAAGAACCTGGGGAAGGAACCCATCGAAATGTCCGGTCCGCAACAGGGCCCGCTCGCGGGCGTTCGCGTGCTTGAGCTTGCCCGCATCCTTGCCGGCCCCTGGGCGGGCCAGACGCTTGCCGATCTCGGCGCCGAAGTGATCAAGGTGGAACAACCCGGCGCGGGCGACGACACCCGCGGCTGGGGCCCGCCCTTCATGGAGGACAAGAACGGCGGCCGCTTGAGCTCGTCCTACAATCTGTCCTGCAACCGCGGCAAACGCTCGATCGCCGTCGATTTCGCGACGCCGGACGGCCAGCGCATCGTCAAGAAGCTCGCAGCGCGCTCCGATGTGGTGATCGAGAACTTCAAGTTCGGCGGGCTCAAGAAGTACGGCCTCGACTACGAAAGCCTGTCGAAGGACAACCCGCGGCTGGTCTACTGCTCGATCACCGGCTTCGGCCAGGACGGCCCGTACAAGTCCCGCGCCGGCTATGACCTCCTGGTGCAAGGCATGGGCGGCATCATGGACATCACCGGCGATCCGAAGGGCGAACCGACACGGCTCGGCGTCGCCTTCGCCGACGTGTTCACCGGCACCTACTCGGCGGTCGCGATCTGCGCGGCGCTGAAGGAGCGCGAGCACACCGGCAAGGGCGCCCATATCGACATGGCGCTGATGGATTCGATCGTAGGCGTGCTGGCCAACCAGGCGACCTACTATCTCGTCTCCGGCACGCCTCCGGTGCGCATGGGCAACGCGCATGCGAGCGTCGTGCCCTATCAGACCTTCCCGACGAAAGACGGCTGGATGCTGATCGCCTGCGGCAATGACGGCCAGTTCGCCAAGATGATGCAGGTGCTGGGCGATCCCGCCATGGCCGACGACGAGCGCTACAAGACCAACGCGGCGCGCGTGGTCAACCGCGAGACGCTCATTCCGCCGCTGTTCGAATTGACCAGGAAGCTCTCCAAGGCCGAGCTTGCGGAGAAGTTCGAGGAGGTCGGCGTGCCGGCCGGCCCGATCAACACGCTGCGCGAGGTGTTCGACGATCCGCAGGTCAAGGCGCGCGGCATGCGCGTCGACCTGCCCCATCCCGACGCCAAGGGCGGCATGATCCCCGGCGTGCGCACGCCGATCACCATCAACGGCCGCAGAGCCGCGGCCGACCGCGCCCCGCCCAAGGTCGGCGAGCATACGCAGGAGGTGCTGCGCGAGATCGGCGAGGCCTGATCGCTAGTGTCGCGGTTCGGAAGTTCGCCCGCATCCTCAGCGGACTCCCAAGCGAACTTCCGAACCAAAGCGACACTAGAAAATCTAAAGTGCTAGTGTCCCTTTGAACCCGAAGTTCGCAAACTGCTTGCTGAGAATGCGTGCGAACTTCGGGTTCGGGACACTAGCGCGGCGCATTTTTTCAGAACAACAAAGATCTCAGGGAAGGAACCATGGCCCGCATTGCCTATGTCGAGGAGAAGAACCATCCGGAGCTCGCCGCCGATATCGCGAAAATCAAAGGCGCGCGCGGCGGTCTGATCAACATCTACAAGCTGCTCCTGCACACGCCGACTGTCTGCATGACGTGGTTCGAGCATATCGGCGCGATCCGCTGGAAGACCAAGCTCACGCCGCGGCTCCGCGAGATCGCTATCGTGCGGATCGCGCAGGCGGCGAAATACGGCTACGCGCTGCAGCAGCACGTGCCGCGGATCGCAGTGCCGGACGGTGTGTCGCTGGAGGAATGCGAAGCGCTGAAAGACTGGCGTGGCTCGAAGTTCTTCAGCGGGGCCGAGCGCGCCGCGCTCGCCTATGTCGACGCCATGCGAGCCGCGCCCGAGGTGCCGGACGACGTCTTCAACGCGATCCGCAAGCACTACAACGAGCGCGAAATCGTTGAGCTCACGGTGCTGGTCGGCACCTACCTGATGCACAACCGCGTGTTCACCGCGCTGCGCGTCGATCTCGAGCCCAAGTAGGGGTAGTCACCGCGTAAAGGGCCGCCGGCATGGCCGATCTTCCGCTCATCGTCGTCGAGGACGACCCATTCACGCGGCTTATTCCGCTGGTGCTTGATCCAAAAGCCAGCGAGGCGCGCCGTGCGGCGTTTGCCGATTTCATGTCGACCGATGAGCCGGATTTCGCCGGCTGGTGCGCGCGGGTGCGCAAGGCTTCCGCGGCGCTCTACCCAGCCGAGGTGCGGCTCGTCACCTCGGAAGAGGAGATGCGCACCAACCTCAAGGATTGTGCAGCTCTTGTCGTGGAATCTCTCCGCGTCACACGCGACGATCTCGCCGCGGCGCCAAAGCTGAAAGTGCTGCAGAAGTTCGGCTCGCGGCTTCGCAATATCGACGCCGCCGCAGCCACCGCAAAAGGCGTGAAGCTTCTGACGCTGCGCCGCCGCGCCAACGTGTCCTGCGCCGAGCACGCCTTCGGCCTGATGCTGATGCTTGCTCGGAAACTGGACGAGCTCGACGGCCTGGTGACCGTCGAGCGCATCAAGGCGCGGCAAGGCGCGTTCAAGCTGTTCCAGCGCCAGCACACGCCGGGCGGCAACTACGCGCGGCTCGGCGGCACGCGGGCGCTGAACGGTGCGACCATCGGCATCATTGGTCTCGGCGAAATCGGCCGCGAGATTGCGATCCGGGCCGGGGCCTTCGCCATGAACGTTCTTTACCATCAGCGCACGCGGGCGCCCGAGAGCGAGGAGCGCGAGCTTGGCGCGCGGCATGTGCCGCTTGGAACGCTGCTCGCCGAGAGCGACTGGATCCTGCCGCAGCTGCCGACATTGCCCTCGACCCGCGACTTTCTCGGCCGCGCCGAATTCGCGCAGGTGAAGCGCGGCGCTTATCTCGTTAACGTCGCCAACGCGCCGATCGTCAACCGCGAGGCGCTGATCGAGGCGCTGCGTTCGGGCCGGCTCGGCGGCGCGGCGCTTGACGTGCACTACCAGGAGCCGGTGCCGGACGACGACGAACTGCTCGGTTTCGACAACGTCATCCTCACCCCGCGCATGGCAGGCTCACCGCGTTTCAATGGCCTGAACGATTTCGAAGAGCTCATCACCAAGCTCGCGCGGGAGTTCGCCCCATGATGCGGCTCACGCTGGCGCTCCTGGCATTCGTTGCAGCAACCGCGCCGGCGCTGGCGCAATCGGACGCGAGCTACCCCGAC
>JACXTT010006516.1_pt1 | contig 16631 bp, 19 predicted proteins | sample 9270951 | NCBI WGS metagenome assembly JACXTT01 (sample SAMN15532306, study PRJNA645909) | rock metagenome | isolation source: weathered quartz diorite | place: Puerto Rico | collected 2017-06-21 | reverse complement strand
GGGCCAAGAAGGCCGCGCGGGGTGGCATGGGGTAATGTCGCTGTCAACGGCGACATAAAAGACAAAAGCCGCCCGGGTGGGCGGCCTTTGATTATTTACGCGAGCTCGTTTTCTACACCCGCTTCAACAAAAATTCGTAACCCCCGTCAGGGGTCTTTTTCGATTCGAGCAGTGTGTCGCCCGAGCTCTTCACGTACGCCTTGAAGTCCGAGATGGAGTCGGGTTCCGACGACAGGACGCGCAGCGTCTGGCCGCTGGTCATGGTCTGCATTTGCTTCTTCGTGCGCATGACGGGCAGCGGGCAACTCAGTCCGCGCAGGTCCAGTTCATAATCGGCCATGGGTTTCTCCCGGGATAGAGACAGGCTGTTGCCTAGCGTTTGGTAGTTAACAGATAAAATAGCCGATCCAGGGCGCGACGCCCGGGGTGCTTGCGCCGGATGGGGTTGTCCAGTTCCCAGCGCATGTGATCGCGGCGGTCGCTGTTGACCCGACGTGCCATTTTGCGACGTTCCGGCCTGTCCGGGGCCGGTTCGCCGGCGTCGCGGTCGGCGGCAGTCGTGTTCCGGTGGGTGGATTTGGCGGCTTTCATGCTCCAAATCCTAGCAGGAAATGTGCCAAAAAATGGTGCCTGGAGAATCTGGAATCATTACATGCGTGTCGTTAATCCACGCACAGTTGACCGATCCTCATGCCTGATCGGTCAGAAACCATATTCCTTTTCCACCCGGCACACGCGAACGCGGAATTTCCGGTACCAGTCCCTGGCCTTGTGTTGCGCTTCGCGGTGCTCGGCGTTTTCCTTCCATGCCCGGATCGCTTCCAGACTGGTCCAGTACGACACGGAAATACCGATTTCCTGGCGCGCGCTCTCGAACCCGAGAAATCCCGGTTGCCGCGAGGCCAGCTCCACCATCCGTTTCGCCATGTCACCGTAGCCGTGATCGCCTTCGGTGCGCACGGAGGTGAAGATAACGGCGTAATAGGGCGGCGCGGGAGTTTGGGCGGGGGTTTGCATGATGGCTTTCCGCAGATTGCAGAAAATAGGTTTCGTTTGATCAGTGCTTTCGATCCAGGCATGGTAATCCATTTTCGACGGTCATTCGTATTCCTCCTTTTTGTGCCCGGATTTCCTGCTCTCGTGTTCGTGCACGTGAACCGTACCCGCCAACGGCGGCAGCGACATCACGTAGACCGCGATGGCGCGTCGGTCTTCTTTCGTGAGCCGCGCCAGACCGTTGTCGATCACTTCGGCCATGGCGTCGCCGGCGTAGTCGCCGTCCGGCGTCGCGCCGGTTTCGAGATATTCGACCAGATCGGTTTCGCTCCATTTGCCGATGCCGGTTTTTTTGTCCGGCGTGATATTGGGCGCGGCCGAGCCATCCACGCCTTCGGCATTGCCTGCCAGGCGAAGCGATGGCTTGAATCCACCCAGGATGTTGCGCGGTGTGTGGCATTCGCCGCAATGGGCCACGGCGTTGACCAGGTATGCGCCGCGGTTCCACGTGGCGGAGCGTTCCGGCTGCGATTGGAACGCGCCTGAGGTGAAAAACATTTTTTTCCAGAGGCCGAGGGAAGCGCGGGAGCGCAGGTACCACGGCAGTTCGTGCGGCTTGTCGGCCTGCCGCACCGGTTTCCGGCTCGAGAGATAAACCCAGATGGCGCTAAGGTCGGTATCGGTCAGCTGCGTGTAGGAAGTGTACGGAAACGCCGGATAATAATGTTCGCCTGCGGGGCTGACGCCTTCGCGCAGCGCGCGGATGAAATCGGCCTCGCTCCAGCGACCGATGCCGGTGTCGGGATCGGGAGTGATGTTGGGTGTGTAAAAAGTACCGAAGGAAGTTTTCAGCGCGTGTCCACCGGCGAGCGGCGCGCCATGATTTTTTTCATCCGTGTGGCAGTTGACGCAGCCGGCAGCGCGGAACAGGTATTCGCCATGCTGCCGGATGTCGTCGGCGGCCAAAGCCGGACTTGTCGCGATGAACAGCCACAGCAGCGCGGCGGTATGGCCGGACATTGAGATAGGTTCGATCGCGAGTTTTCGTTTCAATCGTCTTTCTTGCGGAAATCCTTGTGACAGGCTTTGCAGCTTTCGCCGACGTCCTTGAAGCTTGCCGCGATGGTTTGTGGGTTGCCGCCCCGGACGGCTTTGGCAAAGGCCGCGACCTTGGTCTTGGCATCCTTCGCGCGCTTCTCGAATTCGGCCCGGTTCGACCACACCCCATCCAGCGCCTTGGTATCGCCGAAATCGGAATCCTTCGGGAACAACGCCGGGATATCGGCGGTCAGCACCTGCAGGGCGCGGACGTGGTCGGCGAGCTGGTTCTTGTAATCCACCTTGCCTTGCACGATCGCGCCGGCCGCGGCGGTATAGCCGCCGATGGCGCTCATCATGTTCTGGCGGTATTTGATGATGTCCTCCGGTTCGGCGGCCTGCAGCGCCGGCGAGACAAGGATCGTTATGACGGGAATGATCGACAACAGACGGCGTGTTTTGACGGGCTTCATTACGTTACATCCTCCTCCTTGTTGCTCGGACAGTTCAAGACGCGGTGAATTACCGGAAAATTGCGCCCTGGCGGATATTGAAACGTGACCATAAATAGTCAGCCAAAGCGGCTGGCTTTTCTGACCGGGCATCGCCGTCTGAGTTCGGCTATTTTTTGGAATAATCCCTTTCCCCGAATATCGCCGTGCCCACCCGCACCATCGTCGCGCCTTCCTTGATCGCCTCCGGGTAATCCCCGCTCATGCCCATGGACAGCTCGGTGAAGCCGGGGAGGGCAAAACGCTCCTGGCAACCGTCGCGGAGTTCCCGCAGCCGGGCGAAACAATGACGCCGTTCCTTTTCCGGTGCTTCATACGGTCCGATGGTCATCAGGCCGCGCAGCGAAAGAGCGGGAAGATTCTCCTTCGAAAAACTTTCAATGAAGTCAAGCAGTGCCTCGGGTGCGATACCGTGTTTTTTCGGATCGCCCATGACATTCACCTCAATCAGTATATTAAGGTTTGCTGATAGTTCCTGCGAGCGCCGGGAAAGCTTGAGCGCCAGATCCAGGCTGTCGAGCGAATGCAGCCAGGAAAAATTTCCCGGAATGAATTTTGCCTTATTGGTTTGCAGGTGGCCGATGAAATGCCAGCTTATGGACGGATTTGCAAGGCGTGAAATTTTTGCCAGCGCTTCCTGTGTCGTGCTTTCGCCAAAATCCTGATGACCGGCTTCGATAGCGGCGGCAACTGCTTCATACGAATGGGTTTTTGAAACCGCGATCAGGCGAATTTCGTCCGGATTTCTTTTTGCGATGTGAGCGGCCTCGACGATGGAGCGCTTCACACGAAATAAATTGCTTGCGATGTCGCCGAAACTTTGGTTCATAAATTGCATGTTAGCGCGATTTGAAAAAAATTTTCACTTGTCCGCGTTTGTCAACGTTGCGCTCGAAAAAAATTTGGAGATAATGATCGCCCGCAGTAAATCGACGATTATTGAGGCGGCATGATTCATCTTGAACAGTTGTTGCGTTATGTTTCTGCTTTGACCCTGAATCGAGGCCATCTTGCCGCCTCAATAATCAAAAAAACATTGATGATTTTCGTTATTGGCCCGGTGCGGCTGTCCTCGAATAAATATGACCGGCGGCAAGTGTTTCCAGGTCTGGCTGGCGACCTGGCCATGCCGGGCCAATAACGGGAGGCGATTGACACATGACAAGGAACGGTCCCAAGAACGTAGGCGCGCATTTACCTTCCACGATGTTGAGCCGGGCCGGCGTGCACATGGACAAGCTTTCCGGCCTGTTGTCGCACTGGAAGGCGAGCGTGGGCGAGCCGCTGGTTTCGCACAGTTTCCCCGTCAGTTACGACAATGGCCGTCTGAGCCTGCGCGCCGACACTTCGGCCTGGGCCAGCCGCCTGCGTCACAGCCAGGCCGAGATCATGGAACAGCTGCGCGCCGATCCCTATTTCCAGAATCTGCACGAACTGTACGTGCGGGTGCTGCCCGAGCGCGTGCGCAGCCCAATGGAAAAAAAGCGCAAGACGCTCCTGCCGAGCCGCATTCCGGACACCGCCGCGCACCTTATTAAGAGTGTCGCGGACGACATCGTCGACCCGGCGCTGCGCCGGTCGCTGATCCGCCTGGCCGGGGCGCGCGACAAGTCTGCGCCGGCAAAAAGATAACCCTATAATCCGTTCATGACCCCGATTCGACAGTCCGGCGGGTGCTGGCAACGCTGGTTCGTGACGGCGTTTTGCCTGGCGTGCGTCTCCTGTGCCACGCAGGCGCCGCGCATCGAATCGGCGCCCACCGACGCCTCTCAGGCCGTTCCTGCGCCCAAACCGACCGCCCCGGCGCCGACGGAGACCAAGACGCCGGTGACGGAAGTCCGGATAGCCGCGGTCGGCGACATTATGCTCGGCGGCACGGCGGCGCCAGAGATGCAGAAGTATGGTTACGACTATCCCTTCGAGCGGACCCAGTCCATTCTCAAGCAGGCGCAGATCGTTTTCGGTAACCTGGAAGGCCCGCTGACCGACGGCGGAGCGAATGAAACACCAAAAAAGTACGTCTTTCGTTCTCCGCCCGACAAGGTCGCTCCGGCGCTGGCCCGGGCCGGCTTCAATATCGTTTCGCTGGCCAACAACCACAGCCTCGATTACGGCCCGCAGGGACTGGAAGACACGCGTGCGGCATTGGAAAAGGCCGGGATTCACGGGATCGGGGCGGGGCGGAACCTGGCTGAGGCACGCACGGCGGTATATATGAAGGCGGGCGGATCGACCGTGGCGTTTCTGGCCTATTCCCTGACGTTTCCCGAGGAGTTCTGGGCCGGGCCGGACAAGCCCGGCACCGCTTTCGGTCACGAGCAGCACGTGCGCGAAGACGTGGCCGCGGCGCGCGCCAAGGCCGATATCGTGGTGGTGTCGTTCCACTGGGGGCAGGAGGGCAAGACCGAGCTGCGCGACTACCAGGTGCAGCTTGCTCACGCCGCCATCGACGCCGGGGCCAATGCCGTCGTGGGCCACCATCCGCATGTCCTGCAGGGAGTGGAGCACTACAAGCAGGGCGTGATTCTTTATAGTCTCGGCAATTTCGCCTTCGGTTCATTCAGCAACACCGCCACGCGCAGCGTCATCGCCCAGCTCACTTTCCGCGACCGGCAATGGAACGAATTGCGCCTGGTGCCGATCAATGTCAAAAATGCCGAGGTCGTGTTCCAGCCGCGGCCGCTGGCCGGCCGCGACGCCGCAGAGGTGGTGGAGCAATTGCAGCAGATGTCACGGGCGCGCCAGACGACGCTCGAAAACAGCGACGGTATCGCGGTGCTGACGGCGGGGAGTAATTAGGACAGTATTGCGGTTGTGTCGTAGCGCTGTAAGCGCGGAAACTCGAATAAAAGGGACTTGTGCGAAATCTTGCATCTGTGTTTAATGCCGGGACATGATCCGTCCGCTTGAGCTATTCATCGGCCTGCGCTACACGCGCTCCCGCAAACGCAGTCATTTCATTTCCATCATCTCGCTGATCTCGATTCTCGGGATCACGCTCGGCATCACCGCGCTTATCACCACGCTGTCGGTGATGAACGGCTTCGGCAAGGAATTGCGCGGGCGCATCCTCGGGGTGATTTCGCACGTCACGATCACCGAAACCACCGGTACGCTGCATGACTGGCGCGCGGTGGCCGAGCGCGTCAAGAATCCGCGCGTCAAGGGACGCGCCCCGTATATCACGGGCCAGGGCATGGTGTCGCGCGGCAAGGCCGTGAGCGGCGTGATGGTGCGCGGTATCCTGCCGTCGGAAGAGCAGCAGGTGTCCGAATTCGGCAGCCGCATGATCGAAGGCAGGCTCGACGCGCTGAAGCCCGGCGAGTTCGGCATCGTGATCGGCAGCGCGCTCGCGTGGAAACTCGATCTCGCCGTCGGTTCGCAGATATCGCTGCTCATTCCCGAGGGGCTGGCGACGCCGGTGGGTATCATGCCGCGCTTCAAGCGCTTCACCGTCGTCGGCATCTTCAAGATGGACATGTACGAATACGACAGCGGCCTGGTGCTGATGCACCTCGACGACGCCGCCAAACTCTACCAGACGGGCGACCAGGTGAGCGGCCTGCGCCTGAAACTCGACGATCTCGACGCCGCGCCGCGGGTGGCGGGGACGCTGACGGAGGAGCTGGGACCGAACTACCTGGCGCGCGACTGGACGCGCGAGCACGGCAATTTCTTCCGTGCGCTCAAGATTGAAAAGACGGTGATGTTCGTGATCCTGCTGCTGATCGTGACGGTGGCCATGTTCAACGTGGTGTCCACGCTCGTGGTCGTGGTCACGGAGAAGCGCGCCGACATCGCGATCCTGCGCACGCTGGGCGCCAGCCCCAAGAGCATCATGGGCATTTTCCTCGCACACGGATCGGTGGTGGGTGTGCTGGGAACGCTGGTGGGCACGGTGTGCGGCGTGCTGCTCGCGCTCAACGTCGAGACCATCGTGCACGGCATCGAGCGGCTGTTCAGCACCAGTTTCATCGCCGCGGACGTGTATTTCATCAGCGAGTTGCCGTCGGATCTGCATTGGTCCGACGTTTTTCTCGTGTCGGGATGTTCGCTGTTGCTGGGATTGTTGTCTGCCCTTTATCCGGCCTGGCGCGCCTCCAAGGTGCAGCCGGCCGAGGCGTTACGCTACGAATGAGCAAGAAATCCGAAAAAGCCGGCAAGGCCGCGAAAGTGCCGAAGCCTGAAAAGGCTGCCAACGGCGACAAGACCGTCGTCATGGACGCGCCCGTCACGCCCGATATCAGCCCCGCGCCTGCGGCGCCGAGCGTGACGCCGGTGCCGGAAACACCCGCGACGCCGGAAAAGGTCGAGAAAAAATACATCCTGCGCGCCACCGGCCTGCAGAAGGTTTTCGCCGAAGGCGCGTTCAACGTGCACGTGCTGAAGGGCGTGTACCTGCGGGTTGAGCCGGGCGAGCGCGTCGCCATCATTGGCGCGTCGGGCTCGGGCAAGAGCACCTTGCTGCATCTGCTCGGCGGGCTGGACCGGCCGACGGCGGGGCAGGTGGAAATCGACGGGCAGGACATCACCCGGATGAACGAAGCCGAGGTCAGCGTGTTCCGCAACAACAAGCTCGGGTTCGTGTATCAGTTCCATCATCTGCTGAACGAATTCACGGCGCTGGAAAACGTTGCCATGCCGCTGCTGCTGCGCCGCATGTGGCCGGACACGGCGCTGGCGCAGGCGCAGGACATGCTGCGCCGCGTCGGGCTCGAAGACCGTCTACATCACCGGCCAGGCGAACTGTCCGGCGGCGAGCGCCAGCGCGCGGCGGTGGCGCGCGCCATGGTGACGCAGCCGCTGTGCCTGCTCGCGGACGAGCCGACCGGCAATCTCGACCGCGAGAACGCACAGAACGTCTATGAAATGATGCTCGAGCTCAACCGCGAGCTGCAAACGAGCTTCATCATCGTGACACACGATCCCGCGCTGGCCGCCAGCATGGACCGCGTGCTGCTGCTGGAAGACGGGGTTCTCAAGTCGCCGCACTGATCCGGGAGACACGCGATCCGCGGCACGGCGCTCGCTTTCCTCGGCGGTATCCTGCTGGTACAGCAGTTGCCGGTGTTGCCCTCGTTATGGTGGGCGCTGTGTCTGTTTCCGCTCTGGTGGCTGTCTTGGCGCCGTCCGCTCTGGTTCATTCCGCTGTTCTTCGTCGCCGGTGTCGTGTGGGTGAGTTTTCGTGCCGGGCTGATCCTCGACGACAATCTCCCGCGCGAACTCGAAGGCGAGGATCTGCTCGTCACCGGCCGCGTCGTCGACATTCCGCAGAAGGCGGAATTCGGGCAACGCTTCGAACTGGAAGTGACGCACGCCGAGCGCGACGGCGTCGCGGTGCCTGTCCCGCGGCGCATTCTGCTCAACGGCCGTGATTTTTCCTTCCATCCGCGCGCCGGCGAGACCTGGCGGCTGCTGGTGCGGCTCGGCCGCCCGCACGGCTACCAGAATCCTGGCGGTTTCGACTACGAAGCCTATCTGTTCCGCGGCCGGATCCGCGCCAAGGGCTACGTGCGCGACGACATCGCGCCGCGGCGGCTGAGCGAAAGTTCGGCCTGGCGCGACGTCGACCGGCTGCGTCAGGACCTGGGTGATCGCATCCGCGCGCTGTTGCCGGACAATCCCTATGCCGGCATCGTCGTGGCGCTGGCCAACGGTGACAGTCGCGGCGTCAGCGACGAGCAGTGGAGCGTTCTGCGTCGCACCGGCACGCTGCATCTGATCGCCATTTCCGGACTGCATATCAGCCTGGTTGCCGGCGTCGTGTTTTTCCTGACGCGCCGGCTGTGGGCATTGCCCGCCGTCACCGTGCTGCGCCTGCCGGCGCCGATGTTCGGCGCGGTGTGCGCGTTGCTGGCCGCCGTCGCCTACGCGGCGCTCGCCGGATTCGTGATTCCCACGCAGCGCGCGCTGATCATGCTCGCGGTCGCCATGTCCGGCATCCTGTTGCGGCGCCGGTTCCCGCCGTCGCAACTGCTGGCCCTCGCAGCGCTCGCGGTGCTGATTTACGATCCGCTCGCGGTCATGGCCGCGGGTTTCTGGTTGTCGTTCGCCGCGGTGGCGGTGATCGTGTTCGCGATTCACGGCGAAGGCACGCCAGGATCGATTCTTTATAAATGGGGATACCTGCAATGGGCGATCGCGCTCGGCATGCTGCCGCTGATGCTGGCGATGTTCCAGCAGGCGTCGCTGGTTGCGCCGTTCGCCAACCTGCTCGCGGTGCCGGTGTTCGATCTGATGGCGGTGCCGCTGACGCTCGCCGGCGCGCTGCTGCTGAATGTGCTGCCCGATACGATCGTGAGTCATTTTTTCGAACTCGCCGCCGGGTTGATGCAGGTGCTGTGGCAGGCAATGACCTGGCTCGCGAGCCTGTCGTTCAGCCAGTGGACCCAGCCGGCGCCGCCGGCGTGGGGATTGTTGTGTGCCGTCGTCGGCGTGGCCTTGCTGCTGGCGCCGCGCGGCTGGCCGTCGCGTTGGGCGGGGGCGGTGTGGCTGCTGCCGCTGATATTGGTGCGGCCGCCGACGCCGGCGGCCGGCGAAGCGTGGTTCACCTTGCTCGACGTGGGTCAGGGACTGGCGGCGGTGGTGCGCACGCAGTCGCACACGCTGGTGTTCGACACCGGTCCGCGTTTCGGCGGCTTCGATACCGGCGCGGCCGTGGTCGAGCCGTATCTGCGCGCGACGGGAGTGCAGCGTGTGGATACGCTGGTCGTCAGTCACGGCGACAACGACCACATCGGCGGCGCGGAATCGCTGTTGGCCGCGTTACCGGTCGGGGAGATATTGAGCAGCGTGCCGGAGCGTCTGGCGACGGCGCGACCGTGCCGGTCGGGACAGGCATGGAGCTGGGACGGCGTGGATTTCGTCATGATGAATCCGGTGTCCATGGACTCCAGTCGCGCGAACAACGACTCCTGCGTGTTGCAGGTACGCAGCCGTCATGGCAACGTGCTGTTGCCCGCGGACATCGAAGCGCGCGCCGAGCGGCAGCTGATCGAGCGCTGGGGCGGCGGCCAGCTTCGCTCCGACGTGCTGGTGGCGCCGCATCATGGCAGCAAGACATCCTCCACGCCCGAGTTCATCGACGCGGTGGCGCCGCGCTACGTGCTGTTTCCCGCCGGCTACCGCAGCCGCTACCATCATCCCCATCCGTCCGTGGTGGAGCGCTACGAGGCGCGCGGAATCGCGTGCCTCGATTCGCCTTCGTCCGGCGCGCTCGAATTCCGTCTGCAAGCGAGCGGCCTGGAGGCGTCGGCCTATCGCGCGCGGCACCGGCGCTACTGGTATGCCGACTGAGTGCGGCGCGGCCACCATCTTTGAGGTTTTCGCCCCGTCTGATACATTAGCCGCACTTTTTTAGCTATTTTCCCCGGAAGATTCGCATGTTCGAACTGATCAAGGCAGGCGGCTGGACTATCTGGCCCATCATCCTGTGTTCCGTGGCCGCGCTGGCGATCATCGGCGAGCGTCTATGGTCGCTGCAGAAAAAATATGTCGTTCCGTCCAACCTGCTTGCGCAGGTACAGCAATGGCTGGGAGCCGGCGACATCGAGCCGGCCAGGCTCGCGGCGCTGCGCGACAGCTCGCCGCTCGGCAGGGTGCTCGCGGCCGGACTGGTCAACCGTGACCACGAGCGCGAAATCGTCAAGGAAGCGATCGAAAACGCCGGCCGGCACACGGCGCCGGAGCTGGAACGCTACCTGCGCACGCTCGGATCGATCGCCGCGATCTCGCCGTTCCTGGGTCTGTTCGGCACCGTCATCGGCATGATCCAGATGTTCTCCGGCATCGGCCAGCACGGCGTGGGCGATCCCTCGATTGTCGCCGAGGGCATCGCGGTGGCGCTGATCAACACCGCGGCCGGACTGGGAGTGGCCATTCCGAGTCTGTTGTTCTATCGCTACTTTCGCGGACGCGTGAACGATTTGCTGATCGATATGGAAGCCGAAGCTATAAAACTCGTGGAAATATTGCACGGCGAGCGCGAGAACGAGCGCGAGCACGAGAACGACTGAGGGAACGATGGCATGAATTTCCGTCCCGCGCCCGACGAGGAACCCGAGATCAACCTGATTCCGCTGATCGACGTGTTGCTGATGGCGTTGATCTTCCTCATTGTCACCACCAGTTTCTCCACCGAGTCGCGCCTGCGCATCCGCCTGCCCGAGGCATCAGCCGAGGTGAAGGAAAACCTGCCGTCACTGCGCGTCACGATCGACGCCAAGGGGCAGTATTACATCGGCGATCAGCAATTGCTGAACGCAACCCCCGAGGTCCTGCGCAACGCCCTGGCACGTGCCGCGGGTGCCAACAAGGATCCGGTGGTCGTGATCAACGCCGACGCCAAAACCCCGCACGAAGCGGTGATCCGTGTGATGGACACGGCACGGCGCCTCGGCTTCACCCATCTGACTTTCGCCACCCAGCAGCCTTCCGGCCAAGCGGCGCGTGAGTAAGACCCCCGACACCGGTGGCAGCCTGCGGCTCTACCGCCGCCTGCTGGGCTACGCCCTGCCGTACAAGAGCAAGTTCGTGATCGCCGTGATCGGCATGATCGTGCTGTCGGTCACGTCAGCGGCGTTCGCCGCGATGATGAAACCGCTGGTGGACCACGGCTTCGTCGGCAAGGACATGGACACGATCCGCCTCGTGCCGCCGCTCATCATCGGCCTGTTCCTGGTGCGCGGCATCGCCAACTTTGTGGCGCAATATTCGGTCAGCTGGGTCGGGCGGCGCATCACCTTCGACATCCGCAACGCGATCTTTACGCATCTCACACGCTTGCCGAGCGGCTTCTACGACACCAGCACTTCCGGCGGGCTGATCTCCAAGCTCATTTTCGACGTTGAACAGATCGCCGCGGCCGTGACCGAGGCTGTCTTCGTCATCGTGCGCGACGGCCTGACCGTCGTGGCGATGGCGGCATGGATGATTTACCTCAACTGGAAATTGACCGTGTTTTTCGCGATTCTGGCGCCGATCTCGAGCCTGCTGGTGCGCGCCATGAGCCTGCGATTCCGCAAAGCCAGCCAGCAGATTCAACAAAGCATGGGCGAGATTTCGCAGGTGACGCAGCAGACCATGGAGGGACAGCGCGTGGTCAAGGCCTTCGGCGGTCAGGAGACCGAAATCCGCGCGTTCAACGGCGCCAACGAAAAAAACCGGCGCCAGGCGATGCGCAAGGTCACGGTGTCAGCCGTCGGCATGGGGCTGGTGCAGCTGTTGGCGGCGATCGCGCTGGCGCTGGTGATCTATTTCGCACTGCTCTCCGGGGAGATTACCGCCGGCGGCTTCGTCTCCTACATCACGGCGGTCACGTGGATGATGAATCCGTCCAAGCGCCTGAGCAAAATCAATGAAACCATCCAGACCGGCCTGGCGGCGGCGCAGAGCGCGTTCGCGCTGCTGGACGAACCGGAGGAACAGGACGACGGCAGCGTCACGTACGAGCGCGTACAAGGGCGTGTTGAATTCCGTCACGTCGGGTTCCGCTATCCGGTCGCGGAGTCGGAGGCACTGCAGGACGTTTCATTCACCATCGAGCCCGGGCAGACGGTGGCGCTCGTGGGCGCTTCGGGCAGCGGCAAGACCACCACGGCGAGCCTGCTGCCGCGGTTCTATCGCGCGACCGAGGGTGAGATTCTGCTGGATGACCGGAACATCAACAATCTGGTGCTGGCGAATCTGCGGCGTCATATCGCCATCGTCGGCCAGGAGACGTTGTTGTTCGACGATACCATCCGCCACAACATCGCCTACGGCCACGAGGGACCGATCGACAACGAACGCCTGATCCAGGCGGCCCACGCCGCGCACGTGCTCGAGTTCGCACAGAAACTGCCGCAAGGACTGGACACGCATGTCGGCGAACGCGGTATGCGCGTGTCCGGCGGCCAGCGCCAGCGCATCGCCATCGCGCGCGCGCTCTACAAGAACGCGCCGATCCTGATCCTGGACGAAGCCACGTCGTCGCTCGATACCGAGTCCGAACGCCTGGTGCAGGCGGCGATGCAGAAACTCATGGAGAACCGCACCACGCTGGTGATCGCGCATCGCCTGTCCACCGTCGAGCACGCGGACCGGATCATCGTGCTGGCGCACGGGCGTGTGGTGGAAAGCGGCACGCACCGGGAACTGCTGGCGCAAAACGGCGTGTATGCCGGCCTGTACCGCGTCCAGTTCGGCGCCGGCAGCCAGTCCGCGCCCTGAGCGATGCACTGGCTGGAGCCACACTGGTACCGATTCACTCCCGTCAGCCTGCTGCTGTTGCCCCTGGGCTGGTTGTATTGCCTGGTGATGATGCTGCGCCGCCGCTTGTACCGGCTGGGAATTTTTTCGGAGGTCAGGTTGCCGGTGCCGGTGATTGTCGTCGGCAATATCACGGTCGGCGGCACCGGCAAGACGCCGCTGGTCATCTGGCTCGCCGACTTCCTGCGGCAGAAGGGGATGCGTCCGGGCATCGTGCTGCGCGGCTACGGCGGCAGCGCGGTGGACTGGCCGGTCGCGGTCACGCCGGATCACGATCCCGACGTGACCGGCGACGAGGCCGTGCTGCTGGCGCGCGCCAGCCGTTGCCCGGTGGTGGCCGACCCGGATCGCGTGCGCGGCGCGCAGCTTCTGTTGCGCCAGCACGGCTGCGACGTGATCGTGAGCGACGACGGATTGCAGCACCTGCGTCTGGCGCGCGACGTGGAGATCGCCGTGATCGACGGGACGCGCCGCTTCGGCAACGGCCGCTGCCTGCCCGCCGGCCCGCTGCGCGAACCGGTGCGCCGCCTGAACGATGTCGCCCTGCGCGTCGTCAACGGCACGCCGCACCCGGGCGAGGTCGGCATGATTCTCGCGGAAACCGGCCTGTGTCGCGTGAATGCGCCGGAGGCCTATGCCACGGTCAGTTCATTCCGGGGCGAAACCGTGCATGCCGTGGCCGGTATCGGCCATCCGGCGCGGTTCTTTTCGGCTTTGCGGGAACTGGGATTGAAAACCATCGAACATCCGTTTCCCGATCATTACCGTTACCGCCCGGCGGACATACGCTTCGGCGACAACCTCCCGGTGATCATGACTCAGAAAGATGCGGTAAAATGCGAACGGTTCGCAGATGACAACGCATGGTATCTGGCGGTCGAGGCGCAGCCTGACCCGCACGTAGGCGACGAGGTATGGCGACGGCTGAAGGAGACGCGGCATGGATAAGAAACTGCTCGACATTCTGGTGTGTCCGGCGTGCAAGGGCCCGCTGATCTACGACCGGAAAAAATCCGAACTGGTGTGCAGGGCTGACCGGCTGGCGTACCCGATCCGTGACGACATCCCGGTGATGCTCGAAGACGAAGCGCGTCAGGTGGCGGAAGAAGACCTGCCGAAATAAAAATAGACAGGATCAACAATTAAAACCAAGGACCCTCTGATATATTCCGTCATTCCAGCCAAGGGCCGAAGGCCCGCGAGCCGGAATCCAGGAAATTCATACCGGTTTTCTGGTTTCCCGACTGAGTGGCGACGGCGTCTGGATTCCCGCTTTCGCGGGAATGACAAAACCGGAATTAATCAGAGCTCCCCTCAAAAGTTATTTCTAAAAGCAATTCCGTGAAATTCACATGCACATAATTATTCCCGCGCGTTACGCCTCTACCCGTCTGCCGGGCAAGCCGCTCGCGGACGTTGCCGGCAAGTCGCTGATCCAGCGCGTTCACGAGTGCGCCGCCCGGAGCGGTGCGGCGACGGTCGCCATCGCCACCGACGACGAACGTATCCGTCAGGTGGCGGAGAAGTTCGGCGCCCGCGTGTGCATGACCTCGCCGCAGCACCGTTCCGGCACCGACCGGCTCGCCGAGGCGATCGCGAAGCTGGCGATCGGCGCGGACGAGATCGTGGTGAACCTGCAGGGCGACGAGCCACAGATGCCGCCGGCACTGATCCGCGACGTGGCGGAAAAACTCGCGCAGCACAAAGACGCGATGGTCGCTACCGCCTGCCATGCGATTCACGACCGCGAATCGCTCGTGAACCCGAACGTGGTGAAGGTCGTGCGCGACGCCGAGGGTTATGCGCTTTATTTCAGCCGCGCGCCGATTCCCTGGCCGCGAGAAATCATGGCCGGGAAGGGCGGGGAAACGATCCAGGCGTACCGCCACATCGGTCTGTATGCCTACCGCGCCGGTTTCGTGCGCCGTTACGCGGCCTGGCCGCCGTGTGCGCCGGAGGAAGCGGAGCAACTGGAACAATTGCGCGTCTTGTGGCACGGCGAACGCATTATCGTGCATGAATCGCGTGAAATGCCCGAGGCCGGCGTGGACACGCCGGAAGACCTCGAAAGAGTGCGGAAAATATTTCTCAATAGACAGGATTAACAGGATTTTTCAGGATTCACAGGATTACTTTAAAAATATTTTTTGCTTTAATCTTGTTAATCCTGCTTTGATCCTGTTAATCCTGTGAAAATGAAATGATAAAAGTTCTATTCGTCTGTCTCGGCAACATCTGCCGCTCGCCAACGGCGGAAGGGGTGTTCCGCAAGCTCGTGCGCGAGGAAAAACTGGAACATCTGTTTGAAATCGATTCGGCGGGCACCCATGCCTATCACATCGGCGAACCGCCGGACGAGCGGGCCCAGACGGCCTGCGCGCGTCGCGGCATCGACATCAGCGGCCTGCGCGGGCGCAAGGCCATCGCCGCGGACATCGAGAGATTCGATTACGTCCTGGCCATGGACCGCGAGAATTTCGAGGACCTCATCGACATCTGTCCGCCGGGCCACGAAACCCGCGTGCGGTTGTTCATGGAGTTCGCCGCCGACCGGCCGGAGGAAGAGGTGCCCGATCCCTATTTTGGCGGCCCGAGCGGCTTCGACCGCGTGCTGGACATGATCGAAGACGCCGCGCGCGGCTTGCTCGAGGACATCCGGCGCACGCGACGCCTGCAGCCATGAATGAAATGACATAAAAAAAGGCCCGCTTGCGCGGGCCTTTTGGTTTTGACGGCCGGCTTCTTACTTGTTCCCGTCCGTGTCAGGGTGGGTTTCCACCTGCATCAGTTCCGGCTTGGGTGCCGGTTTGCTGTTGCCGTGCTCATGCGATTCCTCGCGCGGCGCGGAACTCTCGGGCGCGTGATTCCACGCCTCGTGATGCTCCATCGGTTTTTCCCAGGACGAAGCTGACGGCGTTTCGCCATGAGCGGTTTCCGGCACGCTGGGCGCAGCGGGTGGCACGACTCTTTCCTCGCGCGGCGGGTAGTTCTCGCGCTCGGGCCGCGGCGTGGATGCGTTCATGTCCGTGGTGCTGCTGCGGGTGCTGGCATCCTGACGCTCCTGCTGCGGACGACCGTCCTGGCCGCGTCCGCCACGACGCCGACCGCGGCGCCGGCGGCGTCCGCTCCCTTCCTGACGTTCGCGTTGCCCCTGGCCGCCCTCGCCGCCGGGACCACCGGCCTGCGACGGCTGCTGCTGTTGTGGCGGACGCGGGCGGTGCTGTTCCTGGTTCCCACCCTGACGTTCCGCCTGCGGACCGCGCTCATGCCGCTGATGCGGAGGATGCGGGCGGTGATGCGGGCGCTGTCCGCCGTGACCGCCATGGCCGCGATGAGGTTGTGGCTGATGACGCGCGGGGCGGGCTTCCTGGACCGCCGGTTTCTTTTCCTCTTCCTTCTTGCCGAACAGGCCGGTGATGATCTTTTTGAGAATGCCGCCACCGCCGTTGGCGGCGGCTTTCGGCGCTTCTGGCGGTGCCGCGGCGTGGGTGAGCGGTCCGATCACCGGTTTTTCCGCAGCCGCGGCAGCGGCCGGGGTCGGCTGGGCGGGCTTTCTTTCCTCGTCCTCTTCCTTCTCGACGATATCGATCTCGTAGCTCGGCACGTCGGCCTCGGCCTCGTATTCGTCGATGCGCAGGCGGCGGATGTGGTAATGCGGCGTTTCCAATTCCGACGTCGGGATGATCATGATCGGCGTGCCGATGCGCGACTCGATCGCGGTGATTTCCATGCGCTTTTCGTTGAGCAGGTACGTCGCCGTTTCCATCGGCAGGTGCACGTGCACGGCCGCGGTGTTTTCCTTCATGGCTTCTTCCTGGATCATGCGCAGGATCGACA
>JACXTT010006515.1_pt1 | contig 16634 bp, 14 predicted proteins | sample 9270951 | NCBI WGS metagenome assembly JACXTT01 (sample SAMN15532306, study PRJNA645909) | rock metagenome | isolation source: weathered quartz diorite | place: Puerto Rico | collected 2017-06-21 | reverse complement strand
AGGTGAGGGAAAAAGGGACGGACCTGACGTTCATGCTCAGGAAATGCAATGCGGGGAACGTTCCTAAAACCCGGACAAAGCCAGTTGCGAGGGTGGCGATCGACGCCGGCTTGGCGATCAGGAACCAGGTCCAGGCATAAAGAAACGCGGGCAACGGTCCGTAGCCGTCGCGGATGTAAACGTACTCTCCCCCAGCGTGCGGTTTCATCGCGCCGAGCTCGGCGTAGGTCATGGCACCAAAGAAAGAAAGCATTCCGCCCACCAGCCAGGCCAGATAAACCAGCTTGGCCGAACCCGCGGCCTGCATCATTTCGGCCGGCACCAGGAAAATTCCGCTGCCAATGATGGTGCCCACCACGATCGCCGTCGCATGCCCGGCGCCCAGATCACGCGCCAGTTCAGGACGGGCAGAGGTTTCAAGGGAAGTGCTCTCCATGTAGAGCCGAAGTATACGTGAACCCTCGTCGGGTTCAATCTTCCCCGGGGGAGGGACACTCTTTGCTCATGGCGTTCGACTTTGATCCTGGCTTTGGCATTTTGTGCGTGTTGAACGCACTAGAAAGGAAAGAGTCAGCAGACAATAGGCGGGGACCGGAGTGTCCGCCCCCACCTGGGCTGTGTTTCTAGCGGTTTGTCAACAGCAGCGTGGCCGGCGCGCCTTGGCCGCTTCCGATTCCCGGCAAAATGCGGCATACGCTTCGCGGGAGGGTTTTAACTTCCCGCGATCCAGAAAGCGAACGTAAGCAGCCTCGTCAAATATCTCTCGCAGTGCCAAAGCCAGCAGCGATACGGCGCGCTTCATGCTTGCTCCTCCGTCGCGAACCTTGTAGCCACGAACGGCGACTCTTTCACGCTCGCCGGCTTGCGCCCGGAAAGCACTCGCATCCACGCCATAACCGACTCAATCAGAATCAAGCCGATCAGGACGATCAAGGCCACCGTTACGACTGCGTCCAGGCGATCGTTGAAGATCAGTCGGCCATTCGCCCCTACACCCGAGGTCAACTGCGCCGCGTGCGAGAGAAAACCAATACGCGGATTGGGATCAAAAACCTTGTGCCATGATGCGGTGAAAGTTACGGCAACCAGCCACAGGAGCGGCACCAGTGTCACCGCCGCATAGCGCGCCTTACCCATCTTGACGATGATGGTAGTGGCTACGCACAGGGCAACAGTGGCCAGCAATTGGTTGGAGATCCCGAACAAAGGCCATAGCGAGTTGATTCCTCCCAAGGGATCTTTCACCCCCTGCCACAGGAAGTAACCCCAGGCTCCGACAATCAGGGCGCTGGTGGCAAGGATCGAGGGGTACCAACTGGTGCGGCCCAGGGGCTTCCAGAGATGTGACAGGGCGTCCTGCACCATGAAGCGGCCGACACGGGTGCCAGCATCCAGAACAGTGAGGATGAAGAGCGCTTCGAACATGATGGCGAAGTGGTACCAGATCGCCATCAGTGCCTGTCCGCCCAGGCTATGGGAAAAAATATGCGCCATACCCACGGCAAAGGCGGGTGCTCCGCCGGTACGGTTGTACAGGGTTTGCTCCCCCACCGACTGGGCCAGAACCTGCATTTCCCCCGCGGTTACCGGGAATCCCCAATTGTTGATGGTTGCGGCTGCCGCTTCCGGCGCCTGCCCAACAATACCTGCGGGACTGTTGATTGCGAAATAAATTCCCGGCTGAAGAACACAGGCGGCAATCATTGCCATGATCGCCACCAAGGATTCAGCCATCATGGCCCCATATCCCACCATGCGCGCTTCGGTCTCGCGGCGGATCAGCTTCGGGGTGGTACCGCTTGAAATCAGGGAATGAAAGCCGCTGATCGCACCACAGGCGATGGTGATGAATGCGAAGGGAAAAACATTCCCGGCGAACACCGGACCTGAGCCATCAATAAAGCGGGTGAGCGGCGGCATGTGCAATGTGGGCCGGAGAGCGACAATGCCCAAGGCCAGCAAAGCGATGGTTCCCAGCTTCACGAATGTGCTTAGGTAATCACGTGGCGCCAGTAGCAGCCATACCGGAAGTGCCGAAGCCGCAAATCCGTATACGATGATCAGGATCGCCAGGGCGGGACCCGAGAACGTGAACCAGCCGGCCACTGCGGGATTCTGCGAGACCCACTGACCGCCCCAGATCGCCAGCATCACCAGAACGAAGCCGAGGGCTGAGGTCTCCAGTACTTTGCCCGGCCGCAAGGTTCGCAAATACACTCCCATCAGGAGTGCGATGGGAATCGTCATGGCGATGGTGAATGTGCCCCAGGGGCTGGCCTTGAGAGCATTCACGACCACCAGAGCGCACACACCGAGCAGAATCACGATGATGCTGATGACGGCAATATAAGCCACCAGTCCCCCCAGGCGGCCAACCTCGTCGCGCGCCATTTCCGTGAGTGACTTGCCGTCGCGCCGCACCGAAAAAAGCAGAATCACGAAGTCCTGCACGCAACCGCCGAAAACTGCGCCTGTGAGTATCCAGAGCGTTCCGGGAAGATAGCCGAACTGTGCTGCCAACACCGGCCCGACCAGGGGTCCAGGGCCTGCGATGGCGGCAAAATGATGTCCGAAAACAACCCATTTGTTGGTGGGTACAAAATCACGGCCGTTTTCCAGACGCTCAGCGGGGGTAGCGCGTTGAGCGTCCAGAACCAGGACTTGGGCCGCGATGAATTTGCTGTAGAAACGGTATCCCACGGCGTAGGTGCAAATGGCGGCCACCACCAACCACATGGCACTGATCTGCTCTCCGCGATGCAGTGCGACCGTGGCGAGCGCTAGGGCGCCCAGAATTGCGACCGCGAGCCAAATCAGGATGCGTAGTATCTTGGGCATGAGGTTCGGTTCCTGCAGAGTGCTATGGGTTATTGTGGCGAATTCTCCGCCCTCAGCGCAATCGGCAAGACAGGCTCATGCCGCTCCCGAGGGAACAAAAGTGGGCAGTTTAATGATAACCTTAGGCATCCGTTGCAAATGCTTAAAGACGAAGTGTATCTCGCGCGCCCCTCGATTCGCGCACGCTGCGGGAGACGTTGAGTGGCTAGTCTATACCCGTTGAGGAGCAGGCAATGAAAGTTGGTCTACTGACCGGCGGCGGCGATTGCCCCGGTCTCAATGCGGTAATCCGCGCGGTCGTACGCAAGGGTTGTTTCCACTATGAGGACGAATTTGTAGGCTTTTTGGAAGGCTGGCGCGGTCTTGTAGAAAACAAAAGCATGCCGCTTGATCTTGCAAGCGTGGGCGGAATTTTGCCTCGCGGCGGTACGATTCTGCGCACCTCCCGCACCAACCCGGCCAAGAAGGCGGATGGACTGGAAAAGTGTGTTGCCACCCTCAAGCAGCACAACATCGAGGCCCTGATCGCCATCGGCGGCGACGACACCCTTTCGGTGGCGCAGAAATTACATGAGAAGGGAGTTGATGTCGTCGGCGTTCCGAAGACCATCGACAACGATCTGGCCGGCACCGACTTTACCTTTGGATTCGATACCGCGGTCAACATCGCCACCGAGGCCATCGATCGAGTGCACACCACCGCCGAGGCTCACAACCGTGTCATGGTAGTCGAAGTAATGGGGCGCGACGCCGGTTGGATCGCCATGTATAGCGGCATCGCCGGTGGAGCTGACGTAATCCTGATCCCGGAAATACCCTTCGATGTCGATAAGGTGGCGGAGACAATTCGCTTGCGGCACGCCCGCGGCCGCTACTTTAGCATCGTTGTCGTTGCCGAAGGCGCCAAGTTTTCGACCGACGTCGATCCCAAGCATGGCTCGCCCATCGTCGTGGATATGGGCAAGGACGAATTCGGGCATGCCCGGCTGGGTGGAATCGCCAACATCTTGGCGCGGGAGATTGAGCGCCGCACCAACTTCGAAACTAGGACCGTGGTTCTGGGGCACGTACAGCGCGGCGGCTCTCCGAGCGCCTTCGACCGCATGTTGGCGACTCGCTATGGCCTCGGAGCGATTGATATGGTTCACCGCTCCGAGTTTGGCTGCATGGCCGCCCTGCGGGGAAACAAGATCGTGTCCGTTCCGCTGGCCGATGCCATCTCCAAAAACCGCACCGTGGACCAGGAAACGATCGACGTAGCCTTCGGGATTCTCGACAAGTTGACCACCGACAAGATTGTGGTAGGAAAGTAAACACCGGACTTCGGGCCGCGGACCTCAGAACTCAGGCGTCAAGCGGGTCTCAGTCCTCCGACACTCGAACGTTGGGACAATGTGGTCTGAACAGCTTGCCGAATTGCATTGTCCTCTCGCCAACGGCTGGTGGCATGGAGTACAAGGTCCCAAGTCCGAGGCCTGAAGTCCGACGTCCGACGTCCGATAAACATGGCCGGATTCTACGCCCGCCTCGCGCCTGCCCTCCTCGAGATCATCGAATTCGTTCTGGTGCTGGCTGCCCTGGGATTGATTTGGTTTCGCACTCGCCGAGAAGCTGGAGAATTGCAATCGTTTCGGTCGGTCGAGCAACGGTTTTCCCGACTGGCCCTGCGAAAGCCGCTCAGCGTTCTGTTTGTCGGACTGGTGGTTCTGGTTTCGCGCGGGGCTCTCATTCCAGTTTTGGGCATTCCCGAGCCAAGCTGGCACGACGAGTTCAGTTATCTTCTCGCCGCTGATACGTTCGCGCATGGCCGGTTGACCAACCCACCGCATCCGATGGCGGTTCACTTCGAAAGCTTTCACATCATCCAGCAACCCACCTACATGTCTATGTACCCGCCGGCGGAGGGATTGGTTCTGGCTCTCGGGGAGCGTCTGGGACATCCCTGGATCGGGCAATGGATTGTCACCGCGCTTATGTGCTCCGCATTGTGCTGGATGCTGCAGGGCTGGCTTCCGCCCGGATGGGCATTGTTCGGTGGACTGCTGGCGGCGCTGCGCCTGGGTATTCTTGGCTATTGGATGAATGGATACTGGAGCGCTTCCGTGGTGGCCCTCGCTGGCGCCCTGGTGTTGGGCGCATTGCCGCGCCTTTGGCGGCAGACGATGGCGCGAGATGCGGTTTGGATGGGATTCGGTCTTGCCCTGCTGGCCAACAGCCGGCCTTATGAAGGATTCGTACTGGGGCTGGCCGTTGCCGCGGGACTGGCGATTTGGATGGCCGGGCCACGACGTCCTCGATGGTCCGTCGCGTGGCAACGGGTCGCCGCGCCCCTGATCGTTATTCTCGGTGTTGCTGCGGCGGCAACGGGCTACTACTACTACCGCGTCACGGGAAGCGCGTTTCGCATGACCTACCAGGTCAATCGTGGACAATACTCGCGCGCACCGTATTTCCTGTGGCAGGAGCCCCGGCCGGAACCGGTTTACCGCCATCCTGTGATGCGCGCCTTTTACCAGCGGGAGTTCCAGGTTTTTGAGGAGAGCCGCACTCTTGTAGGGTTCCTGCGAAATTTGGCTGAGAAGATTTGGTCTTCGTGGAAATTCTATGTGGGCCCGGTGTTTACGCTTCCGTTGCTGATTTTGCCGTGCGCGTTCCGCGATCGTCGAATGCGATTTCCCCTGCTCGCCAGCCTGTGCTTCCTGCTGGCAACAACGGCTGAAACCTGGACCTCTCCGCACTACCTCGCCGCGGGCACGGGATTGTTATATCTGTTGCTGATCCAGTGCATGCGCCGTCTGCGGCTTTGGCGCTGGCAAGGACAGGCGTATGGCGCCGCCGTGGTTCGCGCCATACCGTTGCTTTGCTGCGCTCTGATCGTCTTGCGAGTAGGCGCCGTGGCCACCGGGGTGCAAATCGAACCACCATGGCCGCGCGGCAACCTGGAGCGCGCCGCAACCGTCAGGCAATTGCGGGATTTGCCCGGAAAACACCTGGTTATTGTGAGCGATGGCCCCAACCATAATCTCGATCACGATTGGGTATACAACGCTGCAGATATTGATGCCGCAAAAGTCGTTTGGGCCCGTGACATGGGGAGCGGTGACAACGAGGAACTCCTGCAATATTTCCGTAACCGCCAAGTATGGCATTTGAACGCGGATCAGCGGCCGTCGAGGCTGGAACAATGAGGCCGTGGCAATGAACGCGGAATATTGGCTTACGACAAAACGAATCCGTATTCACGGTCTGCTGCTGGCCGCATGTCTCTGGACCGTTTATGCGATGGATCTGTCCACGCCCGGGCCACTGGACCGCAATGGCCTGGTGAAGGGCACGGACTTTTTACATTTCTATACCCTGGGGAATCTGGCGCTGCAGGGCCGAGGCGACCTGCTGTATGACATGCGGGCGCAGGCTGAGCTGGCGCGGCAACTTCTTCCGCAAGCCCCAGACCGTTTGTACGTGCCACTCTATGGGCCGCAGGTTTCCCTACTCTTTGCGCCTTTTGCGCGCCTGCCTTACGTCTGGAGTCTGGCTGCGTGGCTGTGCCTCAACGTCCTGATTTTCGCATTCTGTTGCTTCGCGGTGTGGAGGACATGTCCTGACCTTCGAGCCGACCGATGGACGGTCCTGATTCTGGCCATCGCCTTTCCCGGATTTTTTCACTTGCTGGCCTGGGGGCAGACCTCCGGCCTCGCGCTTCTGTGTTTCACGTTGGCTTACCTGGCCTTACGGCGTGATCGAAAAGTGCTGGCGGGATTGGCCATTGGCTCGCTCGTCTTCAAACCACAGTTGGGCTTGGCCGCGGCGGTTGTATTTGGGTTCGTGCAGGAATGGAGGGTCATCACTGGCGCGTTGCTGGCGGCCTCCCTCCAACTGGCTGCTGCCTGGGCATACTACGGAACGCAGGTGATGCGGACGTACTGGCGTGCCGTGACACATGTGGCAAGCATCTGGCCGCTGCTTGAACCGAGGTTGTATCAAACCCATTCGCTGCACTCGTTCTGGTCCTTGCTGCTGCCCTGGTCGCCGCGCATGGCGTTTGCCCTCTATGCGTTCAGCGCAATTGGCATTCTGGTCCTCACGGTTCGCTGCTGGCGGCTGGAGGCGTCTGTGAAAATTCGTTACTCGGCGCTCTTGCTGGCGACGGTTTTGGTGTCACCGCACCTGACGGTTTACGACCTGGTCATTCTCGCACCAGCATTTCTCTTGCTGGGCGAGTGGAATCTAGCGCGGCGTGATTCTGTACCGCCGGTTTCGCTCCTGCTTTACGCCTGTTACCCGCTGTTTTTAGCAGGGCCGCTGGCGCGGACCAGCCACCTGCAATTGTCCGTGGTGGCGATGACACTCTTATTGTGGTCCAGTTGGCGAATTTCGCAAGGGAAGGCGGCGTCGACCACGGTCACCCCTTCAACCGTTTCATTGTGAGAGGGTTGGCTTGCCGAACAAAAACGTCAGCGCCTCGGGAAAGCGTCGTGCCCAGTCTTTCTCGCTGTGAGCGCCGCCTTGTTCAATTTGAACTCGCAAGCGGTCGTCTCCCAATCCGGCGCGCCACATAAGATGTTTGAGTTCGCGCACGTCCTCCACCACCTGCCGGTCACGCTCTTCATTGCCTGCCTCCCTGGTTCCCATCGCCATGTAGACCTTGTCCGGCCACTGGCGGAAAGCACGGCTGGATTTCAAAAGCTGACGGTTGGAGACAAACAACGACGGGCTTTCCAACAGGAGGCGGCCGATCATCGCGGGGCGATCCATCACCGTGTACAGCGAAATGATGGCGCCTAGAGACGATCCCCCCAGACCTGTATTTTCTGGATCACTGGCGATGCGGTAGCGCTGGCAGACGAACGGCATCACCTCATTCAGCAAAAAATCGGGATAGTGCTTGCCTTGTGGGCGCAGCACGGGCGGATGCATCGAGCGGTAGGGTAGATATTCCTTGGCGCGGTCCCTCCCGGCGTTGTCGATCCCCACGATGATCAACGGCCGGACCAGGTCCTGGGTGATCAGACGCGCGGCAGTCTGGGCGACCTGCCAGTCGACTCCGATGTAGGCTGTGCCCGGATCGAAAAGATTCTGTCCATCATTGAGATAGAAGGCGGGATAGCGCCGGCCGTCGTTTCCTGGCGCACTGTATCCTGGCGGCAGCCAGATGCGAAGCATTCGAGTGTTGCGGTAGATTCGGCTTTGCAATTCATGCAGATGCAACTCGCCGCCGGAGTCAGCCGGCGCGCTGCCAGGGGATATCGTTTCGGATGGTGGGCTTTGGTTCATGAAATCGAGATATGGAGTTCACGTCCTACGGACGCTCCACGCCCACAGGAAAGACGAAAGGACAGCAATGCTGAAGATCATGCCCAGAGACGACAGACACAAAATACACCAGGCAGCCAGGACGAATCCTTCGATGTAAGTAAGGTAGAGCGCGAAGCCCAATCCGGCCAGCGAAGCGATCGCCAGCATTGACGGAGTTTCGGCCTTTGTACGATAGAGAGTCGCCAGCGATAGCAGAGTGAGATATCCGAGGATTCCCACCAGGGCTACAGGGATGCCGGCAATCGTTGAGTAGGTACTGCGGTTGACAATGTCACAATTGAAACTCTCTCCGAAATCACAGTAGGACGTTGCGGATTTGCCGTAGTGATGATAAAGCGAGACCGACGAGACCACTGCGCCCGCAACTGCCAGAATGGCGATCAGCAATAAGAGCCGTCCCTTGGCTTGCATCCCCCCCGCCGAATTCATGGCAAATCGCATCCGGCTTTGGCGGCCAGCGCCGGCAAGAGCTGAGTGCCTTCGACACGCTCCCCGTTGGCGAATTGCCAGGTAGGAAAGTGCTTGATCCCGGCATCCTTGCAGGCGGGAGCTTCGTCCCGCGAACCGGGAACCCCGCACTCGGCATAAGGGACGTACTGGAAAGACGATTCGAACATCTCCTTTTGCTCGGCGCAATGCGGGCACCAGTAAGCGCCGTACATTTTTACCTGCTTCACCGCCAGACACTTGGCAAACGAATCGAGGCGGCTGCCGCGCTTGCGCATGCCCAGATAAATCACCGTCGCGAAGGCGGCCACAATCAACAGAACGCCGACGATCTTGCGCGCCGGGGACGATCTTGGCTGCGCCTCACGTTCGCGTGCTTCGCTTACTTTCGACATCGAGTCTTTTTATACCACGACATTCAGAGCGGACGGCAGCACGTCGAGAGTACGACAGCGCAATGTGAGCACTTCCCCATCAACCATGACGTCCACGGGATCCTGGAGCTGGAAATCGATTTGTTTCGCTTGCCTGCGCTCGGCCAGCGGATGCTCGATGTGGGTGCCGTCATAAAGAGTCGGCAGATTTCGGATCAGACCCAGGCGCCCAATCGGGCCCCAGCGCACGTACTCGATCAATCCGTCGTCGACTTCGGCTTTGGGCGCGATCATCATGGTTCCGCCGGTAAACTTGCTGTTGCTGAAGGTGAGGAACAGGCACGGACGCCGGTCCGGTTCCGCCTCCGCATCCACCCGCAAGGGAAAGGGTCGACGGCGAAAGCGTGCCAGAGTGATAAAAATAGACGCCTGGTAACCCACCTCGCCCCACCCGCGGAAACGGCGGGCACGCAGCGTGGCCACGTCGGCGGAAAAACCCATGCTCAACAAGTTGATGTAGTGCAGCGAACCGGCTTCATGGGTAAGACGGAGGACATCGCAGGCCCGGGAGCGACCAGCCAGCAAGGCTTCCACGGCAAAATCCACACCGCGATCGCTGAAGTCACGCAGGAAGGAGTTGCCGGTGCCGAGTGGAAGAAAGCCGAGGGTGGCGCGCTCGCCTTGGTCTGCGGGAAAAATACCGTTGACAATCTCGTAAGACGTTCCATCTCCGCCGACGGCAATGAATTTCCGATAACCCTGTGCATAAGCCTCGCGGACCAACCGCGTCGCTTGGCCGGGGGCGCCGGTTTCGGCCACCTTCAAGGCGATGCCGCCGGCGCGCAATCGGTCGAGCGCTGGCCCGACCAATTTGCGGCAGCGCCCTCCGCCAGCCGCCGGATTCACCACCGCAAAAAAGACCCTGGTGTCGCTCACGCGGGGAAGCTCATGGGTTTCGGCATACCATTCGGGTCGACCATCGTCGCTATAGTCCGGTCACGGCCACCCGGCTCAGAGTCTTGCGCATTTCCTCGGCGAGCACCATGCGTTTGATCTTCATGGCGGCGGTGCGGGGAAAGTCTTTCTCCCAGATCACGTATCCACCCACGCGTTTGAAGTCAGGCAACCGACGGTTACAGGCGACCAGGTCCTGCTTCAAGGGCTCGTTGAACTCCTGACCCTGCTCGAGGCGGAGGACCAGAACCAGCATTTCCTCGCCCAAATTCTTGGCCGGCCACACGTAATTGGCGGCGAAAACGCTGTACTCTTTGACCGGCAATCCATCGAAAACACTTTCAATGTCTTCAGGGTAGATATTTTTGCCGCCCTCGGTGACGATCATGTTCTTCTTGCGACCGAACAGCTGCAGGTGTCCGCTGGCGTCAAAGCGGCCCAAGTCGCCGGTAAGGAGCCACCCGTCCACGATGGTTTCCGCCGTCAGTTCGGGATCGTCGAGATAATGCGCCATCACAGTCCTGCTGCGGGCCGCAATTTCTCCGATGCCTTCCGAATCCGGATTCAGCACCCGCAAATCCACTCCTGGCAGCGGTTTGCCCACGGTGTCAGCGCGAAAGGGCTTCAGGTCATTTAGGGTCAGCGCGGTACCTGCCTCGCTTAGACCATACCCGTTGACTACGGGAACGCCAAGATCGTAGAAAAACTGCAAGGTCGACGGCTCCATGAAGGCGCCGCCGGTCACCATGAGGCGCAGGTCGCCGCCGAACGCTTTGTGAACCTGCCGCAGCAATAATCGGCTCAGGCGTACATCGGGACGCCAGCCAGTGAAGAATTTGTTTAATGCAATCAGACGGTCGAGAAGGAAGCGCCTCGAAGGGGACAGCGCCTCGAATTTTGCCTTGAGCCCGCGTTCTAGGTTCTTAAGCACCATGGGAACCAGGCTCACATGGGTGATCCGGTAGCGTACGAAGGCGTCGCGCACAAATTCGGGCCGCAGTGTACGCAAATGCACGACGCATGCGCCGCAAACAAACGGACCGAGAAAACCAACCATAAAATCGATAGCGTGGTTCGTGGGCAGGATGCTCAGATAGCGTACGCCCGGCGAGAAGGGATACCAGGTGATCAGCGCCTTGCATTGCTCCAGGTAATTGTCATGGGTTAGCACGCATCCCTTGGGCCGGCCACCGGTCCCAGACGAATAAACGATGCAGGCTACATCTTCGCGTTGCCGCGGCACAAACACGGCATCGCCCTTGTGGCGAAAGTCTTCCCAGCGATGCGCACCCGCCAGGTCCGCCCCCGGTGGCGCCTCGGTGACCAGAACGGTCAGCACTCTGTGCACTGGGAATTCCGGCGCCTGTGTGATGGCGCGCCACAGATAGTACTCAACCACCAGAAACTTGGCTTTGCAGTGCGCCAGCAATTCCAGATGTTCGACTGCGGTCAGTTTGTAATCCAACGGAACAAGCACGCCGCCACCGTGAAAAATGGCGTAAGCCGAGATCAGCCATTTTGACTGATTGGTCATGATGATCGCGGCACGGTCGCCGGCATGAAACTCGGCATCCTCCAGGGCGCGTGCCAGGGGCATCGCCATTTCTCTAAAGTCGGAATAGGTCAGCCGGGTCTTTTCCCGATCGCGGTCGGACTCGACCAGGCAAGTTTCGTTTGGCCAGCGATCGAGTGCTTCACGTAACGCCGCGCCCAGGCATGTGTATTGGTCGAGGTTGAGCATTTAGGAATTGCTGATGGCTGATTTTAGATTGAAGATTTAGGAATTGCAGCGCGATTCTGCCGCTGTCCCCTTCGCAATCAACAACTGCACATCTTCAAATCGACGGCTGGAAATCTACAATCGGGCCTGAATGCGCTCGGCCAGCGTTCTGAAATCTGAAACACCCTGCAATTCGTAATCGGGAAGTTCGACATTGAAATGATGCTCCAGTCGCGTCAGCAGGTCCAACGTCTGCAGGCTGTCAATCCCCAGGGTCTTGAAGAAGTCGTCGTCGGGAGTGAGTTTCTCGCGGGGAACCTTAAACTGCGCCGCTGCCAGATTCAATATTTCGTCAAGAGTTCGTTGAGTATTCGCCATGGCTAGATCATTCTATTCTATTAGAAAAGTGCGACCCCCGATCAGGGCAGGTACGGCTGCGCTGCTTTGCTTTCCACAAATTTCTTCAATCCGGCCTCGACCGCGGGCTGGGTGAACAGGTCACAGAATAGATCGATTTCCCGACGCAATTCCTCATAGGGAATTGGCTTGATGAATTCTTTGGCGGCGCTAGCGGTTCGGCGATCGAATTTTCCCAGCTGACTTGCGGTGCCCCGCGCCGCGCGCAGCGACTCACCCTCCGCCACGACCTGGCTCACCAGCCCCGCCTGCTGAGCCTTGGTAGCGTTGAAGCTGCGGCCGGTGAGCAGCAGATCGCGCACCACGGCGTTGCCTAGATCGCGCTTGAGCCGCGGAATACCGCCGAATCCCGGGATGAGGCCCAGACGCAATTCGGGAAAACAGAAGCGCGCCATTTTGTCGGCGACAATCAGATCGCAAACCAGCGCCAGTTCAAGGCCGCCGCCGAAGGTTACCCCGTTCACCGCAGCGATGGTGGTGAGGGGCGAAGCGTCGATTGCATTCAGGACCTTGTGAATGCGCTCCAAAAAATCACGGACACCGCGCGCTGCCGATTGCTTCTCCATTGCCTGCGCGCCGTAATAGAGCTCCCGCAGATCGGCCCCAGCACAAAAACCGGACTTCAAAGTACTGTACAGAATCAGGGCGTGGGCCTCGCCTTCAAGCAATGGCAGGGCGACGGCGAATTTTTCCAGCTCGGCAAGAGTGGACAGACCAACTTCGTTGCAGGGCTCGCGGTGCAGCGCCAACTCGACGACGCCGTTCTTCAGTTCCCACGAAAGCGATTGGCCTTTGAATTGATTCATCGACGCCACAAACCGAACGAGCCATTGTCGAATCTAGATTTCGTCAATTCGGGGCAATTTGCACATCCGGCAAGTCTTGCCGTCACCCCGCCTCTTCGACGCTACGACGCCTGCTTCACTCGGTACATTTCTTCGATCTCAGATTGGAGCCGTGTTGCGATCAGATCCCGCTTGAGTTTGCCGTTTGCCGTCAGCAGTCCGTTTTCAATGGAGAAGGGCTCGGGATGGACATGAAAGGCACGTATCTGTTTGTAGTGCGGCAAGCCGGGATTAACCAGGTCAATCGCCGCCTGCGCCTGTTCGCGTGCTACGTTTCCGGTGATGACCGCGGAGAGATAGCCGCGACCATTGCCCACCAGCACCACCTGCTGGGCCGCGGACAAATTCTGCAAGAGTTCGTCCTCGATCGGCTCGGGCGCGATATTGTGGCCCGATCCCAAAATGATCAGGTTCTTGATGCGCCCGATAATACGCCAGTTCCCTGCGGTATCGACTTCTCCCTGGTCGCCGGTGTGAAACCACCCGTCACGCAATGCCTTAGCGGTCTCCTGCGGGCGGTTCCAGTAGCCCGGGAAAATGTTCGGCCCGCGGACGATCAACTCTTCGTTTTCTCCCAACTTCATGTCGATGCCGCGGATGGCCGGTCCCACGCGTCCGGGCGTGACCTGGCGGGGATCGTCCATGGTGCAGATCGCGGTGGTCTCCGTCAAACCGTAAACCTGCAACACGGCAATGCCGAGCATGTTGAAGTAAAGCTGGGTTTCGAGGTTGAGGGGCGCTGAGCCACAAATCAGGGCCTTCAGGTTCGCACCAATCATTTTCTTGCGAATGGTGGGAAAAACCACGGCGTTGGCCAAGGCAAGCCAGGAAGCATCGAATACCCCGGAGGGACCCTGCTGTCGGCGCATCCACGCCGCCTTGGCGCGGCTGTAAATCGCACCTACCATACCGCCCGTCTTCCAGAGTTGTTCGTCGACCGCCTTGCGCATGCGTTCGAGTAAGGCCGGAACGTTGAGAAAGTAATCGGGTGCGACCGTTCGCATTTCACCGGCCAACTTGGTCAGGTCGGTGTTCAGGGTGAGCAGACTACCGCGCTTCAGGCAGGTCAGCAGCATGATCCAGGAGCCGGCAAAACAAAACGGCAGATAGTGGAACACGCGGTCCTGCCCCGGCTGATTCTCCATCAGAAGGTCGAGCCGTCCTGAAGTGCAACCCAGCATGTGGGCAAGGTTGCCGGCGGTCAGGACTACGCCCTTGGCTTCCCCCGATGTGCCCGATGTGTAAATGATGGTGACTGCATCGCCGTCGGAAACTTGCGGCCTGCTTGGCGCACCGGGGGGGTGCGCAAAGATTTCCTCAAACAGATATGGCGGAGCGGAGTCGGGCCAGCTCTGGGTGATTCCGTCAAGCAGCGCCTGGTCGCCACAGCAGATCAGAGCTGGCGAGCAATCCTTCATCATGGCAATCAGTTCCCCGGGCGCTTGCCGAGCATAGAGCGGAACCACGATTAGCCCTTCGGCCATCATGGCTAGATCGAGTGCAACCCAGTCGACGCCGTTGTGGCCCAGTAGCGCGCAGCGGTCGCCCTTTTTCAATGCCTTGGAGCGAAGGAAAGAGCGTGCCAAACCCACCCGGGTCAATAGGCCCCGCCCGCTGACTGCAACAGTTTGGCCGTCGCGAAGTTCCTGCAGCAGGGGCTTGTCACTGTACGCTTCCAGGTGCGCGAAGATGTCTTCGAGACAATTCATGGTTCATTCAGCAAGCGTAGCCCTGACACCCACCCAGGGACCCTGGCTTTGCCGGCCCGGCCTCCGCGATCCGGCGCCCTAGCCGAACGCCTCCGACAACCTTTTCAACCCCTGGCTGATCGGCGGCAAATAATCTTCCCAACCCCACTCGCCCCTGCGGGTGGGAAACTCGGGGTACCGGCGCTGCACTTCCTCTTCGAAGTAAACGCCCATTCTGGCCATGACCTTCAAATTCTTGACCACCGTCTGTCCGATGCCGACCGAGATCGCTTCCCCCTGGGTCGCGAGCTTCTCGAGCACACTCAGTAATTTCGGCTCGAGACCGGGATCGTCGACGTTCATCAGCAGGTCCTGATGTCCGCGCTCATGCATCAGATTGCGGATGCGCTCGTCCATGGTGATTCCCGCCGAGGGAACGAGGCCTGGCATCGAAGTCACAATGCCATGGTAGCGGGATGACACCATCATGTGGCAGGCGCGCAGTATGCTCACCAGTTCCTGCATCTTGTAGTCCTCGGAACTGAGCACCGGCACGCCTCCGAGCTTTTCGGAAATGCGACCCGCGGGACGAGCGTCGAGGCGCTCGGTGGCGGCCAGCACCACAAAGACTTTGCGCTGCTTGCGGAATGCGGCGACCGCGTTGGCGATTGCAGTGAGATAGCGATCCAGAGCGCGGTCCGCCGCCGGGCCCGAATTATGAAAGTACACCGATCGATAGTGGCTGTCTTTGTAGGCGCCTGTCAGACTGCGGAGCGCGAACTTCGCCACCGACGCCCTGACCGGCCATTCGAATGGATTGATCGGGCACACCACCAAGACCGGCGTACTTCCATCCCAGCCAAGCTTCCGCAAAACTCCCTGGCCGTATTCCTTCGGAGCCGGTTCAAATGTCCACGCCGTGTCGGTTCCCAACTCGGTCGGTACGCCCAGTTCCCGGAGCACGGTACGCGATTCCTCGTTGCGAGTGATCACGAATGAGTTCTGGCAATAGCGCGCGCACATCTTCGCCACCAGCGGGTCCATGTGCCCGGCTTCGGCGCCGTAACCGACAGAAAGCTTGTTCTGCGCCGCGGCGATCCCCAGAGACCCGATCATCATCGTGGTCAGCGCGTTGGCAAACTTGCTCTTGAACATCGAGCCCTCGCAGGCCACGACCCCGTGGTGCCGGGGAACTTCGCCGGAAAGAAACGGAGGGAAAATATTCGGCAAATGCACTTGCTGCGAACCTTCGAAATAGCCCTCGGTGTAGTTGAAATTCTGCGTCATCACGCTGAAGGCTGTATTGTCCGCACCCAGAATGTGGCGGATCTGGCGCAACATTTCCGAGACCCGCACGTCAGAGCCCATATTGCGCGTACCGTTATAGCCCGCAAATAGGAGCTTCAGCTTTTCGCCTGGTCGCCAGGGCTCGCCTTTGCCCATCATCCAGCTCAGCTTGGCCGCCTCTATGCTGCTGCTGACCCAGGCTTCAAGGATCAAATCCATCATGCGGCGGATCCTCCGGCTTTTGTGGAAGGCCAGTCCCGGTAAGGATAGGTGAAGTTGGTTTCGCGACTGAACTTGAGCAACGGGTAACTGTATTGCGAAAACGGCACCGGCTTGCGTCCGAGTTCCTGCGTCACGCGAGTATTGTCGAACACCGTGTTCCAGATCAGATACGGCATGAACACTTTCATCAACGAGGCCCCGTAACCCAGCGATCCCTGCCGGTTGGAGAGCAAATTCACCGAGGCACTGAAGGGCCGCTGCAAAAACGGCAGGAACATCGGGCCGCGCTTGTTCTGCGCCGCCGCCAGCGCCGAGGTTAGCTGGCGGAACGATTGCGAATCCACTCCCGACGAGAGATGGTAGGTGTCGTACAGGGGATTTTCTTTTTGGTGCAGGGTGGCAATCGCATCGGCGACAAAATCGACGTTCACGATGTCAATCTTGTCTTTGGAAGGAAAAGGCAGCGTCGGCAGGCCAGCCAGAAAGACGAACGCCTTCACCATATCGAATTGGGTCGTCTCGGGAT
>JACXTT010006514.1_pt1 | contig 16635 bp, 20 predicted proteins | sample 9270951 | NCBI WGS metagenome assembly JACXTT01 (sample SAMN15532306, study PRJNA645909) | rock metagenome | isolation source: weathered quartz diorite | place: Puerto Rico | collected 2017-06-21 | reverse complement strand
CTACTTGCCAGCGCAAGGAATAGGCGAGCCCCACGGTCTTGGGTGGCCAGACGGTGGCAGGGACATTGGTGATGAAGAGATTCCACGCCATGAGCGTGAGGTGCGTCTGTGATGGTGTGTACCCACGTTTCTTTGCGACCGCGTGGGCGTGGCGGCGCCGTTCGCTGACGATCGCCTCGGGCATACGCACGGCAATGAGGCGGGCGGGCACCCGCTCGTAGGCCCCGAGCACGACGGCTTTCTCGACCAACGAGCGCGTCTCGCGCGCCAGACAACTGGCCAAATCCAGCGCCTGCTGGCGGCCCCCCATGACTTCCCGCAGTGTCGTCTGATGATTGAGCCGACTCAGGAAATAGGCGTGGGCCGCCGCGATTGTGGCAAAGGCGGTGAGCTTGAAGTAGCCCAAATCAAACAGAAACAGCGCGGACGCTCGCGCTAACTCCACCACCGTATCGACGTACTTGCTATCAGGGACATTCCAGGGGAGGAGGGCGAAGTGATCAAAGGTGTGACTCTTGTACTCCCACACGAGTTGAATCTTGGCCCCCGCTTTACTGCCACTGCCGCCTGCCCCGGGAAATTCCTTGGCGAGACTCTCAGGCAACCCAAACCCGGTACTGTCGGCAATATGGACCCGGGGAAACGGTGCAAAAATCCCCTCCTCACAAATCGTATGCCCCGTGTGGAGCTTAGTGAACGCGGTCTGCAGCAACTCCTGCAAAAACGCCACGGCCCGCGCGGTCATCCGCTGTTGCAGCGCTTCGGGGGTAATGTCCACCGGGACGTCGAGCTGCGCCGCTTTGGCTGCCAGTTGCGGCACGGTGGTTTTCGAGGCACTCCAGCGCCCAAACGTCACCAGGGCCAGAAACAGTTTGCCGGTAATCTTCGACGCGCGTTGGACAAACTTGGTCCGCCGCGCACTGGCTTCAATCTGGTCGGCGGAAAAGAACTCTGTTACCTTCTCCACTGTGCTGAGCCATGCTTCAGCCATCGCAGTCTCCTCTCGTTCGCTGGTCGATGACAAGCCCATGCCATCGTACTACGAACGGGAGACTGCGACTTCCCCTATGATTCCAAAGAGTTGGCGCTTCGCTTAGTGCGAGTGCCGGGTAGCGGATCCCGGTCTTGTACGAGTGCAACATCGTGAACGTGTAGCCGAGAAAGTCGAAGGCTTCTTGTCGTGCATGTTTCACCGTGGTCTTGCGCTCGTTGAGCTCTAAGCCCATCGCCGTAAACCAGCGGCGGATGATCTCCAGCACTTGGGGCGCATCGCGCTTACACAGTACCACGAAATCATCCGCATAGATCACCAGTACGGCTCCGTAGCGTTTATCGAGTTCGGCCTTGCGAAAGGCTTTGATGAAACGATGCATGTAGAGCACCGAGAGTAAGGGGGAAAGCACCCCACCTTGCGGCACTCCGCGTTTCGCTTTCTTGCCACCCGTCAGACGTTTGCACCCGCGCTCGTCGGTGACCTCGACTGGAACCTTGAGCCACAACTTGATGAGATGCAGCATCTTCCGGTCACTGACCCGCCGCGCCACGCACTTTAACAAGTCCGCGTGCGGAATGGTGTCGAAGTAGGACGAAACATCGGCATCGATCACCTCAGAGTGGTTCTGCCACAGCGCTTCGTGCACTTTACGTATTGCCTGTTCGGCACTACGCCTAGGCCGATAGCCATAGGCGGCGTCGTCAAACTCCGCCTCAAAGATCGGCTCGAGCACGAGCTGCGCTGCGGTCTGAACTACTCGATCCCGAATAGGCGGAATTCCTAAGGGTCTTTCTCCCACGCCGCTCTCCTTCGGAATCAGCACCCGTCTCACCGGCTGGGATTGGTAGCGCTCGGTCCGCACCTCCTCCTGTAGCTCCGCCAGCCACCGCTCTACTCCGTATGCCTCAATGTCAGCAAACGTCTGTCCGTCCACTCCTGCCGCACCGCCATTCTCCCGGTTCAGCGCATAGGCGTGGGCCAGCATGTCCGCTCGCCACACCTTGTCGTACAGAAAATGAAAGCGATAACTGGGCTCGCGTTTGGCCTTGTGGTAGAGCGCCGCTTGGAGACTCTTGAGCTTGTCTGGGGTGCGTAGGCTCATGCCAATCCCCGCTCGTTAGCCTCGTTGCGATGCACACCGAACCAGAGCCCCTTTGCTCCACCGGCATTACCCGGCTTCCTTGCTCGTATGGGCTCCTCCGACTTCTGCCTCAGCCAGCACCCAGCGTGCTGTTGCGCCGTATGGCGACGCACTGTGACAGATCTCCCGCGTTGCGTTGTGTGGCCTGTGTACGTGCTGCGCCCAATACCCCGGCGGGTGCGTTCGTGCGCTTCGGTTCTCTCACACGGACACCACTGGTCTTCGCCGTTATCAGGGCGGCTCGACCCCCGCATCAAATCTTTCGAGGCCTGCTCAGGCTTCACTCGCGTTGCGGCCCGTACACTTGCTGACCTACCAACCATGTAGACCTGTGTCCCTGGGGCTTCGGTGCATTGGTCACCCGCTGCGTCGCCCAGGTAGCTACCAGGGCAAACCGACAATTCCCTGGGTTGGACTTTCACCAACTGCACACACAACACCTTTGCGCGGCACTCCCGATAATCGGGTCATACGTCATGTAGCTGTCATAAAAAGTGCTGCCACTTCAGCGAGCGCTTGCTTGTGGTGGAAACAGGTGCAACCTCCCAGAACGTAACGCTCTGTTAGCAGCCCAGTAAGCAGAGAAGAAACTCAGTTGCTAAAGACGGAGAGCAAAAAAGTTTTTTGCAGCTTCGGACGTCAACTCTACTTTCTCTCCTCCTCCTTCGCTGTGCTTTGCTCAGTATTCGACCTTGAATGTGGGGCTTTCCTCTGGCCGCCAGCGCCTGCGGTCGTACATCCGGGTGGTGGAGATATCCGCATGCCCCAGCCACTCCTGCACCTTGGCAATATCCGCCCCGTGGGCTAAGGCATTGGTGGCCGCCGTGGCGCGTAATGAATGGACACAAAACCCCCGCACATCAGCCATGATCCCTACCTCTTGGCCATAGCGTTTGACAATGTCCTGGTAGACCGAGACCGGATGGAGGGGTTTGTTGAGCTCTCCGGTCACCCGGTTCTGCACCGGGCGAAAGAGCGGCCCGTCCGGGTCTTCTTTATGGCCCGCCGCTTCCAGATACTCGGTAATCAACCGCAGGGCCTTCATCCCCACCGGCACATAGCGCACCTTCTCCCCCTTCCCTTCGATACGGAACTGCAGCACCCCATCGCGCCGCTGGAGGTCCCGGACTTTCAGCTTGCACAACTCCTCCCGCCGTATCCCATGGTACGCCAGCGAGGCCAGGATCGCCCGATCTCGCTTGGCTTTCAGCGAATCTCCCTGGGGGGCATTGAGGAGTGCCCGTGCTTGTTCATCGCTGAGGGCTGGCGTGGTCCCTTCCTGGCGGCTGCTCTTGGGACGCTTCACCCCATCGACCGGGTTATGGAGGACCGCATTCTGTTCCGCGAGGTAGGCAAACAGCGAGGATAAGGCTGCGAGCTTACGCTGGATGGTGGTCGGCGCACAGGCCCGCCGCTCCAAGTCTTTGCGCCAGGCGATGACATGCGCGCGCGTGACAGTGCGAAATTCCTCGGGCTGCGCAATCCCCACGAACCGCCGGAACTCGCGCAGATCATTCTCGTAGGCTTTGCGGGTATTGGGATTGCGCAGATTGGCAAACCACTCGATTTCCGGGGGTACTTCAGCCAGTTTGTAGAACTCGGCGGCCGTCAGCGCCCTGCCCTGCCCTTTCACCAGCTCCACATCATTCATCCATCATTCCTCCTTCCCAGGCGGTGATAATACCCGAGATAACGGTCTTTATATGGTGTCGTTCGTTACCGTCAAAATGGCCGGTCAAAATGGCTGGTAAAAAACGCCCCTTTCCTTCTACGTCCGATACGCCCCCTGTATGTCTAGCTTGGCGACCCAAAACTCCAATAAAATCGCGGCCTCGATGCTGTGCATGCTAACATGCGCAAACTCCCAGAAATCACCAACCTGTTAGCGTTGCTGCAAGCATCATAAACTCGCTAATGCAAAAGAGGGAGAATGAAAAAGTTTTAAGAACTTTTCTCGGGCAAGTAGCCCCGCTTCTCCAACCACTCTTGTAGAGCTTCGGCAATAATTTCCTGTTTTTCCTTTACTTGCCCATCGGGTAGTTTCCCTTGTGCATAAGCAAGCCCTCGCTCATACCAGACTTGGGATAGTTTTTCAGCGAGCTTCTGCGGCAGCCTAATAGAGATTTTTCCACTCTTCGTGGATGGCTGGGTGGCTGAGAGTCCAGCCTCTCGGGAGGCTAGGGGGCTGGGTGGCTGAGAGGCTGTCTTTTTCCCGCCATAGATAAAATCCTTTACCTCCTTCTCCTCTTCTAGTACTGCAGTGATATGCTTACGATCTGACGGCATAATCGAAGATCTCCTGACAGAGTAATTCCATGTTGCCGACTGCTTCGCCCGGCGCACCTTCCATTTGCCACACCACTTGTCCTTGGCCAGCCGCAACGGCATAAACCTGTCGGTATTTGAGCGGGTTCTGCACTGCAGGAATCCCTAAGGCTGTCGGTGCCTCAAGTAACTGAGCAGACAAAATCGTATTGGCCTGGAGTTTGTTGGGGACAAAAAGCGCCCGCGGCAGGTCGCCCTTCCGAATCCCTCGGGCCTGGCGAATTATACGGACCGCTAGTTGAGAGGCCTCAAGATCGAGGGGCGAGGGGCCGCAGGGGACCAGTGCGAGGTCGCAAACCATAAGGAGTGCCCGGGTGAGTTCGTCCGTGCCGGCTGGACCATCCGCCACAATGATATCAACTTGCTGTGCTAACTTCGGCGCATGCTCATAAACCTCATCCGGATCGGTGATACGCTCCGTCAACAACCCACTGCCCATACGATCAAGCCAGCGGGAACATGACCGTTGCATGTCACAATCAATCACTAAAACCTGCTTGCCGATCCGCTGTAAGTAAATCGCAAGATGGACCGCAATAGTAGATTTTCCTACCCAACCCTTACTATTCGTTGTGGCGATGATCATGTCATTCCCATAGCAGACTCTTCTTTAGCCCGCTAGCCACCCAGCCACCCAGCCACCTATACAAATCATAATCTCAATTGATCGTGCTTGTAGCCACCCAGGTGTCTAGCTCCAGCCCTCCAGCCACCCAGCCCCTCAAGAGGCAAAATAGCTGTACGGCTCGCCGCACAGCCCTCCAGCTGGCCAGGTGGCTAAGCCATTGAAAACATAAGAAAATTTTTCTTCCAAGGACTATATAAAGCCACTGCAATCGTATATTGTGCGATTGAGAGAGAACTATCGAATAGGCGAGGGTGATGATCCAGAAATGAAAAAGGCAGCTTCGCGGGCTGCCTTTTTCTAAAACCGATTTCGCAAGGAGTGCGGAAACGGTGTGAGCTACCAGTTGCCTTACACCCTACCGTAACACTCCCATCGAAGTCAACGGAGTGGTGTGCCTTCGCCCGAAAGGGGTAGGTATGAGTGGTCGTGTGCTCGCGCTGGACACTATCTTGAGCGCGACGTTGTACTTCGCCGGGAAGTGGACTCCCGAGTTGAAGCGTAATCAATCCCGGGATTTGCTGCGGCACCTCGTGTGTCGCTTGTATGGGGCTAGCAAAGGGAATCTCTTTCACGCTCAGATCCGGGCGAGCCATGCCAGTCTTGGGGCTGAGCTCGGACTGAGTCGAGAGTGGACCTGCAAGCTTGCCCGCCGCTTACAGGCCGCTGGCTGGCTGCACTATCGTGCTCTGCGGTTGCCTGACGGGACCTTCGAGGTCGGCCGGTTCTCTGTAGGGCGCACCCTCAAGCGCGTCCTCTGTATGCTGCGGGGGTATCGCAAGCCTCGGCACCGTGTGAACACTCGATCATCGTCTTTTCCTCTTCTGCAGACAGAAAGAGAGAAGATCTTCTCTTTTGCACGGAAGAAGCAATTCGAGCGCGAACACCAGCCGCCCACTCAAGCCACCCTGCGCAAGATTCCCATCCTCAAGGCCTGGTTGCAGAGGGAAAGCATAGACAGCGTTCCAGTGCTAGCATCTTAGAGAGATCAGGAGCAGGGAGAGCACCGTGAGAGACAGTCAAAGGATCCCCAAGGAGAAACCGGTTGTCATCATCCGCAGGAAATTGCAGACACAGACTGCGCCATCAACCCCCGGTCGGCTCGTACCCAAAGCCCTCTCACCCGTGACTCACGCTGCGGTACCAGCTACACCCCCAGCGTCTAGACAGTTGCGGGCACCCAGCCCTCCCCCGGCTGGTGCTCTGGCGGCAAGTGCGGCTCCTGAGCCTAGTAAGAAAGAGCGGGAGAAGCAGGCTCGCCGGGAACTGCTGGGAGAGCGGGCAAAAGCGGGGGCTGGAGGTTAAGCTAAGCGGTTGCTAGGCTGAGCCCGCTATGCAACCAGCCCAAAATCCTATTGAAATCTATCAGTTACGCGTGGTGCTCCGCGAGACCAGTCCCCATATCTGGCGTCGTTTCTTGATACGCGGCGACAGCTCCATCGTCGACTTGCACCAAACGATCCAGATCGCTCTGGGGTGGAGCGGTCGGCAGGTTTTTCAATTCGACGTCCAAGGCCACCGACGAGGAGTGCAACGCGAGCGCGACGCTCGACATATTCTGCTGTCAGACTTCCGTTTGTATCTCAAAGAACGCTTCACCTACGCGTACAACATTGCGGATCAGCAGAGCCACCCATGGCGGTTTGAGATTCGCCTGGACCAAAAGGTGGCAATGGACGCACGCCAGCACTACCCCCGCTGTATCGGCGGAGTTGGCGCTCCACCCCCAGAACTGTGTGGTGGCCCCATTGCCTTTGAGAGTCTCCGCGATTTGTTCACCCCCGAGTATGTCGCGAGGTGGACTGCCGAGATGCGCGCCGAAGGATGGAGGGCGGAGCATGAGGAGGAACTACGCCAGCTCCAGCCGTGGCTCCACCGCAAGCTGGATCGCCGGGCGATCAATCAGGAGTTGCGCCAAGTAGGACACCTTACAAGGAAGGAGAGCCCTCAACCATGAAGGTACGGATTCAGGTCATTATTGAGGATGACGACGGGCAGGTCCTAGACATCCACGATGTCTTTTCCTTCCAGCGCAAACCCTTTCAACCAGAACAGGCGGGGTTGACCTTAGCCGAAGCGAAAGGGACGTTGCACGGCATTCAGCAGACGGTCGTCCAGCATCAGGTCGACGACTTCCTGCAGGAGCAACGCTGCTGTTCGGCGTGTGGGAAGCCACGGCGACAGAAGGGCAAGCATACCCTCGTGTACCGCACGCTGTTCGGCTCCTTCCATCTTCCCAGCCCCCGCCTCTATCGGTGTCGTTGCCAACACCACGGGCCGCGCAGTTTTAGTCCCCTGGCGCAACGGTTAGCGGAGCGTACAGCTCCTGAACTGCTGTATCTGGAGACGAAGTGGGCGGCGCTCATTCCCTATCGCGCCACCAGTGAATTATTGGCGGATGTGCTGCCGTTAGACCACGCCGTCAGTACCTCCGTGCTCCGAGGCAACGTCCATAAGGTTGCCCAGCGCATGGAAGGAGAACTAGGAGAAGAGCGGTACCTTTTTATCACCGCTGATGCGAATGAAGAGCAAACCTTGCCTGACCCCGCTCCACCGCTCACGGTGGGATTGGATGGCGGCTACGTACACAGTTGCGAACAGCCGAACCGTCAGGAGGGCTGGTTTGAAGTCATTGTCGGCAAAAGCATCACGGCGGAAGGCGACGCGAAGTGTGTGGCGTTTGTCCACAAGCGGGACAGCAAGCCGAAACGCCGAATCTTTGAACTCCTGAAATCCCAAGGGGTTCATGCCAATCAGCCGGTGACATTTCTGAGCGATGGCGGAGAAACCGTACGGAATCTGCAACTCTACTTGAATCCCCTTGCGGAGCACCTCTTGGATTGGTTTCATGTGTCGATGAAACTGACGGTGATGGGACAGATGAACAAAGGGATGCAGAAGGTGGAAGCACGAGACCTCATCAACGATGTGGAGAAACAGTTAGAGAGTCTCAAGCACCATCTCTGGAATGGGAATATTACGCAGGCCTTACGCCTCATCGACTATCTCCAACTCCTCCTGAAGGAGGACACCATGAGTCTGGAACGCAAGAAGCTGCTCAAGGCGGTACGCGAGTTCGGCGGGTACATTGCGACCAACCAACAGTTCATCCCAGACTATGGCGATCGCTATCGCAATGATGAAACCATCACTACGTCCTTCGTGGAATCGGCAGTGAATCAGGTGGTGAGTAAGCGCTTCGTGAAAGCGCAACAGATGCGGTGGAGTCAACGCGGGGCGCACCTGCTGCTACAAATTCGAACTCAGGTCCTCAACAAGGAGTTGCGCGGTCGGTTTCAACAATGGTACCCGGGGATGGCGGACGAATCCGAGCCAGAGATGCAGGTTGCTGCGTAGCCCCCGTTCCTGCCCGCTCTCCAAGGTCTCCACCACCAACGGTTGCCCTTACTGTATCGGCCATACCGGCGGGATGCTCCACGAAGCTGGGTTTGCGCAAAAAGACCTGGACGGGATTAAACAGCTCGATCTGGGGTTGTTCTCGGAGAAAGAGCAGCTGGCCCTGCGCTTCGCCGAGCAGGCAACTCGCGCGCCAGCACGGGTAAGTGACGAACTGGTCGCCCAATTACGCCAGCATTTCAGCGAAGGCGAGGTGGTGGAGATCGCCGCGGTGGTCGGGCTCATGAACTTCACCAACAAGGTCCACGAAGCGCTGGCACTGCCGCTGGAGGAGAAGTTTCTGCATTAGCCTTCAATGGTCGACCGCCCACAGCGTGTCCTGCTCTCGCAGGAGGTACAAGAGAATAAAGGCCGCCAGGACCGGAATAGCCGCGATGAATAGGTGATTTTGCCCAAAAGGACTCAGCAGTTGCTTCCAAGTGGAGAGTGTCGAGAGAGCATGCAGTACTAAACCGGCTGCGTACGTGTAGTGCTTCCATGCCCCAACGATAATCAACAGGCTGAGTACTGCCTCCACAGCGCCAATGACAGAGGCCAGTGCCGGAGAGATCGACAAGTGATAAAAAACCGAGAAGATTTTTACTGTTCCCTCGGGAACCACGAGTTTGTCGAGGCTCCACAAGAGCAAAAACAGCCCTAAACTGACCCGGAGAATGAACAGCCCTACCTGCTCCTTCTGCTTCATAGTCCCCTCTTTTGCCCAAGACAGAGCTGAAGACTCATCGCATGCCCCACAGGCAAACCTTGTTCCTCCCAAACATAACCCAGGGAGGCACAGAAAAAGTTCCCATCGATCTACTTCCGGGACCCCGACGGCATCCTCCTAGAGGCCCCGGCTTACATCCGTCCGCTGACCAAAACGGATGTGATGGCTGATCCCGATCCTGTGCCCGCAGTGAAAGAATTGCTTCGCCATGTCCTGTAAAAGAGTGCCGCGGCAGGAACCTTTACTCTTCACCCCAGGTTTATCCTGAGGAACTATTTTGCGCGAAAGGAACATGCTGGTATGCGCTCATCTCGGACTCGGTTCCAGCTCGTGTTGGTCGGCTGTTGCACACTCGTGCTCGGCCTGTGGCTTGGTGCCGTGCTGGCAAAGAGTAAGGCACCGCAGCGCCCCCCGCTGTCGCAGGACAAAATAGCCACTTTCCTGGCAGGGAAACGCAACGCCATCCTCGCGACCATCAAGAAAGATGGAAGCCCCCAACTCACGCCGGTCTGGTACCGCTGGGATGGGGAACAATTCTGGGTCTCGATCACCAAAGAGCGTGCGAAGTATAAGAACCTACTGCGCGATCCGCGCGTGAGTGTGTGTGTCGATGACGCGGAGCATTTCACCACGGTGATTGCCTCGGGCACAGCCCGCCTCACCGAGGACAACCTCTGGGCGGACACACAAAAGATCGTCGAGCGCTACCGCGGTCCCGAGCAGGGTGCCGCGTATGTGCAGAGCATGCAAGAGCAAAAGGAGCCGCGTGTGCTCCTGGTCCTCAAGCCAGCAAAGGTGATTTCGTGGGGACAGTAACGAATGAGCCAGTACTTTCCCTTAACCGTCGGCAACCGCTGGGTCTACGAGCTACGGGACCGCACGGATGCGCCGCCGGTGGCGGGATACTGGGAGGTGCTCCGGGAAGAGCAGGGCGCCTTTGTGCTCCAGACGCGCCAGAGTGAGTTGACGACGGGAGGCTTCGAAGAGTTCTTCATTCCCACACGCGAGGGAATCAAACACTTTGCCCAAGAAACCATGAACAAAGACAATCCGCCCTTTTTCCTGAAAGGGCCGCCACAGGTTGGCACCACCTGGGAGGATGAAGACGGCACGTATGAGATTACAGCGCTCGACAAGAGCGCGACCGTACCTGCGGGCACTTTTACCCACTGTCTGGAAGTCACGAATCGCCGGAAAGGAGGCAAGGCCACGGTGGTGACGTGGTATGCGCCAGGAGTGGGAGTGGTGCGGCGGGAAGAGGTCTTCCCCATCATTGAGGGGAGCGGCTCGTTTTATCCCCAACGCCAGGACAAAGCCCTGCTCCAACTACGAGAATGGACAGTCAGTAGTGCAGCCCCAACTGCTGCTTCCCCGGCAGCGGTTGATGCGACCAAATAGGCCCCAGTCTACCACTACTAGTGATATATGATCGTCTGAAGGGAGCGAGCGGAAGAACAGAGCGCTCACGACAGGCCTCGAGCCCGCAACCAGAACCCCAACGGCGCTCCCACGCATGACCCCAGGAACGCTCCTATGATCCAACTAAGGCCGACGCCCAGGGAGAAGGCGCCGCACTGCAGGTAGATCGCTGGCAGGGTCAGGAGAAAGAAAAGCCCGGCACAGAACAGTCCGTGAAGGATCGGCCGCCGCTGCACCCGCTCGCCAAAAGCAAAGGACACCACGAGCAACGGAGCGAGCGCATACAAGGCGCCAAAGAGGAGATACGCGCCTTCCTGCCCCACGCAGCGGAAGAGTGCGGCTCCCCAAGGCGAGATCTGACAGTGTTGGACCAGCTTTCCCACCGACAGCGTGCGGGCAGCAAGGAGAGAGAAGCCCATCGTCAAGAGTCCGGCCGTAGCGATGACGCGGAGGTTCACCGCAGCACCATTCTGACCCCCTGACCGGAAATACAAAGCAAACGCCAGAATGTAGAGGGCCGACCAGAGCGCACCACTCCCCAACAAGACTGGTGCAGAAAACCCCTCAAGGCTTGCCACCCCTGCCAGTACCACGACAGACCCAAGGGTGAACACCAGTCCATCTACTATTGCCCATATCAGCTTTCGTGCTGGCAGTATTTCTCTAGCGGGAGCCGCGTTCTGGCGTGGGGCAAGGTTACTCAACACAGTCTGTCGGATGGCGTTTACAGTCTGCTCCGAAGGCACTTCCTCCGGCCACTGTCCCAACAGGTTCCACACTTGAGACAGTTCTCTCACCTCAGCCGCGCAGCTCTGGCATGTTTGCAGGTGAAGCTCCAGGGCGTGCACCTCGGCCGGGGCGAGATGTCCTGACACATATTCTGGCACCAACTCCTGAATTTCATCGCACGTCAGCATAGGTCTCTCATATCTCCCAATGCGGCCCGCAAGGCCTTGAGCGCGCGGAACGCCCGCACCTTGGCAGCGGTCACTGAACATCCCAGGATAGCAGCGATCTCCGAGAAAGAGAGTTCTTCGTACTTGCTGAGCAGAATTACCTCTCGTTGCTCCAGAGATAAAGACAAAAGAGCTTGCTGGAGGCGGGTAGCAATCTCCTTCCGTTGCAGCTTGGTCTCTAGGGCTGGATGCTCGTCTGCGATGCGCTCTTCTAGCGGGACGGGCTCTTCGTCCGCCTCTCGCTGTAACTTGCGCGTTGTCACTCTCCTTACTCTCTCCCCCCGCTCTTTATCGAGCGCGTCTCGTACCAGGTTGCGGGCGATGGTGTAGATCCACGTCGAGAACGCCGCCGCCGGCTGGTACGTTCCCTTCGCCCGATGAGCTCGCAGAAAAAGCGTCTGCAGCAGATCTTCCGCCTGCATCACGTCTCCGACAGAGCGACGGAAGTAGGTAAAGAGTCGTGTGCGGTAACGGGTGAACAGCTCCTCAAAGGCTGCAGTGCTCCCCCTTTGGTACGCTAACATGAGCTCCTCGTCTGCTGGTGGTCGATCTTTCATCCTGCCCCGCACAGGGGTTCTTCTTACATTAAACGGTCTGGTTAGCAGATGGTTACCAGAGGGACAGATGTAACCGTTTCTTTGTCAGGCCGTTTAATACCAGCAAAGTTTCTCTGTGAGGAGAGGCGCTCATGAAAGCCCAGCATTGCTGCTGCGCGGCACAAAAGCGGGAAAGGAGATGGAGGATGACCAGGATAATATGGGGTGTGATTATTACCATGATACTAATTTGTGGAGGTCTGGCCCTTGCCACTGGAGACTTAAGAAACAACGGTCCACGCTTAGAGCACCTCTTCAGCGTGGAGCTTCAGTATCGAGGACCAATCGAACTTGCGCCTTTCGGAGAGAAAGACGGTCGTCTCGTTGGTGGTGGGGACGGAACAGTCGAAGGCGCCAAGGTCAAAGGCACCCTCCGCTGGTCCAACTTCGAGCGCACGCAGGAAGACGGTGTGTGTACACTCCAGATCCCAGCGGTGATTGAGACACACGATGGCGCACAGATTCGGTTCGAAGCTCGGGGACGCGCTCTCCAACCTGACAAGGCACGTCCACACAGATGGAGCGAAACCGCAGCGTTGCGCTTTCACACTGACGACAGTCGGTACCAGTGGCTGAACACGATTCTCGCTGTTTGGGAAGGGGAATTCGACATGAAAACGGGTCGCGCGCGCGCCCGAGTCTACGCCCGCGCTAACGATTTTGCTGAAGAGACACTGGAAGCACCTTAGTCATGTACAGCTTTGTTCGAAGGAGGCTACGACCTTATGATCCCGCAAGGAGGCGCACTGCACCGATTCATTCTGGAGGTGTTCGCCAAAACTGGCCGCTTGCCCACACTGGAGGACATCCAACGCGAGTTTGCGCTGTCCAGCAGAGAGAAGGCCGACTCGCTTGTCGCCGAGTTGGAACGTCGAGGTTCAGTTCATCGCAGCCCCGGCGATCAAGAGATCACCCACGCCTACCCATTCTCAAATGAGCCTACCCCACATCGAGTGCAGCTGGTGAAACGCCCTCAGGTCTATGCAATGTGTGCGGTTGACGCTCTCGGGATGCCGTTCATGCTGAGAAGAGACGCAGAGATCCGCTCAACCTGTGCGCACTGTGGAGGAGAGATCCAGATCCAGGTTCAGACAGAACAGATCACGCGGCACAGTCCGGAAGACGTAGTGGTCTGGTTTCCTACCGTTACGGAACAGTGTGTCGTCGCTACAGACCTCTGCCCTGCGCTGAATTTCTTCTGCTCGCCGGCACATCTCCAACAATGGAGCGCGGAGCATCCTGAGCGGCACGGCCAGTTGCTCACCCTTCCACAAGCCGTGGAGTATGGGCAGAAAACGTTTGAGCCGTTACTGCAAGGAGCCACTGAGGGCTGTGACAGTAAGCACTGCAAATCCCTGTGACTTTGTGAAGAACAACAAAGGGAGGTCCGTATGGCGTTCGTCGATCAACACCTCGATAAGATCGGTGTAGGCGGCTCGCTGTTCGCGACCCTCTGTTGTTTAGGCTTCCCGGCGTTGCTGTCGATTCTGTCAGCACTGGGACTCGGGTTCCTCATCAACGACACGATCCTGCTCCCCCTTCTCGTTGTGTTCCTGGCGCTCACCCTCTACGGCCTCTATCATGGGTACCAAAGACACAGCAGACCTGGGGCAGTGCTGCTCGGCGGAGTGAGCGCCTTGGCGCTCCTAGTGTTTCTCCTGGTTCTCTTCAACCGTCCCCTCGTCTATCTCTCGATAGCTGGACTGGTCGCGGCCAGCGTCCTGAATGTCCAGTTACGCATGCAGAAAGCGTAAAGAACAGAAGCACGGAAGGTACGAAGTGGCAGAGCGACAGCAGATCACGATGCAGATTGAAGGCATGACCTGTGACGGCTGCGCAGGGCATGTCCGCAAAGCGCTGGCAGAGGTTGACGGTGTCCACGAGGTCCGGCTGCAGACCCAGCCAGACAGCTGTTGAGCGATCCCTCCGCGCCGCGCCTGCCACCCGAGAGGTGTGCCAGAAGCCGAGGCCAAAGATAAGAAACGCGCCGAACCATAGCCAAAGGCGGATAGGATCAAGCGGGGCTGGTGTTTGCAGGAGCAGCAGTATGGCCGGAATGCCCGTCGACAACCATACGATGACACCGGCGCTCCGCACAAACAGCGGTCCTGTCTTCCCGCTCTTAATAGTCCTCATCGTACTATACCTCCAGGCCAACCGTCATGTGCCAGAAGTCATAGGTCAATTTCGTGACTTCTGGCAGATGCGCGCAAGCGTTCATTGCATTACAGGTAGCCTCTGTCAGCGACTTTTATACAACGGAAAGGAGGACCGCATGACAGAATCCGCTCTGATCATGGTCCGCTCAGACACGGGAACGCGAGCCGTGAGTGTCGAAGAGATCGCCCGGGAGGTAGTCGCGTGCTTCCCAAAGCTCGACGTGCACGCCCAACGACTCTCGCTCACCCTCTACCGGCTCCTCGCTCGTGGCGAACCGGTGTCAGAAGCCTCGATTGCTCAGGCAGCCCACATTCCGCTCGGCCACGTCGCCGCGACCCTCGCCGGCTGGCCTGGGATCTATCACGGGGACGACGGTCGGATCGTCGGCTACTGGGGTTTGGCCCTCGGCACGATGCCCCATGTCCTGCATTGCGACGGCCGGACCCTGTACGCGTGGTGTGCGTGGGACACGCTCTTCTTACCAGAATTGCTGGGCCAGCCTGCACGTGTGACCTCGACGGATCCGGTCTCTGGCGCCTCCCTTGAGCTCGAAGTGACGTCCGATGGAACACAGGTCCGCGGTGCGCACGATGTCTGGATGTCCTATCTCATACCGACGGCAGCGATGGGCAAGACGATCGTGTCGAGCTTCTGCCACTATATCCATTTCTTCGAGTCTGAGCGGTCAGGTCGGAAGTTCGTCAGCACGCAGAACGGGACCTTCCTGCTCAACCTCCACGATGCCGTGCATCTCGCTCGCCTCAAGAACAAGTTCCAGTACCCAGATACGTGTGACCCCTGGGAGGTGCAATAATGAAACGACTCGTATCCCTCATCGTTCCCGTCGGTGCCATCGGCAGTGCGGGGCTCGCAGCGCTGGCGACGGCTAGTTGTGCCGTCGGATCAACCCTCGTGGCGCTGCTTGGCGTCAGCGGCGCCGTAGCAGTCGCGAGCGTGATCCCCTCTCGCCCCTCTCTGCTCGGCCTCTCTACCGCCCTCGTGGCGTTCGCGCTCTGGCAGGCGTATCGACCACACGCCGCAGGCTCGACGGATCAGTGCACGCCACAGCGGAGAGCCCGAGTCGCTGCCTGGCTCGCCGCCGTGGCTACGGTGGTCTCGGCTGCGATTCCGTGGCTCTTGTAAGAGGGGGTGGGCGATGAAGTGAATCCTCGTGACTGCGGCAGCGGTCGTCGGGCTGGTGGATGGCATTGTTTGGATGGCTGGATCTCTCATCCCTGTCACAGTGTTCGGGAATGCCAACCAATGGCGACCTCCAGGTGGGCTACATCCGTGCGTGAAGTCCTCTTGGCGGTCAGGAGCAGAAGACCAGGATAGGTATCTATTCGCCTCTTTATCCTCTACGGAGCGAAAACGATATCGGGGGGACTATAATGGCCACAGATCTTTTTACTAAAGAGCAGGAAGCCGTGCACGTGCTCCTGCAGGACTGGCAGGACATCTTTCGCTGTACGACGATTGAGCAGGCTCTGGAGAGAGTCGGAGTCCCCTTTAGTCATGAGCGGCGCATGGCTATCGCTGCTTTTCTGCTGGAGAGTGTTGAGATCCAGGAGGCGATGCGCTGGCATCCGGCCACCTACATCCTGACCAACGAGGAGAAGCTCGTTGCCCGCGTACTTCTCAGGCATGAGCAGCACTCCCAACCGCTGCCTGCAGCTGCCGATATCGCTCAAGCATTCTCCTTGGCTGAGGGAACGGTGCGGGAAGGTCTCGCGGCGTTGGCCAGGGTAGGCTTTCTCCACCAGCCAGCGGGACAGGCGCTCCGGCTGGTCCCGGTTTACCGTCAATTCTTGACGGGGCTGGGTTTTTACTACCACGAGGTCGTCCTGGAAAGTGGGGAGCGGTTCAACACCAATTGTGCCCCGGACTTCTTCTTCCTGGTCCACAGACCCACGCGGCAGAGGCTCCTAGTGGCCCTCCGGGAGGGGACGCTACCAGAGATATCTTCCCAGCTGGGCATGAGCGCCAAGATGGTGGCCGCTGTCCAGCGGTGGGCACAGACGCAAACGTGGCCAGAGACTATGTATGAAGATCAGCGAGCTACGCTAAATGATGCCTGTGGCTTTTCCGCCGAGCGCATCCGCATCGTGGTGGAAAGGGGACAGCTCCGCGAACTCTCACCAGAGAATACCTGGTATCTGCGCGGGGGTGGGTGAGGAGTCAATCTGCTCTTCAGTTCGGAGGAGCACCTGCACGCCTGGTTACACGAGCGCCCCAGCCTCACCAAGAGCGAAGCTAGGCCTGTGACGCAGTTATTTTCCTGACGACAACCAACCGG
>JACXTT010006513.1_pt1 | contig 16637 bp, 16 predicted proteins | sample 9270951 | NCBI WGS metagenome assembly JACXTT01 (sample SAMN15532306, study PRJNA645909) | rock metagenome | isolation source: weathered quartz diorite | place: Puerto Rico | collected 2017-06-21 | reverse complement strand
ACCAGCACCAACTTTCCTTTTAATTGTGGTAGTTGGTACCGCACTGACTTTATCTAGAAAAAGTTGGTGCAGTACTGCATACCATAATTATTATTAAGGTAAGTCAGTGCAGTCACCTGCGGTTTCTAGTTGGAGCTGGTGACTACAGGTGACGAGTGACTGGTGTCTGGTGATCCAAATTATTTTCATTAACTATTTTCCGATACAAAATTGCGAAAATATCGTTTCTAGCAAATCTTCATCAATATTTTTGCCAGTGATGGCATCGAGGCCATTAACGGCGGACTTGATTTCTTCGGAGATGAATTCTAGGGAAATATTTTTATCAAAAGACGTGCTGGCGGAAAGAAGCGCCTGCTGACACCGCTTCAAAGACTCAATGTGGCGCGCGTTATTGATGAGCACATACCCGCTCTCGGGCGTGTGGCCTTTCCAAACGTGTTCGACGATTGTATTTTCTAAATCTTCCAGCCCCTGCTTGTTCAACGCAGAGATTTTTATCATCTTTCTGTTGGGATAAATCCTGGCAATATAGTTCTCATCAATTTTTTTTGGCAAATCACTCTTGTTGATAACAAAAAGCACATTGTTGTGACTTAAGCTCTGCGCAAGGATATGGTCTTCGTCCGTTAACCGCTGACTGCCGTCGAGAATAAACAAAATAAGCTCCGCTGAGGCGATGGCTGATTTGCTTCGGCTGACCGCCTCCTCTTCGATTGCATCACGTGGCTTTAAAATCCCAGCGGTGTCAATTAACTGAAACGGGATTCCCTTAATCTGCGCCATTTCTTCGATGGTGTCACGGGTCGTGCCGGCAATGTCGGAGACAATTGCGCGTGATTGTTTAAGCAAAACATTTAAAAGCGAAGATTTCCCGACGTTGGGCCGCCCGCATAGAACAATTTTAATTCCCTCTCTTAATATTTTTCCCTGGCCGCTTGATAAAAGAAGGTCATCCACTTCTTTAAGAGTTTGTGTTAGGCGTTCTTTTATCTTGCCTTTACGCTGCACATCGATATCATCCTCAGGAAAATTAAGGATCGCTTCAATTTCCGTATAAACATTCATTAACATCTCGCGGATGTGTTCAAGTGTTTTGGATAAATCGCCCTTGAGTTGATGTGTACAGACTTTTAAGAAGGCGTCCGTCTTCGAATGAACAATGTCGAGCACCGCTTCAGCTTGCGTCAAATCGATGCGACCATTTAGAAATGCACGTTTGGTAAATTCGCCCGGTTCGGCGAGCCTCGCGCCTAAATCAATCGCCAGATTTAAAACAGCATTAACAGCGGTGAGCCCGCCATGGCAGCTAATTTCCACCATATCCTCGCACGTATATGTTTTCGGCGCGCGCATCACCGTCACGAGAACTTCGTCAACGATTTGGTCGACAGTCGACAGTCCACTGTCCTCCGTTGACTGCGGACTATGGACTGTGGACTTTATTACGATCCATCCATAATGAACACTAAAACTTTTAGCTGTTTTAAGATCTTTCCGCCTCTTAGAGACAAACATCTGGTCCACGATAGTCAAAGCGTTCTTGCCACTTAAGCGGATGATGGCAATGCTCGCTTGGCCGATAGCAGTTGCAACAGCGGTAATTGTGTCTTCTAGTCCTTTGTATTGGTACATCGTGTTACAATCTTTCTGTACATTTATTTAAAATTCGAAACACGAATCTCGAAATACGAAACAATATTAAATTTTCGAAATCTGAATCACTCAAAGCGCTTTTGAACATTTTGTGATTTAAAAATTAAAATTTGTTTCGTATTTCGGATTTCGATATTCGGATTTTATATTAAGAACAAAGTACGGCCCTTGCTTCAGCGACGACGAACAACGAGCCTGTGATTAATACGATTCTTTTTCGATTGGTTTTTAAACTTTTAAAAATAGCTTCCTTAACCGTTTTGGTTTGAAAACAATTTTTAAAGCTAAACAAAGATTGCATCTCTTTTAAATCCAAATCAAGGGCCCGAGGCTGTCTGGCCTTAGTGACAATCACTTCCTCTGTTATCGCTTTTAAGCTCTGGCAAATCCCCCGATAATCTTTGTCAGCGGACACCCCTAATATTAACAAAACTTTTTTGTTAGGAAAGTTTTCTTTGACCGCGTCAGCCAAAGCTTGGGCCGATGCTTTGTTGTGCGCCCCGTCTAAAATAAATATAGGGTTCTTGCCGATGATCTCAAAGCGTCCGGGCCAAAAGGCGAATTGAGCGCCGCGCTTAACGGCTTCGCTGGAAATTTTATAGCCCTCTTCTCTTAAACATTGAATTGTTTCTATCGCCGTCGATAAATTTTCTCTTTGGTGCCGACCAAGAAGTTTTGTCTGTAAACGATATTCTTTCTTAACGAATCTTGGCTTTAACTGGAGGCCCAAACATCGTTTTACAATAACAGCTCTTGCCTCTTTGGATTGCTTAGAAACGACCACATAACGTGTCGTCGGTTTGATGATCTGTGCCTTTTCCCTTGCAATCTTACCGACGGTATTTCCTAAAATCTCCGTGTGCTCTAAGCTGATCGGCGTCAAGACACTTACCAAAGATTCTGCGACATTGGTCGCATCCAAACGTCCACCCAAACCTGTCTCCAAAATAACAAAGTCGACTTTTTCTTTTTTAAAATAGATTAAACCGATGGCTGTGAGGATTTCAAAATAAGTTAGCCGGCCGAAACGTTCTGTTTCCCGTAACATTTCTAGAACGGGTTTTATTTCGTCCAAAATTTCACCGAGCTCTTTAATGCTTATTTGATCTTCAAAAATATCTCTATGAGATTGCCTTTTTTGTTTACGATCTAGTACACGGATACGTTCGCGCACGTCGGACAAATGGGGGGATGTATACAACCCGACCTTAAGTCCAGCTTCCTTTAATATATGGGCGATGAAAACACACGTCGAGCCTTTGCCTTTTGATCCGGCCACATGAATGATCTTTAAATCCCTTTGCGGATGGCCCAGCAAGCGCAAAAGCTCGCGCATGCGGTCCAGCTTAAATTCACGCGCTTTAAGCTGTTTAGCTCTTTCAAAATTGATAAATAAATCCAGATATGGATGGATATTTCTCTCGTTCATCATAAATTAACCGAAAAGGCAAGGGGTTAAAGACTATAGCCATCTTTAACCCCTTTTTAAAAATCATCCTAATGATTAAATCAATTAATGTTTAAAATGCCTAACGCCCGTCATGATCATGGCGATTTTCGCCTTATCTGCAGCTTTGATAACGTCTTGATCGGCAATCGATCCGCCGGTCTGCATAATGATCTTTATTCCCGCTTTTTTGGCCAAGGCCACGTTATCGACTTTAGGCAAAAACGCATCGGAGATTAAAAACGCGCCTTTACCTTCTTTGCCCGCTTTGTCGACGGCGATTTGCAAAGATTCGATACGACTGGTTTGTCCACAACCAATCCCGACACTGCGCGTGCCCTTAACCAACACGATCGCATTCGATTTAACATTCTTAACGACCTTCCAACCAAACATAAGTGATTCTAAATCTTTTTTAGAAGGCTTAACCTTAGTTACGACTTTTAATTCTGTCGTATCCAATTTTCGCTCGTCTCTTTCCTGAAGAAGCACACCGCCAAATACTTTTTTAAAATCATAGCCTCCGGATTTAATCTGGTTTAAATCAAGCTCGATTAACCGCACATTCTTTTTTTCTTTTAAGATCGTCAACGCTTGTTTTTCAAAACCAGGTGCGATAATACATTCCATAAACCCGCTCTTTGTAACCAGCTGAGCTGTGGCGAGGTCAACGGATCTGTTAAATCCAATAATACCGCCAAAGGCAGAAACAGGATCAGCAGCCCAAGCTTGCTTATAGGCCTTTGATAAATTTTTATCCTGGGCCACTCCCGTCGGATTATTGTGTTTAATAATCACGGCCGCCGGTTCGGATAAATCTTTGATGAATTCCAAAGCTGCGTTTAAATCCAGAATATTGTTAAAGGAAAGTTCTTTGCCGTGCAGTTGTTTGATCAGGCTTAAGCCATTTAGATCATTGGCCTCTTTATAAAAGGCCGCTGCTTGATGAGGATTTTCACCGTAACGAAGGTCTTGCAGTTTCGTATACTTAAACGAAACATCCTTAGGGAATTTGGTGAACTCCTGGCTTTGCGTGCGCTTACTTAAGAAACCAAAAATAATCGTGTCATACTGAGAGGTGTGTTCAAAGGCCTCGACGGCCAAGTTAAATAAAACACTGTCGGAAAGAAGCCCACTATTTTGCTGCAATTCTTTTAAAACATCTTCATACCGCGACGGATTACAGATAACGGCCACACTTTTATAATTTTTGGCCGCCGAGCGAAGCATGGACGGGCCGCCGATATCGATATTTTCAATGGCCTCCTCCATCGTCACGTTTTTCTTTTTCGTGACACTTTCAAACGGATAAAGATTGACGACGACCATATCAATAAGCCCTATATTATGTTTCTTCGCCTGGTCCATATGATCGGGATTATCGCGAAGGGCCAGAAGTCCGCCGTGGATTTTAGGATGAAGGGTTTTGACGCGGCCGTCCATCATTTCCGGAAAGCCGGTGTATTCTGAAACCTCGATGACCGCAATGCCTTCTTCGCGGATAAGCTTAGCCGTTCCTCCCGTCGACAAAATATCAACGCCCAACGCTTTTAGTCCCTTCACAAAAGGAATGAGACCCTTTTTATCAGAGACACTGATCAACGCGCGCTTGACTTTAATCATCGAAAATTCTTTCTAGGTTTTATTGACGAATTTAATGATAGCGACCATGAAGGCCGTCAGATCATCAGGTTTGCGGGAGGTGATTAAGTTTTTGTCGATGACAACTTCTTCATCGCTCCATTTGGCGCCGGCGGCTATTAAATCATCTTTGATTGCAAAAAACGATGTAGCTTTTTTATTTTTTAAAATTCCGGCGGAAACGAGCATCCATCCGCCGTGACAAATCGAGCCAACCACTTTATTTTGATCATAAATGGCGCGTACCAGTTGAACCATTTTAGGATTGCGGCGCATAAAATCCGGTGCGAACCCGCCAGGAATGATAATGCCATTAAAATCATCAGCTCCGACTTTCTCGACCGAATAATCCGCTTTGACCGGATACCCTTCTTTGCTGCCGTAATTTTCTTTTGTCCCGGTCCCAACCGTGACGGCCATGATCCCCGCTTCCCTTAATCTTAAAATCGGATACCAAACTTCGAGGACTTGATATTGGTCCTCGACCAGAATTGCGATTTTCTTATTTTTAGAGGCCATAAATCACTCCTTTAGGAAATAAAAAGAGGTAAGCTTGCAGGAAGCTTACCTCTATATATGTATATCAAGCACCGCGGCTAATCATGGCTTACATCTTTAACGTTACTTTTTTTTGCCTTTAATGCGTTTTTTTTCAGAAGGTTTGGAATAATAGCGACGATCCTTGAGTTCCATCATAAAACCGTCCTTTTGGCAGGCTTTTTTAAAAATCCTCATGGCCTTCTCGAAATTATGTGGGTCTGTGACCTTTACTTCAATCATGGGTTATTCACCGTCCTTTGTGGTTCGACTCGCCTATCCCACTTACGGCTTAGCTCGCTCACCACTTCGTATTTTGAAAACGCGGGCTATTATAATATAGTTCAAATAATTGTCTAGTTAAATGATGTCGCAACTTACGGAGCGTGCCAAGCAAGCGAACGTAAGTTGCTGACAGAATTTAACCCCACACCCAGAGAATCTATCATAGTCACTGGGTGTGGGGTGAGTTCGCCCATCAAACTTACGTCATTTCATTCCGTAAGTTTGGGGCTCACTCAAATAGCACTCGCCCCGCGCTCGCCGGTGCGGATCCGATAGATGTCGTGCAATTCCAAAATGGCGATTTTGCCGTCGCCGGTTGTCCCGGTCTTGGCAATTTTTCTGATCATCTCAACAATCTTATCGACCTGAAACTCATCGGCATAAATCTCGATCTTCATTTTTTCTTTAAGGCCATTACGGTGATGGCCAAATCCCTTGGCTTCGGTGGTGGTCATCCCGCCGATGCCGGACTTCTCTAAGACTTTACACACTTCCGCAAATTTTTCCTTGCGGATAATGGCTTCAATTTTTTTCATACAAACTCCTAAAAATAAAATAGATATAATTAAATCTCATAAAGTAATGGATATTACCACACGGGATAAATAAGGTCAATGACCCGATTTAAGGACGGCAAAATAATCAGTGATTATTTTGGATCGTAGTAGGTAAATTGCTGGCCGGCAAAGTTACGTAGGGTCCATTTTTCATCGTCACGGGAGACGACGTAATTAGGCGCCAGAGGAATTTTTCCGCCGCCGCCGGGACCATCGATGACATAGGTCGGGACGGCGTAGCCTGTGGTGTGCCCGCGCAGCTTCTCTATTATATCTATGCCCACCGAAACCGGTGTGCGGAAATGCTTTGATCCCAGGATAGGATCGCATTGATAGATATAATATGGACGGACGCGGATCTTCAAAAGTTCGTGGACAAGTTTTTTCATGATTGACGGTTTGTCGTTAATTCCTTTTAAAAGGACCGTTTGGCTTCCCATCGGAATGCCGCTGTCAGCCAAAAGATCGCAGGCAAATTTCACGCGCTTGGTGATTTCTTTCGGATGGTTAAAATGAATACTCATCCAGATCGGGCTGTATTGTTTTAACATCCGTACCAGATCACTTGTCACGCGCTGCGGAAGCGTGACGGGAATTCTTGTCCCGATGCGCACAAACTCGACGTGCGGAATGCTTTTTAATGTCTTGATAATGTGCTCTAAAACTTTATCGCTTAACGTGAGTGGATCACCGCCGGAAATAAGTACGTCACGGATTTTTTTATTCGAACGGATATAATCAAAAGCCGCTTCATAAGTTTGCATGCTCAAACTGCGGTTGCCGTCGCCGACCATACGCGAACGCGTGCAATAACGGCAATACATCGCGCACATTTCGTTGACCAAGAATAAAACACGATCAGGATAACGATGGACAAGCCCGTGGACCGGAGAATTTTTATCTTCCCCACACGGGTCCGCCATTTCTTCCGGCGTTGTTTCAAGTTCATAACCTTGCGGAACACTTTGCAGACGAATCGGGCAATTCGGATCTTCGGGGTCAATCAAACTGGCAAAATAAGGCGGGATCGACATGGTTAACTTGTCCGCGCATCCGTCGATGCCTTTGATTTCTTGCGGCGTCAAATTAATGATTTTTTCTAAAACATCTTTAGTGCGGATACGGTTGCGCAGCTGCCATCGCCAGTCTTCCCAATCAAGCGGCGTGGCATTATTGAAAAAAGAAATGACGCGGTTTTCTTTCGGGGTAAGCTTAACCGCAACTTTAGCTTGATTTTCTATTTCCTTATTTTGAACCGTTTCGGTTTGATTCATCAGTGTCCTCCTGGCCATTTCTTATGATCGGGTTTTCGCCAGCGTGCGTTTTGCTACCGACGGGCTGACCCGATTTTTCGTGACCGATGTTTTTGTGCCTACGATACCATAACGCTCAAAAGCAAAGTTGATGATCTTTTTAAGCGTTTCATCATAGTTTGATCCGATCGCAGCGGGGAATATATTAAAAACATCTTTTTCTGCCAAGCTTGGCAGAGGATTGATCTCAAGCACGTAGGGTTTTCCTTTTTCATCGACACGAAAATCCACTCGGCCGAAATCACGGCAATCGATGGACTGATACGCTTTCACAGCCATCTCTTGCATCTCTTTTGTCAATTTTTCAGAAATGGGGGCGGGACATAGATATTTTACAGTCGCTTCTTTGATAATAACACGTTCAAAGGTAAAGAAATCATTACCTAAATTCGTTTTGCCGTCGATGGCCACCTGGACGACCGGCATGGCTTGAGGATTTTTATTGCCCAAGACAGCGACGGTAAATTCACTGCCACGGATAAATTCTTCAACCAAAGCAGTTTGTTTATATTTTTTGTTGATCAGATCGACTTGTTTTTTAAGTCCGTCATAATTTTCGACACGGGAATTAACCGTCAAGCCCTTGGATGTTCCTTCATGACGGGTTTTAACGATAAGAGGAAACCCGATCGTATTTAATTTTTCTAAATTATCATGACTGTCGGCGCAGAAAAAACGCGGCGTGGAAATGCCTTCGGAAATAAAAACCTTTTTGGCCATCACTTTATCGAGGGAAATGCCCATTGTTAAAGCATCAGAGCCGACGAAACGAATGCCGTTCATTTCAAGGATGACCGGGACTTCTGATTCGCGGTTACGGCCGCGGTAACCTTCACAGATGTTAAAAACAATGTCGACGTCAAGATCATTGTGTTGGATGGCCTTGAGAAGATTTCTGGCGTTGCCGATCTTTTTGACGCTGTGGCCCGCATGCTCCAAGGCGAGTTTAATACGCTCCATCGTCGCCGGAGAATCAAGCTCTGCGTTAGCGTCGTCGGGGTCATCGGGGTGAGCGACCCAGTCGGTTTTTAAATCATATGTCAGGCCAAATATTTTTCCCATGTGATTTGTTCGCAACCCCCACGCTCGCTTTGCTCGCTGCGGGGGGTTAGTATGTCCTTTTCTGAATATTGTAGGCCACCCTAATAAAAAAAGGAACCTCGCACATCTTGTGACTAAAGGTCCCTTCACGCTTATCCGTTGTTCAATTTTTTAAATCTCCTTGGGGGTAAATGCTCCAAATAAAACTTTTTAAAAATATTTTTATTTATTATTTCGCTATTTTTTTAACATACACTGAGTTTGATGTCAATATTTTTTAATCGTGTTTTGCGTCGGCAATTAATGAAAATTTGGCAAAACTCCGAGGAGAACCATGATGAGTGTCAAAACGATAATCACAATAATCGTCAACCATGTAAAAAAATTAATTATTTTTGTATTAACGAACTCTCCCATGATGTCTTTGCTATTAATAAGCGCGAGCATGAAGATCAAAATAAACGGCAATAAAATACCGTTACCGACCTGAGAAAAATACATCACCTTTAAAAGTGGGAAATCGGGCAGCAAGACAACACCTGCACCCAAAACGATCATAATCGAATACAGTCCAAAAAATTGCGGCGCCTCTTTAAAACGTTTATCGACACCCGCATCCCATCCCATCCCTTCACAAACGCAATAGGCGGTCGACAACGGCAAAATCGCGGCGGCAAAAATGGAAGCCACAAAAAGTCCAAACGAAAAAAGAACAGCGGCATATTCGCCGGCCAACGGACGAAGCGCATAGGCAGCATCTTGGGCTGTCTCAACCGTGATCCCATGCTGGAATAACGTCGCTGCACAGGCCACGACGATAAAGAAAGCGACGACCGGGGCGATAACACACCCAGCTACAACGTCCAGTCGGACGTTTTTAAAATCTTCGACAGGAATTCCTTTTTCAACGATGGAGGCCTGTAGATAAAACTGCATCCATGGGGCAATCGTCGTCCCGACAAGCCCGACGAGCATCGTAAAATAATTTAGGTTCCAATCAATTCGCGGACGAACTGTCTGTTCTAAGGCTTGGTGCCAATCAGGATGGGCAAGCACTCCGGAAATCACATAGGCGACATAAAAAAAACAGGCGAACAAAAAGACTCTCTCGACGGATTTATACGTTCCCTTAACCACCAGCACCCAGACAAACATCGCTGACAAAGGAACTGAAATAAATTTACTGACATGAAACATCTCTAAACTCGCGGCAATCCCGGCGAACTCAGCCATAACGTTGGTCAAATTGATAAACAAAAGCGTTAACATCAGATAAAACGTGACCTTAACGCCGTAATTTTCGCGGATAAGATCGGCCAAGCCCTTGCCCGTCGCCACTGCCATGCGCGCGCACATTTCCTGGACGACGATTAAAGCAATCGTAATCGGCAACAGCGACCATAACAAAGAATAGCCAAAGTGTGCCCCAGCGATTGAATAAGTGGCGATCCCACCGGCATCGTTATCGACATTGGCGGTAATAATGCCCGGGCCCATGATCGCCAAAAAAATGATGACTTTCTGAAAAAAACTTTTTTCTTTAATCTCGCTCATTATAATTTTTCCTTATACTTACTCCACGCCAAGGAAATCAATTCTTCCAAAACGTCGTCGATCGTGATAACACCTTGCAGCACATCTTCTTTATTTAAAACAGGGATGACGGAATATTTATATTTCTCCAAAAGAACAGCGACCTGTTCCAGCTGGTCATCTGTGCGAACACAGACCTTATTGGGTTCAAGATAAGAAATAATGGACGCATCCATCGGCGCGTTGATAAAATTTCTCATGTAGGTAAAACCGACAAGCCGTTGCTGTTCATCGACGATATAAAGATAATAGATATTGGTCGGAAGATGCGTGCTATCCTTAATTTTTTGAAAAGCATCGGCAACCGTCGCCGTGTGCGGCAGGACCAAATATTCCGTCGACATCAGTCCGCCGGCAGAATCTTTGGAGAAGCCAAGCAGCTTGCTTAATTTTTTAGATGTCTTGGTCTCCATTCCTTTGAGAAACTGGCGCATCTTGCGCTTAGGTAAATTCGTCAAAAGGTCAACTGCCTCGTCCGCCGGAATATTTTCCAAAAGGCTGACAATATCTTTTTGGTCCATCCCTTCAATTAATTCTGCTTTTTTGACCGTCGTTAAATCCGCAAAAACTTTCTGTTGGGTTGCCGCATCAAATGACTTAAAAAGATTTCTTTTGGCAAAAACATCCAGTCCTTCCATGATATCGGCCAATTCCGTCGCTGGGATCTGTAACAATTTCTGTTGGGTCACATCAAGCTTTAAGACGTTTTTGACACGGCCCAAGTTAAGAAGCTGGGCGTTTTTCCAAGAGATCAGATCTTCTTGCGTCAAATAAAATGAATTCGGCGAAACCAGACGTACCATACTGTCTACAGCTGTCGTCCATCCCAGCCGACGGATGAGCCCACGCAGGCCGACGTCAACGTGAGCCAAATAAAAATTATTCTCCACTCTTAAAAGGTGAACATCGTTGACGCGTACGACTTTTCTGTTGTTGATGTCAACGATCTGCTGGTCAAGAATATCACCGCCCAAAGACAAATCGCTTTTCATCCGCTGTGAAGAATAGGTTAAGTCATTACGATTGATCTTAACGCGGATGACATCGTCGATTTCCTTAATATTTTGCCAGTCGATCTTTGTGTATTTTCTAAAGATCAGTCCCTTCTTAGCAACCAATGAAACGGCCTTGGGATAAATTTCTCCACCGACGTTTAAAAAAATATCCGATAAAATGCCAATACGGCGGTTGCGCTCATCGCGCACCTCTCGGCCCAAGATATCGGAAAAATAAATGAAAAATTTTGTGTTCATGATTTATCGGCTCGTTGTAACACCTTTGCGCTGGCAAAATTTTTTGATTTCACATATCGAACATAACGGCGAAATGGGCTTGCAAACATTTTGTCCCCACACAACCAGAAGCGCGTTGTATTCAATCCAATGTTTGGACGGCAATTTCTCTCTTAACGCAAATTCTGTCTCGTGAGGATTTTTCGTATCAACATATCCTATGCGGTTAGAAATCCGATGGACGTGCGTGTCCACACAGATTCCTGGCTTACCAAACCCCTCCGTCAAAACGAGATTAGCTGTTTTACGGCCGACCCCCTTAAAAGTCATTAAAGTGTCCAAATCATTCGGTACTTGGCTATCATATTTCCCGACGAGTTCTTTACAAATCCCTAAGATACGTTTGGCTTTCGTTTTATAAAATCCGACGGGATAAATCGCCTCACGGATCTGTTTTTCCGTAAGTTTAAGCATTGTTTGCGGTGTGTTGGCCAAAGCAAATAAACGCTCCGAGGCCGGAAGCGTTGTTTCATCTTTGGTCCGCAAACTCAACAAGCACGAAATCAAAACCAGAAACGGGCTCTTCCATTTCTTGCCGACCAAAGTTACCGATGGATCTGGTAAATCCTTTAGTTGATCTTTAAGAATCCCGATGACCTCATCTATATTTTTATTTGTAACAGCCACGGCCTAAATCTTATTTTTTAATTTTAAGGGGATCCCGATATCGGCCACGATAACTTTTCCCGACTGCTTTGACCCTTGGCCTTTGATCAATCCCCGTTTAAGAAAAGTAAACGTCACCGTCGTATGGGCTTTGATGCAGCTTCCGTATATTTCGCCCGTTGTGGCATCAAGCCCCGAGGGAACATCGATAGAAATGGTGAAACGGCTTTTCTGGTTGATGCCTTCAATATAACTCTTATACGGTTCGCCTAACATTCGGTTGACGCCGACACCAAACATGGCATCAATAACGACATCGGATTTGGTGATATGTTTTAAGAGAATGGAGTTAAAGATGGGTGTTTCTTGGATGGGATGTTTCAGTTTCTTGAAAATTTTATAATTAACAGCCGCATCATTCTTTAAAGCGACTGATTTCCCGATGAGAAATATATGCGTTTCAATCCCCGCGTTCTCTAAATGGCGCGCAGCGACTAATCCGTCGCCGCCGTTATTGCCCGTCCCACAAACAACACTTACGCTTGCGTTTCTTTTGCCTTTCAAAATATTTAATGTCTCATGGGCAACCGCACGTCCAGCGTTTTCCATCAACACAATCGACGGAATCCCGTAGTTTTCAATAGCCAACTTGTCGAAAATCTGGATCTGTGTGCCTGAAACGATTTTGTTCATCATATTTTTATGGATGAGAGATATCTTGATAACCTAATTCCTGTAACATCGACAGGTTGTCCCGCCAATTTTCCTGCGTCTTAACGAACAAATCGATAAAAACTTTTTTTTCTAACAGATCTTCCAGCTCCTTGCGCGCCGCGATGCCGACTTGTTTTAAAATATGGCCTTTTTTGCCGATAACGATTTCTTTCTGCGACGGCCGGTCAACAAAGATAACCGCTTGAATGAGCACAACATCTTTCCCCTTATTTTTAACCGCCTCAATCCCAACCCCCAGCGCATGCGGGATTTCATCGCGCATCAAATCCAAAAATTTTTCACGCACGATATCGGCCATGACCATCCGCTGCGGCACGTCGCAAACGATGTCCGTCGGATACAACGCCGGCCCTTCGGGAAGATAATCAAAGATAATATCCAATAATTTGTCCGTATTGACACCATTTTGTCCCGACAAAGCGATCATCGCAAAATTTTTTATTTGCTGGACAGGTTTTCCTTTTATTTTCTCCCAGAAAGAAATGTAATCATTAAGATGTTCGCCTTTAAGGTCAACTTTGTTTAGGCCTAAAATCACAGGACTCTTGGTCGAAGCGATTTTCTCAGCGATAAATTCCTCTTCGCGTCCCGTGCGCCGGCTGGTGTCAACCAAATAGATCACGCAATCGGCTTGATCAATCGTCGAGGATGATGCGTTGTTCATCATCTGGTCAAGCTTATCTTTCCCGAGATTAATCCCAGGCGTGTCGATAAAAATGATTTGGCCGCGTTCATCATTATAAATCCCGCGGATCTGATTGCGCGTTGTTTGGGGGACTTTGGAGACGATAGAGACTTTTTCACCGACAAGTTTATTAAGAAGAGTGGACTTGCCGACGTTCGGGCGGCCGACGATCGTGACCATACCGCACTTAAAACGGATTTTATTTTTTGCCTTGGCCTTGCTCATTTGCGGTATTTTAAAACAACGATCGTAACGGTTGTAAATAAGACAAAATTAACATAATTAAACGTTCGCCAAACGATATCAACCGATGTAAACCCTGACGGCGCCATTAAAACGATACAAATCCAAACGCCCAGGGCCCAAACTAAACTGATATCTTTGGACGAACGGCGTTTAATGATCCTGACAATAAGCGGGATATTAAATAGCGGCATCACAACGGCGGCGGCAAGTCCAATTTTTCCAATAAATCCGTCCATATTAAAATGACATGAATTTAATGAACCGGCGCATGCGCCCGTCGACCTGAGCTAGCGTTAGCTTTTCTGTCTTCTCCATGCCAAACCCTTCCACATTAAAAGAAGCCATGGTCGTAGCGTATAGCGCCGCTTGTTTTAAAGCTTTTTCATCAAGACGATTAACTTTGCTAAGATATCCCATAAACCCTCCGGCGAAGGTATCCCCCGCACCCGTCGGGTCAACGACGTGCTCAACAGGATAAGCCGGAAAAGAAAACATAAACCGGTCGCTGTAAAATAAAACGCCGTGCTCGCCTTTTTTGATGACAATCAATTTTGACCCCAAACGGCGTAACGCTTTAGCCGCTTTAATCAAGTTATGCTCGCCGGTCAAGCTTCTTGCTTCAGCGTCGTTTGCAACAAACAAGTCAACTTTGGTCATGAGTTTTAACAAAGAAGGTTTCTTATGTTCGATCCACAAGTTCATGCTGTCTAAACCGATGAGCCTTGGCTTTTTCATCAAGCTCAACAATTTCATTTGCACGTCGGGATCAAAATTGGCTAAAAAAACATTTGGAAAATTCTTTTGATGGTCGGCGATCTGAGGCTCATAATTCATGAGCACGCCCAAGACGGTTTCTAGCGTCACCGCCGTATTTAAATCGCCTTGTTTATATTCGCCTCGCCAGCGAAACGTCTTATCTTTGCCGATTTCAACGGAGGTAAGATCAACACCTTTTTGCCGAAGTTGTTGCAGATATTTTTGGGGGAAATCGTGCCCAACGACGGCCACCAGATGCACTTTAGTAAAAAGCCGCGCGCTCATTGAAAAGTGGGCGACCGATCCGCCGAGCATATCTTCGCGCATTCCCGATGGTGTTTTAACGTGGTCTAAAGCAATGGTGCCTAAAGCAATCAAACTCATATTTAATTGATTACGCAGATTAGTTATGATTACACAGATCCAATCGGTGTAATCAATTTAAATCTGCGTAATCATATTTTTATTTTTTATAGAAAGCTAGATAGTAACAGGTAGGAAATCGTTAGTCAATGAATCGTTCGGTGTTTACCGCGAAATTAATATTGCTTTAAAGTATTCATGAGCTGGTCCTCTTGTTTTAACTCCATAGCCTCGATATTTTTGATTTTGGCTTTCGTGCTTTCAAGGACCGCCTGCTGGCTGGAAGTGTCAATACCAGCGTCGGTCGCCATTTGTTGTGTCGGCTCGTCCATATGTGCGGACGGTTTACCGAAATATTGTGTGAAAGATAAATATGCCAGAAACCCGACGATCACCGCGGCCAGAAGCAGTCCGATCATTCCCATAAAACCTTTATTTTTCATAATGCTCTCCTTTTTTACTCCCCGATAATTTTGATGAGCACGCGTTTACGCCGGCGGCCGTCGAATTCCCCATAAAAAATTTGTTCCCACGGCCCGAAATCTAATTTCCCACCGGTGACCGCAACGACCACTTCACGTCCCATCACTTGACGTTTCAAATGCGCATCCGCATTATCTTCGCCGGTATCATTGTGACGATATTGCCTGACCGGTTCATGAGGCGCTAACTTTTCAAGCCAGACATCGTAATCATGAAGCAACCCCGATTCATCGTCATTAATATAAACGCTTGCAGAAATATGCATGGCATTGACCAAACACAAACCTTCTTTAATACCGCTCTTATCGATGGCCTTTTGAACCTGGTCCGTAATATTAATATATTCCCGTCGTGATTTCGTGTTAAACCATAATTCTTCGCGAAAAGTTTTCATGAAAACCCCTCTCTTAAATCCCTATATCGACTGGCAATTCTTTAACTGACACGGTAAAAAATTTTTGTAATGATTTTTTATACAGCTCGTTATTAATAGCTCTTAACGCCTGTTGAAGCACGACATCAGCTTTTTGCGTTTGGCCGGACAATAAATAAACTTGGATCAAATAACCAAATGAAGAATAGCCCGGCGAGAGCATAACAGCTTGCTCTAAAACGGGCAGAGCTTCCTCAAGCTTTTTTTGCAAAAGCAAACTCCTCCCTAAACCTGTATAAAGCGTGCCGAACTGCGGATACTGTTTAAGGCCTTGCCTGAAATAAAATTCGGATTCCGGATAACTGCCCATCGTAGCTACCCCCAGATCGAGATAAGCCCGATAATCTTTTAAGCCAAGCTTCAGACCTTGTTCCAACATATGTCTGGCCTCTGATGAGCGCCCCACATGCAGCAAAATTTCTGCGCCGTAAAGATATCCAGCCGGATCGTCGGGATAATCCTTGAGCATGGCCATTGTCATGACCGGACCATTTTGCCAGCGCATATTAAGAATCATGGTGACAGAAATACAGCTTAATAGAAAGCCCATCTTAAAAATATAAATCGATTTCGGATTATTTTTTAAAATGCTCGCGCGGGAAAAAACATCTATAAAAAAGTAAGCTAAAAATATGGACAATCCTATGGAAGGAAGGTAGGTAAAACGAAAGGCCATCGGATTGGCCAAGGGAATCACGTTGGAAATGGGGATAAACCCAACCAAGAACCACAATAAAACAAAACACATCTTGTTTTTCTGTTTCCATAAGTGGACGCACAGATACACAAATAAAATAAAAACGAGCCCGGAACTTATCGCTTTGTATGTCCAAAACGAATCTATCGGCGGTTTATATTGCGGGGGCAGGGTCTTAACCGCAGATGGAAAAACGAATTTAAAAAAATATTCGCCCAAAATAAAAAAAATATTTACAAAGTAATTAAAACAATTTCCCCACAAAAAAGAG
>JACXTT010006512.1_pt1 | contig 16639 bp, 10 predicted proteins | sample 9270951 | NCBI WGS metagenome assembly JACXTT01 (sample SAMN15532306, study PRJNA645909) | rock metagenome | isolation source: weathered quartz diorite | place: Puerto Rico | collected 2017-06-21 | reverse complement strand
GCGGCATCGGGCCGCGTTCTCGTGTGCCCCCCTAGTTGCCTGACTTTTCCACTTGCCCGGCCCGGAACTCCTCCAGCGGGGCGAGGGGGCCGAGGGGGATTGCAATGCGGGGCTCTACCAGCCCCGCGAACAGCAGGACAGCCTGTTGTTGCCCCGCCTGTTCGACGGTTTCGGCGATTCTCCCGGCGAGGGCGCGGTCATGTGTTTCGGTGACCACTCTGGCCCGCTGGGCCAGACCGAGCACGTCCAGGATCAGGGCGACTCTGCCATCGCCCATGACGCTCGAGCCGACGAAGGTCTTGACCATCTTGAGCTGCTTGCGCAGCGGCTTAACGACGATTTCTTCGGTGTCGTTGATCTGGTCTACCACCAAGCCGAATTGGCGGTCGTCAGCCTGCAACGACAATGTTGACGGCATCGTCGCCGCGATGGGTACCGTCGCCTGGTTCCGCCAACTGCAGTTCGCGGCTGAGATAGACCAAAGGCAACAGGCGCCCGCGCAGGCGGTGAACCGGGACACCGTGGAGCATTTCAATTCCGGTGCGTGCCTGTTCGCCTTCGAGCCGTACCAGCTCAAGCAGGCTCACTTGCGGAATGGCGTAGCGGTCGCCGCTGCAGGTCACGACGAGTGCGGGAATGATGGCCAGGGTGAGGGGAATCTTGACGCGTACGGTGGTGCCTGCTCCCGCGGTGGACTGCACGTCAACGGTGCCCCCGATTTTTTCGACATTGGTCTTCACGACATCCATGCCTACGCCGCGGCCGGACACGTTGGTGACCTTCTGGGCGGTAGAAAATCCCGGCAGAAAAATCAGATTGAAGGTTTCCCGCTCGCTCATTCGTGCCGCCTGTTCGGCGCTGATGATTCCGCGCTCGACGGCCTTTTGCCGGATGCGCTCCGCGGGCAATCCGGCGCCATCGTCACTGATCTCGATGTTGACTTGCCCACCCTCATGAAAGGCGCGCAGAATCAGGCGCCCGGTGGGGTCCTTCCCGGCTTTCACGCGATCTTGCGGGAGTTCGATGCCGTGGTCCACGGAATTGCGTACCAGGTGGGTAAGCGGGTCTTTGACAGCCTCGATGATGGTCTTGTCGAGTTCGGTCTCTTTGCCTTCCATCACGATGTTGACCTGCTTGCCGCAACCGAGCGCAACGTCGCGCACCGTCCGTGGGAATTGCGCCCAAATGTTCCCGATGGGCTGCATTCGTGTCTTCATCACTTCTTCTTGCAGTTCGGTGGCGACCAGGTTCATTCGCTGCGAGACGGCCTGAAGGCTGGTGTCTTCCGAGGAATTGGTGATTTGCAGAAACTGGTTTCGCGCCAGCACCAGTTCACCGACCAGCGCCATCAACTTGTCGAGCAAGTTGACGCCGACGCGGACGGTGTCGGGCGCGGAGTCGCGCGGCCTTGATCCTGAAACTTGCTGAGCTGCCAACGCGTCTTCAGGCTTGGCCACTCCCGCAGCCAGTGGAGTTTCGGCCGGTCGCCGGTGGTCCGTGAGCTCCGGCGCCGGCAGTGTCCGGTCGATGTCAGAAGGCTGCACCACTTCAGGCGCAACTAGCTTTCTACTGGCGGCCTTGCGCTTCGACTGATTAGTCCGTTTCCGCGGCTCTGCAGGAGGGGCACTTTGTTTCGGCAAAGCTGTCTCGACCGGCGCCGGAACTTGTTTTGCGGGCAGCGCTGCAGCTGCGTGTTCTGCCGGCGAGAGCCGGGATGTTGGAGCGAGACCCGTACTCGCGGTGCGGGGGGCTTGCAGGCGCGTCAGGATTTCCCGCAGCTGCGGATAATCTGCATCTCCGTCCTGGCCGGTCGATTCGATTTCCTTCAACATCTGGCGAACGGCGTCCACCATGCCGAGCAGAGCAGTCGTAATTTCCGGATTCAGGGTCAGCTGACGATCCCGCAAGAGTGTTAGAACGTTCTCGCCGACGTGCGCGACCTTTGCCAGCTTATTGAATCCGAGAAATCCGCAAGTGCCCTTGATGGTGTGAATGGTACGGAACACAGCCGCCAGCGCTTCCTGATCGTGTGGGTCTTTCTCCAGGCTTACCAGGTCGCGGTCCAGGCGGTCCAGGTTTTCGCAACTCTCGACTAGAAACTCCTGGACAATGTCGCTGTCATGCATCGTGGCCGTTCCTTTCCAAATTGGGCCTGATTTCCGACGGCTGATTTCTGTGTATTACTCTTGGCCTGGACGCGTCGGCTACATCGTGCCTTCTCTGGGTGAGCGAGACTTGCATGAGGTTGGGAATGTTGTTTGATCCTACAGGTCTCCATCGTCCTTTCGGTGATGCTTCATTAGGCAACAGCTCACGCTGCTCAAGGTTTGGGCACATATTCTGCTGACACGATCACCATCCGTACCTGGTCTTTCAATGAGTTACGAATCCTAAGTGCCCGGCACCTAGGTGGAGCACGTCTCTCCGCGTTTGAAAGGGGTACGAGCGGGATACGTCGTAGAAGACCAAGCCATGCGATACACCGATACTTTCCCCGCTAAGAAGAAAGCAGCGTGGTGCAGTTCGCTAAAGGCGCTCGCAGTCCCGCCGATGTAGTACAAACTGAGGACCACCCATGCAAGCTAAACTCGATCCTGAGGCATCCCAGGCCGGTTCTGACCGAAGGCGTCATCCCCGGTATCGGTTGAGCACCGCTATTACCATTCGGTGCGCCGACGGCGCCTCAATACCGGGCATAAGTATTGAAATCAGCGAGAGCGGGATCTCGGCGATCACCGCCGATCCGCTGAAGGTAAACGACATCGTGGAGCTTGAGCCGGTTGCCGAGGGCCGGATATCAGCGCTGGTACGACACAATGTTGGGAGAATCTATGGTTTTGAATTCATTAACCAGACACCGGATCAAGCCCAGCGAATCCAGGAAACCTGCAAAATGCTCCCCGTTTATCGCGCCAATTCGCTGGGCATCTAGCGCCAAGACTGGGCCCTCTGAGCCTCCGGGTGAATAGGAATTTCCAACGTGGGTGAGTCGGTACGGCTGAGACTGACCCTCTCCGCCGAGGGCTCCGCGCTGGCGATGGTGCGAAGTACTCGCGGTCTAAAATTCAAAATTCACGGAAAACTGAAGCGTCCTTTGCACCGCTCCCGTCACCAGCGATCCAATCGATCCACCAGTTGCGCAGTCCACGCAGGAATTGGGATTTCCTAGGTTGACCTTGTTGAACGCGTTGAAAGCATCTACTCGGAAGCGAAGAGTGGACCTCTCTGTAATCGCGATCGATTTGGCCAGTGCCAGGTCACTCTGAAAGAAACTGGGACCACGCAGCGAGTTACGCCCAGCATTGCCGATCTGCCCCGCGCCCGGGCGTTGCCATGGACCGCTAGCGGGACCAGGGACGGACTGGCCTGTCATAGGATCGACGCCGCAAACGTTGGTCAGCTTTTTCGGGTCGGTCGGATCCGGGATGCAGTCGTTCCCCGGAAGAGCCACGCCTGCCGTGGTCGTGAAGTATTGCTCTCGGTTGCCCGAGATGTTGACGAGTCCAACGCGATTGGGGCGACATGGAGCTTTGGTATCCGCGTCAAAGCCGCAAAGGTTTGCCCGGTACGAGGGCGTGAAGGGTAGACCGCTTTGCCAAATGGTGATCGCGCTCAACATCCACCCACCGACAAAACGGTTTGCGACCGGGCTGATTCCTCCCAACCATGCCTTGCCGCGTCCAATTGGCAGGTCCCAGATATTGGTCATGACAAACCGATGCGTGATGTCGAAACTAGCCGGACCATAGCCCACCCGCGGATCGACTCGGAAATAGTTGGAGTCGTAGTCGAAGCCCTTGGACCAGGTGTAGTGCGCCAGGAACGAGTATCCGCGGCTGAAGCTCCGCTGCAACCGGGCTTGCAACGAGTGGTAGTTATCCCCGGCATTATTGCCGAAGTATCGCACTGGAAACAGCGTCGGGTTGAAGAAGCATGGGCTCGTCTTAGGGCACGTGTCTGGAACAGCCTCAACCCGATTGTAAAAGCCGCGGTATTGCGCCTGAATCAGACAATAGGTGTCAGCGTTGCCCACCTTGAAGACGGCACCCTGGCGGCACTTGGTTTCGTCCTTGTTGACGATGTGCATGATGTCGCCTTCAAGCGTCGTCTGATTCAGATCGTAGTAGGTTCCTGCGCCGCTGTCCGTAAACACGTGAGTGCCCTTGTTTCCGACGTACGCCAGTTCAAAATACATATGCGAAGAGAGTTCGTGCTGCACCGTGAGATTCCAGGAGTCCACCGTGGGAACTCGAATTTGAGGGGGCAAAGCGTACAGTACTGCTCCACTCGGCGGTAGTACTGGACTCTGGTTGGGATCCCCGAGGTTTGCCGACGCAAGGTCCAGTAACGAAACCGGGGATTTCGAGGGGAAGATAAACCGCGGCGGAGCGTTCATCGACGACAAATTAAACCCGCCGGACTGGATATTCTGATCCACAGTGACCGGGGGATTCTGTGTGGCGGCAATGCCGAAGATGTCGCCCGCATAGCCCGTATCGAAGCTGCGTCCGTAACCGGCTCGAAGCACGGTGGAAGGATTTAACAGATAAGCGATCCCAAACCGGGGTGCGAGATTTTTCCAGCTGTTGCTGACGTTGCCGGCGTTGTCCGTTCCCGGCGGGACGCCGATGGTTGTCGTACCCGGATCATGATTGTTGAGATCCGGAATCAGGAACCCGCCGCGGCCGGACCCGTTCACGGTTTGGGGGAAATAGATTTCCCATCGCAACCCGTAGCTCAGAGTAAGGCGTGAGTTAATCCGCCAGGTGTCCTGACCATAAAAGCCAAACCTCCTCTGGTGCTCACCCGCATTCCCGGCAGCCGGAGTGCTGAAAAATCTCTCGAATGAGGTTACGTCTCCGATCAGAAAAGTCGCGAGGGCCAATCCGGTTATGTTCGGCGCGAAACTGAAGGAACCGGTCCGGCGCTGGTCGCTCGCCAGACGATAGTTTTGCAAATAGCGAAGGTCGGCGCCCCACTTGACCGTGTGTTCCCCCACGCTGCGCGTCCAGTTGTTCACGAACTGGAACTGCTGCTCGCGCTCCCGCAGGGGACAGTTGCAGTTGTTGACCGTGGACGAATATCCGAAGCGTACATAATCCCCGGGAATGCTAAAGGAGCTTGCTGACTGACCCGGTATCTGTATATCCGGCAAGCCGGTGGCGAAGGGATCGCCAGTATCAGGGGCAAACACTCCATGGAGCGCGACCGGAATTTGTCCAAAATCCTGGGAGTCGTTGTTCAGCCGATAGCGGAAGTATCCGAATCGAAAGTCAGTGAGCAACTTAGGGCCGATGGAATAGGTAAATCCCGTAGAGATACCCTGGTTGCGGGTTCGGGCGACTCCCGCAAATTTCTGCGGATTGGTGCCAGTACCACCGCCCGATTGGCCAAATGCGGGCGTCCCGGTGTCGCTGAACTCGCCAAAACTGTAGCGGCCAAATAATCTTACCGCCGACCCCAGGTTGTAATCGGCTCTCAAATTGAACCGGTCTCCGTTAAAGACCTCTTGTCCAGATGTCAGATAGTTGTCGCACACCGTTTCCCCGCTTCCGCAGCTCGGATTCGTGGAGGTGTGGTTGGGTAAAGGCAAGAGCTTGAGTAAGGCGACCGCTTCGTCCGTAATCCTGGCGTTCGGGATCTTGTCGTCTGGAAACGCGTTGCTGCTGTGCTGCTTGTCGTCGTGCAGTTTGTTGTCTTGAATGAAGTGCGCGAACTCAGACAAGTCACAGGGCACAGCCGAAGTACCGCTTTTTCCCACACAGGTATCGCGAACAGTCTTCGTGGGCACGTTCAGCAGTACACTCGCGCCCTGAGAAACCCGGGTACCCTCATAATCGCCGAATATGAAAAGCTTGTTCTTCACGATCGGCCCGCCGAGCGAGCCGCCAAACAAGCTGTGCTTGCCGGGCGGAACGCCGGCTGGAGCAAACGGGTCGGTCGATTGCCCCCAGCCCGTCCGCCGGTATCCAAATGCATCGCCATGCCAGGCATGGCTTCCGCTGCGTGTCTGGACGGTGATGACACCGGCGGTTGCCTGTCCGAATTCGGCGTTGTAACCCTGTGTCGTCACCTTCATCTCGCGCACGGAGTCCAGGGTTGGATTGATCACCACGATGCCTTCCAGAGGATCACGATTCTCGGTGCCATCCAGTTGAAACGCGGCGCCGCTGAAATGCTGGCCATTGATATTGACGGGAATGCTGTTTTGCGGATTCTGATCCTGCGGAATGGCAAGACGCCCTCTCGCAGCGCCTGGTGCCAGCAACTGGAGTCTGGTGAGGTTGCGATCGAGCAGGGGTAGCTCACGGACCGATTGGAGATCAAACGGCGTAGCCACATCGGTCCGGTCAAGCTTTAGGGCTGTGCCAGCTCCCGGCGACCGCTCGGTGATGGTATTCGGATCGCCTGCCTGGAGAGCCGCATTCACGGTTGTTGTCGAATCTGCGCTTACCGCGATCGTGCCCTGCAGACGCTTGAAGCCATCTGCCTGCACCTCGATCTGGTACAGATCCGGGGTCAGGTTGCTGACCGTGAAGTACCCGCCGCTGTCTGTTTTGGTGCTGGTATGGGCTCCGGTCTCCACTGAAATCACGCTCACCGAGGCGGCCGAAACCGGTGCCCCCAAAGGGGCCGTGAAGCGGCCCCAGACCTGTCCATACACGGACTGCGCTCCCCCGGATTGAGGGAAAAGCAAAATAGCGGAGAGCAGGCAGACTGCAAGGACAGAGCGAGACGCTCTCATGCGTCCTCCCATCAAACTTCTCTTGGGGTATCTAATCTGCGGGGAAAGAGAATGGCACCGCCGGGGATGACACTCCGCACAACGACACATTTTGGGACCAAAGATGCAGGTTGTCAAGCAAGTCGGTAGGCGCATCCAGCGGATCGGAATTGCCGGAACTGGCGGCCGTGGCGTCCTGACGACATTGCCGACAACCACGGCCCCTTGGGTGACGGTCGCGAATGTGACATAATGCCGCTCTTCGGCGGTCTGCGGTGCGGGTGTGGCCTCGCCCAGACTCAGCCGAAGCGAAATTCAGCCGCGCAGATCAAGATTGCGTCAGCTTTTTCCCACGCCTTCCTCCCGGCGCAAGTGATGACCGATCTGCGGGATCGACATGGCAGCGACAGCCCAGCCCCAGACGCAGGAACTCGAAGTAGCCCACGTCCTGTTTATCGACATCGCGGGCTCCTCTCACCTCCCCATGTCTGAGCGCCACAAGCTGCTTCAAACATTGCCGGAGAAGATCCGCAGTACCAAAGAATTCAGCCAAGCGCGGGCCAGGGATCAGGTTATTTTCCTGGAATGCGAGGAGGGGATCGCCCTGGTTTTCTTCGGGGACCCGGCAGCACCCCTACGGTGCGCGGTTGAGATCAGTCACAACATTCGTACCGCCGAAGGAGTCCCGTTGCGAATGGGCCTGCATTCCGGCCTCGTGTACAGGGCTGCCGACGTCGACTCCAACCGCCGCGTCAGTGGAGGAGGTCTCAACGTTGCGCAAAGAGTGATGGACTGCGGGGACTCCGGTCACATTCTGGTTTCGAATTTGATCGCCGACCTGCTGCAGCAAATGGGTCACTGGAGTGAGAGTTTGCACGACCTGGGTGAAGTTGAAATCAAGAACGGTCCAAGGCTTCACATCCTTAATTTCTGGAACAAGGACGTCGGTAACCCGACCGCGCCCAAGAAATTGGCAAGCATGTCTCCCTCCGGCAAGAAGAGTCCAAGCCGTGGCTCGTTGATTGGTCAAACCGTATCTCATTATCGAATCCTGCGTAGTTTGGGCGCTGGGGGCATGGGGGTGGTATACGAGGCCGAAGATACTCGTCTCGGGCGTCATGTTGCGGTAAAGCTCCTTCCCGAAGAGTTTTCCGGAAGCGAGGCTGCCATCGAGCGCTTTCGGCGGGAAGCCTGTACCGCCTCGTCGCTGAACCATCCGAATATCTGCATTGTCCATGACGTCGGTGAACATGAGAGTCAGCACTTTATCGTCATGGAGTTGCTCCAAGGCCAGAACTTGAGGCAGATCATCTCGGCCGGACCCCTGTCTCTGGAACGCATTGTGGCTCTGGGAACGCAGATTGCTGAAGGCTTGGAAGCGGCGCATGCCCAACGCATCGTCCACCGCGACATTAAGCCTGCGAACCTGTTCGTAGTTCAGGAAGAGCGGCTCAAAATTCTTGATTTCGGGCTCGCAAAATTAACCGGGCGTGACCGCAACCAGATGGATACCTCTTTGAACGATGAGCCCACCCGGCAGAACATCACGCGCTCCGAGGAGTTTGTGGGTACGGTATCGTACATGTCCCCGGAACAGGCGCGCGGTGAGCCGCTGGATCACCGCACGGATCTTTTTTCCTTCGGCGTCGTGCTGTACGAAATGGCGACGGGAGTATTGCCCTTCTCTGGAGACACTTCTGCGGTCGTGTTCGACTCGATTCTGAATCGCCCGCCGATTCCGCCCCTTCGCGTCAACCCGCGGATCTCGCGAGAGTTGGAGCGGATAATCACACGCGCTCTGGAGAAACGCCGAGACTTGCGCTACCAGTCCGCGGCCGACCTTGGTGCGGAGCTAAGCAGGCTGGCCATACGGGATGGCGCTGGGGTTGAGTGCATTCCGCAGCCCGACACCAAGACCACAGGTTTGCAAGTCGTTCTTCTTTACAAACGCAATGCTCAACCCGACGAGCAGATCATGCGGACCTTCGAGCAGAACCTAACTGGCCAAGGTCACCATGTTTTTGTGGACCGGCATCTTGCGGTCGGAGTTGAGTGGGCCCGTGAGATCGAGAGCAAGATCGCATCCGCCGACGCCATCGTTCCTCTACTTTCATCGGCTTCAGTACAAAGCGAGATGCTGGCCTACGAAATCCAATTGGCCCACTCGTTTGCCGAGCGTCAGGGCGGCAAGCCGCGAATCTTGCCGGTTCGCCTTCAGTTTCATGCCGAGCTGCCTGATGCTCTGCATTCGGTCCTGGACGGGCTTAACTATGCACTCTGGGAAAACACAGCGGATACTGAACGGATCTTGGGCGATCTCGGCAGGGCGCTGCAAGCTCCACGGGATGCGTTTCGGCGCACACCCAACTTGGAGCCGGTCGGCGGAGCACTGCCGATTGATTCCAAGTTTTATATCGTCCGTCCCACGGACCGCGAGTTCTTTGCGGCGGTGGAGCGCCATGACAGCATCATCCTGGTCAAGGGAGCACGGCAGATGGGGAAGACCTCCTTGACGGCACGGGGGCTTCAGCAGGCTCGCAAAGGTGGCGCTCGAGTTGTGCTTACAGATTTCCAGAAACTGAATGCGGCACACTTGCAGTCCGCAGAAAGCCTCTTTCTGTGCCTCGCGGGAGCCATCGCTGAACAGCTTGATCTGGACGCCACGCCAGAGCAATCGTGGAATTCACACCGGGGGCCCAGTATGAATTTCGAGCGCTTCTTTCGGCGCGAGATTCTGGGCAAGACCCAGGAACGGCTGGTCTGGGGGATGGATGAGGTGGACCGTCTCTTCGGATGCAATTTTGGCAGCGAAGTTTTCGGCTTGTTCCGTTCCTGGCACAATGAGCGCTCCCTTGACCCTACGGGCCCGTGGCAGAAGTTGAGCCTGGCCATCGCCTATGCCAGCGAGGCGCACCTATTCATCACCGACGTGAACCAGTCGCCCTTCAACGTAGGCACACGTCTGGTCCTGACAGACTTTAACCTGGAGCAGGTCCGGGTGCTGAATCACCGCTACGGTGACCCGCTGCACAGTGAAAGTGAGCTGGAAAATTTCTTTGCGCTGGTCGGTGGTCAACCATTCCTTACGCAGAGAGGGTTACACCAGATCGTAGAACAGGGATTGTCGTTCCCACAGTTCGCAGCCGGCGCGGCGCGCGACGAAGGACCCTATGGCGATCATCTGAGAAGAATTTTCGTGTCGATCAATCAAGATGCGACCCTCTGCGACGCGGTACGCGGTGTGATTTCGGGGAAGCCCTCCTCCAGTTCGGATTCTTTTTACCGGCTGCGCAGCTCGGGGGTCGTAGCCGGCGATTCGGCACGAGAGATGAGACTGCGTTGCCAGCTGTATGAGCAATATCTCAGTCGATATCTGAGCTGAGTTTCCATGCCTGAGACTGTGCCAGCCAGCTTCTTTGTTGTAGGCGGAACCCTCCGCCGCGATGCGCCTTCCTATATTGAACGTGCGGCCGACGAAAAACTGTATCAGGCTCTCAAGGCTGGCGAGATCTGCTACGTGCTCACGGCGCGCCAGATGGGCAAGTCCTCGCTCATGGTTCGGACCGCAGCGCGTCTTCGCACGGACGGCGTGGCGGTGGCCGTGCTCGACCTAACCAGCCTTGGACAAAATCTGACAGCCGAGCAGTGGTACAACGGAATCCTGGAGCGAATCGGCCAGCAACTCTCAATCGAAGATGAACTTGAGCGGTCCTGGCAGCGCTCCTCCCACCTTGGCCCTCTGCGACGCTTGATGCGGGCTTTTTCGGAGCTCATCCTGCCGAGCTCAAACGGCACAGTCGTCATTTTCGTGGACGAGATCGATTCGGTGCGCAGCCTCCCGTTTTCTACCGACGAATTCTTTGCCGGCATTCGCGAATGTTACAACCGCCGTTCGTCGGATCCCGCGATGGAGCGCTTGACCTTCTGCCTTCTCGGAGTGGCAACTCCCTCGGATCTGGTTCGCGACACGCGAACCACACCCTTCAACATCGGCCGCAGAATCGAACTCACCGACTTCGAAAAGCAGGAGGCCACACCGCTGGCACAAGGATTAGGCGTCGCTGACGGCCATGAACTGGCGGTGTTGGAACGAATTATTTATTGGACCGGCGGGCATCCTTATCTTACACAGCGTCTCTGCCAGTCGGTCGCCCAAGCGGCCGCAGCCAGAAATCCGTCTGACGTCGATCTCCTTTGCGAGGAACTGTTTCTTTCGAACCGCGCCCGCGAGCGAGATGACAACTTGCTTTTTGTGCGCGATCGGATGTTGAAGAGCGAAGTGGATGTTTCCGGACTGCTGACGCTCTATGACAAGGTCCGGGCCGGGAAGGCCGTTCGTGACGACGAAACCAGTCCCCTGATCTCGATCTTGCGGCTTTCCGGCATTACCAGGGTTGAAGACGGCTTGCTGAAAGTTCGGAATCGCGTTTACAGCAGGGTTTTTGATCACCAGTGGGTGATTGCTAACCTGCCCGGCGCCGAAGTGCGGCGTCAGCGCGCGGCTTACAAGGCGGGATTAAAAAAGGCCTTGGCGATCACTTTGCCGCTTCTTGTCGTAGGCGGGATCGTCGCTTTTGGCAAAGTTTATCTCATCCGTAGCACCGTAACCTTGCCAGAGTTTAAAACACCGGGCCCGCCTGCGTTCTGGGCCTCCTCACGAGTGCTGGAAAGCCGAGGCCCGACCCAGATCGGAGGCATTCTTTTACAAACTGGCGAACCGGACGTGACGGTCTTCGTCAATGATTTCCAGTACTCGCGAACCACGAGCTCCGGAGACCTCAGAATTCCTCTTCCTTCCGCGGCCTATGAGATCCGGCTTGAAAAACAGGGATTTCAGGCTATGAAGCTGCCGTCGGTGAACGTGTTGAAGGATCAGGAGACTCAGATCAATGTCAAGTTACAGCGTGCCGTGATCTCGGCCACTTCGCTCATGATCACGACGGGTGTGCCCGGGGCGACCGTGCGCTTCGATGGGAAAGACCTGGGGCAAATTGAAGCTGATGGTACCATGACGCGTGACATAGCCGCAGGGACTCACACCGTCGAGATCGAAAAAAGCGGATACCTGTCTCTTCGGTCGCAGCAGAAGTTTGCCTTGGGCAAGACACTCGTGGTCGATGCGCGAATGGAGCAGGACCCCGAATCGGCAGCTTACAACCAGACAACATCGTCGACAGATGCCTCTCTTTTGCGGCAGTTCCTGCGCAGGTACCCGAATGGCAAGTATGCACCACAGGTTTCGAGCCGTTTGGAGGACATCGAATGGAGCAGTCTGAATAAGAGCGACCTTACCGCTCTCGACTCATTCCTGGGCGCCCACTCTCAGGGTCGGCACGCGAGTGAGGCAAGACGGCTGGTGGACGAACTGCAGAAAGAACAGAGTGAGTATATCGAGGCGACGAGAGACAACAGCAGCGGTGCGCTGAAGGCCTATTTGAACCGACATCCGAATGGTCCCTACGCGGACCAGGTCCGGGCGAAGCTGAACCTGCAACTCGAAAAACAGTCAGTACTCGAAGTGTTGCGCAGCTACGAGGAGTCGTACAATCGGCACGATTTCGACGGCATTCTTCGGGTATGGCCTTCCTGGCCGGAAAAATATCGAAAAATATTCCGGGACTCCACGCAATTAGCACAAAGCCTGAAACTTGAAGTGCATGGGGAGCCGGAGATCAACGGCAACTTTGCAACCGTGAAGTGTCAGGAGACCCGATCCGGGGCACTGAACGCCAGTGGCCCAGTCACCATAACGCTCGTGCGCGACAGGGACAGGTGGGTGATCCAGTCCGGAATTTTTTGATCGCACGGTCGCGGCAGTGGTGGAGGCGGCGGGAGTCGAACCCGCGTCCGAAAATGTTACTGGTCAAGATAGCTACACGCTTAGTCCAGTTCATGCCCCAGGCATTAAGCGTTTCCACTCAAACCCAGGACGTTCGCGGCGCGCGCTCAGAACGGACAAGAAACGCGTTCCGCTAGCCTGAAGATCTCGTCCTCTCTACCCAGACGTAGTAGAGAAGACCAGCCCGCTGTGCGACGTCCTTCGGAGGCCCACGGGCAAAGCCTCCTCGGACGGCTGCCTAAACTAGTTAGGCTGCGTATGCCATCTGTTGATTGGCAATTATCATTTTGCACGCGATTACGGGTGTGTGCACCCCGGCATGCCTCTTGGCCGTAAGCATCTCCGTCGAAACCGTGACGCCCCCCCAACTCGGTGGGATTGGCCTATCAAAGAACTACCTCTATTCTCGCACCCCGGGCCGGGATGTCAAATGGGTGCGAGCTTCGAGCTACGAGCTTCGAGCTTACGGCTCCTCGCCTTGAAAACGCTGGCCATTTACCACTTAGTACCGGGGTACCCCCCCTCCCCACTGATCTTTCAGAATCATAGATTTGGCGCGAGAACGTCGCTCAAATCTTTGATCTCAAAGAACTTACACGCAAAATCTAGAGCGCTAAGGGTTTAGGGTCTGCTTTTATTCGCTATACTACAAAGCTATAGATTACAAGTGTATTTTATCTGCAAGGGGACGGATTGTCAAGACGCAGCGCCCATCTAATGCCAGCCAGGCGCGTAAAGATACGCGGTTAATGGTTATCTAATGCTTTGCGGGCGGCGGTGTGGAAGTGGTACTGGGTGGGGGCGTCGCGGGCTTGGCGTCTGCACTTCGCGTCATGTTGAGATTCGTGTGGTGCAAAAAATAACCTTCGCCAAAACCATCCAGGCTATTGCCATCCGCCGAGAGAGTCAAAGTATAGTTCTGCTGGTTCGAGCCGAGGGATCGCAAAAGCGTAACCGCCGCTCCATCGACGCTACCCGTGACCGGCGTGTCGGGTTCCGATTTCCCGCTGCTGGTATGCCACGTACCTTGTAACGTCGATCCTGACTGGCGCAGGGTAATCGATCCCTGGAAGCGATCATCAAAGGTGGTGAAGTTCCAGGTGCCCGTAAGGTCGTGAGGCCCGTGGGCGTTTTCCGGCGCGGGATCGCTCATGTCGTCCGTATAGACTTTCTTGGCGGTCGTTCCGGCCGCTTTCTTTTGCTGGCGGTTCTGACGTGCAGCGTCCCCCAGGGACTGAGCGGCGCACAGGGCGCCCACGAGCAGCAGCACCAACCCGACGCCCGGAACCAACCGTCTATCGAACCGCACAGCGCTCACATTCCCCTCCGACACAAGCTCGCGATTTGCGTTCCAACCGTACCCCACCGTCCCGCAGAGCGCAAAATTACGCTGGTAATGCCGGAGGCGCTGAGTTTCCAGTGGGGAACTTCAGTCCGAATCAGGCGGGTTCAGATAGGATCCCCATCGAGAAATGGTCAGGGTACCGTTCCGTGGAGTTGAATGTGATCTCGACGCTTTCCCGCGGCAACGAAGCCCACACATCGCAAAATGCGCGATGTGTGGGGCACCCGCCGTTACCTGGGCCACCCGGCCAAGAGCCTGCCCTGAGCTTGTCGAAGAGCGATGCTGCCGGCGCAACTCTTGTCCGTTCTACGCCGCCCGTTGTGGATGCCGTCGTCGTACCCGCCCTTTTCGCCTATGCGAAGGACGGGGCACCCGCATCTGTGGTGGCTTCTGCAGTTTGAAAGCCGGGCCACCCGTCCCGCCCACACTTAGGTTTCCGGCACGGACCGGCGTTGCGTTACCTTCCGATCTCGCGCATGACAGTCATCAAGACTCCAACTTCTTATTTCGCCTGCGCTAGCTTCGTAATAACTGCGGCAACTTTATCGAGTATCTGGTTCCAGCCCTCCAATTGACCGCTATCTTTTGCGCTCTCTATGGGTTCATTTCCAATGAAGGTGAGTTTCGTCTGGCCGTTTCCGAGATCCTCAAAGATGGTCACGTCGTACGCACCGTCTATGGCCTCATGTTCTATTCCTAATTCTGCCGGATCAACCTTGTTTCCCTGCGGGTCCGAAAAGTACATCAAGGAAACGATCTTCTCGTGCGGAACAATCTCGTGGTATTCAACCGCATTCCAGCACTCCTGCCCATCCGGCGTTCTCATGCAGAGGAGAGATTTTCCTCCCACGCGAAAATCCATCTTGCAAACCGGCGCAGTAAAACCCTTCGGTCCCCACCACTGCATCACGTATTTCGGGTCTGTCCACGCCTTCCACACCAATTCGCGTGGGGCATCAAAAACTCTTGTGACAACCATCCGCTCGATCTCGTTAACCGTGTTTTTTGTCATCTCTGATCTCCGTTTTTTTCATTTGATTCACAACCACGTCCAGCTTGTCGAAACTCTCTTCCCAGAATCGGCGATAGCTAAACGCCCAGTCGCTGACTGTCTTGAGCGCCGCTGGCCTAAGCGTGCACACACTCTCTCGTCCACGCTTCGTCTTGATCACAATCCGCGCCCGCACCAGGTAGGCAATATGTTTTGAAATCATCTGCTGCGAAAGTGCAAACGGTTCCGTCAATCCATGCACAGAGGCAGGCCCATGGGAGAGTCGGTCGATCATTGCCCGCCGGGTCGGATCAGACAAAGCCGCAAACGTTGTACCTAATTTATCCACAACCATATGGTAGTGGCTTATCTGTCAATGTCAAGTGTGAATTTTGGCCGGGTGGCCCGGCCTATCCCATGTCAACCATTTCGAGGGTGCCCCGTCCAAGCTTTGCTTGGGCGGGGATCTTTGTCGGTTGCTCCAGGGCAGTCGGAGAGGAATTGCCCACATTGTGCTCGCCACGAACTTCTTTCTCTTCCCCCGGTTTTCCCACAATGGTCCTTGACTGCCTCTTACTTCCAAAAGATAATTAATCCACTCCATATATAGCTCTTTGACAACATAGTTCGAATAAGAGTCGGCATAACTCCTTTGTCCGGAATATTTTGCCTCTAACTCCTTGGGGATCAAAGATCTACGCGACAGTCACAAAAACTAAGTCCTTACTTCTCAAAGATTTAAGTCTGACGAGGGGGAGGGGGGTACCCACAGTCTCACTCGCGTGAGCGCTGCGTGCGGAAGTCCTGCCTGATCCTCACGCTTGTTCGGCGAAGCGAGACCCACACATCGCAAAGAACGCGAAGTGTGGAGACCAGGCGCAAAGCATTTCCGGCCATTCCACGACTACGGGGGACCGCAGCTACAGAAAACCGATGGAGCAGGTGCGGTGGAAGGCCCTTAAGGCTTTGCGGGCAGGGGCTGCCAGAGCTCAATCTTGTTCCCATCCGAGTCATAGATCCAGGCAAAGCGGCCGTAGGATTCATCCATTCGTTTGGGGTCGATCTTGACTCCCTCTTGTTTTAAGCGGTCGAGCAAAGCATCCATATCGTCCACGATGTAGTTGATCATGAACGGTGCAGGGCTGGGATCGAAATACTTAGTGGAGGCGGGAAAAACAGTCCAAACAGTAACGTGTTCCTTTTGCGGGTCGTCGTGTTCGCGCCACGGAAGCATCGCGCCCTGGCCTTTGTCAGCGAGTCCAAGATGCTTCGAATACCATTCGCGCATCTGATCGCGATTAGCGGATTTGAAGAAGACACCGCCGATTCCAAGGATGCGCCCGCGCTGCTCCATTTTGACAGGCGGCTTCGACTTTTCAGATTGCGGAGATTGCACGTCCTGTCCTCCTGTTGAGCGGGCCGAGATGAGCAACAGCGAGCCGAGCGCAATTGTGCTCCACGGTATTCCTTGCATCGGCGGATTATACATAAGTTTCGATTCGAATGGAGAAATCGGTTCGCTCAAGGTTCGCCGCGAAATCGCGGATGAAGAAACCTGGGGACAAGGAGACCGGGGGACAGACGGGACGTATCCCAATTTGCCAGACCAAAAAAAACCGGAGAACGTCCCGTCTGTATGAATGCATAAGTGAAATGAAGAAGGGTTCTCGGTGCGGCTACGATGCTGAGACCAGTGATGCAAACACCGGCTCAGAAAGCTCACACGGAGAACCCCATGAA
>JACXTT010006511.1_pt1 | contig 16643 bp, 19 predicted proteins | sample 9270951 | NCBI WGS metagenome assembly JACXTT01 (sample SAMN15532306, study PRJNA645909) | rock metagenome | isolation source: weathered quartz diorite | place: Puerto Rico | collected 2017-06-21 | reverse complement strand
CCTTGCCCTCCGCCGCGAGGACGAGGCAGACGGCGCTGTCGCCGTTCGGGGCGAGGTATCCCTTGCGGAGCGGCGCGACCGCCCACGGCGTGCGGAGGAGGTCGTCCGCGCTCGCCGCCTGGCGGAGAAGCGCGTCGGGGTTGCGCACACCCGCGCTCCGGTTCCGCGCCGCGATCTCGGCGAGGTTTCGATCCGTGGCGCCCGTCCGCGTCATGTACGCGCTCGCCTGGAGCGCGGCCGTGGCGGTCGGCGTGAGGCCGATCGGGGCCTGGTAGTACGGGTCGAGCTCGAGGTTCAGCACGTGCTCGGGCTCGCCTTCGGAGTTCTTCCCGTAACCGCAGACGAGCGCCGTGTCGCTCTCGCCGGTCTGGAGCCGGATCCAGGCGTAGTGCGCCGCGAAGGCGGCGTCCATCTCGAGGTGCAGGTCCTGCTTCGCGGGCCAGGAGCCGGTCACGTCGAGCGCGGCGACGAAGCCGAACGGCCGGCCGTCGATGTAGTCGGAGGAGCCGGCCGTCTGGTAGTCGATCGCCTCGCGGTCGACGCCGCAGTTCGCGAGCACGCGCCGGACCTGCGGGAAGAGGATCTCGCTCGCGATACGGTGCTCGTCGCGCGCCACGATCGGGGCCTGCGCGAAGCCGACGACGGCGACGTTTCGGTTGCTGCTCACGGCGATCTCAGAGCCGGTTGATGAACGACGCAAACGGCGCGTCGGGCTCGCCGGTCGGGCGGAAGTACTGGATGTCGTCGTGGTCGCCCTGGCGCTCGGCCGGGGGCTTCCACACCGCCTCGACCCGCATCCCCATGCGCACGTCCTCGGGGCGGCACTCCTGGACGAGGGCGAAGATCGAGATGTCGGCGCCGTCGAGGGCGACCGACGCCGCCACGTACGGGATCTCGATCGTGCGGCCGATGACCGGGATATTGACCACGCAGAAGGTCGTCACGATGCCGCGGTCGGCGACCTCGACGAACTCCTCGCAGGGCGCCAGGCTCTCCGGGGAGGCGACGAGGGGCGCGACGAACACCTTGCCCGTCTTCGAGCAGCGCGACCCGAGGATCTTCCCCTCCTTCAGGGCCTGGAGGTAGCGGGCCCGGTAGTCGCCGGCGACGTAGTGGTAGGGCAGATGGATCGTCGTCTCGACGTACTTGACCGGCTCCTTCGGCGGCTCGTTCACGCGATCACCCGGAAGCAGGCGATGTCGCGGATGCTCCCGACGCGGGCGTCGTCGGCCGCCCACGTGGCCTCCACCCGGGCGCCGACGCGGACGCGGTCGACATCGTCCTTCACCACGTGTGCCATCGCCGTGTCCGCGCCGTCGAGCTTCACGAGCACGAACGCGAAGGGCGCCGGGAAGGGATGGAGACCCTCGACCGCCTCGTGCACGATCGCGGCGGCGGTGATGACGCCGGTCGGCCGCACCTCGACCCACTCGCCGCCGGCCGAGCCGTCGGCCTCCGAGTAGCCGAGCGGCGGGACGACGACCCCGAGCCCCGCGACGCGCTGGCCCCAGATCCGCTTCTGCTCCTTCAGCCCGGCGAGGAAGCGGCCGATCGTCTCGCCCGTCGAGTGCTTGTAGGGAAACTCCGAGACGACGTCGAGCCGCATCACCGGCACGGTCGACATCGTCACTCCGCGAGCAGCGCCGACACGCGGTTCACCGCATCGACGAACTCGTTCATCATGTCGTAGACGACTTCCTTGACCGGCCGGACCGCGTTCATCCGGCCGACGATCTGCCCGACGGGCGACCCGATCAGGTCCTTCGCCCCCGAGCTCTCGGTCTGCGCGGAGCGATGGATCCGTTGGATCGCCTCCGCGGTGAGCATGAACTGGAGCGGCATCGGCAGCGCGCCGGGCGACGACGGATCGTCCCACGCCTCCGTCCACGCCGTGCGTAGCTGGCGCGCGGGCTTGCCCGTCATGGAGCGCGACCGGACCGTGTCACGCGAGGACGCCCCCAGCATCTTCTGGACCGCAATGGGGTGCACGTCGCTCTCCGTCGTGGTGAGCCAGACGGACCCCATCCACGCCCCCTCGGCGCCGAGCGCGAGCGCGGCGGCGATCTGCCGCCCCGAGCCGATCCCTCCCGCGGCGAGCACGGGACGCGGCGCGACGGCGTCGACGACGTCCGGAATGAGGACCATGGTACCGATCTCGCCGGTGTGGCCGCCGGCCTCGGAGCCCTGCGCGACGATGATGTCGATCCCGGCCTCGACGTGACGACGCGCGTGCTCGACGCTGCCGCAGAGCGCCGCCACCTGCACGCCCCGCGCGTGCACCTTGTCGATGACGTCCTTCGGCGGCGTGCCGAGCGCGTTCACGAGCAGCTTGATCGGATGCGAGAGAGCGATGTCGACCTGCGAGCGCGCGCCGCCGTGTGTCCAGGCGAGCAGCGACTCGTGGCGCGGCTCGTCCGCGGGCAGCTTCGGCACGCGGTGGCGATCGAGCACCTCCTCGACGAAGTCTCGGTGGCGCCGCGGGATCATCGCCTCGAACGCCGTCTTGTCGAGCGCCGCCATCTCGCCCGCGGCGAGCGAGTTCGGCATGACGACGTCGACGCCGTACGGCTTCCCGCCGACGTGCTCGTCGATCCAGTCGAGCTCGATCTCGAGCTGGTCGTTCGTGAAGGCGAGCGCGCCCATGACGCCGAGGCCGCCCGCGCGGCTGACGGCCGCCACGACATCTCGGCAATGACTAAAGGCGAAAATCGGGAACTCGATGCCGAACAGGTCGCAGATCCGGGTCTTCACCGTCAGCTCCGCTCGGGCGTGAAACGCACCGGCATGCGCTTGATGCCGTTGATGAAGTTCGAGCGCAAGCGCTCGACCCGGCCGTCGAGCTCCATGTCCGGCAGGCGCCGCAGCAGCTCCTCGAACATGATCTGGATCTCGAGCCGGGCGAGGTTCGCGCCGAGGCAGAAGTGATGGCCGAGCCCGAAGGCCAGATGGTCGTTCGGCGAGCGGCCGGCGTCGAAGCGGTCCCCGTCGGGGAAGACGTCCTCGTCGCGGTTGGCCGAGCCGTACCACAGGGTGACCTTGTCGCCCTCGCGGATCGACTGGCCGTGGAGCTCCGTGTCGCGGGTCGCCGTGCGCCGGAAGTACATCACGGGCGAGACCCAGCGGAGCATCTCCTCGACCGTCGTCGGGAGGAGCGCCGGATCGCGGAGGAGACGCGCGCGCTCGTCGGGATGCTCGATCAGCGCGAGCATGCCGCCCGAGACGAGGTTGCGCGTCGTCTCGTTGCCGGCCACCGCGAGGAGGAGGAAGAAGGAGTCGAACTCGACCTCGGAGAGCTTCTCGCCCTCGACCTCGGCCGCGAGGAGCACGCTCACGAGATCGTGCTCGTCGTGGGGGTGCTTCTTCCGCTCCTCCGCGAGCTTGTTCGCGTACATGAACATCTCCATGGACGCGATCTTCGAGACGTCGGCGGTCGGCTGGTACTCGGGATCGTCGAAGCCGATCATCTGGTTGCTCCAGCGGAACATCAGATGGCGGTCCTCGAGCGGCACGCCCATCATCTCCACGATCACCTGGAGCGGCAGCTCGGCGGCGACGTCGGCCACGAAGTCGCACTCGCCGCGCGCGGCGATCGCGTCGATGATCCGGCCCGCGATCTCGCGGATGTGCACCACCATCCGGTTCACGACCTTGGGGGAGAATCCCAGGTTGACGAGCCGCCGGAAGCGCGTGTGCCGGGGCGCGTCCATGTTGAGCATGATGGCCCGGTTCGCCTCGAGCTCCTCGCCCTGGAACTCCCGCAGGATCGTGCCCCCGCGCGCCGACGAGAACGTCCTCGCGTCGAGCTGGACGGTCATGACGTCGCGGTACTTGCTGACGACCCAGAACCCCCCCGCCACACCGCCGCCGCGGTGCCAGTAGACCGGCGCCTCGCGACGGAGGAGCGCGAACGCCTCGTGCGGCCAGCCGCGGACGAAGGTGTCCGGGTTGGCGAGGTCGATGTCGTCGAGGTGCGTGGCGAGAGCGGCCGTGGTCATCTTCACTGCCTCCGGCGGCCGCCCGGCAGGACCCGGGGGGCTGGCGCGACCCCGAGCAGCTGAGCGACCGCGATCTTCACGAAGCGGCGCTGGCGCGCGACCGCCGAGGGGCTGCGCGGATCCTGCTGCGCCACCGCCTCGAACAGCGTCGCGTCGGCGAAGTAGCCGAAGATGATGTGATAGAGGCCGAGCCCCAGGTGCGGGAGCTGGCTCGCATCCCAGGGGCCGAGGGCGCCCTCCAGGACGCGGAGCCCCTGCGTCCACAGCGGGCGCAGCAGGCGGCTCACCGTGTTGCGGAAGTAGCGGCTGTCGTCGAGCCCCGCGCGCTTGATGAGGCGCGGCAGGCTCGGGTGCTGCTCGAGGTAGTCGAGGATGTCGTCGAGGACGGCGGGCACGACGGCCGGGTCGAGCCGCCTCGCCTCCCCGGCCGGCCAGCTCTTGCCGCTCTCCGCCACCAGCGCGATGATCGGCGTGATGCCGCGGGCGAGCACGGCCTCGTACAGCGCCCGCTTGTCGCGGAAGTGGTGGTACAGGCTCGCCTGGTTCTTGAGCCCCGCCTGGGTGGCGATGTCCCGCATCGACACGCCGGCGAAGCCGCGCTCCGCGAAGCGCCGCTCCGCGGCGTCGAGGATCAGGTCGCGCGTCGCGGGAGCCTCGCGGGTGCGGGCGACGGCGGCGCGCGGCGGCATCCACTCACCCGTACCCAAACAAACGTTCGTTTGTCAAGGAGATCTTGCCGGGAGGACGCCATGAATCCAACGCGACCCGCCGTCGTCGACGCCGACGGACACGTCACCGAGCCGCCCACCCTCTGGCGCGAGTACGTCGAGCCAGCCTTCCGGGAGCGCGCGCCCCGCCCGGCCGTCGACGAGCGCGGCCGTCCCTGCATGCTGATCGACGACCGGGTGATCATGCGCCACGCGCTCCTCCTGTTCTTCGGCCCGGAGTACGACGTCGCCGCGGCGCGCATCGTGCAGGGCGGCTGGGACCCGCAGGCGCGGCTCCGTGACATGGACGGCGACGGGATCGACGTCGCCGTGCTCTTTCCCTCGATCGGCTTCTACTTCCCCGAGATCGCGGACGCGGCGCTCATGGCGGCGCTCTGCCGCGCCTACAACAACTGGCTCGCCGACTACTGCCGCGCGGCGCCTGGCCGCCTCGTCGGCGTCGCGATGCTGCCGCTCGTGGACGTGGACGAGTCGATCCGCGAGCTCGAGCGCGCGACTGGGAAGCTCGGCTTCCGGGGCGCGTTCGTCCGCCCGAACCCGCATGCGGGGCGGCCGATCCAGCATCCCATCTACGAGCGGCTGTGGGACTGCGCGGCGGGCCTCGGCGTCCCGATCACGGTGCACGAGGGACTCTCGGACGGCATCCCGACCCTCGGGCGCGACCGCTTCGAGAATCCCGTCATGCTGCATGCCCTCTCCCATCCCTTCGAGCAGATGGCGGCGTGCGCGGGACTCATCCTGAACGGCGTGCTCGAGCGTCACCCGACGCTGAAGGTCGCCTTTCTCGAATCCGGCTCCGGCTGGCTGCCGTACTGGCTCGACCGGCTCGACGGCCACGTCGAGACGTGGGGCAAGATGCTCCCCGCCGTGCGGATGAAGCCGTCGGAGTACTTCAAGCGACAGTGCGTGATCTCGACGGATCCGGAGGACGGCGTGGTCGACGCCGTCCTGCACCACGTGGGCGACGACTCCGTCGTGTGGGCGTCGGACTATCCGCACCCGGACGCGCACTTCCCGGGATCGGTCGAGGAGAGTCTCGGAAAGATGGGCGGGATCGGCGAGGCGGCCCGGCGGAAGATCTTCGCCGAGAACGCGGCGCGGCTGTACGGGATCAGCGTGCCGGCGGCCGCATCGTCGGGCGGCCGCGCGCGGAGAAGCGAATGAAGATCGACGTGATCGCGCTCGACCACATCTACGTCGCCGTCCGCAGCCTCTCGGCCTCCGAGGCGTTCTATGACCCGGTCATGCGATTCCTCGACTTTCGCAAGGGGACGGCGCCGGTCGGCGGAGATCCGCATCTTCACTATTACAACCGGGTGCTCCAGTACACGATCCGGCCGGCACGCTCCGATGTGCGCCATGATCCATACGCCGCCGGCCTGCATCACATCTGCTTTCGAGTCGCGTCGCGCGCAGCGGTCGAGGAGGCGGTCGAGGGTCTTCGCGATCTCGGAGTCTCGGCGACGGAGCCGAGGACCTTTCCGGAGTACGACCCGGACTACTACGCCACTTTCTTCGAGGATCCCGACGGCATACGACTCGAGATCGTGGCCGAGGTCGAGCGCCGCCGCCTCATCCGCCAGCACTGGTCGCGGCTCACGGAGTTCGAGAATCCCCTCGCCAAGGCGGGCCTCCGGGCGCAGGTAGGCCAGCCAACACGACGACCCTGAGGGCCGATCCCGCGCTTGCGACCTGCGTCGTGCCCGTCGGCCAGGGTGAATTCCTCGCCGTCAAGAGGTCGGCGTGAGAACCGCGCGCGGTGATTTGACAGCGCGAAGGCCGGGGTTGTAACTCGCTCGCCCCATGGCCGAGGCGAAAACCCGCGTCCCGGTGAAGCCGGGGTACTTCACCGTCCCCGACGATCCCTCGGTCCCGCCCCGCCTCGTCGGGACGCGCTGCGAGGACTGCGGCGAGCACTTCTTCCCTCGCCGCGTCGTGTGCGCGAAGTGCCTCTCCGAGCGCACGGTCGACGTCGAGCTCGGCCCACGCGGCACGCTCTACAGCTACACCTTCGTCCACTTTCCCCTCTTCGGCTCGATGCGCGTCGAGCACGTCGGCTACGGCGTCGGCCAGGTCGACCTCCCCGAAGGCCCGCGCGTGCAGCTCCCGCTCGCCGGGAAGCAGGAAGACTATCGCGTCGGCATGCCGCTCGAGGCCGAGCTCGAGCCGCTCCGCGAGGAGGACGGCCGGGACGTCGTCATCGTCCGCTTCCGCCCGGTGGAGGTGCGCTCGTGAAGGACGTCGCCGTCCTCGGCGTCGGCATGCATCGCTTCGGGATGTGGCCCGATGCCTCGAATGCGGACATGGGGCGCGAGGCCGGGCTCGCCGCGCTCCGCGACGCCGGGCTTTCCTTCCGCGACGTGCAGGCCGCATACGTCGGCTACATCTTCGCGCCCGTCATGAGCGGCATCCGGGCCATGAAGGAGTTCGGGCTGACCGGGATCCCGGTACAGCACGTCGAGAACGCGTCCGCGACCGGCTCCGCCGCCTTCCGCGAAGCCTGCCTCGCGGTCGCGAGCGGGCGCCACGACGTCGTCATGGTCCTCGGCTTCGACAAGATGACGGCAATGATCCAGGCGTCGGGACGGAACACGGATCCCGCCTGGCTCGAGGACTCGATCCTGCCCGCCGCGTTCTTCGCCATGTGGGCCACCCGACGGATGCACGAGCGCGGTACGAAGCCCGAGCACCTGGCCGCAATCGCCGCCAAGAACTGGAGCAACGGCGCGCTCAACCCGATGAGCCAGCGTCAGCCCGAGCAGACCGTCACGGTCGAGAAGGTGCTCTCCTCCCGTATGGTCGCGTGGCCGCTGACGGCGATGATGTCCTGCCCGATCGGCGACGGCGCCGCGTGCGCGATCGTCGGGCGACCGGAGATCGCGCGCAACCTCCGGCCGGGACGTCCGGTCGTCAAGGTGATCGCGTCCGAGCTCCAGACCGAGCGCTACGAGCGCGGGCATCTCTTCATCGGCCCCGTCGTCGGGCCGGCGCGCATGAGCGTCGACACCTCACGGGCGGTGTACGAGGAGTCCGGGCTCGGTCCGGAGGACATGGACCTCGTCCAGGTCCACGACGCCTTCGCGATCGAGGAGCTCGAGTACTACGAGCTCCTCGGCCTCTGCCGCCAGGGCGAGGCGGAGGCGTGCATCGAGCGTGGCGACTTCGCGCCCGGCGGGCGCGTGCCGGTCTCGACCGACGGCGGCCTGATCGCCCGTGGGCATCCCGGGGGACCGACCGGGCTCGCGCAGATCTGGGAGACGACGCTCCAGCTCCGCGGCGAGGCCGGGAAGCGCCAGGTGGACGGCGCGAAGGTCGGTCTCTGCCACATGATGGGCGGGGGCAGCGTCTGCGTGATCCACGTCCTCGCGCGCGCGTAGCGCGTCAGGCGCGCGATATCTGGCCGAAGAGCTCGTCGACCGTCGGCGCGAGTCCGGGAAGCCGCTGGTCCTCGGGGAGTCGCCCGCCAATCCCGTGGCACGACTCGGCATGCGGCGTCAGGACGATCACCTGGCGCTCGTCGGGCAGGAGGATCCACACGATCGGCACGCCGGCACCGAAATACCAGCGCGCCTTGTCGCGCAGCTCGCGTTCGCGCTCGTCACGCCCGGCGACCTCGACCGCGAGGATCGGCGGGACCGTCGAGAATCCAGCCGAGACGGGTCGCACGTCCGCACGCCGCCAGATCGCCGCATCGGCCCCGCGGGTGTCGTCGCCGGCGTGCAGCCCGGCGTCGCACGTCCCGACGACAAACTCGAGATGCGAGCGGGCCCATATCCCCAACGTCACGACCACGTCCGCCGCGGTCTCCGCCTGTCGCTGTCCGCACGGGGGCATGTAGAGGAGCCTCCCCGCCACCCACTCGAGCCGGCCGCCGACGTCCGGCCACGTCTCGACACGGGCCGGATCGAAGCCCTCGGGCGGCGTCAGCTCGACGGGGAAGCGGACCGAGGCGGGAACCTGGAACGTGTCCTCGTCGAGCGTTTTGGGGGCGGGCCGCGCCATGCCCTCGACCGTAGTCGCGCTCCGACGAATGGTCAATGCATGGAGCAGGAACGCGTCAGGCCGGCGGCGGCAGGTGGTACACGTCGCGCGCGTTGCCGCCGAAGATCGCCGCCCGCTGCGCCGGGCTGAGGCTCTCGGTCGCCTCGTCGAGCTCCGCGACGACGCCCGGAAACTTCGCATCCGGGTGCGGATAGTCGCTCGCCCAGATGATGCGCTCGGCACCGACCAGCGGGTGATTCGCCGTGAAGGCGAGCGTCGACTCGTCCGGATCGAAGGAGATGTAGCACTGCCGCCGGAAGTACTCGGACGGTTTCATCTCGAGCGACGGCACGTCCCAGCGGAACACCTCGTAGTGGTGGTCGAGCCGCTCGAGCCAGGGGACGATCCAGCCGCCGTTGGCTTCGAGGAAGAGCACGTGCAGCTTCGGGAACCGCTCGAGGATGCCGCCGGCGCAGAAGAGCGCGACGCACTCCATCACGTCGAAGGGGTTCGAGAGCGCCTGGCTGAAGAAGATGTTCCCGAGGCTCCGGATCGGATCCGCGGGATTCCCGTCGCCGGGCGCGTAGCGGACTCCCTGCGCGCGGAACTCGGCGTAGCCGAGGGCGCGACACGCGCCCGGCATGTCGGGCGAGAGGAACGGGTGGAGCCCGATCGGCATGTCGAGCTCCTGGCAGAGCGCCCACAGCGGATCGTAGACCGGGTCGTTCAGCTTCCTGCCGTCGACCGCAGGGTTCGGGCGCATGAAGACGCCGACCAGACCGAGCTCCTTCGCCCGGCGGATCGTCCGCACCGCGCGCGTCACGTCCTGCGTGGGGACGATCGCGGCGCCGAAGAGCCGTGTCGGCGCGTACGCGCAGTAGTGCTCGAGCCATTCGTTGTAGGCGTTCGCCTGGACCTCGGCGAACTCGGGATCCTCGACGCCGGGTAGCCCGAGCAGCATGGTCGGGTAGAGGACGGCCTGCGCGATCCCCTCGAGCTTCATGTCGGGCAGCCGCGGCGCGGGCGCGAACGCGCCCGGACGTACTTCCGTGTAACGCATCTTGCCCGTGCGCGCGCGCTCGCGTTCGGCCGCGGTCATCCCGGCGGTTCCGGCGAGCGCCATCCCACCCGCGGGCCGGATGCCGCCGTTGTAGTGCAACCACTCGCTGTCGTCGGCCTTCGTCTCGATGTGCCAGATCCGCTCGCGCCAGCGTTCGGGCGCGAAGCGGACCATGCCGTCCGGCGGCTCGAGGACGTGTCCATCCGCATCGACGACGAGGCTCGGCGTGCTCATCACGGCACCTCCGGGCGCGATCATACGAAAGGTGGATCGCAAGCGGCAAGGACGGCCGCTCTTGCTCCCTCGCAGGCGGTAGCTTAAGGCAGCGCGCATGCTGGTCCGGATCGCGCTGCTCGTGATGGTGTGGGCCGGAGCCGCGGTCGCCGGCACGGTCGACGGCCGCGAGTGGCCGCCGGATCCGAAGCGCTACGAGGCTTCCGGCACCACCGTCGCACCCGGTCTCAAGATCGGCGACGTGCTCGACGAGAGGACCGCCCCGGCGGCGAAGGACCTTCTCCCGCCCGAGATCCTGAAGCACTACGAGGCGGGCGAGTACCGCAACGAGATCGCCTCGTGGCCCGAGGGGATCTTCCATCACGAGCGCTCCTTCGAGGAGGCGACGCGCCAGAACGCCGGCAACTACGACCTCGATCCGGAGACGGGAACGATCGTCGAGAAGGCGACCGGCAAGGCGCCGCAGTACGTCTACGGCATCCCGTTCCCGACCATCGCGCCGGACGATCCGCGCGCCGGCGTCAAGGCGGTCTGGAACATGTTCCACGGCTACTGGAACAACGGCAGCGCCCACACCCACGCGCTCATCGTGTGGGTCAACCGGCGCGGCGGTGCGGACCGCATCTCCAACCAGGACGTCTACATCCAGAACTACGACAACCAGAACCCGATGTACCGGGTGCCGAACCCGCACGACTTCTCGTCGCAGTCGCTGGCGGTTTCGATGACGCCGGCGGACCTCCAGGGAACCGCGGCGCTCAACTACCGCTACCACGATCCGAAGAAGCGCGACGCGGCGTGGGTGTACGTGCCGGCGCTCCGGCGCGTGCGGGCCGTGAGCCCCGCGAACCGCTCCGACGGCTACCTCGGCTCGGACATGAGCCAGGACGACGGGCAGTTCTTCGACGGCAAGACGGAGGACTTCGAGTTCAAGGCCGTCGGCATCAAGGAGGCCCTGCGCGTCGCCGACAAGGACTCCGTCCGTGGCGAGGGCGGTCCGCTCGTCTGGATGTCGGGCGGCGGGTGGCGCAACGAGTGGCCGAAGAACCTGCCCGCAGCGGGCTACCAGGTCGCCGACTGGAAGGGCGTCGGCTGGGCGCCGGTGTCGAGCGTCCTCACCAAGCGGAAGTTCTGGGTGGTCGAGGCGGTGCCGCGCGACAAGTACTATCTCTTCGGCAAGCTCGAGCTCTGGATCGACGCCGAGACGTGGATCGGCGCATGGAACCGGAAGTTCTCCTGGGCCGGCGATCTCCTGAACACGTATCAGGTGTCGGGCTACCTGAAACACCCCGCCGTCCGCGAGGGGCAGAAAGAGGTGGAGTGGCTCTGGAGCGGGCAGGAGTCGTGGCAGTGCGCCGAGGCGATCAAGCGCGACCGCGCGACGGTCGCGGGGCTCCGGAAGGACGCGAATGCCCCGTTCGACACGCGCGTCGCCCACCCGATCGACCGGCTCTTCGACATGCAGTCGCTGAACCGCTTCGGGAAGTAGCGCCGCCAGCGTGGCGAACGCGAAGCTCTATCTCCACGAGACGATCCACATCGTCGGCACGGGCTCGGAGCCGTACAAGCGGCACACCGGCGAGCGCGTGCCGCGCGGTCCTGCCGGGGCCCTGGTCGGCACGTGGCAGCAGTCGGGCTCGACGGGACGCTGGCCGCGCGTCGTCAACCTCTGGGAGATGGACGCCTTCGACGGCTGGGCGGAGATCCTCGCGTATCAGTACGCGCCGCGGAAGGGGCAGCCGCCGGGGCTCAGGAAGTGGTGGACCGAGGCGACGCGATACCGCTCGGGCGGCTTCGACCGCATCCTCGAGCCGGCGCCCTGGTCGCCGACGCGCGACGAGCTCGTCGCACGCGGCGTCCGTGGCCGGGCCTTCATCCAGGAGATCGCGACCTGCCGGCCGGGCGCCGTCGACGAGTACCTGGACGCCGTCGCGCGCGAGCGCGTACCGGTCGCCGGGGAGCAGGCGCTGGCGCTCGCGGGCGCCTGGCGGACCGCCATGCGCGACACGGAGGCCGTGCTCCTCTGGTGTCTCCCCGCCCTCGCCGACTTCACACGCCACCTCCACGATCGGCGGACGGCGCCCGCGGAGCGCGAGTGGACCGAGCGGGCGCGCGCGTGGCGGCTCGACTACCGCGAGACGCTCTTGATCCCGAGCATCTGGTGCGTCATGCACCCGGACTGGAAGCCGGCCGTCCGCCGCACGAGAGGCCGATGATCGAGGTCGACGAGGACCAGCTCCGGGAGCGCCTCCGCCCGCTCGCCGAGGACGCGCGCTTTCGCGACGCGATCGCGAACGCGACCGCCGACCCGCTCCTCCTGTCCCTCTTCCTCATGGGAGCGAGCCAGGGCGAGGGGCTCGACGCGGCCGAGGTGGCGGCGATCGGCGCCGACGAGATCGCGCCGCTCGTCCGCGACGTCCGCCCGAGCCGTGCCGCCGCGATACGGGCCGCCGTCGAGGAGCTCTTCCCCACCTTCTTCGAGCACGGCCAGTATCGCTTCGACGATCACGTCTTCGGTCGCGATCACTACTTCGCGGTGCGCGAGGCGAACCGGCGCCGGCTCCGCGAGCGGGGACGGTATTCACCGCTGAACCTCCACCTGACCACGAGCTTCGGGGCGGAGATGACCACGGGCCTGCTGTACGGGGTCGTCGGCGACGCGCTCGGACGCTCTCCCCTGTCCCGCGCCGTCACGGACAGGGTCGTGGCGGTGCTCGCGCCGGGGAGCGGCGGAGGCCGCACCGACACGAGCCTGATCGCCCGGCACAACGCGCTGCTCCTGGCGGCCGATCGCGGCTTCGCCTCCCCGGCCGCCCGCGAGGCCGTCGCGCTCCTCCGGCAGCTCACCGCCGCCGATTACGTGTGGGCGGCGGAGCTCGCCGCCCGGGAGATGGTGGCCTCGTACGTGCCGTACGCCGATCCCTTGGCCCTGCGCGCGCGCATCGTCGGACACTGAGGACATGCGCCATCGCACCGTCACGAGTGACCACGGCGTCTACGCTTTCTTCGGCGAGAGCTGCTACACCGTGCAGGGGGAGGTCTTCCGATGAGCACCGTCCGGGTGGGCGACATCGAAGTCTACTACGAGGAGCACGGCAGCGGCGAGCCGCTCCTTCTCGTCATGGGTCTCGCGGCCGACTCGACCGCGTGGCTCTTCCAGGTGCCGGAGTTCGCGAGCCGGTATCGCACCATCGTCTTCGACAACCGCGGCGTCGGCCGGAGCTCGAAGCCGTCGGGCGCGTACACCATCCACCAGATGGCAGACGACGCCGCCGGATTGCTCGACGCCCTGGACATCCGGCGCACGCACGTGGTCGGCGTGTCGATGGGCGGCATGATCGCGCAGGAGCTCGTGCTCCGGCATCCGGCGCGCGTGCGCGGGCTCGTCCTCGCGTGCACGTTCCCGGAGCCGGACGCCGAGACCGAGCGGCAGCGGGCGTTCTCGCTCGCGCAGTTCGGCGGCCACGTGAGCGCGACGGGCGAGACGCGGATCGACCTGTCGGCGATCGATCCGCTCATGTTCTTCCAGCATCTGCTGCCGCGCGTCTTCAACCAGTCCTTCATCGACCGGGAGCTCCCGACGCTGCTCCAGGTCTTCAGCGGGGCACTCCAGTACGGCTTCAGCCTGGAGGCGATCCTCGGCCAGGTCGAGGCGGTGATGGGCCATCGCGCGACGGATCGGCTCCACCAGATCCAGTCCCCGACCCTCGTCATCACCGGAGACGCCGACCTCCTCGTGTCGCCGGCGAACTCCGACATCCTCGCCCAGAGCATCCCGGGCGCGAAGCTCGTGAAGGTGCCGGGCGGGAGCCACGGCTTCAACTTCGAGACCCCGCAGCTCTTCAACCGGGAGGTCCTCGACTTCCTCGCCAGCGTGCCGTGAGGCTCGGCGGCGCGCTCGCCCTCGTCACGGGCGCCGCGAGCGGGATCGGCCGGGAGACCGCCCTCGGCCTCGCCCGCGCCGGCGCGGACCTGATCGTCTGCGACGTGAACGAGAGCGGCCTCGAGGAGACCGCAACCGCGGTCCGCGCCCTCGGACGGAGTGCGCTCGCGCGCCGGGTGGACGTCGCGAGCCGCGAGCAGATGGCCGCCTTCGCCGCCGAGGTCCATCGTCAGCACGAGGCGGTCGACGTGCTCGTGAACAACGCCGGCGTCGGCCTCGGCGGCGGCGTGCTCGACACGGCGCTCGAGGACTGGGACTGGGTCCTCGGCATCAACCTCTGGGGCGTGATCCACGGCTGCCATTTCTTCGTCCCGCCCATGGTCGCGCGCGGACGCGGCGGCCACGTCGTGAACGTGTCGTCGGCGGCAGGGTTCATGGCGACGGCGCAGCTCGCCGCCTACAGCACGACGAAGTTCGCGGTCTTCGGCCTGTCCGAGGCGCTCCGCGACGAGCTCCACCCTCACCGGATCGGCGTGACGGCGGTCTGCCCGGGCATCATCAACACGCCGATCACCGCCGCCGCCCGCATGCGCGGCCGGGTCGCCGGGGACGCCGCACGCGCGGCGATGGTCGAGTTCTACCGCCGCCGCAACTACGGTCCGGAGCGCGTCGCGGCGGCGATCGTGAAGGCGATCGCGCGGAACCGCGCCGTGCTCCCCGTCTCGCCGGAAGCGTGGGTGATGTACGCGCTCAAGCGGCTGTCGCCCGGGCTCACCGCGCGTCTGAACCGTCTCCTCTGGGCGCGGATGGAGCGACAGATGCTCCAGGGCCAGCCGCCCCGAGGGTGAGGAGCGAGATCTCCGGCGGCACGCCGATCCGGACCGGGACGATGCTCGTCCCGATGCCGGGGGTGACGAAGAGATGGCGGCCGCGCTCCTCCACGTGCCCGATCGCGTAGCGCTGTCCGAAGCGGGACGGGACGATCGGTCGGCCGACGAACGGCAGCGCGACCTGACCGCCGTGGGTGTGCCCGGCGAGCGTTAGGGTGACCCGGGGAGGAATCGTCGGAAACACGTCCGGGTTGTGGCTGAGGACGATGACCGGCTCGCCATCGGCGACCCCGCGCAAGGCCGCATCGATGTCCGGCCGACGCGTCCACAGGTCCGCGAGCCCGACCACCCAGACTCCTCGACCGTTCCACTCGAGACGCCGCGCCGCGTTCTCGAGGATCGGGATTCCCGCCGCCTCGAGCGCGCGCCGCACGCGGGGACCGTCGTACCACCAGTCGTGGTTTCCGAGGACCGCGACGATTCCGAGTGGCGCGGTCATCGTCGCGAGAATCCTCGCCGTCGTCTCCGGCTCGACCGGCCGCGCGCCGAGCACCCCACGGGTGACGTAGTCGCCCAGGAGCAGGATCAGGTCGGGATGTGACCCATCGACGGCCGCCGCGAGACTCCGGAGCTTGTCGATCCCGATGTGCGGCGCGCCGGCGTGGATGTCGGAGAGGACCGCCACCCGGAGCGACCCGAGCTCGGCCGGCCAGCCGGGGAGCGCGAGCGGCGTCTCGCGCACCACCAGCCGAGCGGGTTCGATGACGACGCCCCACACCGCGAGCAGCAGGACGCAGACCACCGTCGTCAGCGCCACGATGCGCACGAGCCTCTTCATCGCCGGGACGCTTAGCAGGCTGCTGAAAAAGGGCGACGTGGTCGGGCGCCGGGGGTCCCCGAGCGCGGCTCGGGAGCCCCTGCGGTCCGGACTCGCATGGCGCGGCCTCGGGTCGAGGTGGCCGTGGAACCCGCCCGAGTCCGCGCTCGGGGACCCCCGGCGCCCTCTACCGTTTCGCCCTTTTTCAGCACCCTGCTGGGCCGGCGACTAGCGGGACGGCAGCCGCGCGATCTCGGTCTCGAGGTGCCGGGTCGCCCACTCGACCACGGCCGCGCGATGGCGGCGCTTCGATCCCGCATACGCGGCCTGGTCGAGGGCCCTCAGGGGCTCGGCCAACGCGCGCGCACGATCGACGAGCTCCGCGGAGGGGACGACGGCGTCGACGATCTCGCGCTCGAGGGCCTCGCCGGGCGAGGAGGCGCGGGCGTGGAGGATCGCCTCCGTGTGCCACCGCGGCGGGACGGCGGACTGCGCGAGGACGATCGCCCAGGTCGGCAGGACGAGACCGATCGCCACCTCGTTCAGGTGCAGACGGAACGGCCCGTCGGCCATGAGGCGCAGATCGCACCCGAAGGCGAGCATGGCGCCGCCCGCGATCGCGTGGCCGCTCACCGCCGCCACGGTCGGGATCGGAAACGTGAACACGCGGAGCATCGTCCGCCCGAAGGCGAGCATGGTCTCACGCAACGCCTCTGGGGCGAGCGTCGGGAGGAGCTTCAGGTTGAGCCCGGCCGAGAACACCCCGGGGCGGCCGGTCACGACGATCGACCGCGGCAGCTCGCGCTCGGCGCGATCGAGGGCGGCGTTCAGGCCCTCGAAGAACGGCAGCGCCATCGCGTTCACCTTGCCATCATCGAGGGTGATCTCCGCGATATCGTCGCGGATCGTGTAGCTGATCGGCATCGGCTTTAGCAGGCTGCGTCTGAAAAAGGGCGCCGTGGTCGGGTGCCAGGGGTCCCCGAGCGCGGCTCGGGGGCCCCTGCGGTCCGGACTCGCATGCCGCGGCCTCGGGTCGAGGCGGCCGTGGAACCCGCCCGAGTCCGCGCTCGGGGACCCCCGGCGCCCTCCGTCGTTTCGCCCTCTTTCAGTTGCTG
>JACXTT010006510.1_pt1 | contig 16644 bp, 15 predicted proteins | sample 9270951 | NCBI WGS metagenome assembly JACXTT01 (sample SAMN15532306, study PRJNA645909) | rock metagenome | isolation source: weathered quartz diorite | place: Puerto Rico | collected 2017-06-21 | reverse complement strand
ATTCTGTCCCGCTCCGGGTTTCGCTGGTTGCCTGGTTGCCATGCCTGAGTATATTTCGCGCAAAACAAAGTCACTTTAAGTGTAGCTAATAATATGGATGATCGCGCGTCGTTTTCAAGTGCAAAAACCGGGCAATTCAATGGATCACTTTGCAGCACCCGGAGTGCATTTGTATTAGCGCAACATTTGGAGAGCAAAAAACCGGCCAAGCTATTGACTTTGCAGAATTTAGCCGGTAAAAGGCAAATTGGAGTTTGGCTTCATGGTTGACTGCATTTGCACTAGCGCGGTTGCGGGCCTTGACAGCAAAACGATTCCGGGCGCTCCAACCCGATTTCTTTTAAGGATGCAACTGCAATGGCAACTGGTACAGTCAAATGGTTTAACGACGCTAAGGGTTACGGTTTTATCACCCCTGATGATGGCAGCGAAGATCTTTTCGCGCATTTCTCGGCGATTCAGATGAACGGGTTCAAAACCCTGAAAGAAGGTCAAAAAGTCGCTTTCGAAGTGACCCAAGGCCCGAAAGGCAAACAAGCGTCGAACATCAATAACGCTTAAGTCGTAAACCGCACACGATTCAGGAACCCCTGAAGCGCAAGCTTCAGGGGTTTTTTATTTACAGGCCTCACTCCGAACCCGATGGGCACACTGATTCTTTTCAACAAGCCGTACAGTGTTATCAGCCAGTTCAGCGCCTCGGGGGATAAACCCACGCTCAAAAACTGGATAAAAACGGCGGGTGTCTACCCGGCTGGCCGTCTGGATACCGACAGCGAGGGTTTACTGCTACTGACAGACGATGGCGCGCTGCAAAAACGCATCGCGGACCCGCAGCATAAGATGCCCAAGACCTATTGGGCCGAGGTGGAAGGCAAGCCCAACGATGGCGATCTTGCCGGCTTTAAGCGTGGCCTCGACCTTGGCGACTTCACTACACGTCCGGCGATGGCCAAGCACATCGCCATGCCGCGGACTATCTGGCCACGCAACCCGCCCGTGAGGTTTCGCCGTGATATTCCGACTTGCTGGCTTGAAATCGTCCTGTTTGAAGGCAAAAATCGACAGGTAAGGCGCATGACAGCCAAAATCGGCTATCCGACCCTGCGCCTGGTCCGGGTGGCCATCGGCCCTTGGCGCCTAGATACCTTGGCACCGGGTGAAATACGCGCTCTCGCGACGGATGCAGCATTGAATGATATAGATCAATTTTTCAGCGACAGACATAAAAAGTATTTAAAATCATTTAGTTAGATTGCGTTTTCCGGCAAGCTCAGCAATTCCCAAAGCCTTGTCAACCGACTATACTTCGACGCGTTATTTGCCCTGACAGGCGATAATCTGTCTGGAATGATTAACTTAGTTTGCTGTATTACTCACTCTCAAAGGAAATTTCATGAAAACGTTGTCGACTGTTGTTGCTGCCCTGTTTGCAGCTGCTGCCCTGAACGCCGCTGCTCAAGCTCCCGCCGCCACCCCTGCCAAGCCTGCTGAACCGGCTAAAGCAGCAACCCCGGCTGTAGCACCGGCCGCCCCGGCTGCCAAAGCAGAAGCCCCGAAAGCTGAAGCTAAGAAAGACGCAGCCCCGGCCGAGAAAAAAGCCGCCAAGAAAACCAGCAAGAAAAAAGCCAAAAAAGCAGCTGAAGCCGCACCGGCCAAGTAATTTGGCATTTGGCCCGCAAACGCGGGCCAATCGGTCAATAAAGGGCAGAACGCAAGTTCTGCCCTTTTGTTTTGGGTCGCATTCGCGAAAATTCTGTCCCGCGGAACATAAAGCCCGCCAACAGAGTGTCTTAGGCGCTTTTTTCATCAAATTCGGTTCACAAAACCGGAATTCCGCTCTATAATCACGCGCGTTGTTAAGCAAGCACCGGGCAGACTCAAAACTGTTCGGGAAGAGTAACGACGCCAACTCACTCACTCAAAGGATTTGTCATGAAGAAGCTGTCCGCTATTGTTGCTGCCCTGTTCGCCGCTGTTGCTTTCAACGCTGTTGCCCAAGCCCCGGCCGCTGCTGCCAAAGCCGAAGCCCCGAAAGCTGAAGCCAAGAAAGAAGAAAAGAAAGAAGTGAAAGCCGCCGCCAAAGCCGAAGCCCCGAAAGCTGAAGCCAAGAAAGAAGAAAAGAAAGAAGTGAAAGCCGAAGAAAAGAAAGCTGAAGCTCCTGCAAAGAAGTAATTAGCGCAGGCTCGGCTGGCATCAGCGAGCCGTCAGCTTCGTAAAAGGCGGAACTCCGGTTCCGCCTTTTTGTTTTTTGTTTCGCCCCCACATCACACCATGAACTCAAATCGCGTTGTTGTCGGCCTGTCGGGCGGAGTGGATTCGGCCGTCTCGGCCTTGCTGCTCAAGCGGCAGGGCTATGAGGTCATCGGCCTGTTCATGAAGAACTGGGAGGACGACGACAATGACGAGTATTGCTCGACGCGACAGGATTTCATCGATGCCGCGGCAGCGGCCGATGTGATTGGCATCGATTTCGAAGCCGTGAACTTCGCCGCCGAGTACAAGGACCGGGTATTCGCGGAATTTTTGCGCGAATACTCTGCTGGCCGCACGCCCAACCCGGACGTGCTGTGCAATGCCGAAATCAAGTTCAAGGCTTTTCTGGACCACGCCATCAAGCTGGGAGCCAGCAAGATCGCGACCGGCCACTACGCAAGGGTGCGCGAAACCGATGGCAAGGTCGAGCTGCTGAAGGGTCTCGATCCCGGCAAGGATCAGAGCTACTTTCTGCACCGGCTGACGCAGGCGCAACTTGCGAAGGCCATGTTCCCGGTCGGGCATTTGCTGAAATCGCAGGTACGCGAGCTTGCCAGGGAGGCCGGGCTGCCCAATCACGCCAAAAAAGACTCGACCGGCATCTGCTTTATCGGCGAGCGCCCATTCCGTGAATTTCTGGAGCGCTATTTGCCTCGCCAGCCCGGCCCGATGGTAACGGCGGATGGCAGGCGCGTCGGCGAGCACCAAGGCCTGATGTATTACACCATCGGTCAGCGTCAGGGCCTGGGCATCGGCGGTCAACGCGACAGCGACGGGACCCCCTGGTTTGTGGCCGACAAGAATATGGCGCGCAATGAATTGCTTGTTGTGCAGGGCCACGACGACCCGCAGTTGTTGAACAAGCGCTTGCGGGCGGATGATGCGTCGTGGATAGCCGGCGTTCCACCCGAAGCCATGTCGCAGGCCTACGGTGCCAAAACGCGCTACCGGCAAGCCGATGCGGCATGCTCCCTGATCGCCGGCTGCGACACATCCTTCGATCTGGATTTCCCCCAGGCGCAATGGGCGGTCACGCCCGGCCAGTCGGCGGTGCTGTACCGCGGCGAGGTTTGCCTGGGTGGCGGCATCATTTCGGCGCGTTTGTAGGCCCGAAGGCCGGCTGCTTCAGGCCGGCGGTTTGGTTTCGGCGAATGAGGGGCGCACTTCGAGGCGCTCGATCCAGGCCTTGAGATTCGGATGGTCATGGCGCCAGGTGAATTCCGGCAAGCGGAATTCAAGCCACAGCAAGGCACAGGCCAGCGAGATATCGCCAAGCGATACCGACAGGCCGTGGCAATAATCGCGATCGCCCAACTCGCGCGCGGCGGCGGCAATTCCGTTCTGAACCTTGGCCGTTTGGCGGGCAATCCAGTCAGTGCCCTGTTGCGCCTGCGGGCGCTGGCGTTCGAGGCGGATCAGGATGCCGGCATCGGCGATGCCGTCGCCCAATGCTTCCCAGCGTTTCACCAGGGCGCGCTCGCGCCCGCCTTCCGGAATCAGGCGCGATACCGGGGTGACGCCGTCCAGGAACTCGGCAATGACGCGCGAATCGTACAGCGCGATGCCGTCGTCCAGCAGCAGCACGGGAATCTTGGTCAGGGGATTATGGGCGGTGACGCCGGTATCCGGCGACCAAACGTTTTCCTCCACGAACTCCACATCGATGCGCTTTTCCGCCATGACGACAAAAATCTTGCGTGCGTAGGGACTGGTGCGGGATGCGACAAGTTTCATGATATTTCCGGTGCGGTTCAGACACGATTTATATTTTTGTGATCGATAAATTATAGCATTCAGGCCAGCATCACCCATCCCCCGATCGCCGCGGCGCAGGGCGAAAAAGCCTGCGTGATAAAATCGCGCTTCACTCACGGCAATTCACTTACCCTCCCACTATGCACGCTCTTTCCCCTGTAACCGCCCTAAGCCCGCTCGACGGTCGCTATGAGAAAAAAGTGGCGGCGCTGCGCGATATTTTCAGCGAGTTCGCGCTCATCAAGTTTCGCGTGCATGTGGAAGTGGAGTGGTTGATCGCGCTGTCGCAGGACTCGGCGATCAAGGAATGCGGCGCCCTGTCGCCGACAACGATCAGCTCGATGCGCGCGCGCGTCGCGGCTTTCACCCCCGCCGACGCCGAGCGCGTGAAAGCGATTGAAGCGACCACCAATCACGACGTCAAGGCGGTTGAATACTGGCTGCGCGAAACCTTTACGGCGCTGCCGGACGTCGATGCGATCAAGACCTTCATACACTTCGCCTGCACTTCGGAAGACATCAACAATATTTCGCACGCATTGATGGTGAAAACGGCGCGCGAACAGGTACTGCTGCCGGCCTTGAAGGGAATCGATGCAAAACTGACGGCGCTGGCCCATGCACATGCCGCACTGCCGATGCTGGCCCATACGCACGGCCAGCCGGCAACACCGACCACGCTCGGCAAGGAAATGGCTAATGTCGCCTATCGGCTGAAGCGCGCGCAAAAGGCGATCGCTGAAGTCGAGATGCTGGCCAAGATCAACGGCGCAGTCGGCAATTACAACGCGCATCTTTCCGCGTATCCGAATTTCGACTGGGCCGCGTTCGGCAAAAAATTTGTCGAAGGATTGAGCCTCACGTTCAATCCCTACACCATCCAGATCGAGCCGCACGATTACCTGGCCGAGTTGTTCGACGCCATGGCGCGCGCCAATACCATCCTCATCGATCTTGACCGCGATATCTGGGGTTACATTTCGCTCGGCTATTTCAAGCAGCGCGTCAAGGCCGGCGAGATCGGCTCCTCGACCATGCCGCATAAAGTGAATCCGATCGATTTCGAGAACTCCGAAGGCAACCTGGGCCTTGCCAATGCGCTGCTGCGCCATCTCGCCGAAAAGCTGCCGATCTCGCGTATGCAGCGCGATCTCACCGATTCCACCGTGCTGCGCAATATGGGTGTGGCTTTTGGTTATTCGCTGCTGGCCTATGAATCGCTGGCGCGCGGCCTCGACAAGCTCGAAGCCAATCCGGATCGTCTGGCTGAAGATCTCGATTCAAACTGGGATGTGCTGGCCGAACCGATCCAGACGGTGATGCGCAAATACGCCATCGCCGATGCCTATGAGCAATTGAAGGACCTGACGCGCGGCAAGGGCGGCCTGACGCGCGACGCGATGCAGGCCTTCGTCAAAACCCTGCCGATTTCCGACGCCGACAAGAAGACGCTGATGGACATGACGCCGGCCAGCTATATCGGCATCGCCGCCAAGCTCGCGCAGGATTGCTGAAATAATCCGCAGCTAAAACTCGTAGATCGCCATTTGGCGCGCCTTTCGGGGCAAAAATGCTCCGAAAGGCGCGCCAGTGCTAGAGTTTGAACTCCTGCACCACTTATTTTATCAATGCCTCAAACATCGAACTGAATGCCCTGCGCCAGCGGCAATGCGTTCGAATAATTGATGGTGTTGGTGGTCCGACGCATATACGCCTTCCAGCTGTCCGAGCCGGATTCGCGTCCGCCGCCGGTTTCTTTTTCGCCGCCGAAGGCGCCACCGATTTCCGCACCCGATGGTCCGATGTTCACATTGGCGATACCGCAGTCGCTGCCTGACGCCGACATGAAGCGCTCGGCCTCGCGCATATCGTTGGTGAAGATCGACGAGGACAGGCCCTGCGGCACCGCGTTCTGCAAGGCGAGGGCCTCATCGAAATCCGCGTACTTCAGCACGTACAGGATCGGCGCGAAAGTTTCATGTCGAACGATCTCGGTTTGCGCCGCCATTTCCACCACGGCCGGACGCACATAGCGGGCATTCGGGAATTCCTGGTCGAGCACGCGCTCGCCGCCGAAAACCTTGCCGCCGTCGCGTCGAGCCTGTTCGAGCGCCGCCTGCATGCCGGTGAACGCGGCTTCGTCGATCAAGGGCCCGACCAGAATGCCGCCGAGCCGCGGATCGCCGATGCGCACCGAAGCATAGGCCTGCTGCACGCGCGGAATCAATTTGTCGTAAACATCGCGATGCACGATCAGGCGACGCAGCGAGGTGCAGCGCTGGCCGGCGGTGCCTACCGCTGAAAACACGATGGCGCGCAGGGCGAGATCGAGATCGGCACTGGGACCGACAATCATCGCATTGTTGCCACCCAGCTCGAGAATGGTGCGGGCGAAACGCTCCGCCGCGCGCCGGGCCACTGCACGGCCCATGCGCGTCGAGCCGGTCGCGGAAATCAACGGCACGCGCGCATCGCCCACCAGCGCATCGCCCACCTCGGCGCGGCCGATCAACACCTGCGACAGCGCAGCCGGTGCGTTGCCGCCCTGAATCACATATTTTTTCAGCGCCTCATCAAACAAGGCCTGCGTCGCCAGTGCGCACAGCGGTGTTTTTTCGGACGGCTTCCACATGACCGAGTTGCCGCAGACCAGGGCCAGCGCCGCATTCCAGGCCCACACCGCCACCGGGAAATTGAACGCACTGATCACGCCGGTGATTCCCAGCGGCTGCCACTGTTCCATCATCCGATGGCCGGGGCGTTCGGAAGCAATGGTCAGGCCATACAGCTGACGCGACAGGCCGACCGCGAAATCGCAGATATCGATCATCTCCTGCACTTCGCCAAGTCCTTCCTGCAGGATCTTGCCGGCCTCGATGGTCACCAGGCGGCCCAGCGCCTCCTTGTTGGCGCGAAGCTCTTCGCCGAACAGGCGGATCAATTCGCCGCGCTTGGGCGCCGGCACCTCGCGCCAGGCCAGGAAGGCGATTTGCGCGTGGGCAATGGCGGCCTCGACCTCGGCGGCGGTATGGGCGCGCAGATTCGCCAGGGTCGCACCATCGATGGGCGAGCGGGCGACGATATCCGCGCCGTTGTGTGCCGATAAATCCACGCCAAGGGTATCAAGCAGTGAAGAGACTTGGTTCATAGGTTCTGTTCCGAAGTGAGGGTGGCGCGATTTTGTCGCAGGCACCATGCTGGGCGGGTTGGCCGCGCTTCGTCGATTTGTTTTGCAAATCGCGGCGGCAAACAAATTATATGATGCGCAAAGCGACACTCATTTTTCTTTGTGACGAGGCCCGTACATGCGATTGCCCACCGACCATCCCTTGCGCTATGTACTGAACAACGAGGTACACGCGCGTCCACCGAAGGAAATCATCGCGCCCGAGCAGATTTCATTTTTCGCGCTGATGTATGGCGCCGAGGCGCAGAGTACCGCATTCGCCGATTTGTTGCGCCTTTGCGAAATATCCGGCGTACAGGCGCCGCCTGCCGGTTCCAGCCACTTCCATGCGCAAATGGGCACGATCGAACTGAAGTGGGAATTGCATACCGAATTCGTCAGCTACACTTTTTCGCGTCGCGCGCCCTTTGACGAGCCTTTCGCCGCCCCCACGCTGCGGCAAATTCCCGGGCAGTGGCTGGAAAACGTCGGTGGCCAATTGCTGGTCGGCGTGCATCTGGCGGTGCGCGAGAGCAGCCTGCGCATACCGGATCTGCGCGATATCGTGCCGCAGTTTTCCGGCAATCATCTGGTCGGCGCCAAAATCGGCGGCAGCAATGCCATCATCCTCACCGATTTCCGCATTCATGAAGACGGCTTCAGTCGCATGCTGCTGATGGATACCGGCATGGGCAAGCGCCAGGGCGGGCGCATGGCGCAGCGCCTGCTGGAACTGGAAACCTATCGCATGGCCTCGCTGCTGGCCCTGCCGGTGGCGCGCGAAATCGCCCGCACCGTGACCACCGCCGAAGCCGATCTGGCCGAGATGACGACGGCACTTTCGCATATCGCCGTCGCCGATGAGCCGGCCCTGCTGAAACGCATCACCACGCTCGCCGCCGTGGTCGAAAACCAGCTGGCCACCACCAACTTCCGTTTCGGCGCGGCGCGCGCCTATTACTCGCTGGTGAAACGCCGCATCACCGAACTGCGCGAAGAGCGTCTTGCAGGCGTGCAGACCATCGATGAATTCCTCGAGCGGCGCCTGGCGCCGGCGATGAACACCTGCGAATCGGCAGCGCAAAGATTGTTCAATTTATCCGAGCGCATCGCCCGCACCAGTGCGCTGTTGCGCAGCCGCGTCGACATCGAACGCGAGCAGCAGAACCAGGCCTTGCTGGCATCGATGGACCGGCGCGCACGTCTGCAATTGCGCCTGCAGCAGACCGTCGAGGGTCTGTCGGTGGCCGCCATCACTTATTACGTGGCGGGACTGGTCGGCTACGCGGCCAAGGGCCTGCACGCGCTGGGCGCACCGGTGAATGCCGAAGTCGCGGTCGCCATTGCCATCCCCATCGTTGCCGCCAGCGTCTGGTACGGCATGCATCGCTGGCGCAAAAAACTGGCGACGGCGGACTGACCCGCCACCGCGATCAGGCGGATTCGAACGCCTGCGGATTGAGGCGCTCCAGATTGGCCGCGATCTTGTTCAGCGCATTGATGTAGGCCTTGGCCGAAGCGACAACGATATCGGTATCGGCGCCGACGCCGTTGACGATGCGTCCCGCCTTCGACAGCCGCACCGTGACTTCGCCCTGCGAGTCGGTGCCTTCGGTCACATTGTTGACTGAATACAGCAGCAGTTCCGCATCCGAATGCACCACGCTTTCCAACGCCTTGAAGGTGGCGTCGACCGGGCCGGCACCCTTGGCCTCGCATTTGATTTCGCGTCCGCCATCGGCAATCACCAGGCGCGCGAAGGGCTGCTCACCGGTTTCGGTGTGGGCTGTCATCGACAGCAGGCGATATTGCTCGACCTCCGGCGTCACCGCTTCATCCGACACCAGCGCGTGCAAATCCTCATCGAAAATTTCATGCTTCTTGTCGGCCAGTTCCTTGAATTTCTTGAAAGCGGCGTTCAGCGCGGTTTCGCTTTCCAGATTGATGCCCAATTCATTGAGGCGGCTCTTGAAGGCATTGCGGCCCGACAGTTTCCCCAGTGTCAGGCGGTTGGCGTTCCAGCCCACATCCTGGGCGCGCATGATTTCATAAGTCTCGCGATGCTTGAGCACGCCGTCCTGATGGATGCCGGACTCATGCGCAAAAGCGTTGGCGCCGACGATAGCCTTGTTCGGCTGCACCGGGTAACCGGTGATGGTGGAAACCAGGCGCGAGGCGGCAACGATCTGGGTGGCATCGATGCGCGTCTCGACATTGAAAATATCCTTGCGCGTACGAACGGCCATGACGATTTCTTCCAGCGCCGCATTGCCGGCGCGCTCGCCCAAACCGTTGATGGTGCATTCCACCTGGCGCGCACCGGCCTGCACCGCGGCCAGCGAATTGGCGACCGCCATGCCGAGATCGTTATGGCAATGCGTTGACCAGATGGCCTTGTCGGCATTGGGAACGCGCGAAATCAAATTGCGGAAGCGCTCGCCCAGCGCCTCGGGGTTGCTGTAGCCGACGGTATCGGGCACATTCACCGTGCGCGCACCGGCCTTGATCACGGCTTCGAAAACGCGGCACAGAAAATCGACATCGGAACGCACCGCATCTTCGGCGGAGAATTCCACATCGTCGGTCAGCGTGCGCGCGAACTTGACGGCATCGACCGCGGCGACGATCACCTGTTCCGGTGTCATGCGCAGCTTGTGCTGCATATGGATCGAGGACGTCGCGATGAAGGTATGAATGCGGCCCTGCGCCGCCGGCTTGATGGCATCACCGGCCTTCTGGATATCGCCGGCTTGGGCGCGCGCCAGCGAGCAAACGGTGGAATCGCGCACCGCTGTGGCCACCGCATGAATGGCCTCGAAATCGCCTTGGCTGGCGGCGGCGAAACCGGCTTCGATCACGTCGACACGCATTTTTTCGAGCTGCTTGCCGATGCGGACTTTTTCTTCCTTGGTCATCGACGCACCGGGGCTCTGCTCGCCATCGCGCATGGTGGTGTCGAATATGATCAGTTTTTCCTTGTTCATTTCCATAATGTTCTCCAGACAAATTCAATCGGTGCCGGCGTAGGTCCAGCCTGTCCTCGCGTGGAGAACAGGGCGGTGCGAATTCGGGATTGGGGGGGAAGTTATATGCGCGCGAATGCACGCAGCAGCAGCGCGCCTGCCGGCAGCAGGGCAACTTCGGAATTGCGGATCGACAGAAGGGGGCTGTGGCGCTCAAACTTCATGTGCAAACTATAACGTGCGCGTCAAAACCGTGCAAGCATTCAAGCCTGTCCCTCAGGGGCCCGGATCGGAGGGTGATGAAGATGTGGCCGCCGTCGCAGGCGGTTTCTTCGGCGTTTTGGCCAACTCGTAAATCGCCATGACATAGCCGGACATCGCATAGCAAACGAACAAGCCCCACAGCACATGCGAGGGTTCGATCGTGACGATCAGATAGGCGACGAAGATGGCCGGGATCACCCAGAAAGGCACGCTGCCGCGCAAGTCGATGTCCTTGCCGCTGTAAAAGCGGATATTGGTTACCATGGTCACGCCGGCAAAAACGGTTACGGCCCAGGCCAGCCAGTTCACATCGCCACCGCGCACCTGATAATCATTCAGCACCCAGATCATGCCGGTGACCAGCGCCGCCGCCGCCGGGCTGGGAATGCCCTGAAAGTATTTCTTGTCGACCACGCCGATGTTGGTGTTGAAGCGCGCCAGGCGCATCGCCCCCCCGGCCACATAAATGAAGGCAGCGACCCATCCCCATTTACCCATGGGCTTCAGCGCCCATTCGTACATGATCAGCGCTGGGGCCGCGCCGAAGGAAACCATATCGGAAAGGCTGTCGAACTGGGCGCCGAAATCGCTTTGCGTATGCGTGAGCCGCGCGACGCGGCCATCAAGACTGTCCAGCACCGCCGCAACGAAAATGAAAATGCAGGCGGTTTCGAACTTGCCGTTCATGCCCTGCACGATGGCGTAAAAACCCGCAAACAGCGCAGCGGCCGTAAAAAGATTGGGCAGGATGTAGATGCCCTTGCGGCGACGCTCGCGGTCGAGCAAACCTTTTTTGCGTGGTACTGGGGGAATGGACATATCGGTGCCAGTCATGCGTCATTCGCCCGCTGCATTGGGCGGATGCGCTTTTGAGGAGTTTTTGATGAACCCATTGTAACGGATGCTCGCTGGCAAAGGCGCAAAAAGCGAATGATTGAAAATCGAAACTCCAGCATTGGCGCGGGGTTTGAGGCAAAAATGCTCGGGAAGCCGCGCCAGTGCTGGACTTTGGCTTTCGAAAACTGAGTCGCCGGGCGAAGTCGGAATCTCAGTTGGGTGCGGCAGAAACGCTTGCGGCCATGGCTTCGCCAAGACGAATGCTGCGCGCCGGCGCCCAAGCGGGATTGAAGTGGGTCACACCCTGCGGGAACAGCATCACCACCGTCGAGCCCAGCAGAAAACGGCCCATTTCTGTGCCCTGCTTCAAGACGATGTCCTGATCGTCGTAACGCCACTCGCGAATCTTGTTGCTGCGCGGCGGATTGACCACGCCATGCCACACCGTCGCCATGCTGCCGACGATGGTCGCGCCGACCAGGGCCAGCACGAAGGGGCCATGCGCGGAATCGAACACGCAGACCACGCGCTCATTGCGCGCGAACAGGCCGGGTACGCCGCGTGCTGTCGTGGGATTCACGGAGAAGAGCGCACCCGGTACATGGATCATGCGCGTCAGGCGTCCATCGCAGGGCATGTGAATGCGGTGGTAATCCTTCGGGCTTAAATACAGCGTGGCGAAGCTGCCGTCCTCAAACTGCGCAGCCAGTTCGCGATCACCACCGACCAGGGCCGTGGTGGAATAGCGATGGCCCTTGGCCTGGAAAATCTGGTCACGATCGATAGCGCCGAACTGGCTGATGGCGCCATCAACCGGGCAAATGAATTCCGCCGCTGCCAGCGGACGCGCATCACTGCGCAGCGCGCGGGTGAAGAACTCGTTGAAGCTCGCGTAGCTGGCGATATCGGGATCGGCAGCCTCTGCCATATTGACGTTGTAGCGACCGACGAACCAGCCAATCAAACGCGTCGTCGCCGCACCCCAGCGCGCGTTGGCGATTTTCCCGGCCAGCCAGGTCATGGCTTGTTTGGGCATCAGATACTGCGGCAATACGGCGAGGCGGTCGGACACTTGGCGTACCGGTGGCGAGGACAGCGCAGATTATAAACGTCGCGCGCCCCGATGCCCCGCGGCTGAATGCAAGCCCGCAAAAGAAGCGGGCCGGTTTCCCGGCCCGCTTCCCGTACCGCGCAAACGCGCGATCAGTTCTTGGCCTGATCCACCAGCTTGTTCTTCTTGATCCAAGGCATCATGCTGCGCAGCTTGGCGCCCACTTCCTCGATCGGGTGCTCAGCCAACAGGCGGCGACGCGCATTCAGGGTCGGTGCGCCGGCCTTGTTTTCGAGGATGAAGCTCTTGGCATATTCGCCGGTCTGGATGTCCTTCAATACCTCACGCATGGCTTTGCGGGTTTCGTCGGTGATGATCTTGGGGCCGCTGACGTACTCGCCATATTCGGCATTGTTCGAAATCGAGTAGTTCATATTGGCAATGCCGCCTTCGTAAATCAGGTCGACGATCAGCTTGGTCTCGTGCAGGCATTCGAAATAGGCCATCTCCGGCGAGTAACCAGCTTCAACCAGGGTTTCATAACCGGCCTTGATCAGCTCGACAATCCCGCCGCAGAGAACCGTCTGTTCGCCGAACAGATCCGTTTCAGTTTCTTCGCGGAAATTGGTTTCGATAACGCCGCCGCGCGAACCGCCGATGGCCTTGGCATAGGACAGGGCCAGATGGCGCGCCTTGCCCGATTGATCTTGATGAATGGCGATCAGGGCCGGCACGCCACCGCCGCCAACATAAGTAGAGCGCACCAGATGCCCTGGGCCCTTGGGCGCGATCATGATCACGTCGAGATCGGCGCGCGGCGTGACGACGCCGTAATGCACATTGAAGCCGTGCGCAAAGGCCAGTGCCGCGCCCTTCTTGATGTTGGGCGCCACTTCATTCTTGTAGACATCGCCGATGTTTTCATCGGGCAAGAGCATCATCACCAGATCAGCCGCTTTCACCGCTTCAGCGACTTCCGCAACCTTGAGGCCGGCTTTCTTGGCCTTGTCCCAGGACGCGCCGCCCTTGCGCAAGCCGACCGTTACCTTGACGCCGGATTCATTCAGGTTTTGCGCGTGGGCATGGCCCTGCGAGCCATAGCCGACGATGGTGACTTTCTTGCCCTTGATGAGGGACAGGTCGCAATCTTTATCGTAATAAACTTTCATTTCAGTTCCTGTGGATGAAAACAAAATTGGGAAATTGGTTCAAACCTTGACTACCCATTCGCCGCGGCCGATGCCGCAGGCGCCGGTGCGCACGGTTTCGAGGATAAGCGAACGATCCAGCGCTTCGAGGAAGCCATCGAGCTTGTCGCCGGTGCCGGTGAGTTCGATGACATAGGTTTTTTCGGTCACATCGATCACGCGCGCACGGAAAATATCGGCGATGCGCTTCAGTTCTTCGCGATCCTTGCCTACCGCGCGCAGTTTCACCAGCATCAGCTCGCGCTCGACATGCTTGCCTTCATTGAGGTCAACGATCTTGACGATATCGACCAGCTTGTTGACCTGCTTTGTGATCTGCTCGACGACTTCGTCGGAGCCGGAGGTGACGATGGTCATGCGCGACAGGGTTGCGTCCTCGGTCGGCGCAACCGTCAGCGATTCGATGTTGTAACCGCGCGCGGAGAAGAGGCCGGCAACGCGCGAGAGGGCACCGGATTCGTTTTCAACCAGCAGGGAAAGGATATGACGCATTTCAATGGAATCGTTGGAATTATTTTGGGGTGAAACTGCCCGCCACCCTTGTGCACGCGCGGCGGGCAAGCGTGATCAGAGATCTTCAGCCAGGATCATTTCGCTGATGCCCTTGCCGCCCGGCACCATCGGAAACACATTCTCGGTCTGGTCGGTGATGAAATTCATGAACACCAGGCGATCCTTCAAGGCGAAGGCATCCTTGAGCGCGCCTTCGACATCGCCGGGCTTTTCGATCTTCATGCCGACGTGGCCATAGGATTCGGCCAGCTTCACGAAATCCGGCAGGGCATCCATATAGGATTCCGAATGGCGATTGCCGTGGAAAAACTCCTGCCATTGCCGCACCATGCCCAGATAGCGGTTGTTGAGCAGTATCACCTTGACCGGCAGGTGATACTGCTTGCAGGTCGACAATTCTTGGATATTCATCTGGATCGAGCCTTCGCCGGTAATGCAGGCAACATCCAGATCCGGAAAGGCCAGTTTGCAGCCCATGGCATAGGGCAGGCCCACGCCCATGGTGCCGAGGCCCCCGGAATTGATCCAGCGACGCGGCTTGTCAAAGGGGTAATACTGCGCGGCCCACATTTGATGCTGCCCTACGTCCGAGGTGACGATTGCGTCACCCTTGGTGACCTGCCAGAGCTTTTCGACCACGTACTGCGGTTTGATGATCTCGCTGGATGTTTTGTATTTCAGGCAATCCTTGGCGCGCCATTCCTCGATCTGCTTCCACCAGGCCGCGATCTTGCCGGGTTTTTGCTCGGCGGCTTTGAGCTGGGCCAGCAGGTCGATGACAACATCCTTGATATTGCCGACGATCGGTACATCGACCTTGATGCGCTTCGAGATTGAGGAAGGGTCGATGTCGATATGAATGATCTTGCGGGTCGGGTTGCCGGCATTGAAATGTGTCGGATTGCCGATGACGCGGTCATCGAAGCGCGCGCCGATGGCGATCAGCACATCACAATTCTGCATGGCCATATTGGCCTCGACCGTGCCGTGCATGCCCAGCATGCCCAGAAACTGGCGGTCCGAGGCAGGATAAGCGCCGAGGCCCATCAGCGTATTGGTGCAGGGATATCCCAGCAGGCGTACCAACTCCGTCACTTGGCCCGAAGCGTCGCCCAGAATGGCCCCGCCGCCGATATAAATCATCGGCCGCTCGGCATTGAGCAGCAACTGCATGGCTTTCTTGATCTGCCCGCTATGGCCTTTGTTGATCGGGCGGTATGAACGCATTTCCACCGCATCCGGGTAATGGAAAGGCGTTTTGGCCATCGACACGTCTTTGGGGATATCGACAACCACCGGGCCGGGCCGCCCGGTCGTGGCAATGAAGAACGCTTTCTTCAACGTGACTGCCAGATCGGCGACATCCTTGACTAAAAAGTTATGCTTCACGCAGGGACGCGTGATGCCGACGGTATCGCACTCCTGAAACGCATCCTGCCCAATCGCGTAAGTAGGCACTTGCCCTGTGATGATGACCATCGGGATGGAATCCATATAGGCCGTGGCGATGCCGGTAACCGCATTGGTCACGCCGGGCCCCGAGGTCACCAGAGCGACGCCAGGACGACCCGTGGCTCGGGCATAGGCATCGGCGGCATGCACCGCTGCCTGCTCGTGACGCACCAGAATGTGCTGAAAGCCCTCCTGCTTGTAGATTTCGTCATAAATGACGAGTACGGCGCCGCCGGGATAGCCGAATACATATTCGACATTTTCGGCCTTGAGTGCGCGGCAAAGGATTTCGGCGCCAGAAAGGGATTGATGGGTGGCGGCAGTCTGGGACTGCGGGAGTTCCGAGAGTTTCATAGAAAATTCGCAATGAGCGGGCAAAAACCGGAAACGGCACTCAGCACGCTTTCATGGCGAACTGATATGGGCGTTTCCCCGAGATCGTATTGGGCTCGTACCGTTGTGCGGCCTGATGGGCACCCAAAACCTACTCACCACGATCAATCCGGAATTGCCGGGGGTCGCCCAGAGGATTGTGCAGTGCAGAATTTCATACCATACCGATTGAAGGCAGGCTGGTCAAGCGCGTCCTTATGTTGTGCCCGTCGAAACTTGCTAGACTCACGCGCAACAGCAAGCGGATGGCATCCGGTCCGCACTTTCCAATTAGAACTGCGAGGGGATTTCTGGCTACTGCAAAGGAAATGTCGGAATTTTTGGCGTCCGTTGAACGACGGGCTTTCAAGCAGGCCGTGTTTGCCGTAAAAAACGATGAATCCGCGCTGGACATTGTCCAGGACGCGATGATGAAGCTCGCCGAGAAATATGCCGCCAAGCCCGGCGAAGAATTGCCGATGCTGTTCCAGCGCATTCTCCAGAACACCATTCGCGACTGGTACCGTCGCAGCAAGGTTCGCTCCACCTGGACATCGTTGTTTTCCTCGTTCGGCGGAAACAGCGATGAAGACGGTGATCGGGACTTTCTGGAAACTTTGGAGGCCGAAGACAACTCCAACATTCCGGTTACGCCTGCTGATCAGTTGGAACAGGTACAAACCCTGAAAATTATCGAGGAAGCCATCGAGCGCTTGCCCACGCGTCAACGCGAAGCGTTTATGTTGCGTTACTGGGAGGAATTGGATGTTGCGGAGACTGCAGCGGCGATGGGCTGCTCCGAAGGGA
>JACXTT010006509.1_pt1 | contig 16645 bp, 13 predicted proteins | sample 9270951 | NCBI WGS metagenome assembly JACXTT01 (sample SAMN15532306, study PRJNA645909) | rock metagenome | isolation source: weathered quartz diorite | place: Puerto Rico | collected 2017-06-21 | reverse complement strand
ATTTCAAATTTGAAATTTGAGATGCGGATCTTCAAATGAACACATCGCGGGCGGCGGATTGCGATCAATACGCGGTCCACACGCCTGCGGCAAATTTCTTGACGGTGCTGAAGCCGAGCCTTTCGTAGAGGCGCACGGCGCGATCGTTGCCCGAAGTCACAGTGAGCGAAACCGTGTTGTATCGCCGCATGCGCATCGCCTGCAGCGACGCCTCCATCAGCCGCCGGCCAAGGCCGCGCCCCTGGTATCCGGGCATGGCGCAAATTTGCGTCGTGTGACCGACTCCATCCGAGACGCGCGAATTCAGGATCACGCCAACCAGATGGTTGGCGTGCGGAGCTCGCAAAACGAATGACGCCTCGGGCTGAAATTGCCCGCAGCCGGGCAGGATGATGATGTTTTTCAGGAATCGCAGCGCGCCTGACTCGCTGCGATATTGATCGTTGATTTCGCCGTCGACATGATTTGCATACGCGAGTTGGATCAATCGGGCGCACGGCTCGAAATAGCGGTGATCCCAGCGTTCAAGGATCAATCCCGCGCCCGGACCTTCGCGAATGACTCCCGGCACAACATCGGCCGAAGCGCCGCTTTGCGGAGCGAGGGCCAGGATCATGAATTGCCGCATGTACAGACGGAACCCGTACTCGGTAAGGACCGGATCGAGGTGGTAACCAAAGGGAATGAGCTGCGCTTCCACGCGTTCGAGCTTTGGGATGCCGCTCAGCGTTGTAAGCGTATCGGTCAGCAGCCGATGGCTCAACTCCTGCTGGGAGTGGCGCGGCGAGACAAACAGTCCGCCCACCAGTCCTTTGTGATCCTCGAGCACGTAGAATGCGTATCCCACCGGGCGTCCATTTTCCAGGATTGCCGAGCCAGTGAGAGACCGTGCGTCGAGGAATTTCTTGATCAGATCGGTCGAGGCGCGGTAGTCCCAATGCAATTCTTCCCGCCACTGCTGCGCCTCTTCCGCCAGCAACGGCTCGAGCTGCCAGGACGACAACTGGCGCAGATCGACAATCTGCATGGGACTCGTATCCGGCTTTCGACCCGCGGCGCTCATCAGCGATTTCACTATACGGCCTCTTCATTATAGGACCGCCTGGATGTATTTCGGAAACAGCCGGAGGATCGGTTGCCCGTGGCGCGCGGCGAGTTGTGCTAACATGCGCCAGCCTGCCACGGCAGGCCAGCCGAGCGTCGCGCGCCCTGCCCGTCTTCGGATCGGCCGGGAGAAGCGTCGCCACATGGCACGAATTCGAGAGCATGGGATTCATTTCCGAAATCCGTCATCCCACGAAGTTGTACACGAAGCTCGCCATTGCTCTCTTAACCCTGGGTTTTTTCATATTGCTCGCCGCAGCGGCCGTTTCCGGGTTCTTGGTTTACCGGATGGTGCTGCCGGTGCGCAGCCATTCCGATGTTGATCTCAAAAATCTTCCCGGCCATCCCCTGGTTCTTACATTCAATGTGAATGGGGAAGGGCAGCGCGACGGCTGGTTTTTCCCCGGCTTGAAAAATGCGCCCGCCATTATTTTGTGTCCGGCCTATGATTCGACCCGCGCGGAACTACTCACGCTGGCTTCCTCTCTGCAGGATCAGCAGTACAACGTGCTGCTCTTTGATTTTTCGGCTCACGGTTCGGCTGCGGGGCGCTCAACACTCGGATTCAGCGAAGTCGCGGAGTTGCGAGCCGCGATTGACGCGGTGGCCAATCGCGGCGATGTGGATGCGAACCATTTTGGATTGTGGGGCGTGGACATGGGGGCATATGTGGCGCTGTCAGAAGCGGTGAGCGACCGGCGCGTCACCGCCGTCGCTGCGGAGTCGCCCTACGAGCACCCGTATGACATGGTCGCGCTCGAGATCGGCCGATCAGGACTTCGGTCACTTCCTTTCGTCACGCGGCTGGCACAAATAATTTTTCAGTGGCTCAACCCCCAGTTTCGGAAAATCCCGCCACTCAAAACACGAATCCCGAAACTCTCAGGCGTGACTCAGCTTTATCTGCAAACGCCGGACGATCCGATGCTCGCTGCCTCGACTTCCGAATTGTTTAGGGTTTCCCCGCCCCCGCATGAGCTCGTCACGTTGGAGCACGGAAATTACGCCGCCATGCTCGACGACGAAAAGCGCGTCTATGAGAATCGCATCGTCAGCTTTTTCCTGCTGAATCTGCCGCTGGTGAGGTGAGGGTCACGCTGACTTTAACGGTGGTGGAGAATAAGGATGGGAATCCCCCTGAACTCACCGCGGGTTTCTACTCTGTAGAGCGCCAAGAACTGAGGCGGGACTGCGCCCAATATCCATTCAGGCTCGCTCTTTCCCGGGACCCAATCTGGCAAGTCCTGGTTGAAGTAAAAATTCAGTCCATACCTCGGCGCCCGTGCGAGACCGTAAATTGCGACGCTATCGCCTGAAACTCCGGCTTTGAGGAGTGCCTGTGCCTGATACCGGGATGAGATTTCTGGGTCCAGCTGAGGAAGTACTGTGAAATTGGCAACTGCAACAGTCGAGACCACGAACAGCGCGACGAACGATAGGGCCGCTGTCACACGCTGTTTCAAAGCGAGCAGAACAATGGCAATCCCAAAGAGAAACATGACAAAGCCAGTCAGCACATAACCTGCGGAGAACCGCTGATCGATCCCGCTCGGAAGTTCCGCAACTGAAAGGATTACAAATGGCATAAGCAGCGCTCCCGTCCATTCGAGTGCCCGGAGGACCTTCCTTGGTTTGCTCCGCCCATATTCCGCGACCCAGCGGCCGAGTAATATGAAAAGGGGAGGGATCGCGGGCAAGAGGTATCCAGGCAGTTTGGATTGCGAAAAACTGAAAAAAAGGACCGGAAACAAGGCCCAACAGGCAAGAAAAATGTCTATCGAATCCGTCTGCGCTTTCCTTTTCAGTAGAAGGACTGCACCGACGAGAGCCGCGACCAGAAAGAGGATCCAAGGAACTACGGCCAGCAACAAAATAGGTGCGTAATACCAAAACGGCTGCTGGTGCTCGAAGATGGGCGTCGTGTAGCGCTCGAAATTGTGTTGCCAGAGGAAAACACGCAGAAAATCGGGATTGCGCATCGCGCACAGTACGTACCACGGTAGAGCTGTCGCGCAAAACACGGCTATGACGAGCGGATGCAAGAACCGAAATGGCGCCCTCCACTGCCTCGTGAACGCCGCCCACACCAACGTTGCTCCCGCCGCTAGGACTACGGCGGCGGGCCCCTTTGCAAGCACTGCAGCTCCCAGAAAAAAGCCAAACGCGATGCGCAAAGTCGACCCGGGCCGCGGCTTCTGCAGCATTTCGATCGCGATAGTCATTGCGGCCGTCAGCAGCCCCGCGAAAAGCATGTCCGGGCCCGCGGCACGCGAGAATCCGATCACCGCGACCGAAGTTGGCAGCATCAAGAGCAAGTACCACGCTGTGCTCACGCCGTAGGATCGCAAGGCAGTCCACGCTGCCGCCGCGACTGCAAGCAGCGCAGCCAGGGCCGAGGGCAGCCGCGCGGAAAACTCGCTGACGCCAAACATGCGCATGGCGATTCCCGCAGTCCAGTAATACAGCACCGGCTTTTCAAACCACGGTGTGCCCCAGAGACGCGGCGTAATCCAGTCGTGCGTCTCCGCCATTGCTCGGGCAATCGCGGCGTAGCGCGGCTCGTCCGGTCCAACGAGGCCTAAGATTCCTAAGCCGCTGAACAGGCACACATAGATCACAATGAGGACGAGCGGCACGCTCCAGAGCGGAATTTGGAAATTTCCTTCTTCGGCGGCGAGCGAGCGGATTGGAGGCGCGGAAATCAAGCGGCTGAGTCTAGCATTGCACACTTGTGTTTTCAGCAGTCAGGCGTGAAGTGACAGATTTTGGTGAGCTTCGACTAGCGCCCGGTATAATCCACCGGTGCGAGAACGCCTGGAATACGCGGCGGTGTGGCTGCTGCTCAAGGTGATGGGTGCAATGCCGCGCCCGCTTGCCAGATTTGCGGGCGTGAGTATCGCGGGACTGTTGTTTTGGATGCGGCCGGGGTTGCGGCGCTCTGCGGCGCAGAATTTGAAAGTGGCATTTCCAGACTGGACGAAAAAGCAGCGCCGCAGCGTACTGAGTGGCATGGTGAGGCAACTGGGATGGATGGGCGCAGAACTTGCCCGCTTCCCTCGTTACACGAAACAAAACATCGACCGGGTCGTGCTGCTCGACGGCTTCGAGAATTTCGCGGCAGCGCAGGCGCGGGGCAAGGGAGTTCTGTTTCTGACGGGGCACATGAGCGCCTGGGAGCTTGCTCCGTTCGCGCAGGCGCTGTTCGGGCATCCGCTCCACTTCCTTGTCCGTCCCATCGACAATCCGCGCGTTGACGCGCTCGTCACGAAGTACCGTTGCCTGAGCGGCAATCTGCCGATCGAAAAAAACCAGTCGGCGCGCGCTGTTCTCAAAGTGCTCGCGGCGAATGGGACAGTTGGTGTGCTAGCCGATCAGAACACACTGCCGGCAGAAGGCGTCTTTGTCGATTTTTTCGGCGTTCCGGCCAGCACCACCGCCGGTCTGGCGCGTTTCGCCCTGCATACTGGCGCCGCAGTCGTGCCAGTGTTTCTTCACTGGGACAAAACGGTTCGCAAATATCGGCTCTGTTTTGAGCCTCAGGTGGAACTGGTTCGCAGCGGCGACGAAAATTCGGACATTCCCGAGAACACGCAGCGCTTCACCCGTGTCATCGAAGCCTATGTTCGCCGCTACCCGGACCAGTGGCTCTGGCTGCATCGCCGCTGGATGACGCGCCCGCCCGGGAAGCCGCCGATCTACGATTGACCGGGGGCAGATCGCGGCAGGCGCTCGAGAGTTCTCACGTCGAAGTAATCAAGAGGGAGTTCGCCATGACACGTACCGCAAAGGAATTCGCCGACTTTCTAGGGTGCACGCTCGAGGGAGACGGGTCCACACGAGTTTCCGGCATAGCATCGCCCGCTGCGGCTCGCGCCGAGGACTTGATCTACGTGGAATCCTCTCGACATCTGGACCAAGCGGCCTCCTCGGCCGCGAAGTGTGTAGCAATTGCGCCAGGCCTTTCGCTGCCCGGGAAAGTCTTGCTGCGCGCGGCGAATCCAAAGGCGGTGTTCGCTCGCGCCGCTGAGATACTTATTCCAACAGTTCCGATCGCGAAGGATATTCATCCAACCGCTGTCATATCACCGTCAGCGCAATTGGCGGCCGGCACGGCCGTAGGTCCTTATGCCGTGATCGAAGACGATGTAGAGATCGGCGCCGGTACGGAGATTGGGGCCTTCTGTTTCCTCGGGCGAGGCGCTCGGATCGGGGAACGATGCCGCCTTCACCCCCGTGTGACTCTATACGCGGGCGCAAGGCTCGCGAACCGTGTGACCGTCCACAGCGGCGCTGTGATTGGTTCCGACGGCTTTGGCTACGTTGCCGCAGACGGGAAGCGGCTGAAGTTTCCCCAGGTGGGGAGTGTGGATATTGAGGACGACGTGGAGATTGGTGCGAATACGACCATTGATCGTGGATCGCTCGAGCGCACGGAAATTCGCGCGGGCGTCAAATTGGATAATCTCGTTCACGTTGCGCACAACGTGCGTATCGGCGAAAACACGGTCATCGCCGCGCAGACGGGCGTATCAGGGTCTTCGGTTATCGGAGCAAACGTGGCGGTAGGAGGCCAGGTCGGAATCGCCGATCACTGCGAGATCGAGGCCGGCGCGGTGCTTGGCGCCCAAGCAGGAATTCCCACGGGAAAGGCAATCCGCAGTGGGCAGGTGGTCTGGGGAACCCCAGCCCGCCCTCTCGAGAAGTTCAAAGAGCAATATGCCTGGTTCAGCCGCTTGCCCGAACTGGCGGTGCGAATCAAGAGGCTCGAGAAACGCGTAGGGACGTAAAGTGCTTGAACAGCCTCCCTCGGCAAAGCGCAAGATAGCTTACTGCCTAACAAAAGGCGCAATCCCTGTTGACCCGGCTTTAGAGACCGAAGATAATACGAACGGGGATTTCCGTTACTTGTGCTTGGGAAAGGGCTGCTGCGTCGGGGGGCAGTCTAGGGCGTCCTGAGCCACATCGTTCAATGGACTGAGGGCCTCTCGTTTGGTGTATTCGAAATAGCGAACTCCATCAAAATCCCACGGACTGTGAGGGTTGGGCATAATCGATGGCCTTAGGAACACGGGTTCAATTTGATCAACCCGGCGACTCCCGCGCAACGGGTGTGCTGCCTGTTCTCGCGGAGCGCCTCTGCGACGCGATCGATCGCGCGGTGAATCATCTCCTTTCCTTGCAAGCGTCTGAGGGGTATTGGCTGGGAGAGCTGGAAGCCGACACAACCCTCGAATCGGACTACATTTTCTATCTCAACGTCATTAATAAGGCCCAGCCGGAGCGTATCGCCAAACTCGCAAACTACGTTCGCCGCCGGCAGCTCGATGACGGCGGCTGGAACATTTACTACGGCGGGCCGTCCGAGCTGAACGCGACCATCAAAGCGTATGTTGCGCTTCGCTTGGCCGGGGATGCGCTTGACAGCCCTCACCTCGTTCGTGCGGCTCGGCGCGTGCACGAATTGGGCGGCCTCGAAGCGGCAAATTCCTATACCCGGCTTTACCTGGCCCTGGTGGGCGCGGTCGGCTGGAACATGGTGCCGGCGATACCGCCGGAGTTGATGCTGCTGCCGAACTGGTTTGCCATCAACATTTACGAGATGTCTTCGTGGACGCGCGGGATTGTCATCCCGTTGACGATTCTTTATGCCAACAAGCCGCGGTTTGAGGTTCCCGGCGGAATTGACATCGATGAGTTGTATCGTGATACGATACGAAAATCCGCCACCTTGACTTGGGACCCGCACCTCCTGAGCTGGCGAAATTTCTTCCTCGCCCTGGATCGCGGGCTGAAACTCTACGAGCGCGTGCCGTGGAAACCCTTGCGGCAACGGGCTTTGCGGCAGGCGCGGGAATGGCTGCTCGAGCACCTCGAACGCAGCGAAGGCCTGGCGGCGATTTATCCGGCCATGATGAACGCTATTTTTGCGCTCGTCGCGCTGGGTCATTCACCCGATGATCCCCTCACCGCGCGCGAGATTGATGAATTTGCGAGGTTTGAGATCGAGGAAGGCGACACGATCCGCGTTCAACCATGCGTTTCTCCGGTTTGGGACACGGCCATCGCAATGGTTGCCCTCGAGGAGGCAGGGTTGCCGCCTGATCATCCGTCGCTCGTTGAGGCAGCCCGCTGGCTTCTTGCGCATCAAATCAGTGGCCCCGGCGACTGGATGCTGAAGACCCCTGGTGTGACTCCCGGTGGATGGGCCTTCGAGTTCCGCAACGATTTCTACCCAGATGTGGATGACACAGCCTTCGTGCTTATGGCGCTCCAGCGCGTGGACTATCCGGACAAGTCCCGCATGGATGCAGCGGTACGGCGGGCTCTCACGTGGATTCTGGCTATGCAGAATAGCGACGGGGGATGGGGCGCCTTCGACCACAACAACGACCGCCATTTCCTTTGCCAGATTCCGTTCGCGGATCACAATGCCATGATTGATCCTTCCACTGCGGACGTAACGGCGCGCGTTGTGGAGTGTCTCGGCCGCTATGGATGGTCCGCGGCGCATCCAGTGATTGAGCGGGCTGTGAAATTCCTGCTGAAGGATCAGACCGATGAGGGGCCGTGGTTTGGGCGCTGGGGAGTCAACTACGTTTACGGAACGAGCGGCGTCCTCCGCGCACTGGAGACGGTAGCCCTGACGGCGCGAGACTATTGCCAGCGCGCAGTGGGCTGGCTGCGCGCGGTGCAGAATCCCGACGGGGGATTCGGAGAATCGATCGCCTCCTACTACGACCCCGCGCTGAAGGGAAAGGGGGTCAGCACCGCGTCCCAGACTGCCTGGGGACTTATCGGGCTGCTGGCGGCGACGGATGCCGCCGATCCGGCAATCACGCGCGCTGTAAATCACTTAGTGGACCAGCAGCAAGGAGACGGTTCCTGGGCTGAGAAGGAATTTACGGGCACGGGATTTCCCTGCGTTTTCTACCTGAAGTATCACCTGTACCGAAACTATTTCCCGTTATACGCGCTCGCGCGGTACCGGAACGTGACCAGCCGGATCCCTCAGTTCTCGGGACTGAGTGTGCGGCCGCAAGAGTTCGACCGACAGCAGGCTTAGGAGAGTGAATGCGATATCCGCTCAAGATGACTGTGAACCTGGCGCGCTACGTGGCCAAGAATCGCTTCCGCGGCGCTCAGAAATTTCCCATGGTGATGATGCTGGAGCCGTTGCACGCTTGCAACCTCACCTGCACCGGCTGCGGGCGAATTCGCGAATACAAGTCCACGATCAACGAGATGATGACGGTGGAAGAGTGCCTTGCCGCTTCGGACGAGTGCGGAGCGCCCATGGTTTCGATTTGCGGCGGCGAGCCGATGATCTATCCGGAGATTGGCCGGCTGGCGAAAGAGATCCTGGCGCGCGGTCGCCATATCATCCTGTGCACGAACGGGATGTTCATCCGCAAGCGTCTGCATGAATTCAAGCCGGTTTCGAGCTTCTTCTTCAACGTGCATCTGGACGGGCTGGAAAGAACGCACGATCTTTGCGTAGAGCGGGATGGCGTGTTTCGCGAGGCCATCGAAGGGGTCAAAGCGGCCAAGGCCGCGGGGTTCTTGGTTTGCTCAAACACGACGATCTACAAGGAGACGGACCTCAGCGAAATCGCGGACCTCTATGCGTATCTCGATACGCTTGGCGTCGACGGATACATGCTCTCTCCGGCGTATGGCTACTCCGCAGTGCAGACGACCGACATTTTCATGACTCGCGAAGACATTCGTGAAAAGTTCCGCGAAGCGGTGGCGCTGCTCGAGAAGTACAACCTGATGGTCTCGCCGATCTACCTCGATTTCCTGCGAGGCGAGCGCGAACTCGAGTGCACCGCCTGGGGCACGCCGACGTTCAATCCGCGAGGATGGAAAGGCCCTTGCTACGTCATCACGGACAATCACTACAAGTCGTACAGTGAGATGGTTGCGCAAACGGAGTGGCAGAAGTACGGTCCAGGGAACGACCCGCGCTGCGCGAACTGCATGATGCACGTTGGATTCGAGACCACGCCTGTCCTGGGCGCGAAGCATCAACTCGGCGACACGTGGAAGATGCTGAAGTGGCAGATGTCGGGACACCTCGGCGGCAACCCCGACCGTGGCGGGCGCAACACACCTTCCGATGGACCTACCGATGGTGGAGGGACGACCTTGATGCCTCCGCCACCCAGCGACAATTTAGTGTCCTCCGACGGAAGACTGCGAGTGTTATGAAAATTCTGGTTACCGGAGCGACGGGTTTTCTAGGCAGTCATGTCGCTCGTGAACTCGCCAGTCGTGGAGAGGGCGTTCGAGTGCTGGTTCGTCCTTCGGGCAACCTTCGAGCGCTGGAGGGGATTCCTACCGAGCGTATCACGGGAGACTTGAGGGATCGGGCATCGCTTGAGCGCGCCTTGGAAGGGATCCAGCGCGTCTATCACGTTGCCGCGGACTACCGGCTGTGGGCTCGCAATCCCCATGAAATATACGAATCGAATGTGACCGGCACGCAAAACCTGCTCGACGCATCGAGGCGGGCAGGCGTCGAGAAATTCGTTTATACGAGCACAGTCGCGACTATTGCCGTGCCGCGCGAGGGAGCGGTGCCGAACGAGGAGACGCAGGCTTCCGTCAGCGAGATGATTGGCCACTATAAGCGCTCGAAGTTCGAGGCGGAACAATGCGCCTTGCGAGCGGCGAAAGATGGGCTGCCGGTGGTAATTGTCAATCCGACGACACCCGTCGGACCCGGCGATTGGAAGCCTACTCCGACGGGCAAAATCATCGTCGACTTCCTAAATGGTCGCATGCCGGGATACGTTGACACCGGCCTGAACTTTGTCCCCGTCGAAGACTGCGCGCGGGGACACCTGTTGGCGGCCGAACGTGGGCGAGTGGGGGAGCGCTACATTCTGGGCGGAGCGAACCTGACATTGAAGCAGATGCTCGACTTGCTGGCGTCCGTCAGTGGGCGTCGCGCGCCTCGATGGAAATTCCCCCATGTTTTGGCCTATGCTGCGGGATGTATCGATACGGCGGTTGCTCGCCTCCTTGACCGCGAGCCACAGATTCCGCTGGAAGGCGTGCGTATGTCGCGGCACAAGATGTTTGTTGACACCTCCAAAGCTGCGCGCGACCTCGGCTTTGCGCCGGGGCCGGTCGAAGCCGCGCTCGCACGCGCGACTGCTTGGTACGAATCCAATGGTTATGTTGCCGCGGGACGCACGCAGGCGGTTGCGCGCGCGCGTGCAGCGTAAATGAGCGTCGGGGTCCATGAAAATATTGGTGACATTCGCGGTGCAAGCCGAATTTGCCCCGTGGCGGCGTCGCAGGAATTTTATACGCATCGCCGGAGACTATCCCGTGTTTGAAACGATGTTTGGCTCGGTACGAGTTCGCGCCGTGTTGACCGGCATGGGGCAAGACCACGCGCTCAAGGTGGCGCAAAGATTTCTTGCCGAAAAGCCCGATATTTGCGTGTCCACCGGGCTGGCGGGAGCTTTGCGAGACGGATACCGGCCGGGAGACATCGTTGCAGCACGGCTGGTGAGTGAAGTCGGCGAACCGGTCGCGGTGGCCAGTCATGGTGAATTGCTTTCGACCGCCGTCGATTGCGGGGCGCGGCGAATCGAGCGCCTAGCGACTTCGAGGACACTCGTCACGAGAAGCGAGCAGAAGCGGCAGTTGAGCAACCATGCGGAAGCGGTCGAAATGGAGAGCTATACGATCCTCGCGGAAGCGGCGCGGCACGGTGTTCCGGGGATTGCGATTCGCGCGGTGAGCGACGCCGCTGACTTTGATTTGCCATTCGACTTCGGGCGCGCGACCGACGCTCGCGGTCAGATTCGCGTCGCGGGCGTGGTGTCCCAGGTATTGCGGAGACCGACTGGGTTGCCAAGCCTTTTGAAATTGGCTCGCGATTGCCGGTTAGCTTCCAGGCGTCTGGCAGACTTTCTAGATGCTTACGCGGGCACGATTGCTGGCCGGCTTACTCCGATTGAGCCGGACACGGTGGCGGCGCGATGAGCCAGTCGGGCATCATGCTCGAAAAGTTGGCGGCGCGAGCCGTGCCGTCCACAATGCGCGCGGCGGTGTACCGCGGCAAGGGGCGCGTCGTCGTCGAAGAGGTTCCCGTGCCGGCCGTTGGCGCGGGAGAAGTGCTGATTCGAGTCGCGGCCTGCGGAATCTGTGGCACGGACCTGAAGAAGATCGAGTACGGATTCGTTCCTGCGCCTCAGATTTTTGGCCACGAAGTTGCGGGGACGGTAGTCGCCGTAGGCCCCGGCGTCACCAAATGGAAGGCCGGCGATCGCGTCATGAGTTTTCACCACGTACCCTGCGGGGCGTGCTTTTTCTGCGATCGGCGCCTATATTCGCAGTGCCCGGCCTACAAGAAGGTCGGCCTGACGGCGGGCTTTGATCCAAATGGCGGCGGTTTCGCCCAGTACGTGCGGGCGCTGCCGTGGGTGGCCGAGCGTGGCATGGTGGCGATCCCCGAAGAGATCAGCTTCGATGAAGCTTCCTTCATCGAACCCGTGAATACCTGCATCAAGGCGGTGGAGAAGGCGCGTGTGGCGCGCCATGAAACGGTCCTGGTCATGGGGCTTGGTCCCATCGGACTTCTTCTGGCGATGCTCTCGAAGCTGGTCGGCGCGACGGTTATTGGCAGCGATCCCATGCCGGAGCGGCGCGCAAAAGGGATGTCGCTTGGCATTGGCGTGGCGCTGGACCCGCGCGAGGGCCGGCTCGCTGAGGAAGTTCGCGCACGAGGCGAAAAGCGCGGCACGGACGTGGTGCTGGTCGCCGTGCCGATTCCTGCGGCCTTGACGGACGCCCTCGAACTGGCAAGGCCGGGAGGGCGCGTGCTGCTCTTCGCGCAAAACGATCCGCTGATGAAGATTGAGTTTCCGGCGGCGGCCGTCGGCGTCGAAGAAAAAGAAATCCTGGGCAGTTACAGCGCCGCGATCGACCGGGCCGATGAAGCCGCACGGCTAATCTTTACGCGTCAATTGCCCGTGTGCGAATTGATCTCGCATCGTTTTTCATTGGAAGATATGGACCGAGCATTGCAGCTCGCGGCCCATCCCGTTGGCGATTCCTTAAAAGTGGTGATTCATCCTTGAACACAAGCGCAAAACTCGCCGAAAAGAACGGCCACATGACCGCTGCAATTCTGTACGGCAGCGAAAATCTCAAGATCGAGAGCGTGGACATCCCCAAACTCGCGCCGGACGAAGCCCTGATCCGGGTGAAAGTGGCGCTGACTTGCGGGACCGACTTGAAAGTCTGGAGGCGGGGATATCACGCGCGAATGATTACGCCCCCCGCGGTCTTTGGACACGAGCTCGCGGGCGTAGTGGAATCACTCGGCTCCGACGTGAATGGCGGCCTAAGAATAGGCGCTCGCGTCGTTCCGTCAAATTCCGCGCCTTGCAACGTCTGCCTGTTCTGCCGCAAGGGGCAGAGCAACCTGTGCGAGGACTTGCTGTTCAACAACGGCGCATATGCGCAATATATCCGCATCCCTGGGCGAATCGTCCGGCAGAACATGCTGGTGATTCCGGAGCACGTTTCGTTTCAGGATGCCGCGATGGTCGAGCCGCTGGCCTGCGTCCTGCGCGGGATTCATGAGACGGGCATCCAGCCGGGCGACACAACCGTTGTGATTGGTTGCGGGCCGATTGGATTGAATTTCATCCGCATTTTGTCGGGTCGCGGCGTGAACGTGATTGCCTTGGGCAAGCGGCCGAACCAGATTCGCGCTGCAGAAAAGTTTGGCGCGCGGGCGGCGTTCATCGCCACGGAGCTGCGCGATCCGGCGCGAGCTGTGCGAGACCTGACGGAAAGTGGGCGCGGAGCAGACTCCGTGATCGAGGCCGTGGGCACTGCACAGACGTGGGAGTGGGCGCTTCAAATGGTCCGCCGCGGCGGTACTGTCAACTTGTTCGGCGGGTGCCCCCGGGGCACCGTTGTGTCCGTTGACCCGAACACGCTGCACTATTCGGAAATCACCATCAAGTCGACCTTCCACCATACGCCGCGGTTCATCCGCGAGGCGCTTGACTCGATCGCCAGGGGTGAGATTCGCTCGCGCGATTTCGTGAACGCGGAAATTCCGCTTTCCGATCTCCCGAAAATGTTTCAGCACATGAAACAACGCAATGGCGAGATGAAAGTGGCCGTGATTCCGTAACGCGCCGCGCCCCCACGGAGCGTTTCTGGCCCCGCCGGACTCTCCGGCGGCTTGCTACGCATCATGCAAATTCCTGCTGAACTCGAAATTAGCCGAGGACTGCCGCCGCCCGGATGCTCGGTCGCCGAGGCTGAGCGCTACACTCGCTGGCTTGCGACGTATCACTATGAAAATTTCAACGTCGTTTCCTGGCTGCTTCCGCGGCGGCTGCATCAGCATTTCTACAACTTGTACGCCTATTGCCGCTGGGCTGACGATCTTGGGGACGAAATTCCCGATTCCGGCAGGGCGTTAGAGCTCCTGGACGGCTGGGAAGAGGAATTGCGCGATTGCTACGCGGGCAGGCCGTCGCATCCTGTTTTTGTGGCGCTGCGCGAGACGATCGCTGCATGCGATATTCCCAGCGAACCATTCTCTGACCTGCTGATTGCTTTCCGGCGGGACCAGACTGTGCGGCGCTATCCCACCTGGGACGATGTGCTCGGTTATTGCCGCTACTCGGCGAATCCAGTGGGGCGTCTGGTTCTCTATCTTTGCGGCTATCGCGACGCCGAGCGGCAGCGGCTCTCGGATGCGACCTGCACGGCGCTGCAGCTGGCGAATTTCTGGCAGGACGTGAATCGCGATCTTGATAAGCGTCGCATCTACATCCCGCTCGAATCACTCGCTGCTCATGGACTGAATGAAGACGACATCGTCAGTCGCCGCTTTGATGCGCGTTACGTCTCGCTGATGAAGGACTTGATCGCGCGGACCCAGGGATTGTTCTCGGAGGGATTGCCGCTCGCGGAGACCGTCGACTCTGCTCTGCGCGTGGACATCGAGATGTTCAGCCGCGGCGGGCTCGCTGTGCTCGATGCCATCGAGAAGATCGGCTACAACACACTCGAGCATCGGCCTTCGATTCCGAAATCAAAACAACTGCGACTGCTCGTGCGCGCGCTGACCCAGCGGCTGTCTACCCGCGATCGCGGGCCGGTGCCTTCTGCTACAGTTGAGCCCAGCGGGCTGTCAATTGTCGAGGGAGGTTCTCTTGAGCCGGACATCAGGAAGATGACAGACGCAGGTGCCGGCGGAGTCGCGGCGTCCTACGTGCAATGCCATCGGATCGCTCGCGCCGCCCACAGCAATTTCTATTACGCATTCTATCTTCTCCCAAAGCCTAAGCGAGACGGCCTCGCTGCCCTCTACGCCTTCATGCGCCTCGTCGATGACGTCGCCGATGTAGGTGAAAATCTGCAGACCACACAGCGAGGTCTCGCCAAGTGGCGCGCGGCATTTGATGAAGCTGTCACCGGCCGTTCGCAGTTCTTTGATGGAACGGCCGTGACGCCCCTTGGAGAACCTCTTTACGGCGAAGTGGAAGTCCTGCCCGCCCTCGTCGATACCATGCGCCGCTACGAGATGCCTGCGCGCTATTTGCATGACTTAATCTCCGGCGCGGAAATGGACCTCATCGTCAAGTCCTATCCGACATTCGACCGCCTCCGCGAGTACTGCTATCGTGTCGCTGGAACTGTCGGTCTCACGTGCACGCACGTTTTTGGGTACCGCGATCCGCGCGCACTCGACCTTGCCGAGAGACTTGGTCTGGCGTTTCAACTTACGAACATCATTCGCGATGTCCACGAAGACGCCGCGCTCGGCCGCGTTTACATCCCTGATGAGGACCTCGCGCGGTACGGTGTCTCTTCGGAGGATTTTTCACGCAACGAGGCCACGCTTGGCGTCCGCGAGGTTCTCCGATTCGAAGCTGATCGCGCCTGGCGGATTTACGAAGAATGCTCTGATCTGCTCGATCTTGTCGATGCCGACAGCCGCAGCGCGCTCTGGCTCCTCGTGCATACCTACAGCGCCCTGCTCGCCCGCTTGGAATCGGTCGACTTCGCTGTGTTCGGCGAGCGCGTCCGTCTCAGTAGAGCGGAAAAGATGATCTTCCTCGCCCGCGCACGCTTCGGGCGGATAACTCGCGATAATGTCCTTGAAAAACGTGATCGTGATCGGCGGGGGTCTGGCGGGGCTTTCCTCGGCCGTCGCGCTGGCTGAAGCCGGTTTCCGCGTGCGTTTGCTGGAAAAGCGGCCCCATCTGGGTGGCCGCGCAGCCTCTTACGCGCTCCCGGGTGGTGAGCACGTCGACAATTGCCAGCATGTAACGCTTGGGTGCTGCACGAATCTTGAGGATTTCTATCGCCGGGTCGGCGCCGCGGACAAAATCCAATTTTTTGACCGGCTCGTCTTCGCTGCTCCGGACGGGCGTCGCGGCGCGATCGAATCGGACGCGCTACCGCCGCCGCTGCATATGGCGGCTTCGTTCGCCCTTTTCCCGCTGCTCGATTGGGCCGATAAGCGCTGCATCGCTAAGGCGTTGCTTTCGATCGCGCGAAGCGGAGGCCGTCCCGAAGACGTTTCGAGCGGCGGCGCGAACCTCACGATGCTGGCGTGGCTGAGAAAGCACCACCAGACTGAGCGCGCTATTCGCCGCTTCTGGGAAGTGATTCTGGTCAGCGCGCTGGATGAAGAGCTCAGCCGCATCGATGCGCAATACGGTATCGACGTGTTCTGGAAGGCGTTTCTTTCCACGCGGGGCGGATACCGCGTAGGCGTGCCGCGCGTTCCGCTCGGCGAGCTGTACGAAGGCTGCCGCCAGGCGCTTGCGCGACGGGGCGGGGAAGTTCAGTTGCGCGCCGGTGTGCGCGGGTTTCTCGTGGCGGACTGCCGGATCGACGGGGTGGATCGGGAAGACGGCTCTGTGGAAACAGCGGACTATTACATTGCGGCGGTTCCTCAGGACGTGTTGCCAGAGCTTTTGCCGGGCGATGTGGTTGAACGCGAGCCTGTGTTTGCCGGCCTGCGCAATTTGAAAACTTCGCCGATCACCGGAGTGCATTTGTGGTTCGATCGAACGGTGATGAGCGAGCCGTTTCTGACGCTGCTCGACAGCGCGACGCAGTGGATTTTTAACAAGACGTTTCTTTATGGCAGTGAAGTCGGCGATACCCGCGGCCAGTATTTGCAGCTGGTCATCAGCGCGTCCTACAGCCTTGCATCGCGCTCGCGCCAGGAAATTATTGCGCTGTGCCTTGCGGAGCTGCGCGACGTCCTTCCGGCGACCCGCGATGCAGTCCTGGCGAAGGGAACCGTCGTGAAGGAAATGTCCGCTACGTTCTCGCCCGCGCCGGACTCGGACAAATGGCGCCCGGCGCAGAAAAGTCCGGTCTCGGGATTATTTCTCGCGGGGGACTGGACAGCGACGGGCTGGCCGTCCACAATGGAGGGAGCGGTGCGTAGTGGTTACTTGGCCGCCGAAGCGATTCTCGCCGACGCCGGAATGCCCCGGAAATTCTTGCAGGCAGATTTGATTCCAGAAGGACT
>JACXTT010006508.1_pt1 | contig 16645 bp, 12 predicted proteins | sample 9270951 | NCBI WGS metagenome assembly JACXTT01 (sample SAMN15532306, study PRJNA645909) | rock metagenome | isolation source: weathered quartz diorite | place: Puerto Rico | collected 2017-06-21 | reverse complement strand
CGCCGGCCGGGAATGGGCCCGGGTGAGTCAGGCGGCGCCCGCTGGGCGATCTCAGCACCCGCGTGATCCGTACCCTTTATCGGCTGACGCGGGGGCGCGGGCCGATCATCGGCGTGGGCGGCATCTTCAACGCGCACGACGCGTACGAAAAGATTAAAGCCGGGGCCGCGCTGATCGAGATCTACACTGGATTCGTCTACGAGGGCCCCGCCGCGCCGCGGCGGATACTCCGCGGCCTGCGGGACCTGCTGGCCAGGGACGGCTTCACCAGCATCGCCCAGGCCGTCGGCGCCGAGCACCACTGAGAACGAGCACACCAGCGCGGGGGTGAATGGGTGACGCATCAAGGGACCTCTGGGACGATGACTCCGGCGGGCGCCTGGATCGGCCGCGCCATCAAGCGGCGGGAGGACCTGCGGTTCCTCCAAGGGCGGGCACGATACGTCGACGACATCGTGCTCCCGCGGATGGCTTACCTCACCGTCGTGCGCAGTGCGCACGCCCACGCTCGGCTGCGGGGGATTCGCGTGGACGCCGCGCGCCGTTCCCCCGGCGTGATTGCGGTGGTGACGGCGCAGGACCTCGCGGGGCGGATCCATCCCATGCCGATCACTGTTCCCGAGGGCGACCACGTCGCGCAGGCCCCTCACCCCGTCCTCGCCACCGAGAAAATCCGCTACGTCGGGGAGCCGGTGGCGGCTGTGCTTGCCGAGACCCGAGCCGCCGCCGTGGATGGCGCGGCCCTGGTCGAGATCGACTATGAGCCGCTCCCGGCGCTGTCGGAGCCCCGCCGGGCGCTCAAGGCGAAGGTGCTCCTGCACGAGGCGCTGGGCGAGAACGTGCTCGTGCGGATGAAGCGGGGGACCGGGGACGCCGAGGGGGCGTTCAACACGGCAAAGCGCGTCGTGCGAGGACAGTTTCACATCCCGCGGATCATTCCCGCGCCGATGGAACCGCGCGGTGCGGTCGCCGCCCACGACCCGAGCACCGACCTGCTGACGCTCTGGCTGTCCAACCAGGATCCCTACCGCCCGCGCGCCCAGTTGAGCCGCGTGCTCGGCCGGCCGGAAGACCGCATCCGGATCGTGGTGCCGGACGTCGGAGGCGCCTTCGGCAGCAAGGGGAACATCGCGGCCGAGGCGGTGGTCGCCGCGTGCCTCGCGATCGACCTGGGACGGCCGATCAAGTGGATCGAGGACCGCCGCGAGAACTTTACCTCGTCGAGCCAGGCCCGCGGGATCGATGCGGACGTCGAAGTGGCGGTCGAACCGGACGGCGCAATCACCGCGCTCCGGGCGACCGCCGTCGCGGACATCGGCGCCTACCTGTTCACGACGTCGGCGACCCCGTGTACCCGGGTCGTGGACCTCCTCACCGGCGCGTACGACATTCCGGTCGCCAGGGTCACCCTGGTCGGCGCGGCGACGAACAAGGTGCCGACGGGGCCCTACCGGGGTGCGGGGCGCCCAGAAGCCGCCTATCTGATCGAGCGCATGGTCGACCGCGTCGCGGCCGAGTTGGGACTCGACCCCGTCGCGGTGCGGCGGCGCAACCTGATCGCGCGGGACCGCTTCCCGTACAGATCAGCGCTCGCCGCGCTGTACGACTCCGGCGACTATCTCACCACACTCGACCGGGCGTGCGCGCTGGCGGAGTACGGCCGCTGGCGGGAGGAGCAGCGCCGTGCCCGCGCCGCCGGGAGACTCCTCGGGATCGGCGTAGCGCTGTACGTCGAGCCCGCGGCGAGCCGCCTGTGGGAGAGCGCGGCAGTGGTCGTCAATCCCGATGGCGGCGTGATCGTGCGCACAGGGTCGACCGCACACGGGCAGGGACACGACACCACCTTCGCGCAGATCGCCGCGGAAACGCTGCAGCTGCCCCTCGATGCGATCACCGTCGAACAGGGCGATTCGGCGGTGATGCCCAAGGGCGTCGGGACGTTTGGCAGCCGGTCGGCGGTCCTCGGCGGATCCGCGGTGCTCGGCGAGGCGCAAAAGATTAAGGCCAAGATGCAGAAGATCGCGGCGCACCTGCTCGAGGCCGCCGAGGCGGACATCCGCTGGGCCGATGGGCGCTTCCACGTGCAGGGCGCGCCGGGCCGCGCGGTCACGTTTCAAGAAGTGGCCGCCGCCGCGCACCAGGGGCGCGTCCCCGACGGCACAGCCCCCGGGCTTGAAACCTCCGGCACGTTCTCCGTTCCCGGCGAAGTGTACCCGTTTGGAGCGTATGTCGTGGTGGTGGAAGTGGAGCGCGAAACGGGAGAGGTCCGCATCCTCAGGTTCGCGGCGGTGGACGACGCGGGCCGGATCATCAATCCCCTCCTCGCCGAGGGCCAGGTCATCGGCGCCATCGTGCAGGGGCTCGGCCAGGCGGTGGTGGAGGAGGCGGTGTATGACGAATCCGGTCAGCTGGTGACCGGCACGTTCGGCGACTATGCCATGCTCCGAGCGGCACACGCGCCCGCGGTGACCGCCGAGTTTACGGAGACACTGTCGCCGTACAACCCGCTCGGCGCCAAAGGCATCGGCGAGGCCGGCACCGTGGGAACACCGCCGGTTGTCGTCAACGCGGTGGTCGACGCGCTCGCGCCGCTGGGAGTCCGGCACGTCGATCTTCCGCTCACCCAAGAAAAGCTGTGGCGGGTTCTGAACAACACCTGACCGTGTAGCAGTCCACGTCTGGCCCCAACGTCGCCGCGCCGCCTCCCAAACGGCGGGCCACCTCGCGACAGACGCGCCCTATTCCTCGATCGTCCCCGCACGCCGTCCTACCTGCCGAGTCCGCCAAGTCTACCGGGCGGGGCCGGTGGGCATGTTTCGGTGTGGGCACGTTGTGGGCACGTTCCATCGAAGATCGCGTAAGACTCCACCCAGGTCGCCTGGACGTGACGGGGTGGCTGAGCCGGCTCCCACGTAAGCCACTGCCACGGTCGAAGACGCATCGCCGCGTGGCGCTACTGCTCGGCTGCAGGAGGTCTCGATGACAGCTCGCCAGCGGCAGGGACCACGCCCGCCCGACAAGCGGCGGTCGAAGACACCCCAGCCTGCCGATGCGATGCGGCCGGGGCAACCCTCACAACCGGGCGATGCCAGCGAGGCGCCGGCGGCCAACGCGGCCGCTTCGAAGGATTTCGAAACGGCCAGCATGGCCCGCCTCAAGGTCTTGGAATCAGCAGTGATGGCTTTAATGGAAGGCGCTCTCAATGCCGCCTTGCGGCGTGAGGCGTTTGTCCAAGCCCACGAACTGGCCGGCGCACTGGGGCCGGCCGGATTCGCCCGCGGAGTGCATCTGGCGAAATCGGTGGAGCACCTGCTCGGGTCCGGCGATGCGCTGGGTGAAGCGCAGGCCCTTCGCCTCTCCGAGTTGGTGGTCGACCTCCGCAGTGAGATGCTGCGCTCACCGGGTCACGCATCCCCCGCGGAGGCCGAGGCGTCCGGTGAAGCGCCCCCGACCTTGCTGCTCATCAACGACGATCGCCGGCTCGCGGAGCGGCTGACCCTGGACGCCATGGCGAAGGGCATCCGCGTGGAGGCGGTCGCAGAGCCGGCCGCCTGGGAGGCCATCGCCCGCGTCCGGCCCGACCTGGTGTTGCTGGAGCTGCGGTTGACCGACGGCGCGGAAGAGCGCGTGGCGCTCCTCTCGCGGCTGACCTCGCACAACCCGCCGATCCCCACCATCGTCCTCGCCGGCGAGTCCGTCGATCGGGTCGAGATCGCGAAGCTCGGGGCACGAGGCGTGCTCCAGACGCCGATGGCACCGTCGGAGATCGTGGCGTTTGTCGCCGACCTGCTCGAGCGCCTGCGGGCGCCCCGAGCGAGGATTCTGGCGGTCGACAACGACGCGAAGATGCTCGTGACGCTGCGTATGTTACTCGAGCCCAAGGGCATCCAGATGACCATCCTCGAGAACCCGGCACGGTTCTGGGAAGTGCTCCAGCTGGCTCGCCCGGACCTGCTGATTCTGGACCTGGACATGCCACAGATCGGCGGCATCGAGATCTGCCAGATGGTGCGCAAGGAAGCCCGCTGGCGAGGGCTCCCGGTCCTGTTGCTCAGCGCAGACCCCGATGCCGGAGACCGCGTGTTCGCCGCGGGCGCCGACGATTTCATCAACAAGCCGGTCGCCGGCCCGGAGCTCGCCACGCGCATCCTCAACCGCCTCGAGCGCGTGCGGTCCGTGCGCAGCACGGCCGAGGTAGATCCGCTGACCGGCGTGGCCACGGAGCAACGGCTGGCGCGAGTGCTGAGCCGGTACGTCAAGCTCTCCGATCGATACCGGCTGCCGCTGACGCTGGGGCTCCTGGAGGTCGACGAATTCGATGCGCTCGCCGGCCGGCACGGACGCGCGACGAGTGACGCGGTCTTGCGGCGGGTCAGCGAAATCCTCGTCCGATCGCTGCGCGGCGAGGATATCGTCTCGCGCGCCCCGGGCGGGGAGTTCGCGCTCGCCATGTTTGGCATGACCAAGAGCGACGGCGTCCGCAGGCTCACCGAGGTGCTCGATGCCGTTCGCCAGGGGAGCTTCGAGGCGCCCGGCGGTGGCCGGTTTCACGTGACCGCGACCGCGGGCATCGCCGAGTACCCGATGGACGGTGAAGACTGGGCTGCGCTGCGCAACGTGGCGCGCCGAGCGGTGGACCAGGGGCGGGCCGGCGGGGGCGGTGTGGTGCTCCCGTCAGGGGGCAAGGTGTATCGCAGCGAAAGCGGGCAGCGCGTCGATGTTGTGCTGGTGGACGACGACGAAGCCGTGGCCACCCTGCTGCTGCAGGCCTTGGAAACGCGTGGGTATCGTGCCCGCTGGCTGCAGGACGGGGAGACGGCCCTCGAGATGTTGGGCGGCGCGAACCCGCTGGTCAAAACGCAGGTCGTGCTGCTCGACGTCGGCCTGCCCGGGCTCGACGGGCTGTCGGTCCTCCGGCGTCTCGGCCAGGACGGCGTCACTCGCTATGCGCGCGTGATCATGCTCACCGCGCGCGCGGAAGAGACCGAGGTGCTCGCGGCGTTCGAGGCGGGCGCCTTCGATCACGTCGCCAAACCATTCAGCCTCCCGGTGCTGCTGCTCCGGATCCGGCGCGCCATGGAGCCGGACCCGGTGCGATGAGATCCTATCACGGCTTGCTCCATATCATCGCCGCCGAGGCCGTGACCTTGGCGCTCGTGATCCTCCTGTTGATCGGATACGCCGCCGTGCACGGCTGGTACGCGCGGTGGGGCGCCGCGAAGCGGACACGCGCGAGAGCGGTGCTCAGCGCGATCCTCGACCGATCGATGGAGTACGAGGCGGGTCTCGCCGAGCTGCATGAATTGCCGGTGGGCTTGCAGGTCCGGCTGCTCGCGGAGTTCGTCCGGACGCTGCAGGATGAGGAGCGCCTGGAGGAGATCGCGCGCGCTCTAGGGTTGGTGGCCCGCGCCGAGGCGCTGTGCCGCAGCCGGTGGTGGTGGCGGCGCCTGCACGGGGTCCGGTTGTTGACGCAATTCAACGGCGGGGCATCGCTCGTGCCGGCCCTGCTGCGCGATTCGTCCGCGGTCGTGCGGGCACAGGCGGTTGAATGCGTGGGCCGCCATGCCCTCGCCGGCTTCGTCGACAAGATCCTCGAGCGCCTCGACGATCCCGTCGGGCTTGTCCGTTTTGCCGCACAGGACGCGCTGCTGCACGGCGGGGACATGGTCATCGAGTCGCTGCTTGTGTATCTGGGACGGGCCTCGGAGCGCGGCGTCGGGCCCGCCTTGCAGGTAGCGATCGGACTGGCCGATCCGCGGTTTCTCGAGGCGGCCCTGGTTCTGGGCGAGAGCGGATCGACCTCGACGCGTGCCCTGGCCGCTTCTCTCGCCGGCGCGATCGGGGGTCGGGACGCGATCGCCGCGCTGACCGCCCGGCTGGACGACCGAGCGCCGGAGGTGCGGGCTGCCGCGGCCGCAGCGCTCGGCAGGATGGGGCACTGGCCGGCCGCACCCGCCATCGCCCGGCTCCTCCGGGACCACGCCTGGGTGGTCCGGCGCGAGGCCGGACTCGCCCTCTCGGTCCTCGGCGCTCCAGGGGCCCTGTTCCTGCGGCGGGCGCTCGGCGACCGCGATCGGTTTGCCGCGGACATGTCGCGTCGCGTCCTCGACATCGCCGGAGTGGCCGCCCACGGGAGCGAGCGGTGATCGAGGCGTTGTCAGGGTTCGCGGTCTTTGTGCTGGTGGCCCTCGAGTGGCCCGTCCTCATCTACTTCGTGTTCCTGAACACCGGCTATGGGGCTCTCCTCTGCAGCGCGGCGATTGAGTTGCTCCGGTACAACCGAGAGGTGAGCGGGGAGAACCGGTGGCGCCTGCTTGGCTCGCGCGTCGCGCCGACGATCAGCGTCCTCGCCCCCGCACACAACGAAGCGGCCACGATTGCCGAAAGCGTTCGCGGTCTGCTCACGCTCTACTACCCAAACCTCGAAGTCGTCGTCGTCAACGACGGGTCATCGGATGCGACGATGGCGGTGCTCACGGCGCAATTCGGGCTGGAGCCCGTGCATCCCATCTATCAGCGACGGATCGACACGAAGCACGTTCGCGGGATCTATCGTTCCCGGCACTACCCCAACCTCTGGGTCGCGGACAAAGAAAAGGGCGGCAAAGCCGATGCCTTGAACGCCGGGCTGAACATGGCGACCGCCGAGCTGGTGTGCTCGATCGACGCGGATACGCTGATCGAGCCCGATGCGCTACAGCGGATGGTCCGGCCGTTCCTCATGTCCGATCACACGGTGGCCGCGGGCGGCACGATCCGGGTCGCGAACGGATCCGTCGTGCGGGGCGGGCGGGTGATCTCGACCCGCGCTCCCCGGCGGGCCCTCGCCGGGTTCCAGGTGGTTGAGTACCTGCGGGCATTTCTTTTCGGCCGGCTGGGGTGGAACCGCCTGGGAGGGAACCTGATCATCTCGGGCGCCTTCGGGCTGTTCCGCCGTGAACAGGTGATCGCGGTCGGCGGCTATACGAAGGGCACCGTCGGAGAGGACATGGAGCTGGTGCTCCGGCTGCGCCGCCGCGCCTACGAGGAACGGCAGCCTCACCGAGTCGACTTCATCCCCGATTCCGTCGCCTGGACCGAGGTGCCGGAACTCCCCCGTGTCTTGGGCCGGCAGCGCGATCGGTGGCACCGAGGGCTCGCCGAATGCTTGTGGCGCCACCGCCAGGTGTTGCTCAACCCCCGCTACGGAACGATGGGGATGCTCGTCTTCCCGTTCTTCTTTTTTGGTGAGCTGCTCGCGCCGGTGGTCGAGGCAATCGGCCTCGTCGTCATGCCGGTCGGGCTCCTCATCCACGCGATCAACATCCCGTTCGCCGTGTTGTTCCTGGTGGCGGCCTACGGGTACGGGTTCGCGCTGAGCGTCCTCTCGCTCGTCCTTGACGTGTTGAGCTTCGACCGGTATCAGCGTCTTCAGGACAAGCTGGTGCTGCTTGGCTGGACGATCCTGGAGTACTTCGGCTATCACCAACTCACGGTCATCTGGCGCCTCCAGGGCCTCATCCGGTTGCTGAGACGGGGAGCCGGCTGGGGGAAGATGGAACGCCGGGGCTTCGGCGTCGGATCGATGACGGCTGGGGTGAACCGCCGTGCCTGACGAGAACGGCGCACGGAGACGCCCCAGCAGGCTCATCTGCCTGCTCCTGCTGATCCCTCTCGTGCTGACTCGTGCGACCGAGGCAGCATCGCCCGCCGGTCCGTGTCTCAGTTTGCGACCGCTCGTCGACGTCGGCCGGACCGACGTCTTGGGTGACTACGCGGAAGTTGGCGCGGTCTGCGACTTCGGCCAGTGGTCGGTCCAGGTTGGGGCGCGTTACACCGACATCACGCACGCGACGTGGCCGGTGGCGAAGCTATCGTACGAGACGGCGCTCGACGCGTCCTGGCGCCTGCTCGTCGCCGCCAGCGCCAGGGAACGGGTTGGCGACTACGAAGCCAACCGCTTTCCGGAGGTCACGCTCCAGTGGAAGCCGCCGGTTCCGGAGGGCGCGCTCTCTCCACAGCTGGACATCTCGGCCGGGTGGCTCCAATCCGTCCAGTTCGGCACCCAAGCGCTGCGCACGGGTGCGGTCGCGACGATCGCCAGCCCCACCTTTCGGATGGGGATGGTATCGGCCGGCGCGAGCCTCCAGGCCGGAGACTACGCCTATGGAACCGGTCAGAACTCGAGCTTCTACGTCGCGGAGCTGGACGCGGGATTCCGCTTCAGCGACACGGTGGGCCTCGAGTTCGCCTACGTGACCCAGCAAGGATTCGGGACCAGCCCGCTGGTGTTCGACTTCGTGAACCTCGAGCGCATCCTGATCACCCAACTCCACCTCGGCATCGGGCCGGACCAGCAACTTACGCTGACGACGACCTTCTTCGTGCCTGCCCAGGCGCCCCCGGCGACGCCGCTGATCCCATCGCCGGCGGCGGTAACCGTTCGGGACGCAAGCATCATCTACGAGCGACCGTCTCAGCAATGGTCGGTCGGGGTGGGCTGGCACCAGAGCGACAACAGCGTGTTCCTGATCGCCACGCTGCGGTAAGGAGCGCCGGGTGACACGCTGGATTGCGTTGACGTGCATCGCGCTTGCCCTGAGGGCAGGCGATGCGACGGCCGCCTTGGCCGGCGGCGGCACAGCCGTCTGGGTGTATGGGGCGCACCGGTGGCATCCCTCCACGATGCAGGCGCGGCTGGCACAGCTTCCGGGGGCTGCCCGGCGCCTCTACCTGAGTGTCGAGGACGGCCGGCGCCTCATCACGGACGATCCCGGGGACGCGGGACGGCTCGCGGATCTCCTCGATCTCGCCGAAGGCCGGCTCGGTCTCACGGTCGACGCCATGCTGCTTCAGGACCCCTCGTGGGCGTCGGATCCGGAAGGCGCCACCGCTCGCGTGTTGCGCGTCGTGGCCTTCCAGCGGGCGATGCAGGCCGGAGGGCGGCATGGGTTTCGTGGCCTGCACTTCGACATCGAGCCCTTTTCCACCGACGAGTGGGACTGCGCCGGCACGAGCGACCGCCGGACGATGATGCACGGCCTTCAGACGGTGTTCGCCGGGATCCGGCATGCCGTCGAGACGAGTGGCACGGACCTTCTCCTCTCCGCGGCGCTGCCCTGGTGGGTCATCTCGCACCGCACGGACGGTACGGAGGCATCTGAGGCCGGTCTGCGAGCATGGCTCGACACATTGGACGAGATCGTGGTGATGGTGTACGGGGACCCGGGCGGACCGCTGGTCGGATCGTCGGCGGCGGGCGTGCTCACGCGGGTTGGCGGCGCGAGGTGGGGCGCGGTCCCGGCGGGACGCGGCTTCCGTATTGGGATCGCCACGTACGAGTATCGTGATGAGGCGGCGCTCGCCTCGTCGATGCGCCAGGTGGCGGAAGGACTGGACCGCTGGCCGGGGTTCCGCGGGCTGGCGGTCTTTGCCTACGGTCAACCCTACAACGCTCCCCTCGTCACCGCTGTCTCAGGGCGGGTCGTGGATGGGGCCGGACGGCCTATCGCCGGCGCCTCGATCAGCGCAAATGGTGAGCTGACGCGCAGCTCGCAGTGCGGTCTGTTCGAGCTTCGGGGGCTCCCGCCGGGCGGGGCTCGGATCATGGTGGAGGCGGATGGCTTCCTCCCGGCGGTGGTGCCGGTGGCCGGCCTTGAGCCAGGGCGGCTGCGTGAGATCCCGCCCGTTGCGCTCAAGCCTCGCCAGGCCCCCGCGGGAACAGTCGGGCGATGAACGGGCGCGTGCTCGTCGGGATCATCGTCTGGGTCGTTGCGGCCGCGGCGGCGGTCGGGTTGATGGCGGGTCGCCCCCTGCTGCGGCGGGGAGCGAGGCCCCCGCTTGCGGGCGCGACGCAGTCCGTGTTCAACGACGTGACGGGTCCCGAGACGCGATCCGTCGTGCCGCCGGAGGACCGGGCCTCGCCCGCCACCTACGACCACGGTGGAACAAGCCGCCTGGCCATCCTCCTGACCGATCCGAACTCCCCCTGGCTCGGCCTGGCGCACGGCCTCAAGGCGATCGGCATTCCCTTCCGGATCACCACGGACTACCACGTGGCGATCCGTCATCGCGTGATCCTTGTCTACCCGATGATCTCCGGGCGCGTGCTCTCGCGCGACGCGCTCGTGGCGCTGGCGGCGGTGCCGGTGCGCGGCGGCACGCTGATCGGGGTGAACGTGCTGGGCGGCGGCTTGAATGAAGTGTTCGGATTCCGCGATGCGATCCCGTCGAGAACCCGCCTGGAGATCCGATTCACAAGAGACGCGGCAGGCGTCGCCCCTGCCGTTGCGCAGGACGGCTTGATCCGTCTCGGCGACGCGGCTCAGGGCCGCGAGCCCATCGGCACGTACGGCTACACGGATCCTCGCGCGCTTGCGCTGGGCGTCTACGAGGATGGCAGCGCGGCCATCACCTACCGCCCGATCGCGCAGGGCCACGCGTATGCCTTCGGATTCGATCCGGGGATCTACATGCTGCGAGGATACAACAGCCGCGCGGGAGGTGCCAACGTGAACCGGTACGACGCCGGCACGGATACGGTGCTGCGCCTCCTCCGCGAGATCTATCTGCGCGGGGAACCCCACGCCGTCACCCTCGGCGCCGTCCCCTCCGGCGGGGCGCTGTCGGTGCTGTTGACCCACGACATCGACTACAACAAATCCGTTGAGAACTCGCTCGCGTACGCGGCGTACGAGCGCAGCCGGGGCCTTCGGGCAACCTACTTCGTCCAGACCAAATATGTCCGCGACTACAACGACAGGGCGTTCTTCGACGATCGTGGCGTGGCGCTGCTCAAGCGGCTGGCTGCCACGGGGATGGAGATCGCGAGCCATACGGTGGCGCATTCACGCGCGTTCCTCACGTTCCCGATGGGGACGGGCGTGGAGGCGTTTCCATCGTACCGCCCGTTCGTCAAGGACCGCCAAAGAACCGACGGGGGAACCGTGCTGGGGGAGTTGCGGGTCAGCAAGTTCCTGCTGGAGAAGCTGGTGGCGCACCAGACCGTCGTCTCCTTCCGCCCAGGGAACCTGGAAATTCCGGTGGCGCTGCCGCAGGAGCTCGTCGCGGCCGGCTATCGCTTTAGCTCGGCGGCGACCGCGAACGATGCGCAGACGCACCTCCCCTTTCAGCTCACCTACGGACGAGGTTTTTCGTCGGACACGCCGATCTTCGAGCTTCCGATCAGCGTCGAGGACGAACGCGGGGCGCTGCCGCTCGCCCGGGTGGACCAGGTGATCGACCTGGCGACGCGGCTGAGCGCGTACGGTGGAAGCTTGGTCGTGCTCATTCACCCCAACGTGGTCGGTGACAAGCTCGAATTCGAACGGCGCCTCGTCGACGCCGTGCGCGACCGGGCCTGGTTTGGGTCGATCTCCGATTATGGCAGCTGGTGGGCGGCGAGGAACGCCGCGGAGATCGACGTCACCGAGGCCGGTGCCAATCGGACCGTTCACGTCCACGCGCCGGGCCGGATCGACGGCCTCACCCTCACGGTCCCGGCCGGCTGGAGGTTCTCGGCGAGCGCCCCCGGCACGGTACCCGTGAAGGCGGCGAAGGGCGTGATGATTCTCGGGCCGATCGTGGGCGATGTCGCGCTGCACTTCCAGCAATCCTCGCACGACCCGGCTGGAAACTCCCGGTAGTCCCGGAAAGGCGTTTAACGCGTGGCGCGCTCGGGTAAAAGGAGGCCGGGACGTGCAGACGTGCACGGGGCCCTCTCGAGCACAACCGACTCACCCCGAGCGAGCCGCACCGTACGGGCGGCTCGCTTCGTTCTTTCGCACACCCTGTGTCCACAACCGGGCGGTCCACGACGGCGGGCATCCCGGTCAGGATTGAGAAAAGGTGACGCCGGCCGAAGTGGAAAATCGTATCGAATGCTCGGGCGGATGGACCCGGTGAAGGCGCGGCAATGAGCCGCGGAGGAAGGAGCGAGGGCGCGGTGCACGATCGCCTGGAATGACATGATGGAATTTTTCTCGCAGCATCTGGCGGGCTGACCCGCGGACCCGGGAGCTCCAGTGCGGCCGCTGCCCCTCACCATTGCCTGCGGCAACTACGATCGAACGCGCGCGCTCTTCGATCGCCGCGTGCTCATCGAGGGGTGCGATCCCATCTTCCTGCCGCTGGAGCCCGAAGAGATCTTCTTCAGGGCGTTGGTGCACGAGGAGTTCGACGTCGCGGAGCTCTCCCTCAGCAGCTTCACGATGCGCCGCGCCGCGGGCGACTGCCCCTACGTCGGCATTCCTGCGTTCCTTTCGCGTGCCTTCCGCCACTCGGCGGTCTATGTCCGCACCGACCGCGGCATCGAGCGGCCCGAGGACCTGCGCGGCCGCCTGGTCGGAGTCCCGGAGTATCAGATGTCGGCCGCGGTCTGGGTCCGCGGCCTGCTGCAGGACGAATACGGCGTGTCGCCGCGGGACCTTCGCTGGGTGACCGGCGGCCTAGAAACGCCGGGCCGTGTGGAGAAGGTACGTTTCGCGGCGCCTGCCGGTCTCTCCCTGCGCGCGGCCGCGGAAGGCGCGACGCTGTCCGGCATGCTTGAGGCGGGCGAACTCGACGCGCTCGTCGCGCCGCGGCCGCCTTCCTGCTTCATCCGGCGTACCTCAGGGGTCGGCCGGCTCTTCGCAAACTTCGGCGTCGATGAGGAAGAGTATTACCGGCGCACCAAGATCTTCCCGATCATGCACATCGTTGGCATCAAGACCGACCTGGCCGCGCGCCATCCCTGGCTGCCCGCGAGCCTCTACAAAGCCTTCGAAGCGGCACGAGCCATCGCCGTGGCAGCGTTGGCCGATCCCAACGCGCTCACCTCGAGCCTGCCATGGCAGATCTGGAACGCCGAACAAGCGCGATCGCTGATGGGCAACGACTTCTGGCCGTACGGCCTCGAGGAAAACGCCAGGACCCTCGAGGTGTTTCTCCGCTACCACTTCGAACAGGGGCTCTCGCAACGCCGGCTCATGTCGGCTGATCTCTTCAGCACCAGCACAGCATCACGGGCGAAGATCTGACACGCCCTCGGTGAGCCATCACCCTCACGGCGACTGCCGGAAGGCGCCGAGGACTTTCACGGCCTGCTCGGCGTACGAGGGGTCGACGAAGCGGGCGGGCGGAAGGAACTCGCCGATCTGTCGCTCGTTCAGCAGCCACCGCTCGTATTCCAGGAGGCCTCGCACCGTCACGGTCCCGTCGGGATGGAAGCCGGGCCAGACCATCTTGTCGTACACGGCGCGTTCCTTGATCGGCGTGCGCGCGGACAGGATGTCGATGACGTCGTCGCGGATGCGGCGATCCCGCAGAGTCTCGTTGTAGTAGCGCAGCGCTTTGACATAGGCGATCATCCAGCGCTGCGCATCGTCCGGGTGCCCGCGGGCCCAGGTGGTGTTGTAGTAGATCAACGAGACTTGAAAGTCGGGGAGGAGCTCGTCGAGGGTCATGACGATCTTGCCGATGCCACGCGATTCCGTCGCGGTGCCGAACGGCTCGACCATCACCGCGGCGTCGATCTTTCCATTCGCCATCGCCGCCGGTTGGTCTTGAAATGCGATGTCGACGATCGTGACGTCCTTCGGCGTGAGCCCGCCCTTCTTGAGAATCAGGAAGTCCTCGAAGTTGACAACGGATGCCGCCGGGGCGGCGATGGCGCGGCCTCGGAGATCACCGACTCCCTTGAACTGGCCCGAGTCGATCAACGCCTTGCGCACGACCAGGACGTTGAAGCCAAACCCCTTCCGCAGCGAGCCCTTGTCGCCGACGACGCTGATGGGAAGACCGCGCGACACGGCGTTGAACAGCGTCGGGCTGGGCGCGCCGCTGGCAACTTCCAGGCGGCCGGCCCCGAGCAGGGCCATCTGGTCGGCGCCGATGCCGAAACGCTCGAGCGACACGGCGAGCCCCTGCTCGGTGAAGTAACCTTTGTCAACCGCGATGAAGATGCCGGCGTCGCCTGAGGTGCCGAGGTACCCTACTCGGATGGGCGTAGCGGCGCCCCGCGCCGCGGGCGCCGCGAGCAGCGCGACTGCAATCGAGGCAAGGACGACGGCGGGGAGCCGTCTCAGCGGAGCCCCTCGCCCGATGCCATATCGGGCTTTCACCCGCCGCCTCATTCGACCGGAGCGATCAGCACATCCACGACCGCGGGTCGGCCCTGGCGGACCGCCTCGCGGGCCTTGGCAATCGCGGCCGGAAGATCCCCTGCCGACAGCACCCGTTCCCCGTGTCCGCCGGCGGCCTGTGCCAGGGCGGCGAAGTCCACGCCCTGGCCGAAACCCGACAAGAACTCGCCCCGCCGCACCGCGTACCCTTTGGGGTGCAGGCGCGCGGTAGCCCCCTTTGCCGCGTTCCAGCCTCGGTTGTTGTACACGATCGCGAGGAACGGCGCGCCGTAGTGCCGGGCCATCCACAGCGTCGCCGAGGGCACGCCGAACAGAAACGACCCATCCCCCACCAGGCACACGACCTCGGCGTCGGGGCGGGCCAGCTTGACGCCGATGGATGCCCCCAACCCCCAGCCGAGGCTCGCGCCGCCCGACGCGAGGTACGACCCTGGGACAGGGCGCGGAATATACCGGGCGGCGACCGCCGCGTTCGACGCCAGCTCAGAGACGATGCAGATGTCCGGGGGCAGGAGGCCCCCGAGTTGTGCGGACAGGGTCGCCGCGGTCATCGGGGCACCGCGCGCCGGCGGGGCGGCAAGCACCCTCCATTCCTCGCGCACGGTGCGCACGTGGCGCTCGACGGCCTCGCGCCGAAGGCGCACGCGCTCTGCCACCGCGGGCCTCCAGCATTCGTTCACCGACTCCAGGAGCGCAGGCAACGTCGCTGCGGTGTCGACGCGCGCCGCCACGTGCGCGGGGAACATCCAGAGCGGGAGGTCCGTCTTGACCGGGTCCATGTCCAGATGAACGATGCGCGCGGACGCCGGTGGTTGCCCCTCCGTGGGGATCCACGGGACGTCGCAGTCGAGGATCAGCACCAGATCGGCATCGTTCAAGAGCGCAGTCTCTCCGACGGAGAGCGACAGCGGGTGGTCCGTCGGAAAGTTGAGGTAGGACCGAGGAAGCATTTCCAGCACCGGAAGCCCGAGGCGATCGGCCAGGTGGACGAGGGCGGCGACCGCCTCAGGGCGGCGGCCGAGGTACGAGGTGACGACCACCGGTCGCTCCGCTTCACACAGCCATCGCGCGATCTCCCCAAGCGTGTCGCGGTCCGGCACCGCCGGCCGCGGCGACGAGGCACGCGCCGGGTCGTCGAGCTCGACGAACTCGACCGGCTCCTCCAGCGTCTCCCGGGGCGCCGTGAGGTACACCGGTCCGGGCGGGTCTGAGACGGCGAGCCGCAGGGCGCGCTGGACGATGCGCCCCACGTTCGCCCCGCGGTGCAACTCGTGCTCCCACTTCACGTACGGCCGGACGATGCCGGCCTGGTCGTAGACATCTTGCAGAAACTGCACGTAGATGTCCCGGCTCCCGGGAAGTTCCCCCCGGTCGGTGAACGGGGTGCGGCCGGCGAGAATGAGGACCGGGACGCGCGTCCGCGCCGCGTTGTGTACCGCGCCGCCGAGGTTCGCCGTGCCCGCATCGACGTGAATGATCAGCGCCTGCGGACGCCCGGTGGCCTGGGCGAATCCGTGAGCCGCGCTCAGCGCCGGGATCTCGTGGGGACACAAGAGGACGCGCGGCGCCGGCCGGCCGAGGGCGCGAAACTTGGCGAACGTCTCGATCAGCGAGGGATGATCGGTGCCGAGGTTGGCAAAGATCACTTCAACGCCGCTCGCCCGCAACGCCTCCACCAGTGCCTCGGCGGCCGTGTCGACCGCAATGCGTTGCCCTACGCTCGCCGACACAGCCATGCGCACGTCGCGGCTCACGAGGTCCTCACCACCCGATGTCGAACGGCTGTGGCCACTGTTCGATCCCATCGATGAACATCCTTTGGACGACAGGGGAGGACAGGCTCGCGCCGGGCTTGAACCCCAGGTGACACGCGACGTGAGCACCGCCTCGCGTCTAGAGCAAGAAGTGGGGGGGCATAGAGTGTTCAGGCCGAAGAGCGCCTCTTCGAAACGAAGCCCGCAACCCACCGCGAGGGAGGAAGAGTCAATGGCCGTGGATCCCCGAATCGACGAGTCGCTGATTCCGAGGACCCATTCCGATCTTCCGCACGACACGCTGCTCGGTGAGGTCACGATCGTCCCGGTGCCGAGAGTCATCGAGATGTACAGCGTGAGCGAGCGGGAGCTCGACCAGATCAGCGTGGCGTCGACATCGTTCGCCGTCCACCTGGTCTTCTTCGGCATCACCTTCGGCGCCTCGATCGCATTTCTGATCTCGCTGCTGACCGCGGAGCTGAGCAACCGGATGTTCGCACTGGTGTGGGCGCTGTTCGTGCTCACGCTCGCCACGATCTACTTCGGCGTGCAGGCCAACCGCTCGTACCACGACGCCGGCCGGGGAGTGCGCACGATCAAGAAAGAGAGCCACCGGGGTCCCGCGGGCTAGCGCACGCGTCCCAGGCGGCGTGCGGCCGTGACGGACCGGATCCTCGTGTCCTGGAGCGGCGGCAAGGACAGTTGCCTGACCCTCGGCGAGATCCTGCGCGACGCGCGGTTTTCAGTCGAAGCCCTGCTCACCACCGTCACGGAAGGCTACGACCGGATCAG
>JACXTT010006507.1_pt1 | contig 16645 bp, 16 predicted proteins | sample 9270951 | NCBI WGS metagenome assembly JACXTT01 (sample SAMN15532306, study PRJNA645909) | rock metagenome | isolation source: weathered quartz diorite | place: Puerto Rico | collected 2017-06-21 | reverse complement strand
CGGTTTAAGGTATAATTTGAATTTCCCGCACGGGCCGTTCGGCCCCATCTGCAATGACCAAATTCGTCTTCGTCACTGGCGGCGTGGTTTCTTCCCTGGGTAAGGGAATTGCCGCCGCTTCCCTCGCTGCGATCCTTGAATCGCGCGGCCTCAAAGTCACCATGCTCAAGCTTGATCCTTATATCAATGTGGATCCAGGCACCATGAGCCCGCTCCAGCACGGCGAGGTGTTCGTCACCGACGACGGGGCGGAGACCGACCTCGACCTCGGCCACTACGAGCGCTTCATCAACACCCGGATGAAAAAGGTGAACAACTTCACCACCGGCCAGATCTACGAATCGGTGATCCGCAAGGAGCGTCGTGGCGAATACCTGGGCAAGACGGTCCAGGTGATCCCGCACATCACCAACGAGATCCAGGACTTCATCTACCGCGGTGCGGAAGGCGCTGATGTGGCGCTGGTCGAAATCGGCGGCACCGTCGGTGACATCGAGTCCCTGCCATTCCTGGAAGCGGCGCGCCAACTGTCGCTGCGCGCCGGCCGCAAGTCCTCGGCCTTCGTGCACCTGACCCTGGTGCCGTATATCGCCTCGGCTGGCGAACTGAAGACCAAACCTACCCAGCACAGTGTGCAAAAGCTGCGCGAAATCGGTATCTCTCCCAACGCGCTGCTGTGCCGCGCTGACCGCCCGATCCCGAACGACGAGCGTGCCAAGATCTCGCTGTTCTCCAACATCGAAGAACAGGCCGTCATTTCAGTGTGGGACGTCGACACCATCTACAAAGTGCCGCAAATGCTGCACGACCAAGGTCTCGACGCCATCATCTGCGAAGCGCTCGGCATCGACGCCGCACCGGCCGACCTGTCGATGTGGACCAAGTTGATCCACGCGCTGGAGCACCCAAAGGCCGACATCACCATCGGCATGGTGGGCAAGTATGTTGACCTGACCGAATCGTACAAGTCCCTGACGGAAGCGCTGCGCCACGCCGGCATCCACACGGAGAGCCGCGTCAATATCGAATACATCGACTCGGAAGAGATCGAGACCAAGGGCTGCGGCGACCTGTGCAAATACGACGCCATCCTGGTACCAGGCGGCTTCGGCAAGCGCGGCGTGGAAGGCAAGATCATGGCCGCCAAGTACGCCCGCGAAAACAAGGTGCCTTACTTGGGCATCTGCCTGGGCATGCAAGTGGCCCTGATCGAATACGCCCGCCACAAGGCCGGCCTGACGGCAGCAAACTCCACCGAGTTCGATCCGCAGACCGAGCAGCCCGTGGTCGCCCTGATCAACGAATGGCAGAACCACGACGGCAAAGTCGAACAGCGCGACGAGAACTCCGACCTGGGCGGCACCATGCGCCTGGGCGCGCAGACCTGCGCCGTCAAGCCGGACACGCTGGCATCGGAAATCTACGGCAGCGTTGTGACCGAGCGCCACCGCCACCGCTATGAAGCCAACAACCACTACCTCTCGCGCGTGGAGCAGGCAGGCATGGTGGTGTCGGCCCGCACCCCAAGCGAAGACCTGTGCGAGATCATGGAACTGCCGCGCACCGGCCCGAACGGCCACCCCTGGTATATGGGTGTGCAGTACCACCCTGAATTCAAATCGACGCCGCGCACCGGCCACCCGCTGTTCATCTCGTTCATCAAGGCAGCGCTGGCCCACCAGGCAGCGAACCGCGAGGCAGCACTGAAAGGAAATGCAGCATGAAGCTCTGTGGCTTTGACGTTGGCCAGGACCAGCCGATCTTCCTGATCGCCGGTACCTGCGTGATCGAATCGCGCCAGATGGCGATGGACACGGCCGGCACGCTGAAAGAAATCACGGCGGCGCTTGGCATCCCGTTTATTTACAAGTCCTCTTTCGACAAGGCCAATCGCTCGTCGGGCAAAACCTTCCGTGGCCCCGGCATGGAAAAGGGCCTGGAGATCCTGGCCGACGTACGCAAGGAAATCGGCGTACCAGTGCTGACGGACGTGCATACCGTCGAAGAGATTCCGGTGGTCTCGTCCGTTGTCGACGTGCTGCAGACACCAGCCTTCCTGTGCCGCCAGACGGACTTCATCATCGCTTGTGCGCAGTCGGGCAAGCCGGTCAATATCAAGAAGGGCCAGTTCTTGGCTCCTGGCGACATGAAGAACGTGATCGACAAAGCTAGGGCCGCCGCCAAGGATGCTGGCCTGCCTGAAGATAACTTCATGGCCTGCGAACGCGGTGCTTCCTTCGGCTACAACAACCTGGTCTCGGACATGCGCTCGCTGGCGATCATGCGCGAGTCCAACTGCCCGGTCGTATTCGATGCGACCCATTCGGTACAACTGCCGGGCGGACAGGGCACCTCATCCGGTGGCCAGCGCGAACATATCCCTGTTCTGTCGCGCGCAGCCGTGGCAGCCGGCGTCGCCGGCCTGTTCATGGAGACGCACCCCAATCCGGCCGAAGCGATGTCGGACGGCCCGAATGCGATGCCGCTGGCGCGCATGAAAGAGCTGCTCACCACCCTGGTCGAAATCGACCGCGTGGTCAAGCGCGCGGGCTACCTCGAGACGTCCTTCAAGTAATGCCAGGAGTTCTTCATTCATGCTGGTTCCTGGATGAAGAACTCTCCTCCCTTTCGCTTTATCCCATCTATCCCCTCTCGGAGAAATCACTATGAGTGCTATTGTTGACATCATCGGTCGTGAAATCATCGACTCGCGCGGTAATCCAACCGTCGAATGCGATGTGCTGCTGGAATCTGGCGTCATGGGCCGTGCGGCCGTGCCGTCGGGCGCCTCGACCGGCTCGCGCGAAGCGATCGAACTGCGTGATGGCGACAAGAGCCGCTACTTCGGCAAAGGCGTGCTGCAAGCCTGCGAAAACATCAATACCGAAATCTCCGAAGCCATCATGGGCCTGGACGCGAACGAGCAAGCCTTCCTCGACCGCACCCTGATCGACCTGGACGGCACCGAAAACAAGAGCCGCCTTGGCGCAAACGCCATGCTGGCCGTGTCGATGGCCGTTGCCAAGGCCGCTGCGGAAGAAGCGGGCCTGCCGCTGTACCGTTATTTCGGCGGTTCGGGCGCGATGCAGATGCCAGTGCCGATGATGAACGTCATTAACGGCGGCGCACACGCTGACAACAACCTGGACATCCAGGAATTCATGATCATCCCGGTGGGCGCGCCATCGTTCAAAGAAGCGATTCGCTACGGTGCAGAAGTATTCCACACCCTGAAAAAGATCCTGCACGACAAAGGCCTGGCCACTTCCGTCGGCGACGAAGGTGGTTTCGCACCCAATGTGTCGAGCCATGAAGACGCGATCAAACTGATCATGCAAGCAATCGAACAAGCCGGCTACGAGCCAGGCCGCCAGATCGCCATCGGCCTCGATTGCGCTGCGTCCGAGTTCTACAAAGACGGCAAGTACCATCTGGAAGGCGAAGGCCTGCAACTGAGCTCGACCGAGTTCACCAATATGCTGGAAACCTGGTGCGACAAGTATCCAATCATCTCGATTGAAGACGCGATGCACGAAGGCGATTGGGATGGCTGGAAGATCCTGACGGACCGCCTGGGCAAAAAGGTGCAACTGGTGGGCGACGACCTGTACGTCACCAACACCAAGATCCTCAAAGAAGGCATTGAAAAGGGCATCGCCAATTCGATCCTCATCAAGATCAACCAGATCGGCACCTTGACCGAAACCTTCGCCGCCATAGAAATGGCCAAGCGCGCCGGCTACACCGCTGTGATCTCGCACCGTTCGGGCGAAACCGAAGACTCGACCATCGCTGACATCGCCGTTGGTACCAATGCCTTGCAGATCAAGACCGGCTCGATGTCGCGTTCGGACCGCATGGCCAAGTACAACCAGCTGCTGCGCATTGAGGAAGACCTGGGCGATATCGCCAGCTACCCAGGCCGTGGCGCGTTCTACAACTTGAAGTAAGAAGGTCAAAGCCCGGCTGGTTTGGCTGGCCGGGCTGATTCACATGCGACTTATCACGATTGCACTGGCGCTGTTACTTGTCCTGATCCAGTATCCACTGTGGCTGGGCAAGGGCGGCTGGTTGCGCGTGTCTGACCTGGAAGGCCAGGTTGCGGTCGTCCACAAGAAGAATGACGAGCTCAAGGCGCGAAACGCCAAGCTGGAATCCGAAGTGCGCGACCTGCGCGAAGGTACTGGCGCCGTGGAAGAACGTGCCCGCTACGAGCTAGGCATGATCAAACAGAACGAAATCTTCATCCAGGTTGTCGGACCCAACGACAAAACGGCAACGTCAACGCAAGCAGCCGTACCTGCAGCAGCACCAGCAGCACCGGCAGCGGCACCTGCTGCTGCGCCTGCAAATAAGCCGTAGTCCTTATCAGCAGCGGTGCTATCTCGGCGCGAGATTACAATATCTGCGCCAATTCCCGGATCTTGCGTTTGGTTGACCATGTTGGCGCAAGCCGCCATGCCACCAAGGCTGCCGCCACACCAACGACAACATAGCTGCCCCGCGCGACAAAAATAGGCGCGACCAGCATTGCCACGCCAAAGAAAGGCAGTACCCTAGGGCTGAACCAGCCCGAGTTTGCCGCCTGTTGTTCGGCCAGCTTGTGGACCAGTTCCTGCAATTTGAGCGCGGCCCGTTCTGGCCGCATGGCGGCCTTTTTCAACTCCAGCCATCCGGCGTCTGTCCTCGCTTCCCCTTTGATCTGGGCCAGCAGCGCAAAATAGCTGGCCAGGTTGTTATTGATGCCCTCACAGGCGAGCCGGCCCAGGCCGCGGTCTGCCGCAGCATTGCGCAATGCCGACAGCGTTACTTTGACCGTCACCTGCATTTCATTGAGTTCCCGCTGCTGCTGCACGCCCTGGCGCTCAACGGCCTTCTTCTGCCGATCGACGGCTTTGCGTGCTTCCGGCAACAAGGACTCAACAACCAGCAGGGACACGGCGTCCGCGGCCGCCATATCGGACAACCGTGCCAGCCAAGGGCAGTGCACCACCAGTTCCGTCAGGCGCGGCGTCAAGTGCTGGCGCAAGCGCTCGCCCCATTTAGGATCGTAAGCTACAGCCAGCATCCTGGCGTGCATGGTGCCCATTATCGGACGCGCCAGCGCATCACTGCCATAGGCCACATGGTCGAAATTGGCGTATTCATCCGCGATCCGTTCTGGCGCCTTGGCGCGGATCAGGGCCAGACCCCGGTCCCACGCCGCACCAAACTGGTCGATCGCATGCGTCCACTTGCGGACAATGTCGGCGCATTCCTGGTTGCCCGCATCGGCGTAAATGTCGAGCACCCGATAGCGGTGCAGGCAGTCGAGCCATTCAATCGCATCGGCGTCGCCACGCAGGGCCAGGTTGGCATTCTTCAGGATGGCGGCCAGGCTCACCGTTTCGCCACGCCATGTGGGAGGGATGCCGGGCGCCAGGTGCAGGATCAGCGATAGCAGCTGGCGGTCTACCGGCATTTGCGTGTCATGCCGCAGCGAGAGCAGCAGGCGCACGGCGTTCTGGTCCTTCTGCACGTCCCTGAACCATTTCAGGAACTGGCCATTGGCGATATCAGCAAGGCCCAGTTTCCAGTTGCGCGACAGGGCGACGGCCAGTTGTTCCATGCTATAGCAAATCTCATTGCCAACATGGTAGGGCTCGCGAAAGCCTGCCGCCACATCCGGCTCGGCAGGTTCCTGCAATGCTGGATCATCGGCCAGCCAGCGCTGGATCTCGGCTTGGCCCCAGCGGGCCTTAGGGTCGCGCAGCAGCAGGCCGCGCAGTAGTTTGCGCAACTGGCGGTCAGCAATGGACGTGAGGTCAATGGACCGTGTCGTGAGCTGGTGCAGGATCACCGGTTCTGACAAACCTGCAAATGGATGCGCGCCGCGCGCCGCCTCCAGCAGCATCATGCCTAGTGCCCAGTAATCGGTCTTGGCGTCGAGTACGCCGGACAAGCTCTCGGGCGAGGCATAAGCCAGCGTGCGCGCCGTGCTGGTAAAGCGCTGGGTCGCATCCATGATGGAGCTGATGCTGAAGTCCGTCAGCACCAGGTCGAAGGGCTGCTCGGAGCGCACCAGCAGGTTTTCTGGTTTGAGGTCACGGTGCAGAAGGCCCGCCGCATGGACTTCCGCAAGGGCAGAGCCGACCTCGGTGACAATCGCTCGAAGCAGTCCCATGCTGGCGGGGCCACCCAGGTAATTGCGCAATGAGCCGTGGCGGCAGAACTCCATCAGCTCATAGGCATGGCCGTCTGAAAGTCCAGTGGCAATCAGGTCAACGCGGTGGGCCAGGCCGATACTGGCGATGCGCTGCTGGATGTCGGCACGCGGCACGATGCCGTGTCGGTAGACTTTGGCGACATAGTCTTGGCCACCTCCCACTGCTTGCACCAGCATGAGTTCAGCTTCGGCGCCTTGCACAGGAAGAGGGCGGACGAGCCGGTACTGCGATGCCAGGGCCGAAGGGAGGCGGTGCAAGGTCTGCAGCGGCGGTGCCGTAACCAGCGGGCGATTGCAGTATAGGCAAGTGTCGCTGCCAGCTGGATTCGGCTGACCGCAGTCTTCATGCGGGCAGGTGATGGTCGATGTGGCAGCGGCGCTGGCTGTGCGCTCTGTTGGTGCTGCGTTGCCTGCCCCAGCCCCTGGCTCGGGTTTGTTTGCTACAGGCTGCGGGCGTGCAACCAGGTCTACGCCGGCCAGCAGGGCGCCGCAGGCGCAGCGCATGACTTGCGGCGCATTTTCCGTGCCACAGCTGGCGCAGATGCGGATCAGGTCAGCACTCATGTCGTTCACCATCCATCGACTACTGCCGCCACGATACGCTGGTCAACGCCACGCCGCGTGCTGCGCATGAGGCTTCCAGTGCTTCCATATCGCCCCGGCCCGGTATGCCGACAAACCAGACTTGTTGGCCATCGACCATGGTTTGAATGCGCTTGCCTGTGCTGTCCGCGACCGCATCAATGTACTGGCCGAACCGCTCCTTACCGAGCGGGCTAAGTGGCACCAGCGGCTGGTTCGACGAGCCGCGCCAGATCTGCGCCAGCGGCAGTTTATCGACGTAGGGCTCGGGGATGATGGCATCGAGCTTATCGAGGATGGCCTGGTGGCTGTTCTGCAGCTTGGCCAAGGGGTAGCCGCTATAGCACAGGATGTCGAAGTCGGCTGGGATCTTACTGCGCCAGCTGTGCAAGCCATCGAGCAGTGCCGCCAATGCAGCGGGCTGGTCAAACGGCTCGCCGCCAGAGATGGTCACGCCGCTGAAATGCCCATTGGTCGATTGCTCGCACCAATCCAACAGCTGCGCCACGGTCATCTCGCGTCCCGGATTCTTGTCCCAGGTGTCTTGCGACACGCAGCCTTTGCAGCCAATGCTGCAGCCTTGCAGCCAGATGCCGATGCGGTGCCCCGGCCCGAGTACCGTGACAGGAAAGTGCGCTTTATTGACGGAGATTTTCATGCTGCCCCGATGAATCGTGCTCATGAGGCGCGCACATCCAGCGTGATCACTTTGTCCGTTTCCTTCAATCCGGCGACCAGCAGGCGCTGCTTACCTTCGATGTCAGTCTCGAACAAGGCGCGGGCCAGTGGATTGATCAAGCAGGACTCCAGCTGGTTGCCAATACCACGCCCGCCGTTGCTCAAATCGCCAATGCAGCGGGCCAGTAGCGCGCCACGCACGTCGGCTGGCATCATCAGGTTGATCTTGTGTTCTTCAAGCACACGGCGCGCCACATTGCGCAGCATGCCGTCGAAAATGCGCTCCGCCACATCCGGCGCGATAAAGTTGAAGACGACGATATTGTCGCCAATCCGGTTCAACAGCTCCGGTCGCGACAGCTTGAATTTGAAGTAATTGGAGATCGCATCGCGTACCGTCGATTGCACCGTGTCGTATGGGTCTCCTGCACGCACAGCCTGGATCCTGCGGCCGCTGGCGTCTTCCGTATAAATGCCAAGGTTAGACGTGAACACGAGGATGGTCTCGGAAAAGTAGGCGGTGTCGCCGCGGCCATCGGTGAGGCGTCCGTCTTCCAGGATCTGCAGGAATTTGTCGAGGATGCGTGGATGGGCTTTCTCGATCTCGTCAAACAGCACGACGGAGAAGGGTTTTTCGCGCACCGCATTGGTCAATTCGCCGCCTGCATCGAAGCCCACATAGCCAGGCGGCGCACCAAGCAGGCGCGCGCCTGCGTGTTCTTCGGCGAATTCGCTCATATCAAAGCGCAGGTAGGCACGCTCGTCGCCAAACACCAGCTGGGTCAGGGTCTTGGCCAGTTCAGTCTTGCCAACGCCGGTCGGCCCGGCAAAAAACAGCACGCCTCGCGGGCGGCTGCCCCCGCTGCGTGCCTGTGCCCCCGTCAATCCCATGACGGAGCGCTTGAGGATGTCGAGGGTCTTGACGACGGCCTGGTGCTGGCCTTTGACGCGGTCCTCGATAAACGCTTCGGCATCGCGGATGCGCTCACGCAGGTAGTCTTTGCGCCAGGGGTTATCCAGCGCCCCCACTTTGTAGCAGCGCACCGCGTCGTCAATGTCGGCAATACCCAGGCCTTGGCGGTCGGCCAGTTCCGTGATGTCCGACAGGGCGGCCAGGCTCATGCCTTCCGTGCCGCCCGAAAACTGTGCGACAAAATGGGCGCGTGCCGGCTCGGTCGCATCGCCAAATCCTTTGAAGAGCGGCGCCAATTGGCGACAGGCCGCTTCACGCGCTTCGTAGTCAGGCTTGCCGATAACGAGGTTGGCCACGCGCTCACTATCGAGCGCAAACCAGGAAGGTAAGTCTTGCGGGCGATTCACCAGCCACAGTATGGGATTGAACATTGGTGCGCTGCCGCCAGCCTGGGGCACAACGGGCGCCGCCTGCAGGGAGATTTTTTCGGCAGCGACAAAAAAGCGGTGCTCGCCTTCGCTCAAATGCTCGACTTGGCGCGCCAGCCGGGACGCGAAGTCCAGCACGAGCGCGCAGCGCGCCTGGCGTTCCGCACTCAGTTTGCGCATGATCGCGGCCAGCGATTCGAGGCTGACCATCTGGCAGCCGCTGCCCAGCTTCAGTTCGAACAGCTTCTCCGCCAGTTCACGCTGGGGCGCTTCGTCGGGGTAGGCGCGGATGCCATCGGCCGGGTCATAGACCAGCAGCAGCTGGATGCCACGTCCGCGCAGCGTTTCCCACAGCAGCCTTGTCAGCGGCACCAGCGCCAGGCCAGAGGGCAGCGGCGCCAGGAAACTGTCGCGGATGCTGCCGGAGAGGATGTACTGCGAGCGGATCGGCAGCAGCCTTTCAAGGTCTGCTTGCCAGCGCGCTGGCTGGATGGTCATGGCACTTCCTTGGTCAATGGTTTGTAGCTAGGGGCAGTGGTGTCGTCGTCTGCAAAGCGTGGCAGCTTGCTACGCTCAACCAACTGCACCGGCAGTTCGCCAGCTTCGAGCCGGCGCGTTACGGTCAGGTGTAGCCCGCGATCACCCATGGCTTTGAGCAGGGCTGGGAATTCGGCACACCAGCGGTCTTCCGCCAGGTGATCCAGCACGCTGCGTTCGTTCTCGCCGGCGGCCACAGCGCGGATAACATTGAAATTGGCAGTGCTGGCGTTGGCGTCAACGCGCATGCGCACCATATAGTCGCCCCAGTCCTGGCGGCGGAAGTGAATGACGCCACCATCGACAAACAGAGTGTTGCTGACCTCTTCGACCTGGTAGCCCAAGTCCTTGAGGGACTGGTCGAGCACGATGGCGGAAGCGAGCTGCACCTGTTTCTGCTGGATCGCCGTCGCGTGTGCCTGCACGCGCGCACGCAATTCGGTGGCCAGCAGGGACTGGCGTTCGCCCGGCAGCATCTGGTCCAGCTCCTTGGCCAATGCTGCCAGGTCCTGCGGCAGTTCGCCCAGGTGCTCGATCCGTGCGAGCAGGCGCTGGCCCAGGGTGGCGCGGTCCTTTGGCAAATCAATGACATCGGGCAGGTCGGGAAGATTCGCCATCAGGCGTGCAGCTTCCGTCAGCAGCACAGAACGCACGCTGTCATTGAGGACCTGGAGCGCGCGTAAATAGCTTTCCTTGCCTTCGGCATTGGCAGGGGGCCGCGGACGCGCAGCGCGCAGTTGCGCGCCGCAGCCCTGTTGTTCGGCGAAGGCGATCAACTGGTCGCATATGGATTCGGCCGCGGCGAGGTCGGCTTCCATCGCTTGCTGCCCCTGGAATTGAGCCTGGACCTGAGCCTGTTCGTTGGCAGCGCGTTGTTCACTGTGCCGGGCTTGCAGCTGTTCAGCCTCCCAGTAGCCTTCGGCAATGGCGCGGGCCGCGACAATGCCCGCGGCCGTCAACATGACGGCAACGGGGTCGGCAACGATCATCGCAGTGGTCGGACCGCTCATGCCTGCGCTCGAGTACTAGGGAAAGGACAGCGTACTCCAAAATGCCTTGCTTGAGACACAATTTTGCAAGGGCGCAACAATCTCGCTGGGGCAGTGCTGGCGGGAAGGAATCAGGCGGGAGAGCGGGCAAACGCTTGCCCGCTCCGAAAAGAAAAACGTGAGTCGCCTGGTGCTCAGGCGTCAGTGCAGCCGGGCGGATGGGCCTGCATTTCGGCAGCCATTTGTTCTGGCGTCAAATCGCGCTTGTGCGTGGCGATCGACCACTGATGGCCGAACGGATCAATCACGAGGCCATAGCGGTCGCCCCAAAACATATCGGCCATGGGCATGCGCACTTCAGCGCCAGCTGCAACTGCGCTGTTAAAGACGGCGTCGGCATCCCTGACGTAGAGGTGCATGGTGACTGGTGTGCCCTTCAATGCCTTTGGTCCGGTGCCGCCCATTTCCGGAAACTCATCGACGAGCATGACATTGGAATCGCCGATCTTGACCATAGCGTGGATCAATTTGCCATTGGGACCCGGCATACGGGCGGCCTCGGTGGCGCCAAAGGCCTTTTTGTAAAACTCGATGGCGGCAGCGGCACCATCGACCACCAGGTGCGGGGTGACAGAATGCATACCTTCTGGGATAGGTTGAACAGTTTGCGACATGCTGGTCTCCGTGATGTGGGCGAATCGTGAAAGAGATTCGGAACAGAGATCCTCGCATGACTTCGCCTTCAATTCAACTTGTGAAGTGCAGGCAACAGTCCAGCGCCTCCCGCCTTCGACGGCGCCGTATTTACTGCATATTCTGCAATGACGAACGCACCATCCGCCGGGCTGGTACGGCAGCGTCGGCAGCCGTTGCGGCCATGCATTTGCGAATGACCGCCCAATATGAAGGCGCAACACATTGGTGGCCTTCAAAATAGCCGCGCGCTTTCAGCAAGCGGTGCAGTTCTGCCAGGCGGTAGGAGGGCACGGCAGCGGCCAGGTGGTGTTCGACATGGAAATGCACGCGGTTGGGGCCAACCAGCAGGCGGCCCAGCGGGCCCGCCAGGACCGTGCCGGTATTGCTACGCGGATCGCTGGAGAAATGATCTGTTGCAGCGCCGTGCTCGGCCATGACGCGCAGGCGCATGACGAGCGGGTACACAAACAACTGCCCCAGCCACCAGCAGGCATAGACTTCAACATGGCCCAGCGCGGCCAGGATAGCGATGAGCAGGGCATGCGCCAACAGGAAAGGCAGGACTGAGCGCAGCGTGGCCGACCTGACCTGGAACGCCAAATTCTTCACACCATTGACCCCACTGAGGTCGCGCAGGAATTTGCGGCAAAGACTGGCTCGCGTGGCGGGATAGCCATCAACAAATCCCAGGTCCGGGTCCTTTGCCGTGCCTGCGCTGCGGTGGTGTTCGAGGTGCCCCTTGCGGTAGGCCAGGTAGGGCACATTGGGCAGGCCGCCAAACAGCCAGGTGCCCGCCCACTCATTCATTGCCCGGGACGTGAAGAAGGCCAGGTGGGCGGTGTCATGCGTCAATATACCCAGGCCAAGGGCCCGGCCGCCCAGCACAATCGAGGCGATGATCCAGGCTGCCGCGTGTTGCCACCACACGGGCAGCGCAAAGGCTGCGGCGATGATTGCGGCATTGACCAGGGTGACCCAGGCGGCGCGCCAGTCCGAGGGGCGGGTCAGGGCGCGCAATTCTTCTTTGCTCAGTACGTTCAGGATCGACATCAGCTGTCCCAATTCCAGTGTAAAATTACATCAATTTCCAATATCGGAAATTCTATGAAATAAAATTAAATTACGCAATCCTGCCTATGACTGGTAATGAACCTGGCGCCCTGACCAGCGCCCCGGACCTGATCCTTGACCTCTTGTCCGCCAATGGCAAGCCCCTGTCTGTGCAGGCCCTGTGCCGCGCCGGCGCCGTGATGGGCATCGCTGAATCGGCCATCCGCGTTGGCCTGACCCGCCTGGGCCGCGAGCAAAAAGTGCTGCGCAGCGGCCGCGGCATGTACGCCTACCAGCGCGACGCGCTGGGCCGCGTGCTGGACGACTGGCAGGGGCCAGGCCGCCGCACCGTTGCGTGGAACAAGCACTGGATCGCGGTCTATGGCGCCAATGTCCCCCGTGGTGACAAAACCGTGTGGCGTCGCCACAGCCTGGCCTTGGCCTTGCTCGGTTTTGCCGAATTGCAGCCTGGCCTGCATATCCGTCCGGACAACTTGTCGGTGCGCCTGGAGTCATTTCATGGTGAGTTACTGGCCTTGGGTTTGTCCCCCAATGCCATTGTTTGCCGTATGGTCGACCTGCCCAAACCACAGCAGCAAGCGGCCTGTGCATTGTGGGACGTCCGCGCGCGCGAAGCGGAATATGGCCGCTGGGTGATTCAACTCGACAAGAGCCGGCGGTCGCTACCGCAGTTAAGCAAAGAACAGGCGCTGTGTGAAACGCTCACTTGCGGGCGCGCCGTGCTTGCCTTCCTGATCCGCGATCCCTTATTGCCGCCAGAATTGATGTCGCCCTTGCCGCGCCAAGCCCTGGTGGAAGCCGTCAGTCAATACACGCGGGCGGGACGCAAGCTGTGGCAAACCTGGCTGGCTTCCTGAGCTCCAGCGCAAAGATTTCTTTGCTGTGCTACAGTCGATTTCCTGCTGTCAGTGACTAACCAAACACAAGGAAATATGATGCCGCAACTGAAACTGAGCTATTTCGATTTTCACGGTGGCCGTGCCGAACCTACCCGCCTGGCCTTGAGCATTGGCGGCATTGCATTTGACGACCATCGCTTCCCGCCTGCGCAATTCCCGGACATCCGCAAGGACACGCCATTTGGCCAGGTGCCAACGCTGAGCATTGACGGCACCGTCATTACCCAGAGCGACTCCATCCTGCGCTATGCAGGCAAGCTGTCCGGTCTGTACCCGAGCGACCCTTACCAGGCCCTGTTGTGCGACGAAGTGATGTATGTGGTTGAAGAAGCCGGCGTCAAGCTGGGCCCGACTTTCCGCATGACGGGTGAAGAACAGAAACAGGCTCGCCTGGCCCTCGTCAATGGCCATATGCCCGTCTACCTGGAATGGCTGCAAAAGCAATTGAAAGCGCATGGCGGCGAATATTTTGCCGACAATCGCCTGACCATCGCCGACCTGAAGGTATTTGTCGATGTGCGTGGCCTCAATTCCGGTCGCCTGGACCATGTACCAACTGACTTGGTGGCACGGGTTGCGCCAGCATTGAATGCCCACATGGAGCGCGTGGCCAATACGCCAGCCGTGCAGCAGTATTACGCCAAGTTCGCTGCCAAATAAGCCCTTGCAGTCGGAGAACAAAGCAATGGATGGTCAGCGTGTGGCTACCGTTTCCCGGTGGGCAGTCACGCTTGCCCTCCTGCTGGCGGCCAGCCATCCTGCGCGCGTGATTGCCGCCGACGCACAGCAAGGCCAGCCAACGTCCCTGGCGTCGGCAGCGGCGCCGTCACCTGACCGGCTTACCTTCCGGTTCGACTTTGGGCTGGCCCGCATCGTCTGCAAGATGATCAGCACGGGTGACTTCAATGCTGCAGATATCGCGGCGCTCAAAGCCCATCCGGCCCTACCTGCCATGGTGCGCAAAATGCGCTTGAAGGACGCAGACGCTTTTATCGCCCAGCTGCAGGCCCTGGCGAAGAAACCCAAGGTCGTTGAAACGACGGCCCGCATGCTGCCTGAGCTGAATAAGGAAGCCAGTGGCAAATGGTCGCCGCTGGCCGCCGAAGTAACACGGCAGCTTAAGGACTATGTGCCTGCCGATTTTTCGGCGAAGCTCAATGTCTATTTCATCTTCGGTAGCGGTTCCGGTGGGTTCGCGTTTGACGATGTCCCTGACGACGTCTACGTGACGATTACCGAAGCGCCAATGCTCGACTTGGCCGAAATCGTTGCCCATGAATTGTTCCATGCCGTGCAGACCCATATCATGCCAACGCCGCCACGCACCGAGGTGCTCAATGCAGCGTCCGGTTCGATCTGGCTGCGCCGCCTGTTATACGACCTGGTACAGGAGGCGACAGCCGAATTGTTTACCCATCCGGTTGTAGACCGGCCGGTCGATACCGTTCCCAATCCAAGCCAGCCCCGCTGGCAAAAGAACAAACAGCGCATGCGCGGCCTGCCCGTGCTGTTCGAAACCGTTGCCTGGCGCCTGTTGCTGGCGCCGCCGGCCAATGAAGATGCCTACGACGGCATCTACGGTTTCCTTTTTTACGGCAACTATGATTCACCCGCCTATGACTTGGGATGGGTGATGGCCAACGCCATTGAAAAGAAAGATGGCAAGCCAGCCATTTATGCGTTGCTCAAGGAAGACCCCAAGCAGTTTGTGCTGCGCTATCAAGCGCTGGCCGCGGGCGACGCCAGCTTGCCGAAGTTTAGCGATGACTTCATTGCTAAATTAAAAGCATTGTGATTGATTCGCCATCGCTTTTTGTTTCCTGACGGCTACACTGTAAGCAGGCGGCAAGGTTTCGCAGCGTGTTGAACCGGGCCAGCCTGCCGGGGGTTGTCATGAAAGTACTGGTCGCCATGCTAGCTGCAATCCTGCTGACCGGCTGCGCAACGCAGGAGGGCGGACGCTTTACCGGCAAGACCACAAGCACGCCTTTCCACGATTTCAATCTGGCCACAATTGCCATTCCACCTGTCTTGCTCGACGCGCGCAAGCAGCCGTATGCGATGCCGCTTGAGCTCACCTGCACATCGCTGCAATCCGACATCAAGAGATTGGACGATGTGTTGGGCCCAGACCTCGACGAGGAAGCGCCCGGGCGCGATGCCGGCGACATGGTAAGCGAAGCGGCAAGCAATGCGCTCCAAGGCATGATCGATGGCCTCGTGCCGTTTCGTAGTTGGATCCGGCGCTTCAGCGGAGCCGACCAACACACGCGCGACATTAACGCCGCCATTACCGCTGGCACAGCACGACGGGCCTTCCTCAAGGGCGTCAGCAAGATCCAGATTTGCCAGCCTCACCTGGAAGCATTGGCTGACAGCGCGCCTCTTTGATTTTCTTAAGATGTAGCACAATTGTGCTACATTGGAGACTCATGAAGGAGGACGCCATGGCGACGACGACCATTCGCTTGCCCGAAGAACTGAAGGAAAGAATTGCGATCGCTGCCGAGCGCACTGGGAAGACAACACATAGTCTCATCCTCGAAGCGATTGCCGAAAAGGCCGACCTCGAAGAACAGCGTGCAGAATTCGAAGCGGTGGCAGAAGCTCGATTCGCCAAAATCGTTGATTCAGGAAAGACCATTCCTTGGCCTGAAGTGCGGCAATATCTGGAGGACCGGCTGCAAGGCCGGGACACCGAACGCCCTCGTGCCAAGACCAAGCGGACCTGACATGGCGCGCATTGAAATGGCGCCAGAAATTCTGGATGATTTTGACCGAATTCTGGAGTTTCAAGAGCAACACGGCGATTCCAACGCTGCTGATCGCATCATGGAAATCGTGCATGCCATGGATGTTTTGGGCCATAGCCCGCTGATTGGCAGGCCTGTCTCTAAAGGAAAGCGCGAGCTGGTCGTTGGACGCAAGGCCCGTGGATTTCTGGTGCTGTATCGATATGTCGAAGAAGTTGATACGGTATTTGTCCTAGCGGTACGCAGTCAACGCGAGGCCAGTTACGCTCGAACGACGTGACAGCCAGGTGCAGGCCTTTCCAATTCGCAATGATCTCGCCATGAACTTGCCAATGTGCCAGAATTACAATCTGGTGAAATGACTTAACCGGGAATTGCGATTCAATTTCCCTTCTAATTCCAAGCTGGAGACTACATGCGCCGTATCGTCATCTTCTTCGTCCTGGCAGCACTGGCTGCTGGCTACGCTTCCGCTTCGCCACGCATTCCGGCGAACGGTGCCGAGTTCCGTACACTCTCACCGGCGCAAGCAACGCAAAAGGTTGGCGACAAGGTTGAAGTGATCGAGTTCTTTATGTATCACTGCCCCGCTTGCTACGCGGTAGACGCGCCGCTGACCGCCTGGGCGAAAAACAATGAAGCCAAGGTCAATTTCCGCCGCATCCATCTGTCCAACGGTGACATGAGTGACTTTGAGGCGCGCCTGTTTTTGACTTTGGAAACTTTGCAGATGCAGGACGCGATGTACGGCAAAGTGCTGCAAGCGTGGCACCAGGAACACCGGCGCCTTCGCAGTGACGAAGAAAACCTGAACTGGGCATTGCGCAATGGGATCGACAAGGAAAAATTCCTCGCGGCCTACAGTTCCTTCAGCATGGGCATACGCCTCAAGTC
>JACXTT010006506.1_pt1 | contig 16648 bp, 18 predicted proteins | sample 9270951 | NCBI WGS metagenome assembly JACXTT01 (sample SAMN15532306, study PRJNA645909) | rock metagenome | isolation source: weathered quartz diorite | place: Puerto Rico | collected 2017-06-21 | reverse complement strand
GATTTTGAACTTACCTTTCGAGTTCCCTCGGAGTGCGCCTGCGAAGGGGCGTCTGGCGCGGCGGACATCGGAATCATTCCATCGGTCGAGCTGAACCGGCACGATTACGGCAGAGTGCGCGGGCTTGGCATTGCGTCGCGGGGCCCGGTGCGCAGCATTCTGCTGGTTTCCTCCAAACCCTTCGGCGACATCCGTACGCTCGCCGGCGATGCGAGTTCGCGAACTTCCGTCGCGCTGGCCCGCATCATTCTGTCGCGGCGCTACGGCGCTGAGCCGCGGGTGACGGCGCACGCGCCCGACTTGGCGAGCATGATGGCGGGCGCCGACGCCGCGTTGGTCATCGGCGATCCGGCGTTGCATCTCGATCCGGAGACACTGGGCTACAGGGTGCTCGACTTGGGCGAGGAGTGGAACCAGATGACAGGGCTTCCCATGGTGTTCGCAATCTGGGCAGGGCGCCGGGAAGCGATCACGGCGGAAGTGGAGGTGGTCTTCCACGCTTCCTATGAGTTCGGCCGCGATCACCTGGGCGACATCATCAGCCAGGAAGCGGCGCGGCGCAGCATACCCCCGGACCTAGCCAGGGAATACTTGACGCGCCACATCGTTTGTGACTTGGGAGCGGTCGAGTATCGCGGCCTGGACCTGTTCCTGGAGTACGCGCGCGCCGCGCGGGAAGCGGCTTCAGTTTGACATCGCGCGAAGCCCTCTGATTATAATGAGAGAATCTGCGTCGCCTTGCTCCTCAGTAGCTCAATGGTAGAGCATTCGGCTGTTAACCGAAGGGTTGTAGGTTCGAGTCCTACCTGAGGAGCCAAACTTTTCTTCAGTCATTGCAATAAGTTGCGGCCGGTTGGCGGCGTTCCTTGAGCCGAGCAGTTTTCGTCCGATGTGCTAATTTCTGTGCTAATCGCACTCTGGTTGCGCTCTTGCTGGCGGTAGGATTCCATTTTCTGGGCCGCTTCTACGAAGTCCCGCTCATCGACGATGTTGTACCGGAGGAACATCGCCTCGGTCTTCCATCCCCCGATGCGCTTGATTACGGATCGGTCAATCCCAGCCCGCCGCATGTTCCTGGCTGCACTGCGCCTGAGATCGTGAAACAGTAGCTTCTGGCCTTCTTTTCCGATGGCGACCTTGCTGCGCGTACATGCCGATGCCCACGCTTTACGAAAACCCCCCATGCGTCTTCCTTCTTCGTTGAAAAACACGTAGGGGCAATCAGGGAATGTCGCGTCCCTGATGGATTTCTGCATGAGAAGGACCTCCCGCATCTCGCCGATCATTCCCATCGATCGGGCGAGTTTGTTCTTGGTTGTGCCAGGCTCTAGGATGATCTTTCCGGGTGCGGGCGAAAACTCGACCTGTCGCCACTCCAGATCGCGCAACTCCCCAAGCCGGCAGGGGACGAAGTAGCCAACCACCAGCAAGGGCCGGAGATATCCTGGAAGTTCCGACTTCAATGCCTGATAGGCCGCCTCTTCAAGAAAGCCCGTCCGCACGTTTGCACTTTCATCGTAAAGGGCGAAATGGAAATGCCGGTTGACCTTCGGTGGATCGTGCGTCAGTGCTAGGTTCCAGGCGGCCCGGAGCGCCTGGACTTCCCGGTTTATTGTCGTCCTTTCGCCGCCAGCCTCGGCTATCTCCTTGAGCCGTCTACGCTTGTACTTCGTCAAGATCATCCGTTCCGAACTTCGACGTCCTGATACAGCCTAAGGCTGGAAGGAGGTGGTTTAGGTACGAGCGTAAAGCCGGGAGACTCGATCGCTCTCGATCGATATAATCTCTCTTCAGGTCGTTCAGGATATCGCCGATGGTGACTCGTTCGATCTCTCGACCGCGATATTTGCCGGCCACGATTTCGCCTCGGCGTTGATCCAGGAACTTGACGGCCTCGGCGTACAACGTCGTCTTCGTCGATTCGCGCTCTTGCCTTCCGTTTAGGGTGTAACGAATCCACCAAACCTTGCTGTTGGGCCTTAAGAACGGGTTTGTCGATTTAGGCTTGCGTGGCATCTCGCACCCCGGGAGCGGACTCTTTGCTCTGCTGAATCAGCGTCAGTATATCGCGGTAATCGATCTGCACGCGCCTATCAATTCTAACCGGCTTCAATTTGCCAGACCGAACCAGATGCTCGGTGGCCGGCACGGAGCGCCCAAGTTTTTGGGCGGCTTGCTCGATCGTCAGGAGTAGCGGCTCATCGCTATTGCCCTGAATTGGCACTCTGTCATGAAGTTTGACCGCGATGCGTTCAGCCATGGCGTCAGCCAGTTCCGTGAGATCAATTCCCGGCAGAGTAAGAGAGTTTTTCATGAGTGACCTTGAAAATGAAATAGGCCCCCCGGAGGCCGGAATTTTTTCGGAATGGGAGGCTGTGGTTACCCGCGACGTTTAGAACACTAATGCCGAATTCCAGGGGGCGCCTGGTCAGTGGAGGTTTGCACCGACTCTGGCCTTAACGAGGCGGCACCAACCGCCCAACAGCGCTTGGCTGCAGGGAATTGTCGCCAGCGGGCTGCCGTTCGCGTCGATCTCGACGAATGTCGGTTCTCGCCGACACCACGGCCTATTCGGCTCCAACCTGGGCCTCGTGGATGCTTCAGCGGAAGTGGCGACGACCCGCAGCCCGCCGTTGATGGGCCGTGAAACGGTGCAATCGTCCAGCATTTGGACGATTCGGGAAGTTTACGGGTTCCAGTGAGTGCGGCGTGATCTCCTGACTTGCAGAAATAGAACCTGATCGCAAATACTCCGGCCAAGCTCTCCGTCCGACTTGTGGATGAGGCTCGACACTTCTCGCCTCGGAAAATCGTCGCCGCAAGTTCTAGTGGATGTCATTAGTTTCTGGGATCTCCCCGCCGGTCGTAAGCGTAGCATCGACGAGTGATGTGTTCATAGGTGACGCCCACGCCCGGGCTGGTCCGCTTAGCCACCGTGACCGAACCGTCGCCTCGACCGAGGAAGCCTTTTCGATCTACTACATACACCAAGCGTAGTGACTGCAGGCGTTTGGCAACGCCAACTCCAACCGCTCGACCCGACTCGATTAGCTCCTTGGCTCTCGTCAGATCGGCAAGGCCGTACGGTCTTCCATTCTCGTCCCTCACCGACAAGGGCAGCTTAGCGCTAAGCAGCAACAGTAGCGAATGCTTTGCACTTAACTCCACAGTTGTCTCCCCAGATTTGAACTTGTCTGGTTTACCCGCCAGCACGGGGGTTTCGGGCGGCGATCGCGCCCCGATCTTTGCTCCGATTTTGGTTTCAGGTGCGCTATCGCGCTGGCGCCTGCCTCGGAGCGGTTTGGAACGCTCGACGCCATCCCCCCGCGCCACCGTTTTCAGCCCAGATCCGCAGGAGCTCCGGATCAAAGCGAAATTGCCGACCGCACCGAGTAGCAGGTAGTAAACCGTCCCTGACCATTTGTGTGACCTGTCGTTCACGTATGGAGAGTATCTGTGCGACGGCCTTTGTCTTCATGTACGGCTGTTTGAAGTCCATGACGCCTTTAGAAGTCATTGTAAGCGGCTAAGTAATTGAAAACAAGGTAAATAATTTAATAAAAACCGGTAGGTTTCAAGACCTATTTTTTACCCTGCCGCTTTTTTACCCTGCCGCCTAATCGGCCAGAGGAAACCGAGGCGCTTGGCAACGGTTTTCGCGCCCATTTTCACGGCTGCTTCGCCGCTCAGATATCTGTGGTTTGAATAGAGGCTACTGATTTCGGGCCATGTTTTCCCGCAGAAACGCAGAACCAAGAAATCGTAATGCAGGTTTTGATACGTGCCAGATTTCCGTCTCGTCTGGGTCGGGGTTGCTCTCGCTTTGGCGCGCATCTTTAGCTCAGTGAAAGCCATTTTGAGATCCTGGTTCCACGCTCTCAGACCGCCTTTTTGGGGAATAGGAACAAGTAATGAACCCACGTAGCCAGGTTGGGGCGGAGGCGGTCCGGCAACGTCTGTGCTACCCATACTGACAGACTGATGTTGATCCACGTGCAAAACGACATCGCTCAACTTAATGCCGAACTTGATCAGAAAGTCTTCCGCCCACTCGACCAACCAACTAAGCGCGGTTTCCTCATCGTCAACGAAGCCAAAACTTTTCGCCCAACCTTCGATGGTAGCCAGTGCTCTAGTCCTCGTGGCACCCCGGCCTATGGCGTCAGGCAACCACGAGCGATAATAATCGTAAAGCGCCAACACAGGGTTCCGTGCAAGTTCATTTCGCCGCACGATACAGATCCTGTCAAGCGTTTCAATAAAATTCGCTTGATTGTCCTCAAAGGTCGGCGGTCTATGGACCCAGCCCAGGTATTCAGGCCCAGGCAAGGCGAGTCCGTAATTGGCAGGATCAACCCGGCGCACTGCTTTGAGAATACATCCGCGAAGCCCAATCAAGAGCACCCCGGTCTGCCACAGACTAGGCTTCCGTCGGCTTTCGCACACCCGACCCGCGCGGTCCAAACCCTGCGTGAACGTCGCGGGTTCAGCGGCGCTAGACAACCGGGCCAAGGGTTGTCCGAGACCTGGCGAGCGTCTTCGCCTTCGTCGCCCAGGTGCGATGCGCGTCAATCGAAACAGTGCCGTCCAGCGCTCCGCGCCGATTAGATACATCCTCCCGCCGGAAACGATACATTGAAACTGATGGAGACGTTACCCGAGCCTTGGCTGCGAGGCCCGCTTGCTGGCGTGCACCCGCTCCTGGCACCTGTTCTCCATGCCTTTCAACAGGCACGCGAGGACATCGCGAGGCACACCGAGGGGCTAACCACAGAGCAGATCTGGTCAACACCCCACGGTTTCGGTTCAGTGGGCTTTCATATCAGGCACATCGCCGGCAGCACCGATCGGCTCATTACGTACCTGGAAGGCAAGGGGCTTTCTGGAGCGCAGATGGCCGCGATGCGGGCACAAAAGACTTCGGGTGCGACTCGTGAGGAATTGCTGGCGGGCATGGACATCGCGTTTCACCGGGCGGAGTTGGTAGTACGTGCCATCGACCCGGCGCATCTGGCAGAACCGAGAGAGGTGGGCCGGAAACGGTTACCGACGACCGTCGCCGGCCTGCTGGTGCATATCGCCGAGCACACGCAGCGCCATGTAGGGCAGGCGATCTGCGCGGCGAAACTGGCGCGAATCGAGGGATCGTGACCGGGCGTCCGGGATAGTTCAGTAGTCTGAGATGAGCGTGTTTCGTCCATGTGGCTATTAGCTCGGGGCTCACCGGGCCGAAGCCGATTCGGTAACCGAGCGGCCCATGATTGTGATTCAATAGTAGTACTCCCCCACGTCGGCAGTGCGATCAACAGCGGCTGGCGATAACTACTCGAACTTTGAAGGGAACTGAGAAGGGCTAAAATGGGAATGTTCCTCAAAGCCGCGTACGAGGCGCTGCAAAGTGCACAGAGGCCGCTGAGCGCGTCTGAGATAACGGAGCTGGCGCGAAACAGCGGCCTGCTAGACTCGTCTGGCAAAACTCCGTGGCAAACGATGAAGTCGAAACTGTCGACGAACATCTTGAAGCAAGGTAACCGCTCGGTCTTTATGCGGTCCGCGAAAGGCAAGTTCGCTTTACGGGAGTGGAAAAGGTCTTATCCTGAGCATATTGCAGACCGGTACCAGAAGGCTTTGTTCGATGAGGACATTGTGGTCTTCCCAGCGCGTTCACTTCGCCGATACGTTCCCGGTGTTGGGCTCTATACGGGCGAGTTTGACCGAACGGCCCTGCTCAACGAATGCACGCCGATGCGACGACGGGACGCGGAAGAGGACTTCTCTGTAATTCAACTAGTGTCCGTCTTTATTATTCGAAACCGCGATCGTTACCTGACTTACAAGCGCACGAAACGTCTGCCTGAAAGCCGGCTTCACGGCGTCTATTCCATCGGTTTCGGTGGGCATCTAAATCCGAGTGATTTGCTGCCCTTGCTTAATATCTTCGATCCGGCCGTAGGGGTTCCGCTGTTAGAAAGGGAGCTGCGTGAAGAGATCAAGTTCGAATCGCTAGGACCGACAGCGATCTCGTATGGCGGTCTCCTCTACGATAATTCGCGGGAAGTTAGTAAACAACATCTAGGACTCGCTTACGAAGTCCAGGCTGAATCTGACCATTTCGAGATTGGCGAGAGAGGCTTCTTGATCGACGCCAAGTACGAGACTCTTGACGAAATACGACAAAGGCGGCACGATTTCGAAAACTGGTCCCTGCTGCTCATGGAAGAGGAGACGAATTGCAGGCGGCAAACGCTAATTCAACCCTCAATGCAATAGCGATCAACATCATCGCCAGCAGCGTGTACGGCGCGGCTGTCTTCGTTGGCGAGCGTTTCTATTCTCGAACAGCCCGCAAGAATCCATCCTATCGTCGCTTGCGCCTTCTCGCCTTCGTCGTTCTCTGGGCGCTACTCAATGTGAGCTTGTTAGCGCTGACCTCTGATTGGTGGCTCGCCCTGTTAATTACCTCAATCGTTTTAGTAGTGGTGGTATTCAAAGAACTCAATCAATTTTGGCAGATCGGCTTAGTCGGCGCCGATCGTGAAGTGAAGAGCGGGATCGACTACGTCGCGGCACTTAGCATGTGCAAGAATTCGTTCCACTTTCTCGGCATAGGTGCTGCAAAGCTGACACAAAACCAAAAAGCCTTTCGCGACGCGATTGATCGATGTAATCGAACGGAACCCGTTAGACTTCTTCTCAGTCGCGCTGATGCACCAGAGTTGACGCGCTTTGCTCAAATGGCGGGGAAGGACGAGGAATCTTACAAGAGCACGGTGAGGGAATCCTTACGGTTCATTGCCTCTCTGCAGAACAGGGAGGCGAAGAACATCAGCGTCAGATTCTACCGGCAGTTCCCGGCATTTCGTCTCATGTTCATAGATGGTACGATTTACCTAATGAGTTACTACGTTATGGGGAAGGGTGACGGATCAAATCTCCCGCAACTGCACATTATCAAGACCCCTGGCTCACTGGACATCGAAGCCCTGTATTTCGGCTTCGCTGAGTACTTCGAGAAAATGTGGACCGATTCGAATGACTGGGATCCCATGGAGTTTCTGTGACCGCAGGATCAGTTCACGGCCGCTTTCAGCCGTTTCACAATGAACATTTAGAGTACGTTCTGGCAGCCCAAAGGCTTTGTGATTATCTTTGGGTTGGAATCACAAAGTACGATATAACGTCCACTGATTCGAATCTACTCGGGCGTCACCGTGAGCGGCCTGAGAGTAATCCCCTTACCTTCTTCTAGAGGATAAGTATCATTAGTGAGGCGCTGATCGAGTCTGGCGTCGATCGAAGTAAGTTTGGCTTTGTTCCGTTTCCAATCGAGACGCCACATAGACTGGCAGATTTTATGCCGATTTCAATTCCATGCTACACGACGATTTGCGAGCAGTGGAATAGGGAAAAGATCGAAGTACTGAGAGCCCTCGGGTACGACGTGAGAGTGCTGTATGAGAGAGAGAAGAAGACCGTAAGTGGTGCAGCGATCCGGCGAGATATCGCAGCAGGTGGTGATTCGTGGAAGGACAGTGTGCCACACGCTACCGTACGAGCCATTGGTCAGTTGGACCTAAAAACTCGGCTACTTAGACTTCTTCAGCCTGATGGAGCAAGCGGAACGTTAGCGACGGTGGGCGACCCACCGCCGGGGGTGTCGTGAATGGAACGTTCCATGACTCCGTTTATCAAGTGGCCCGGCGGTAAGCGGTGGGCCGCAGCCCGGATCGCCGAGTTGATAGAACCTCATTTATCTGGAACCTATTTGGAACCGTTTCTTGGAGGTGGCGCAGTGTTCTTTCACGTGCTGCCGAGGCGGTCCGTCCTGGCTGACATCAACGAAGAGCTTATAAGCACGTATAAAGCGGTCCGTAGTGATCCAGCGGGGGTTGCTGGAATCTTGCGGCGTCACGCCGTGACAGCGGAGACGTATTATCGGATCCGAAGAAGTGAACCAAAGCGGTCAGAAGTGCGGGCCGCTCGGTTTCTATATCTGAATAGAACCGCTTTTGGGGGGATTTATCGTTTGAATCTGGTCGGCGACTTCAACGTTCCGTATGGTGGCGGCGAACGCACGCCGGAATTGCTTTGGAAGACCGACATATTGGAGGCGGCATCGAAAGCTCTCCGTTTAGCTCGGTTGAAGGTGAGCGATTTCGAACTGATCGTCGATTCGGCCGGCACCGCAGACGTAGTCTACTGCGATCCAACCTACACAGTCGCCCACGACAATAATGGCTTCATTCGATACAACGAACGAAACTTTTTGTGGTCTGACCAAGAGCGGCTTGCCGACGCAGCGTTTAGGGCTGCTCGTCGGGGTGCGATGGTCATCGTCACCAACGCGCATCACGCTTCGATCAAGCGGCTGTATCGCGGAGCGTGCTTTGAAACACTGTCCCGAGTGAGTACCGTCACGCCACACTCAGATCTACGGCGTTCTGTGAAGGAACTGCTGATTCGCATCGATCCCGCTCGTACCCGTGTTCGGTTGGACGTGTGGAGGAGGAATGGCTAAGAGCCACCGGGAAGGAAATCCACATAGCTGTATTGTCGCCCTCGCGTGGATGTGACAAGTCCTCTACCATTTCGGCGTGGCGATTGTGACGCCCTCTTGAATGCGCGTGAACTCGTACCGCCCGTCCACCGTCGCGACAGGATCCGTGGGCGTCTCAGTGTATGGCAACGCGATGAAACCGGCTTCGGACTCGCGGGCTGCACAACAACCAGCCATCGAGGTCACTCCAAAGCGACATGACCGACGATCTGTTCGCAGCGGTGAAGAAGTGGCATTTACTCCAGCCCAAAAGACGGCGCTCCTGACTTTGCAAAACGCGACCTTCGAGTTCGCTTGGGAGAAAAACTAAGAGGAGCCATTCGGGCGGCCTCGTGCCTCGGGCAAGCTGTGGCTTCAACACTAAAATGGATAGGATGCCATGGCTTAACTCGGACCCTGGGCCAGCTGCGACAGCGGCTTTTCAAGCACGGTCGGTTCGCGTGAATTGCAGATCTCGAACAGGATAGCGACCACCTTCCGTAAAGGGAGAGAGAATCTTGAGCTGCATGCCTTTCGTTAGGAATGGCATCGACCACTCCGTGCCTCCGTTCAGATACAAAACCAAGAATTAGGAATCCCGCACCCGGCGCTTCGCCGACATCGAGAACAATTGCCAGCGCGGGCCCGCTCGATTTCAGCGCTGCACGTGCGCGCGTCAACGACAGCTTCAGATACCAAAACAGGAATGAACGAGGCTGCAGCGAACCGCCGAACGCAAAAAAGGCGTGGAAGGAACAGGAAGAAGAGGAGTTCCTGACCTCTTGGCTCAAGCAATCCGGTTACTGCTAGTGTTCGATTGCCTGCACTAATCGAACACCAGAACCACTACCTATTTTTAGTCTAAAGCCGTTTTAGATGCAAGCTCCAACCAGCGATTCCAATAGGATTGATAGGCGGCCTTAACCCGCTTAAGATGGGTGCATGGACAAGCTCAAGAAGGCGCTGCTCTCGGAAATCATGAGCGAGCTCGGTCGGAAGGGCGGAAAGATCGGCGGCAAACGGAGCCTGGAGACCATGACGCCCGAAGAGCGCTCGGCGCGCGCGAAGAAGGCATCCGACGCGGCTGCCCGGAAGCGCACGGCTGCACGTCCGGCACGGGTGCGGGACGTACGTACGAAGAGATCCCCTAAACAGTAAGGGGGACGTGAGGGAGCGGTCGTGGAAATAATATCGCGCGAAATTCTCATTGACGATCGCGACCTTCTTCCCCAGAATACTACTGGATGAGGTAACCAGTTTTTCAATGTCCACAAGCAGTCCCGAGGTGATGGTAACTGTATTTAAGTTACTTAAGTTACACACCGGTGTATTCGCGGGAAGGTGTGGAATGGTCAAAGTTGAATCCACGTGCCTCAGGTCGTGTTTTGGTCTGTGTTTGCTGCTTGGCGCGAGCGGCAGTAATCTTGAGGCCCAACAGTCGACTCTAGGAACGGTTGACTTTCCTGTTTCCGGATCGCCCCAGGCGCAGACGTGCTTCCTGCGCGGGCTCGCAGCGCTGCACTCGTTCTGGTACGAGGAAGCCGCCGAACAGTTTCGCGAGTGTACCCGCACCGAACCAGACTTTACAATGGGCTACTGGGGCGAGGCCATGACATACAACCACCCGATCTGGGCCGAGCAGGATGCGGAGCCAGCGAGGAAGTTGCTCGCCAAAATCAGCGACACGGCCGGGCTGACGGCGCGAGAGAGAGCATATATCGGCACGGTAAAGATTCTCTATGGGGCTGGCGACAAGCTGAGCCGCGACAACGCCTACTCCAATGCGTTGGAAAAAATCTACAAGCAGTATCCCGACGATCTGGAAGCGGCCTGCTTCTATGCCCTCTCGCTGCTCGGCACGGTTCGCCCTGGAGACAAAGGATTCAGCCGGCAGATGCGTGCGGGGGCTATCGCCCTGGACGTGTACCAGAAGAATCCGAATCACCCCGGTGCAGCGCACTACATCATTCACTCGTTTGACGACCCGGAGCACGCGATACTAGCGTTGCCGGCTGCCCGCCGCTATGCACAGATCGCGCCTGATGCGCATCATGCACGGCACATGCCGGCGCACATTTTCCTGCAGCTTGGCATGCGGCAAGAGGAGATCGCGTCCAATATCTCGGCTTGGCAAGCTTCCGTGAACTGGGTCAACCGCAAGGGGCTGCCGCTCACAATGCGCGATTATCACAGCCTTTATTGGGAACTGTACGGACTTCTGCAGCAAGGACAATACCGGGAAGCAGAAAAGCTGCTGGAGCAGAAGCGCCGGGACATGGCAGACACCAACGGTAAGGCAAGTCTCTATGCGGCGCAGATGGGAGCCGCATACCTGATCGAGACGCAGCGGTGGGACACCGCAGGGCGCATCTTTTCGATGGTAGGCATCGACCGTGCGCTATCAGTCAGGGAGAGCCACGCGGGCGGTGAACACGCGGCTCACGCGCCGAGCCCAACCGACGTCATGACTGCGTTCGCGACAGGATATGCCGCAGCCGCGTTGGGTTCGCCGGAGGCACGGCGCAGCATTTCAACGTTAGATGCCATTGCAAAACGGATCACTGATCCGAACCTGCGACATCGCGCCCTGCAAGTGGAAATCGAGAGATTGGAAGTGGAAGCTCTGGCTGCGTCTAAGAAGGGGCTGCACGACAAAGCGATCGAAGCGATAAACCGGGCCGTGACACTGGAGGAAACCAATTCGCCTCCCAGCGGACCGCCGGACGTCATTAAGCCACCGCACGAGCTGTGCGGAGAACTTTTGCTCGAGGCAGGACGAAATCAGGAAGCAGCGCAAGCCTTTGCGAGATCGCTTGCGAGGCAACCAAACCGTGCACGGTCTTTGGTCGGACGCGCTCGAGCGGCTAAGGCGATGGGCAACGGGCAAGCGGCAGTGGAGGCGTATTCCGGAATTTCTGCGGATCTGGCGGGATGCCGATCCAGAACTACCCGAACTGGCGGAAGCGCGGAAAACGGCGAAGCGCGCTTCCGGGGAGTAAGGCGAGCCTGCGCAGAGCCGAGATAATCCGAACCGCGGGAGATTATAGAAGGCGTGATTCGACGATTTTGTTTCTTGTTCTCTCCCGTCGGTAGGTTGTCGCAAGTACCTACTGGATAGCAGCAAGATCAGACAGGTTAGACGACTTGATTTCAGGTTCGGTTTGTACGGTTTATGAATTGTTCGTTCTGTGAGGCCGGAACGGATCGCTGGCAGTCTGTGTCTTGTACGCCAATTGACTAGATCCCGTTTCGAGATCAGTGAACCTGAAGGGCGGGTTGGCGACTACTCTCAAGTGAATTACTTCCGTGTCGCCGAGGATCCGTTTCAATACCGATCTGGATGCTAGAATGTGCCCTCCTATTTCAGGCGGCCGAACCGGTATTGACGCCGACCTGCGTGCGGGCCGGCACTCTGCCGAACAGCGGGCCAAGGCCTTCAGCCATGGTAGGGTGCGTGAAGACGGCGTCGCGCAGCGCGGTGTAAGGCAGCTTTCCCATCATCGCGGTCTGGACTACCGCCATGATCTCGCCCGCGTGCGGCCCCACCACCGTGAACCCGAGGATTTCATCGCTGTTGCGGCTGACGAGTGCTTTCATGAAGCCGCGCGTTTCAGACAGCGTCCGGGCACGAAGCACTGCCTCCATGGGCAGCTTCGCCACGCGGTATGGGCGTCCCGCCGCCACAGCTTCGTTTTCATTGAGTCCGACTCGCGCTATTTCGGGATCGTTGAAAAGGCAGAACGGCACCAAGCGGTCGCGCGTATTACGAGAGCCACCGTGGAGGTTGGCCTGGACAATGCGGAAGTCGTCCTCAGAGATGTGCGTGAACTGAGGGCTGCCTGCGCACTCGCCCAACGCCCAGATACTTGGCGCCGTCGTTTCGAGGCGTTCGTTCACCTGGATGTATCTATGGTCGTCTAGCGCTACGCCGGTTTTGTCCAAGCCGATGTTCTGCGTGTTCGGAATTCGACCGGTGGCGACCAGGATATCGCTCCCTTCCAGCACCGACGTTCCTGCTGAGGTTGCAAGCGTCATGCGCACGGAGTCCCCGGACGAGCCTTCCACCTGCGCGACCTCCACATTCAAGCGAACATCTACGCCATCGAGATGGAGGAACTCAAGGAGCACGTCGGCGATATCTTTGTCCTCGCGAGGAAGCAACTGTGGTCCACGCTCCAGAACAGTGACGAGGCTTCCGAATCGGACGAATGCCTGCGCGAATTCCAGGCCAACGTAGCCGCCGCCCAGAACGATCAGATGGCTCGGAAGGCGATCGAGTTCGAGCGTCTCTACGTGCGTGAGCGGTTTCGCGGCGCGAAGCCCAGGGATGTCGGGGATGGCCGCGTGAGTGCCCAGATTCAGGAACACGCGGTCACCGTACAGAATGCGCACGCCGCCGTTGGTCAGTTGAACTTGAATGGTCTTCGGTCCGACGAAGCTGCCCTCGCCGAAGATCAGCTCGGCGCCACTTTCCTTGTACATGTCCATATGCATACTGACGAGCCCGTCGACCATCCGGCGCTTGCGAGCCCTCACTTCAGCCATTTCAATTGATGCCGGAGCAGTGCCGCTGCCGAAATCGCGGTCATGACGGACGAAGTCGGCCACCTTCGCGCTGTGGATCACGTTTTTCGTCGGCAGGCAGGCGATGTTGGGGCATGATCCCCCGATAAGGCGGCGTTCAACGACTGCTGTCCGCAGACCTTCACTGGCACTCGTCCAGGCGGTAAGTTTGCCTCCCGTCCCGCTGCCGAAAACAAGGACATCGAACCGTTCGATTTCACTCACGACACTGCCCTCCTTTTGCTCTTAGATGCGACAGGTTAGCTCTTGGCTCGCATTGATTTCACGAGGGCGGCAGCGGACACCCCTTCGAGTGACAGTCCGTAGCCAACCTCCCGCACCAGGCGCTCCTTCAACGGTTGAATGAAGTGTACGCGGGTGTTGCGGCGCGTTACCTCGGGCGCCTTCAAATACTGCTTGGCCAATTCCTGTGCCCGGCTGAACGCCTCGCCGTTCGGCACCACTTCAGCAACAACTCCCCATTGGTGCGCGACCGCGGCCGTAATCGGCTGTGGGTTCAGTAAGAATGCCTCGGCTCGACCTGCTCCAGCGCGATAGCTCCAGGTCGTAAAGATACCGTCACCCGGCACAATACCGCCAGCGAAGTGGGGCACGTCGTGGAATGTTGCACCCTCAGACGCCACAATCACACTGGCGAGCAGGGCATACTCGGAATGCACATGTGCTCGACCTTCAACAGCCGCGATCAACGGCACTCGTATATTGGCGATGTTCTCGACAATCTGAACACCTTCATCATGGACCTGGCTCCAAACGCCGGGATCGGCAACATTGCCGAAAGATGCAAAATCGATACCAGGAATGAACTCCCCGCCTGCTCCCGTCAGGATCACGATCTTGTTCGCGCGATCCTGCGCGATCCGGTAGAAAGCATCAACGAACTCGGTGTGATCCTGCGCAGTAAAAGTAAACGGCGCGCCATTGGTATGAAACTGGGCAACCAGCACGCCTTCGGCGTCGCGCGTCAGATTCAGGCTGCGGTAGGAAGTGAAGTAGTTGTCTCGAACTGTTTGCAAGATGTTCTCCCTATACCTGCTCTTAATCGGCCCGCCTGGCAGGTGCGTGTTAAGCGGCAGTGCTGGATTACAACGACTGTATCGCGGAAATCTGTCCACAGGCTGCACTCGTTGTGCGATGCAGCACAACCCGTTTGGTTCCGATGACGGACAATGATGGAGATGAGTCGTCTGACTGACAAGGTAGCGATAGTGACAGACGCCTCCAAGGGCATCGGCGCCGGAATTGCAGAGGCGCTTGGCGCTGCAGGTGCGCGCGTCGCAGTGAACTACTCCTCCGACAGGAGAGGCGCCGAACGGGTGGCTCAGACTATCATCGATATCGGCGGTGAGGCGATTGCTATCGGGGCGGAGATTTCTTTAGCCGCAGATGTCGCTCGGCTGTTCCAAGAAGTCGATACCGCCTTCGGAAGACTCGACATTCTGGTTAACAACGCTGGGGTCTTCCGCTTCGGCGCTTTCGCGGAGATCACCGAGGAAAGCTTTCACGTTCACTACAACATCAATGTGCTCGGCGCGATTCTCACAGTGCAGCAGGCGATCAAGCGCTTCGGCACCGAGGGCGGGAGCATCATCAATCTCAGTTCGATCGTCGGCTCGCATCCGGTGGCCGGAGCCCTGCTTTACGCGTCCACGAAGGGGGCCATCGAAACATTGACCAAGGGTTTGGCGCTCGAACTGGCACCGCGCAAGATCCGTGTCAACGCCATCGCACCAGGCCATACCGAGACCGAAGGCAATATCGCTGCCAGGACCTTTGAGGGTGGCGCCGGCGTTGTCCTGGCCGGCAAGACACCGCTCGGCCGGCTTGGTCGCCCGGCTGATATCGCACCGCTGGCAGTGTTCCTGGCATCGGACGAATCAGCTTGGATTACTGGAGAGGTCATTCGGGCCTCAGGCGGTCTGGTTGTGGCGACCTGAGCGCCACGTGCTCGCCCGGAGGTTCTGTTCAGATTGCGCAATCCCGAAATATCCGCTTGGACGGGAAACGCCCAACCCTCTATGTCCCGGTGACTGCGAGCCGAAAGTCCGGTTCTCGGACTTTGACCGCGCTCACTCCACGGATTGTGGTCGAGCGACGGCCCATCCGGAAGTTGTCCCTAGCACGCCCGATGGCAAACTGATTCCGGTACCCTGGCCATTCTTGACGCCCATCAAATTCTGCGACCCTCGGTCCAGGCCTTGTTTGGCAAGCAGGCCCGTAACTCCCAGCGTCAGTACGTTCTTGACCCATTCTCGATGCGGCGGACTTGGCGCTTATTCAGGCAGCGCGTCGATCCGTTCCCGCAAGTTCGCGAAGTAGACGATTCTTTCACACAGCAGATCAATCGAGCGGGGGGCGTTTTCCTCCGTGAGATAATTCCATGCGTAAGCTCCCCAAAAATCCTGGACGCGGGCGGCTTTCAGATTCGGATTCAACATTGGCATGCTGACCCACCAATGTAACTGGCCGTACATGTTGGAAAATATGACGAAAACCGTGAGTTGCGTCGATCCGATCGAACCCGCATAGTTCAGCGCGCCGTGCTGCTTAGTCTTCCGCGGAGCGAACAACTGGGCGAAGGCTTTGTCGATCAATTTGCGGAGGAGAGGCGCGTTGGCCGTCTGCACCTTCAGGCGGTCTGGCTCGGGCATCAACTCGCTGGGCGGATCGTCGCGAGGCACGAAGTCGAGTTTCGATCGCGTCTCGGCCATGTACCGCATGCTCACCGGGTCCCTGAGAGTGGTTCTGACATGGCGAATGTCCTGGTAACGCAACCCATAAGCGAATTGACCCCTCTGTGTGGCGTCGCGGAACTGAACCAGAGCGGAGTCGCTCTCACTCAGTTCTAAACCCTCTCGGTGAACCGCGGAGAGCTGGAAAAACTGCATTGCGTGGCCGCGGGCAAGGGCATCGAGCAACGCGGCCGCCTCAGCGGAGTTCAACGTGGCGAAATAATCGAGAAACTTCACTGCGTCCGTGCTCGGAATCCGTCTGACAGTCGGGAAGCCGGCCTCGGCCTCCGCTTTGAAATCGGCGAGCAGCAGTGCGGCGATGTTTGTTCGAAGGTCAGCCATTCAGTGAGCAAGCCAACGGAAACGGATCATCGGAAATTCGCGCGGGAAATCGCGCGCGACGCGGTCATGGGATCAAGTCGGAACTAGTTTCGAACTCAACCACGACTCCTCGTGAGCGCAATTCGTTCACCATAACGTCGTCCACGGGCATCCTTACCCGAAAGGCCCCACGGGTGGAACTTGTTCCGCTAATTAGCACTCGATCTCGAATCACAACCTTATCCACGTGCCGCTCCTTCACTTCCGAGAGAAACTCAGTCTGGGAGATTTCTGGCGGAAGGCGCTGCAAGAACTTGCTCGTGGCAACCGTCGCCAACCATCCCGCGCAGATAGCGATAAGCAACGTGAACGCAATGCGAGCTGGACGACGCCTCTTCGCCGCGATCCTGTCAGGAGCGGAGGATCCAAGATCGTAACGTATGCGCTCCGCCAGCGCCGCCGCGTTTGATACACC
>JACXTT010006505.1_pt1 | contig 16648 bp, 15 predicted proteins | sample 9270951 | NCBI WGS metagenome assembly JACXTT01 (sample SAMN15532306, study PRJNA645909) | rock metagenome | isolation source: weathered quartz diorite | place: Puerto Rico | collected 2017-06-21 | reverse complement strand
AATTGCCAATCGGAAGAGCGAAACGTGCCGGCCTGAAAACATCAGGGCAGGCAAATACGGAAATGTCAATCACCAGTTTCGAAGATTCCATTTTCATTGTCGGACCCCCATTCGTACGACTCCCGAAGCATCTATTATTCCACTGTGCTTAATAGGCTGAATGCATGGGGCATATGCCGCTTTGGGGAGCCATCTGCTGACAGGACCTGTAAGCTAAGCTGACACCGCGTCGGGTTGCCACTGTGTCACGGGAAAACAGGCAGGTGAACTTCTGTGCGGCGACTGCAAAACGTCCGCCAAATTCTCTTCGGTGGCGGGGGAGGTGCTCCGTCAGCGCATCAAGTGCAAAAGCACTAGCGCCACAACGCCGGTCAGTGAAATCACTGCAAGGCGCATATTAAACCGCGCCCGCACGCGCAACACCTCCAGCATCTGCGCCATTTGGGCCTGGCTCTCCGCCATCGTGCGCACCAGCTCGGCCGATTGCCGCTGCTCCTCCTCAAGCTGCCGAATGCGCACCCGCAACGCTGAGAGTTCTGCCGGAGGATTGCCCTCCAATGCGTCCGTTCTCTGCGAGGTCGCCTCGTGCGCCGGCTTGCTTTTCACCAGTGAAGCGAGCTTCTTCGCGCCGTCGACGATCAGCGGGGCATTGGAGAGCATGGCGGACCAGGGCAACGATTTGAGCCAAAGCGGCGGCATGGCGATCCAGGTCTGGGCCCCACGGGAAGGCTGATACACGCAAGGTTCTTAAAGCATACCCACTGTCGCACTCTGGCGCCAGCTCGCCCACGTACTTGCTGCACTACAAATCTCGCGTGCGCGTCGTTTGGAGAACCTGGCCGAAACTTTGCTCTGCTCCGGTGCCGGCCTTTATCGTCCGCGCCGGCGTACTCCTGAATCGGTTCGAGCAACCATGGTCCAGACCAGCGCAACGAGCGTCGAGATGCCCGCAACTACGTCATGGCGAATCTGCAGCATGAGCGCGATCGTCCTCTACTGTGCGCTGGCTTTTGGCGTCCCGGCATTTGGTGCCAGCGCGCCTCAGCCACGCGGAGCGTGGCTCATGATCAAGACTGCCATACCGTGGGCAGCCGGCGCATTGCTGGTCCTCGGCCCACTGGCTTACATGCGCCGGGTGAAGCGCCGTCCCCGCCTCGGAGAGCCTTCCGGTATCGAATCCATCTACCGTCTGTCGTGCCGGGAGCTCGAGCGCCTCCTGGGCGAGAGCTTCAGGCTGCAGGGATATGCAGTCGAAGAGCGGGAGCCAAACGAATCCGATGGACTGTGCGCCGTATTGCGCAAGTCCGGCCAGAAGATCGCGGTCCGATGCATTCACGGTACCGGGCTCGCCATCGACGTCGAGGCGATGAGCGAATTGCATCAGGCCATGTCGTCCGAAGCAGCCAGCGGCGGATTGATCGTGACTTCGGAGGCAGTGAGCTCGGAGGCCAAAGCATGGGTGGCGGACAAGCCGATCGGCCTGATCGAGGGCCGTGCGCTGCTCGAGCTGGTCAACCGCGGCAGAGCACGCGCAGGATCCGCGGAGATGACATTGCGTCGCGAGCCCCATCTGGGGCCGCCGCTGGCCGAGCTGCTGGACTGCCCCCTGTGCGGTGCTCCGATGGTCCGCAGAGAGCGCGAGCAGCACAGCCAGGTCGCCGCCGCATTCTTTGGCTGCTCCGTCCCTCGCTGCCCCGGGACCCGTCCGGCTTGAACGGCCGCGCGAAGCGCGGTGCATAGCCAGCCCCGGCGCTGCTGCCACTCTGACCTTCTCCTCTCGCTATACTGGGAGCGCGAGGCGCGCGTAGCACGCTGTGGCCCGCGCGACGAGGGGAATGGCTCATGCCGGATAGCGACCGCTTGGAGGCGCTGCAAACGAGACTGCGCGAATTTGTCGCCGAGCGCGACTGGGACCAGTTTCATAGCCCGAAAAATCTGGCGATGGCGCTGGTGGCGGAGGCCGGCGAGCTGGTTGAGCATTTCCAGTGGCTGACGCCAGAGCAAAGCGCGCAACTGCCAGCCGATACGCGGGCAGAGGTGGCGTTGGAAATCGCGGACGTGTTGCTGTTTTTGCTGCGCCTGTGCGACAAACTGGGCATCGATGCGGTCACAGCTGCCGGGAACAAGCTAGTATTGAACGCGGAGAAGTATCCAGTTGCAAAGGCGCGGGGCAGCGCGACCAAATACAATAAACTTTCCTAGCAGAGACGGCGCGGTCAGCCGCGAGTCGTCGACGAGCTTGCTCGCCAGCGGGCGACCCCCGTACGGTAAGCTTCGCGCCCATGCTCGCCTATCGTCATCTGTTTCACGCCGGCAACTTCGCGGACGTCTTCAAGCACGCTCTGCTGACCCGCCTGCTGCTTCTCATTGCGCGCAAGGACAAGCCGTTTTTCTATCTGGACACGCACGCCGGGATCGGCCGCTACGACCTCACACACCCTTGGGCGCTAAAGCTTGCCGAGCACAAAGACGGCATTGGGCGCCTGTGGACGCGTACAGACATCCCAGAGCTGCTGCATCCCTACGTCGAGACGGTGCGAGCGGACAATCCGACCGGCGCTCTGCGCTTCTACCCCGGATCACCCCGCATCGCGCGCCGATTTCTGCGGGCAGGCGACCGCATGGTCTTGGCGGAGTTGAACAAGGATGATTGCGCCGCCCTGGCACGTTTGTTCGAAGGGGACAGGCAGGTAATCGTGGAACTCAGCGACGGCTATCAGGCGCTGAAGGCGTTTCTGCCGCCTAAGGAGAGGCGCGGTTTGGTGCTCGTGGACTCGTCTTTCGACCGCTCCGGAGAGTTCGCCAGGCTCACGGAGGGGCTGGTGTCTGGACACAAACGCTTTGCAACCGGCGTCTATGCGCTCTGGTACCCATTGATGGAGCCGGTTGCGATGCATGCTTTCGAGCGTGGAATGCTGGGCACGGGGATCCGCAAGATCCTCCAGCTCGAGCTATCGGTGTTGCCCGAACGGTGCACCGTTAGCTTGCGAGGCTGCGGCCTGCTGGTGGTCAATCCGCCCCATGGGTTCGAAGTCCAAGCGAAGGCGTTGCTCGACTGGCTGAGACCGGTCCTGGCGGATCAAGGCGAACCCGGGGACCGACCGCAGAGCAGCGTGCGCGTGCGCTGGCTGGTCCCGGAGGAGTAAGCTGTTCGCCACACAAATTTCGATTTTTCAGGATGGCCAAGCGACCAGCTTCCACGCGCCAGACCCGGGCTCCAGCCAAGGTTGCACGCGCGCCGACGACGAACCCTCGATTGGGCACGCAGACGCGCAAAATCCTCACCCAGCACTATCGCGCCAAGCACGGCGTCCGCTGACCCGACACTCCCGCAGGCCGCCGTAGAGCGTGTCCGGCCGGGGTATGCTTGCTTTAGCGATTTTGGGGCTCTACCACCTTGAACATCGCCCTGCTGCTCGCACGCGCCGCGCGCTTGTTTCCAGACCGCCCGGCGATATCGCGCGGAGACCGCGTGGCAGCGACGTACTCGCAGCTCGTGATGCGCGTCGCAAAACTATCCCGCGGGCTGACCCAGATACTGGGACCGCAGCCGGCGGCTCGCGTGGCGCTGGCGATGAGCAACTGTCCCGAGTACATCGAGCTCCTCTATGCGGCTTGGTGGGCAGGGCTCACGCCCGTCCCCATCAACGCCAGGCTGCACCCGGAGGAGGCGGCCTACATCCTGCAGCACGCCGAAGCGCGCGTCTGCTTCGTGACGCCGGATCTCGCTGCGTCGATCGGTACACTCGAGGGGCGCGTGCCCGGGCTCGATCGGGTGGTCGAGGTGGGTTCCGCGGATTACCGGGCGGTGGCGTGCGATGGCCCGCGTTCGGAACCGCATCCCGTATCGCCCGACGACGTGGCGTGGCTGTTCTACACCAGCGGGACCACCGGCCGCCCGAAGGGTGTGATGATCACGCACCGGAACCTGCTCGCGATGACCCTGTGCTACTTCGCCGACGTCGACGAGATCGGCGCTGGCGACGGCATTCTGCACGCCGCGCCGCTGTCGCATGGCTCGGGCCTGTACAACTTTCCCCACGTGGTGCGGGCCGCCAACCAGGTGCTGCCCGAGGGAGGCCACTTCGATCCGGCCGAGCTGTTCGCTCTTTGTCGGCGCTGGCGCGGAATATCGCTGTTTGCCGCGCCGACAATGGTGCGCCGTCTCGTCGCATGGGCACAGCAACACTTACCCGACCTCTCCGGGCTGAAGACCGTAATCTATGGAGGCGGCCCGATGTATCTTGAGGACATGAGGCAGGGGCTGTCCGCGATGGGTGAGCGCTTTGTGCAGATTTACGGGCAGGGTGAGTGCCCGATGGCGATCACGGCGCTGTCCCGTTTCCACATCGGAAATCGGGAACACCCGCGGTGGACTGCGCGCCTTGCGTCAGTCGGAGTTGCACAGTCGGCCGTGGAGGTGCTCGTCGCAGATGCCGACGACCGGCCGTTGCCGTACGGTGAGATCGGGGAGGTGTTGGTGCGCGGCGAGCCCGTCATGAAAGGCTACTGGCGTGATCCTGATGCCACAGCTCAGACCCTGCGCGGCAGATGGCTCCATACCGGCGACCTCGGCTCGTTCGACGAGGACGGCTTCCTCACGCTGCGAGACCGCTCCAAAGATCTGATCATCAGCGGCGGCGCTAATATCTACCCGCGCGAGGTCGAGGAGGTGTTGCTGCGTCATCCGGCTGTGAGCGAAGTGTGCGTCGTGGGGAAGGCGCATCGCGACTGGGGCGAGGAGGTGGTCGCATTCCTCGTGCTTCACCCGGGAGCGCACGTAAACGAGGAGGAGCTAGACTCCCTGTGTCTGCAGCACATCGCACGTTTCAAGCGACCGAAACTCTATCGCTACATAGACAGCTTACCCAAGAACAGCTACGGTAAGGTGATGAAACGGGTGTTGCGCGATCGACTCGAAGCGGAGGACCGACGGGGGTGATGCGCCATCGGCGCCCTTGTTGGCGAGCACCCCGCTTTCAGCGCACCCCCGATGCGAGCCGACTCACCACCCAGTCGAGAATGATCGCCAACCTCGGTGGCAGGACATCCTCCGCTTCTTCGGGGGTGACCCAGCGAAATTCGAAGTCCTCCTCGCTGCCGTCGCCGGATGGAATGCGCAGCGCGATATCGCTGGTCTTCGACTGCGCGAGGTAGTAGCGGCTGACGCTGCCATCCTCTGAGGCGATGGTGTCGCGAAAGGCTTCGCTGCCCCAATTCAACTCCAGATCGTCTAGCCCGGTCGCCGCGCGCGTCTCGTCCAGCGCTACTTTCAGAGGGTCCTCCCCTTCGCTGACCGGTGCTTTGGGAAAGTCCCAACTGTCGAACGTCCGCAGTGCGAGAAGCCGGTAGCGCTCGTCATCAAAAAAGACGACGCACAGCCCGGAGGTGAGGGTCTTTATCAGCGGCGAGTGGGGCGGGGCCATGGGGTCATTGCTCGGCGAGCGCTCGCCGACGCGATCCGCTGCGTGAGTAGGGAATTCGTCATTGTAGAAGCAATCGAATTCGCGTACTGCTCGCGAATTCGTCCGTGGGCGACAACGAGAGCGTGCGATGCGGGGCGTCTGAAAGTTGCATGTAAGGGAGCGCTTGCCAAGGTGCGGCGGCGTCAACCAAAGAAAACGGGTGGCCGTTATATCCGGCGTCGGGACGCTTTCGTCTCTACGTTCAGCTCAAAGGAGAACTCCTGTGATCCTGTCAAAGACCGCCGTTTCATTCGTTGCCGGTGCGGTGCTTGCGGTGCCAACCCTTGCCCAGAACACCGCAGATGTCGTGCAACGCGACGTGAACCAACAAAAGCGCATCGAGCAAGGCCTGCAGTCGGGGCAACTCACGACCAAAGAAGCGGCAAAACTGGAAAAGGGCGAGGCGCGCATCGAAAAGATGGAGCAGCGGGCGGATGCAGACGGCAAGATGACCGACGCCGAGAAGCGCCGCATCGAGCAGGCTCAGAACAAGGAGAGCCAGCAGATTTATCAGGACAAGCACAACGCTCAGACCGGCAATCCGAATTCCGTATCATCGCAGCGTATGCAGGCCGATGTGCAGCGCAATGTCAACCAGCAGCAGCGGATCGAGCAGGGCATCCAGTCAGGCCAGCTGACCAATCGCGAGGTGGGTAATCTTGAGAAGGGTCAGGCGAACGTAAATCGCAAGGAGGCGCGCGCTGGCGCCAACGGCCACATCAGCGCCAATGAGCAGCAGAATATTCAGGCGGCCGAGAATCACCAGAGTCGTAAGATTCACAGGGAAAAGCATAACGATCGCGAGCGCTGATCCTGCGGCGCTGCCGAGATGAAAACGCCCGCTTCGGCGGGCGTTCTTACTTTTGAACTCGAACCGGGTGGGGACCCAGCGCGCTGGGGTCGCTCAGGCGCTGGTAGTTCTGCGCGGCCCGAGCTAGCGGCGGTCGAGGCGTAAAGACGTGCCCCAGGGGTGTTTAGCAGACATGGCGCGTTGGCGCCGGGGATGCAGGTCGGCGCAATGGCGGCCGCACGGCTTGACGGTGGGGTATCCGGAGTAGAACGGGTAGTAAGGAGCGTAGCCGGCGGCGTAGGCGGGTTCGTCGGCTGCGGAAGCAAGCCTCGCCTCCACCGACTGCCGCCAGATCAGATCGTCCAGGCGGGCGCGCTCCCTTGCGGCGTCCAGTTCGTCACGCCGCCGTTTCTCGCTGAGACTGGCTAGCTGCTCTTGCTCTGAGCGCAGCCGCGCGCGCGCGTATCCTGCCGCTTGCTCGCGCTGTGCTGTGCACTCCAAGTTAGCGCACGCGCCGATAGCCGTGGTGATATTGGAGCTGCGGACAACTCCGCGGGGACATGGCGCATCGCTGTACAAGGTCTTGCCGTCGGGAGCGAGGCAACGGAAGATGTCTGCCCGCGCCATACCCCAAGGGGCTGCGGTCAATACGAGAAGAATCGCGAGTCGCGGACCAAACAACTGCATTGTCGACCTGCCTCAATGACGGCGCGGTGCGCCCCGAGTGTGTGCGAGCTGATTACAGCCTATCACAACAGGGCTCGTTTTGACCGCCAGCGCCCTCAGTTCTTGCCGAGCGCAGTGTCCCAGGGTAGGCTGCGATTGCCAAGTGCTGCCGCGGCCTCTCATCTCTAATGGGGCCGCATCCAGCAATGTCCACTGCGACCCTTTCTCGATATCAAGCCGTGCGTATCCCCCGTTTCCTGCGCCCAGCGGTGCGCTGGACGCTGATCTCGCTCGCGGCTGTGGTCGCGGTGCCCGTACTGAGCGGGCTTGTCGTCGGCGTGCTGGGAATCTCGATCAGCGCCGCCCCTTGGCGCGGCCCGATCGGCCAGGCGGCCAGCCTGGCGTTGGGCCGCCAAGTTACATTGCAGGGGCCGCTCGAGCTTATCCCGACGATACGTCCGACGCTGACCGTAGGCGGCATTCGGGTCGCCAACCCGCCAGGGTTCTCTGCGCCGGAGTTTGCCAGCTTGGGAAGGGCGCGCATGCGCCTCGAACTGCTGCCGCTCTTGCGCAACGAGATCCGCATCGTCGAAATGGATGCCGACGATGTGCGCGTGCGCCTGGAGCAACGCGCAGACGGGCACGCCAACTGGGAGTTCAACCTTCCGCCTTCGACGCCACAGCAGGCCCAACCCGTGGCGAGCACCGGCAACCCGGTGAAGCTGGAGGCGATCAGCTCGATTGTCTTCAGACGCATCAACGTCGAATACATCTCGGGCGGAGCCAGCCGCTACTTCGCATTGGATGAAATGACAGGGGAAGGCGCGGCAGAGAAACCGGTGGTACTCACCCTGCGCGGCGCGGTCGAAAAGAGTTTCCCGTACACAGTCAGGATCGATGGGGGTCCGTTGTCGGGGCTGAACGCTGCCGATCGCCCCTGGCCCTTCAAGCTGCATCTGGAGTTCGCCGGCACAGCCCTCGAGGTGAATGGGGCCATCAAAGACCCGCTCGGTATACCGGCCGTCGACGTAACCTTTGGCCTGGGTACTCAAGATCTCGCAGAGCTGGAGCGCTTACTGCAGACCACGTTCCCGCCGGTTGGCGCAACCGGCTTGAGCGGGCGCGTTGAATGGAAGAACAGCCAGCTGCGCATCTCGAGTCTGAACGGGGTGATGGGTCAGAGCACGCTGCAGGGCGAGCTGGGTCTCGATCTGTCGGCGGCCCAGCCCCGTGTGACGGGGGACCTTGTGCTGCCTGTACTCGATCTCAGACCGTTCCTGATTGGCGGACCTGAGCCCGCGAACCCGTCGCGGCCCACTGATATCGCACAGTCAGCCGCGGAGGCCGAGAAGACCATTGCAGAACTCGAGAAGCAGAGCTACAGCCTCACGGAGCTGCGACTGGTCGACGGAGACTTGACGGTACAGGTCGGCAAGTGGATCGGGGTGCCAGGCGACGTGCGCGACGCGCAGTTGCGTGTGGTCGTCCAGAACGGCCGATTGAATGCGCCGGTGAAGGCTACCGTCGCAGATGTACCTCTGGTCGGCAACATCGGGGTCGATGCTACAGCGGACATACCGGACTTCGTTCTATCGCTCGGCACTGAACACTCGAAGCTGGGCCGTCTGGCCGAGGTGTTCGCCGGTGTGCGCGGCGTGCAGGGTGAGCTGGGCCGGCTCAAAGTGCGCTTGAAGGGGCACGGGGACAATCTGGGCGCCGTCGTGCGCACATTCGACATGCGCGTGGATGCCGCCCAAGCCCGCCTCAGCTACGGCAACGTCGAGGGTGCAACGCCGGTGGAGTTCAGGCTCGACAACTTGGCAGTGGCGATCCCCGCGGGGAAGCGGTTGACCGGTCAGGTGCGCGGCTCGCTCCTGGGCGAACCGTTCTCGGCAAACTTTACCGGCGGCGATCTCCCGACACTCACGGACGAGATCCGCTGGCCCCTTCAGTTCGAAGCAAAAGCCACCGGGGCGGTGTTTCGGTTGGAGGGCATACTGGCTGCGCCGGAAGCAGAGAGCGGCACCGATCTGCGGTTTTCGTTTTCGGCGGCACGAGCCGGAAATGTCGCGCGCTGGCTTGGACTTTCGCCTGATGCAACGGGCGTCGTGGCGATCGAGGGGCACGTGCGCGTCGAGAGCGACGAATGGCGTCTGAATCCATTCAGCGCTCGGTTCGGCAACACGGTCGTCAGCGCCGAGTTAGCGCGCGTCGGCATCGGTCGACAGCCGCTGGTGCAAGCGCGTCTCCTGCTGGAGAACCTGGACGTCGACGAGTTCGAGCGGATGCTGCCGCCGTCGGATCCGCATGCACCGGCAAAATCCATGTTCGACCTGCCCATTCTTCCGCAAGGCATCAGCCTCCTCGATGCGGACCTCGATGTGCAGGTCAAACGCGTGGCTATGCAGCCCGCACCGGTAACCGACGTATCTTTCACAGGCCGCATTCGTGACGGCCGAATGTGGCCGTCTCCCTTCAGCGCCAACCTCGCAGGCACGGTCTTCTCCGGCGCCACGGCGCTCGACCTGCGCGGCCAGGTGCCGGAAGCCTCGGTGTGGGTCGCAGCCGAAAAAGTGGATATCGGCGGGCTGCTGCAGAAGCTCAAAGTCGTGAGCGACCTCGAAGCGCGAGCGGAGCAGCTGCGGGCCGAGCTGATCGGGCGCGGCAGCCGCCTGGGCGAGATGCTCGAGCGCTCATCGCTGCTCGCCGAGCTGGAGTCCGGCCAGATGATCGTGCGCGACCCCAACCGGACGTTGCAACTGCCGATCAAAATTACCAAGGGCACGGCAAAGGCCGCGGCCGGTCAGCCCGTGACGCTCGATCTCGACGGTGCGATCGACGTGACGCCCGTGACCATCCACGTCAAGAGCGGGACTCTTCCCGACTTCCTGAAGACGAGCAGCGATATGCCGTTCTCGGTGACGGCCGAAGCGGCCGGGGCACAACTGACGTTGTTCGGCAAGGTCGCCCTGCCAATCGATCAGCTTGCGATGCGGATGAAGCTTTCCGTGCACGGGGAGCGCCTCGACAGTCTGAACCGGCTCGCGCACGTGGAGCTTCCGCTTTGGGGGCCATGGGAACTGGGAGGCAAGTTCCGAATTGCGAGCAGCGGCTACGAAGTTCCCGATCTCACTCTGCGGATCGGCGACAGCACGCTCAACGGCCGGGGCAGCCTCGGTACGACCGGCGCACGGCCACGATTGGACATGGAGTTGAGCGCGCCGCGCGTGCAGTTGAACGATTTCAGGCTCGAGGGTTGGTCGCTGGTCGACAAAAAAGAAAAGACGCCTGCCAAAACGGTGAGCGTGGAACAGATGCGAGCCCAAGCCAAACAAGCGGCGGCGCAGGGCCAGAAGCTGCTTAGTCCCGAAGTGCTGCGCAGCTTCGATGCTGCCCTCAACGTCGCCGTCGAGGAGGTGCTGTCGGGAGTGGACAAGCTCGGCAGCGGCACGCTCAAGGCGCAGCTCATCGACGGCAAGTTCGTACTCGATCCGGCGAAGGTGAACGTCCCGGGCGGGTCGGCGCGCATCGCGCTCTCCTATCTCCCCACGGAGACTGACGTTGCCGTGCAGGCGAACGTCCAAGTGGACCGATTCGACTACGGCATTCTCGCGCGACGGATCAAGCCCGGCACCGACATGCAGGGGTTGTTCAGTCTGCAGATGAATCTCGAGGCACACCCAAAGACATTGGACGCCCTCATGCAGCACGCGAACGGGCGCATCGATTTCGCGGTATGGCCGCGCGATTTCAAGTCCGGCATCTTCGATCTGTGGGCGGTGAACCTTTTTGTCGCGCTTCTCCCTGCGGTAGATCCTGCGTCCGAGTCCAAGATCAATTGCGCGGTAGGTCGCTTCGACCTGCGCGATGGCAAGCTCACCCAGGACGAAATTCTGATGGACACGAGCCGCATGCGCGTCAATGGCGTAGGCAAGGTTGATTTTGCGACGGAGGAGCTGGCTTTCCGCTTGGCTCCCAAGGCCAAATCGCCGCAGTTCTTTAGCCTGGCCACACCGGTGCAGGTGAGCGGCAAGATCACCGACTTCAAGATCGGCGTGGCCGGGTCCGACGTCCTGGAAACCGTCGGCCGCTTTCTGACATCGGTGTTCGTGGTGCCCATCGAGATGCTGACCCAGAAGGATCTCCCGCGCGATGGCGCGGACGTCTGCGCCAACGCGATGCGGCAAACACGCGGTTGAAGTGTGGGGGGCGTGACCGCGTATACTGACCGCGAGGCATCGACCCATCGCTCGAGGAGCGATCTCATGCGGGGTTTGCAGCTTGGGATTTTCACAGTCGCCGCGCTCGTCTTCTTGCCGGCCGGTGCGGTGCAAGAACAGGAGCTCGGGACCGGGGCGTGCAGAGCAGACGCGGAGAAGCTTTGCAAGGACGTGCAGCCGGGAGATGGGAGGCTCGCAAGGTGCCTGAAACAGCGTGAAGCGAGCGTGTCGCCCGCTTGCAAGGACGCGATGGCTCAGGCGCGCCAGAAGATGCAAGCCCTGCGGGAGGCTTGCCGGGGCGACGCGAAGCAGTACTGCAGGAGTGTCAAGCACGCCCACGGGCGCATGCTCACGTGCCTGAAGCAGAACGAAGCAAAGCTGTCCGAAGGCTGCCGTGCGGCGATGCAGGGTGCTCACGGCGAGGGGACTCAGAAGTGACTTGGCTTCTTGCCTCCCCGGCACCCTGACAGACCGACTTTCTGTGAAGTTATAGCGTCTAGCGCGCTACCGCGTAGCCCCGTGCAGCGCGATACCTTCACTGCCCTCCGCGAGTCGACTACATCCTCGCTCCGGGACGCGTCATCCCTTCTCAATGCACGTCCAGCTTCTCAACCCAGACCAGCTCGCAGGCGCCCGCGCCGGTATCCTCTCGGGTCAGCGAGCTGCGCCAGTGCCACCCGTTCGGACCCCGGACCTCGACCAGGTAACCGGCCAGAGTAACGATCTGCCCGGCGCGAATGTCCAACAGCCGGCGCTCGATGTCCTGGGTTGCTGGGATCATGTGCATGTTGGCGCTATGCGTCTCGATCTCGCGGCGGGGAATCGGGAAGTGCCTTACGTGCCAGAAATAGAACCTTCCGCTTTGACTGATGTCAAAAGCATCCAAGACCGCCTGGTCGGACATCCGACCCCATCCGAGGGCTAGATCGACCGGCGCGAGGTCAGCGCCGTCGTCGAAACGGTAGCGTTCCTTGCTGAGCACGCGGGCTGCGAGGGAGAACGATTGCAGAGGGACAATCTGGTATCCGCGTTTTGTCAGGGGCCGTGGCGTTACGTCGAGCCCCGACTGCACCGGCTCCTCGCTCACCAGCACGCCGGGAGGATGCACGATCGGTCGTGTTTCCCAATAGTCCCAGACACCCCAGGCGAGCGGGAGGATGAGCAGCCAACGCCATGTCATCTGTTTGGTTGTCGCACGCGGTTGATTGCCCAGAGCCGTTGTGCAAATCCAATGCCCGCCGCGAGCGGCCACAGGCGCAACCGACGGTTTCACAGCCGGAGCCTCGGCGCGCCACTTGCTCGGAACGCCGTGCGCGAGGAATCGGCCCGAGCGAATCCTCTCTCCCGGCGCGCAATCGCACATTTGAAACACTGCCGTAGCCGTTCGGTTGCGACGCCCAGCCTCAAGTCAGTTAACATTCAACCGCTGGCAGCCGTTTTGGTCGATACCAGCCTTCAACCGCGGACCCGCCGCGAATCATTAGGGGGAGCGACGCACATGCAAACTCAGACTGCGACTCTGGAACAGCTCTCGGCGAGCTCAATCACTACAACAGTTCTTAAACTCACACCAGTGCTGCTCGCCGGGGGGCGGGCCGTGGCCGGTAGCCCCAAGGCGCATCGCATAGGCTCTCTGTCCGGCGACCCGTCCCTGGCCTCTCCGGCGAGCAGCAAGGGACGCGGCGGCGTGCAGGATCCAGCTCAGTCGGGCGCTGCGGGCGGAGCGACGACTACTTCGCCCGGCGGGAAATCGGGTGCGGAAGCCGCCGCAGGCGGCACCACTGCCCGTAATAGCACGGGCGGTGACAGCGAACTGGCTACCGACCCAGCGAACGCGTCGTCCTCCAGCGACGCAACCAAGGCATCGTCCTCCAGCGATGGTGTTGACGGCGTCGGGCCAAACGCTGGCGATAGCGCGGGGGGCGATCAGGCCGCAGCGATGACGGGCGGCGGGGCAGCTTCGCCGAGTCGACCCGGCACCGCGGCGGGCCGTGCTGGTGCCGCTACCGCAGGTGCGGGCGGGCGGGGCGCCCCTGGGAGCCCCGCCGGTGGCAACGAGGCTTCGTCTCTCAGCCCGGATCGCGCTAGCGCCAGTCAACAAGGCGCTGGAGCAGGTGATGCGTCCGATGGCGACAACGGGGCAGCCGACCTTTCCAGTTGCCGGTCTGTGGCAGCCCTGGAGGCTAGCGCTGCCGGAGCCGCGGGAGCCAGGACAAGCGTTCCGGCGCGACGGCAGGGAGCGGGAAAGGCGTCAGGATCAGGTGACGACGGCAGCGGGACGGGCGGTGTCGCGGCCGCCGGCGTAGAGGGCGGCTCTCGCATTGGGGCGATCGATGTACCCAGCGGCAAGGTCAAGGTGGACGAAGAGTATCGCCCCCAGACTCTCGGTGGTGTGCTCCCGCTCGTGCTCGGTGTGAACGAGGAGGGTCGCTTCGACTTCGACCAGTACTCGCTGCGTCCCGAAGTGAAGCGAATCCTGGACGAACTGGCGGAGAAGTTGAAGACGGCCGAGTACGATCGTCTGGACATCATTGGGTATACCGATCGCATCGGTACCACCGACTACAACCGCCGCCTGTCGGAGCTGCGTGCCTATGCCGTGGCGCAATACCTGGTGGGCAGAGGCGTTCCGGAAAACAAGATTCGCTACGAAGGCCGCGGCGACAAAGATCCGCTCACCCCGGCGGGAAACTGCCGTGGATTGGCGCGCGAGGAGCTCATCACGTGTCTGCAAAACGACCGGCGTGTCGAGATCGAAGCCTCGATCCACCGCAAGCACGCCACTGTCATTCAGTGAATGCGGAAGATGTGAAGGAAATGGCGCTGCGGGTCTGCTGTTGAGCGAAGGGTGCATCTAAGCTAAGGGCGTGCCTGTCGACGCCGCGTCCTTAGCGCCTGATGCGCAGAGCCTCAGTTCTTACGCCAGTTTGGTCGTGCCGTAGTCGCTGAGATGGCCGACCCCAGACACGTGGCTCGTGTGAAGCGGGGTGTGGCCGCCTGGAATGCCTGGCGCCGGCGATACCCGAAGCTGACACCCGATCTGAGCCGAGCGCTCCTGATTGACCTGGACCTACGCGGGATCAATCTCGCCGGGGCCCACCTGGTCCGCACCAACCTGCGGCAGACAATCCTCAGCCGTGCCAATCTCGCACACGCGAACCTCGAGCACGCGGATTTGCGGGCGGTGAGCCTGCGCCGTGCCAAGCTGGATCACGCAAACTTGACCGGTGCCGTCCTGCGCCACGCCTCGCTGGCTGAGGTGAGCATAGAGGGCGCGATTCTGACCGGCTGCGAAATCTATGGCATCGCCGCTTGGAATCTCAGAGGCACGCCCAAGGATCAGACCAACCTGACTATTCGCGCGACGCAGGAGGAGCCCGCCGTAAGCGTGGACGATCTCGAAGTAGCCCAGTTCGTTTACTTGCTGCTGCACAACGAAAAGATCCGCAGCGTGATCGACACCGTGGGGCGGAAAGCGGTGCTCATCCTGGGTCGCTTCACAGCCGAACGCAAGGCGGTGCTGAATGCGCTGCGTGACGCGTTGCGCGTGTACGGTTATGTGCCGATGCTGTTCGACTTCGACGAGCCTGGCAGCCGCGATCTCACCGAGACCATCGTGGCGCTCGCGCATATGTCGCGCTTCATCGTCGCCGACCTGACCGATCCCAGAAGCGTGCCGCAGGAACTGACGGCGATCATCCCCGATCTCCCCTCGGTGCCCGTGGTTCCGATCGTGCTCGCTGCACAAAAGGAATACGCCATGTTCGAGCACTGGACGCGCTACCCTTGGGTGCTGCCGATCCTGCGCTATAGGGACAGCGCCGATCTGCTCCAGAGGCTGCAGACATCAGCAATCGCGAAGGCTGAGCGCAAAGCCCAGCGCCAGACCGGTGTGCCGCCAGCGCGCCGGAAGGGCCGCAGAAGCTAGCGCAGGGTGAGGTTGAAGCGAGCCAGCGCCTCGGCGCCGGGACAGAGTTCCGGCTCGGCCAGGCTGTTGAAAGGCGCGTTTACGGTGTTGAGGTGAGCATGTAGATCTTCGGGCTCCGGGGCGACATACAGCAGGCCCGTGACGACTTCGCCCTTCGTTTCGTGCTGCTGCACGAAGCTCATCGCCGAGATGCGGTCGCTCGGGTCGTAGTCGGCAGCAAGCTTGCGCAGCCGCAGCAACGAGCCGTCGTGTTGCACGACTTCCTCAACCGTCCCGGGCGTGTACTCCGCGGTGATCGGTTGGCGCGGCATCATCACGTCCAGCTGGTTGACCGCCTCGTTGTGCTCGCGCACGTAGTCGTAGCTCTTGGTCGAGCCGTCATGGTTATTGAAAGCGACGCACGGAGAGATGACGTCTATGAACGCGGCGCCAGGATGCAGGATGGCGGCCTTGATGAGCGGTGTCAGTTGCTCCTTGTCGCCAGAGAAGCTGCGCGCTACGAAGGTAGCACCAAGCTGCAGCGCCAGCATGACCAGATCGATCGGCGCATCGAAATTTACCGTGCCCTTCTTGCTCTTCGAACCTTTGTCGGCGGTGGCCGAGAACTGGCCCTTCGTCAGGCCGTAGACGCCATTGTTCTCGACGATATAGACCATGTTCACGCCGCGCCTCAGCGAATGGGCAAACTGGCCAAGTCCGATAGACGCGGAGTCGCCGTCACCCGATACGCCGAGATAGATCAGCTCGCGGTTGGCGAGGTTGGCGCCGGTAAGCACGGACGGCATCCGTCCGTGCACGCTGTTGAAGCCGTGCGAGCTGCCCAGGAAATAGGTCGGCGTCTTGGACGAGCAGCCGATGCCCGACAGCTTGGCAATACGGTGCGGAGGCAGACCCAGCTCGAAGCAGGCCTGGATCAAGGAAGCGCTGATGGAATCGTGTCCGCAGCCAGCGCACAGGGTGGAGACCGCACCTTCATAGTCGCGGCGAGTGAAGCCCAAGGCATTGCGCTCCAGGGCCGGGTGGTGAAGTTGGGGTTTCGCGAGATAGGTCATGTCCGTCTCGAGTCTGCTTACTGCGCGATTCTACGCAGCGGGGTCACCTTCAGCACCGCGACTTTCTCGGCGATCTCGCCGATGATAAAACGCGCGGTGATCGGCGTGCCGTCGTAGTGCAGCACGGACACGAGGCGGGAGGGGTCGACGGCGCCCTCGTTGACCAGCAGCATGCGCAGCTGAGCGTCGCGGTTTTGCTCCACCACGAACACCTGTTCGTGGTCGGCAATGAAGTCGTAGATCTCGTCCTGAAACGGAAATGCCCGCACGCGCAGCGCGTCGAGCTGCACCCCGCCGCGCTCCAAAGCGTCCAGCGCCTCGTGCATGGCGGGGCTGGGCGATCCGAAATAGATCATGCCGAGGCGCGTGGGGCGCCGCGCAGGCCGCAGAGTGGGCTTTTGCACCCGCTCCCTCGCCGCTCTGAACTTGCGCACCGAGGCCCGCCCGTTATTCCCCTAGTCGGGGCCCGCCTCCGCTCAGAGCGGACAGCGGTCTCTGCTGGTGCGGCGCGGCAAAATGGCGCCGCG
>JACXTT010006504.1_pt1 | contig 16649 bp, 13 predicted proteins | sample 9270951 | NCBI WGS metagenome assembly JACXTT01 (sample SAMN15532306, study PRJNA645909) | rock metagenome | isolation source: weathered quartz diorite | place: Puerto Rico | collected 2017-06-21 | reverse complement strand
TTGATCCCCGAGGTGCCCGTCGGTTTGCGGCTTTCAGGCGGCCTCGATTCAAGTATTATCGGCGCGCTCGCCGCGCGCTACTCCAACATCACCACGATCAGCATGGGTTTCGCCGACTCCGACATCGACGAGCGCCCACATGCCCGGCTGGTCGCAAATCACATTAAGTCCGATCACCGCGAGATCACCATTCATCCGCATGAGGTGAGCGACAGCATCGAAGAGGTGGCGTGGTATTTTGACGATCTATTCGCCGACTGGGGGACCTTCTCGACGCGACTGATGTACAAGAAGTGTCGTGAGCTTGGCGTCAAGGTTGTTCTGGTCGGTGAAGGCTCGGACGAGCTCTTCGCAGGCTACCCGATCTTTGAAGCCGCGCGCGAGTCGCGGGAGCCGATAATTTGGCGGCTTTTTCAACTTTATCGCCGGTACGCCGGCAGGCGGTACGGCACTCAATTCTTACCATTTGCGAAGATAATGAAGAGGTACTTGCGGCGATCCGATCGCAACATGTTCCAAGCGGTTCGGTTATTCGAGTCACAGAATCAGTTGCCAAACAACTACGTTATGAAGGTGGACAAAGCGAGCATGTCGGTGAGCGTGGAAGCGCGCGCACCATACTTAGATCGACGAGTCGCCGAGCTCGCGTACAGTGTGCCAGAAGATCAGTTGCTCGCGCGCGGGACCAATAAGCTACTGTTACGCAGAATGGCCGAGCGATTCGAGTTGCTCCCGAAGGAGATCACCAGGCGCGAGAAATTCGGTGCGTCGATCGCGGCATCGTGGATGGATGAGTCTCAGAAGTTTCGCGAATACGCGCGGCAGGTGATCCTCGATCGCAACGGCTGGGTTGATGAGTTGGGCCTTCGGTCTGCGATGACAGATTACTTTGGCGGCACAAGGCAGGGATACGCGTTCCCACACGCGATCAGCATCTTCAGCAACCTTGCATGGCGTTTGTTGTTGCTGAACCTGTGGACAAGAAAGTACTCGATGAATTGACTCGTAAAGAGGTACTGTGCGAATAAGCCCGATTGTTCACTGCTTGACTGCCTCGATTGCAATCACATTTCTCATTGCGGTTATGGTCAGTTTGTCTCCAATAAGATGGGACATCAAGGCCTTCGGCCCGGTGTTACCTCAAGTGGAGGCGCCCGGTCTTGAAGCGAATAGCAACGTTCTCTTCGTTAGTGCCGACAACGAGTGGGAGAATGGTCACTTCGCTCAATATGGATTGGACATGGTTACTTTTCCAAAGGGAAAGTTTCAATGGATGATCTTCAAAGAGGGCGATCGCGGCGTGTACACTTGGCCTACGAATTGGATGATCGATCAAGCCGGACGGCTCTATCGTTCCGGGTCGGATCAAGTTTGGCCTTCAACTGCGGACGCGCCAGATGATTTGAAACAGTTCATAAAGTTTGGACAGGTGGTCGTTCGCACAACGAACACCAAAGTGAAGTTGTTGGAACGCTGGCCCGAATTGACAGAGGCAATGATATTGACAATGAAAGCGGGCACTAGTCGCTTTATCGAGATTCCACGAGTACGCATAACGCTGGCGCAGTGCCTGAGGCTGTTTTTGCTAGTCTTTATTTTCGTTGTGCCTATGGTTTTTGGCGGATGGATCGTGAAAGAAGACCATTACGAAGTCCGGAAGTTGTTGAACGCCGCCCTCGTCTTTCCAGGTGTGCTTGTGCTTCACACGGCGCTGGTGTATCTGCTCGGAAACATCACATCCAGCGGGATCTCAACTGCTCTGCTTGTCGAGCTTATTTCGGCGATAGGTCTTCTCGGTTTCATGTGTAGGGGATTCTCGAACAACTCCGGAGTCCGAGAACTGAAACCGGAAGACGGCAACCGAAGACCACTCCATCGGTGGTTACTGGCTGCAGCGGCACTAATCTTTGTCTCATCAAGCATGCTGAGACTCGATTTTGACGGCGACATGTTGACTCAGTACCTGCCAGTGGCGCGGTACCACTATTTGGAGGGCAGACACGACCCCAGGGCCTTGATTTCTCGGTACGGCGTGATGACGCAGGCTACTTATCCTCCGGGATTTCCGATCTCGATCTCCAGCCTGATGTGGGTCAGCGAGGTCAATAAAGACGCGGTTGGATTCAATTACCCGACAAACTTGATGGTGTTTCTTTATAGACTCTTGTTAACTGCTTTGCATCTATCGTTTCTAGTTGCCCTTGGCGCTCTGCTCAATTGCCTCGGGAACGGAAAACACGGCTTTAACTGGTTGTTGCCGCTAGTAGCGATATCCTTCTTATTGCCGCTGTTTCTCGGACAACCGGGCGCTGCCGAGGTCTACTTGATTCCCTTGGTAGGATTCTCAATTGTGGCCGTGTATGCCGGCGCGCAGCTGAATCAATCGGCTTATATTCACCTGGGTCTTTTCATTGGGGCGGCTATGGTGTTCGTAAAAAAAGAGGGAATTCTGATCTTTTGCTTGATCGTGTTGACTTGGTATGTTGCGGCCAAGTTTCGATCAGGTCGTTTCTCCCTTCGAGAGACCGCGGGTCACCTTGCAACCGCGATTATCGGATTGAGTCCCTTCTTGATCTGGCGCCTCAAGCTTGGTGAAATTGCTAGAAGCGAATACTTCTTTTACCAACGACCCAGCCTCTCGCGATTGATGGCGAATTGGGCCTTGCTTGGAAAGATAGTTGAAAAGGCAACAAAGATCCTGCTCGCTAACAACTATTGGGTGATTCTGTTTCTGCTGTTACCGCTCATTATTGTCTACAGTTGTTCCTCGCGATGGTTGTGGAAGGACCAAGTCATCCCGCTTGGAATCGCGCTATATGCGACCGCGATGACGTGCGTATTTGTGTTCTCGCAACATCCCGGCGGGCCAATTGAGCAAATGGACGTGTCATACGATCGACTGATGGCTACACCGGTGCTTGCGGCAATACTATACGGCGCAAAGTCTCTTTTTGAATCCAAGCTGATGCGGCCCGGTACTCTGAATCTCTGAAGGCGCTCGTAAATAATAGTTCTTTAGTTGCCTATTTCATCATTCCTGATTGAGGATGTTCTGAGTGAACGTAAGCGGGAGTGCAAAAGTCAATGTTGGCATTCTCGGCGCGGGAAGCGTCGTTAAGGACTTTCACCTTCCGGTTCTATGCAGCATGCCCGAAGTAGAGGTCACATGGCTTTGCGACAAAGTTGAAAGTCAGGCGCGAAATCTCTCCAGCACCCTCGCGCCTTCTTCTCTAGTTTTCACGCGGATCGAAGACTGTCCCGATGTGGACATCGTGTTAGTTGCAATTCCAGTTGGCCTCCGGCGTGAGCCGTTGCGGCACATTTTCGCCCGCGGATGGCACACCCTTTGTGAAAAACCCTTTGCAGTCTCGCTTAAGGAACACGACGCCATACTGAGTGGAGCCGCGGAAAGCGGGGTTCAGATTGGTGTGGGACTGATGCGGCGCTACTACCGTGGAAACCTGCTGGCTCAGCAGTTGATCAAATCAGGTATCTTCGGGGAGATAACCGAGGTGTGGGCGAGCCAGGGTGCTCGATTGACGAGAACCGGCCGGCGAGATTGGTATCAAGGTGACGCCACGGCAGCCGGCGGAGGAATATTGATGGAGACCGGCTCACACTTGGTTGATCAAGTCTTCACCGTACTCGACGTGAATGACTTCACGCTTCACGATTGCGACCAACGTATGACCGACGGGCTCGATCTTGAGACGAAAGCCGTGGGAAATATCACCACCGCCGGTCAGTCGGAGATTCGGTTTAATCTTGCACTGAGTAATGTGAGAGATTTGTACAACGGCGTAGTGATCCGTTTTTCCAACTCCCTGTTAAAGCTCAGCATATTTCCAGTCAACCCGGTGCTCTGCACGCTCGACAATCAGCTGCTCGCGAATTTGGAGAGCGAGGGTGGGGCGCAACGCGTTTACCAGGCCTTCTATCTGGAGTGGAAAGATTTCATTCGGCAGTGTCAAGGCTCGGATGGTTACAGATCTGCCATCAACGCAGGATCGGTTCGCCAAAGCACGGCTTTTATTGATCGCTGCTATCAGATCGCTCGCCCATCAGGCGAGGCAGTGGCCGGTCAGGTTGTAGCGGCACTATGAAGACAATTGCGGTGCTGGGCGCTAACGGACAGATTGCTAATACGCTGCTCAGGCAACTCGTCCGGGAATCTGATTTCAAGCCGGTGGCCGTGTGTCGCAATCAGATCGGCGCGGCCGTCATCGGCGACGTTGCCTGTGACGTAAGGGTCGGCTCGGTTGCCGATACGGGAGTTGCAAGCAAACTGCTCGGCGACTGCGACGCAGTCGTTAATTGCATCTGGCCCAACCTCCCCTCAAAGGAAATGCGACCCGAGAATGAAGCCATCATCAGTAACCTCGCAAAGCTCGGGAACTTAAGCCGACTTATCCACCTTAGCAGTGTTGGCGTCTACGGCTGCATTTACAGCGGCAGCACATTTGAGAAACCGCGACCGGACACGAGCTACGGAAGAGAAAAGTTAGCGTTGGAGAAGCATATCACCAGGTTGTTTTCGGGCTCGTCGGTCGATTACTTCATCCTCAGGCTGGGACATGTCTACGGTCCCCATCAGTGGTTGTCGAGAGACGTGATTGATTTAGCGAAAAGCAACGGCTTCAACCTTCCCTTTGACGGAGACTTGCCGTCCAACGCAATCCATGTCGAAGAACTTTCGAGCTCGCTCAGTTGGCTCGCGGCGGCGGACGTCGCTTCCGGAGTTCATAATCTCGCCGCGGTCCCGCAGCAGACTTGGCGGCAGGTTTTTGATTGGCACGCGAAGATTTGTGGCCTTCCACCAGTCGCTGCGCTGTCCGACGAGGACTCAAGGGCATTGCGGGAGAACTACATAAAGATCAGTCAGAGATCAATCATAACGAGCTGTACCGCGCAGACACTGGATTGGCTGCGATCACTCCCTGTTCAGCAATTGTTCGGCTCGGGGGAACTGCGCAATCTGGGCAGCGCGGTATTGGGCCGTATGCCGCTGTCCGTAAGGAATCGTGTTAAGTCTGCGAATGCGCTTCGCGAGGTTCGTCGGGATATCGACGCTTTGGAGACCTCGACGATCGAACCGGCTGCGTGGATTTACTCCGATGCGATGCCCGGCCGATATCTTGCGCCCCCATCTGCAACTCTTACCGGAGAATCGAGCCGGAGAGAGGCTGAGATACTTGAGTGGTATCGCGCGAGATCAGGGCCCCAATGGTCGCTTGCAGCTTCCGCCGAAGCGCAGCCAGCACCCAATAGCGCGAGCCTCGCAAGCGCGTGATGAGGAAGACCCCAGCAACGGACAAATAACAAGGAGCAAACGGTAAGCTGGCGTCGGACTACCGCGCTTAGGCTTGGCGTTGCTGTTGGCCGCGAGAGAGTTTACCGCAGTGGATTACAAGCTCTGTTCGTAACGTGGGGAAGTAAACCGGGTTTCTGCCAAATGGTGGTTTGTGTTATCAGGTTGCGGCTTTGGTGTACTACCTGCCAATTGAAAGGGACGCCCCATTGTTCCAGCGGCAGCCAATCGGTGTTATCAACGACTAGGAAACCGGAAGGTCTTAGCTTCTCAAGAACGGCTTTAATACAAGCCTCTCGATAATGACCATCAACGACAACCAGGTCGAGCGACGCGTCTTCAAAGGAGTCGGCTATCCTCACATAAGAAGTTCGCATTCGGTCAACGAACGGAATGACAATATCTTGCGAGTGATGAAGCGGGTGAAAGAGATAACTTACGTTGGTTATTCTCGCTTCGTTGATCTGTTGACTGATTCGGTTATACCAGGATTCGGCGTGCTCCACGCTAGTCAGGTGCTTCGAACGTTTAGCAAACCATAGTGTGCTTCTCCCACTTCCCCATTCGAGGACTACCTGACTACGGTTGAGATAAGACTCGCAAAATGCGACAGCGCCGGGCGCGATCCAGGGCTCGTCAGGATGGCGAAACTCGTATATCGCGAGCCCGACCCGACGGACGGCATAAGATGGGTTTGCCCACGCTCGTAAATTCATACGACAGTAGCGCACGTTATCACGACCACACGCGCCGCAGCAACAACGGCGGCGTAAACGCCAGCGAAACTTAGCGAGAAATCTAACGATCAGCAACGCACCTTAAGGGACGTTATCCTGACTTCCGTATGCTGACTTGCTTTTTCTGATGGTTGAAGGCCTGGTTACCACAATTATCCCGGTTTATAACCGCGCGGCGATGCTTCGTGAAGCGGTTGATAGCGTTATCGCACAGAGTTATCGGCCAATCGAGATCATCATCGTGGATGATGGTTCGACGGACGACACAGCACAAGCGGCGGAAGAACTTGCACAGATGCATCCGCAGGAGATCCGGGTAATTCATCAGAGAAACACCGGGGTGGGCCTCGCGCGAGAAGCGGGACGGCAGGCAGCTTACGGTGAATTCATTCAACACCTCGACAGCGATGACTTACTGCTGCCTGACAAGTTCGAGAAGCAGGTTGAGGGATTTCGCAGCCATCCGGAGTGCGGTGTCTCGTACGGTAAGACTCGCTACCGGCACGCGGACGGGCGCGTCGAGACTCAACCCTGGAAGGGTTCCGGTACGCGGGTAGAAACGATGTTTCCGTCGTTCCTTGTAACCCGCTGGTGGGACACTCCGAACCCGCTCTACCGTGCGAAGCTCTGTGAGCAAGCTGGACCCTGGACGGATCTGAGACTCGACGAGGACTGGGAGTACGATTGCCGCATCGCGTCATTGGGGGTTCGGCTTCACTACTGTGAAGCGTTTGTTGTTGAAGTGCGAGACCACAATGATCACCGGTTGTGCAAAGGGGCAGCATTAGACCCTGCGCGTGCTCGTGAGCGCGCTCGAGCCCACAAGCTAATGCTCTATCACGCTTGGAGGGCCGGTATTACAGAAGGCTCTTCAGAAATGCGCCATTTCGCGCGCCTGCTGTTTCTGCTTTCTCGGCAATGTGGTGCAGCGGGACTGGCGCAAGAGTCAATGGACTTATTCGGATTGGCGAGAGAAGCTTCCGGAGAGGTTCGCGGCAGGGGATGGGACTTCAAGCTGTACGCTTTCCTGGCGTCAATCGCCGGCTGGACGCGCCTAGGAAAGATGGCTTGCTACTCGGATACGCTAAGAAATGAACGATAGCCCGGATGTGTCAGTCGTAATGGGCGTCTACAACGGCGCATCACATTTGCGAGAGACTATCGACAGTGTGTTGACCCAGGAAGACGTGTCGCTTGAGTACGTCATAGTGAATGATGGTTCGACCGATGAATCTCCAAAGATCCTCAACGAGTACGCAACCATAGACTCCAGGGTGAGGGTTATTCTCCAGGAGAATCAAGGACTAACGAAGGCGCTTATGAGAGGTTGTGCTGAGTCTCGAGGCAGATACATAGCGCGTCAGGACGTTGGGGACGTATCTCTTCCGCGGCGACTCACATTGCAGACGCAAGCCCTCGATGCAAATGACAAGCTTGCTTTTGTCTCGTGTTGGACCGAGTTTTGCGGACCCGAATGGGAGCATTTGTATTTCATAAAGGGTACCGGGATCGCAAGGGTCCCTATATTAGTTCTTGGCGGGAGCGACAACCCGACTCTAGCTGACGGTCCCTACCATCACGGGTCGGTTATGTTTCGGAAGGAGTCTTACTGCAAGGCCGGAGGCTATCGAAGTGAGTTCTATTTCGCCCAGGACTGGGACTTATGGTATCGATTGGCTGAGTCAGGACAATTTCAAGTGATCGAACAAACGCTCTACCGCGTTCGAATTAGTCCGGGTAGCATCAGCACAGAGAACAAGAAAGCCCAGGATACACTTGGCGAGCTAGCACTCTGCGCGCTTGCACAACGCAAACGCGGTTTTGCAGACCAGGATATTCTTGTGGTCGCTAACGACATACGCCCGGGCAATAACAAAACCACGCCACGTCTGAACAGAGGCCGATCCCTTTATTTCATTGGCGAATGCTTGCGAAAGAACGGCGATCGTCGTTCACTAGGATACTTCAGAAGGGCGATCCAAGAGGAGCCGCTGTTCTTGAAATCCTGGATCAGGATTCTTCAGTGCCTTTTGGAAGCACGTAGGTGACGAACTTGACACAGAGGCGGAATATGATTTTGAATACCCTTACCGCCCTTGGAAAGCGTATCCACAGAACTCTTGGGGTAAAGTATCGCGTCGACTTCGCTCGCCACTACATCTCCGAATTCGGTCTCGTTGGTTCTGTCCGTATGCACCGGTTGTTGAAGACCAAGGACCGCGACGAACAGAATCGAACAGTAGCTATTCCGCAGCTTAAACACCCTATTCAACTGCGCCCCGGTACGGCGGATGCTAGCACCTTAGAGAAGATCTTCGTGTGGAAACAGTATGACATCTCGCTGCCAATGAACACAAAGACGATCCTTGATTGCGGGGCAAACATCGGCCTGGCGGCTATATGGTTTGCACAGGCATGCCCGAAAGCGAAGATATTGGCAATTGAGCCGGAGGGTCAGAACTATTCCTTGCTCGAACAAAACTGTTTGCCATACGCCAACATCCGTACCATACGTGCAGCCATCTGGAATAGAAACTGTGAGCTCTTCCTTTCGAGCCCTGAATCACGTGTCGACTCATATCAGTACAAAGAGGCATCAAATGGCACGTCAAACTCTGTTAGGGGTTACGACTTATCGACCATAATGGCGAACCACAACGTCGACATCATCGATGTCCTCAAAATCGACATAGAAGGCGCCGAAGCGGCTGTCTTCAGTGACAACTATCTGAACTGGCTCGCTAAATCGCGCATGTTGATCATAGAGATTCACGGTAGCGAGGCCCGCGACAGAGTAGAGTCAGCGATAGCAACGATGAAGTGGCGGCATTTCAAGGTTGGTGAGAACGATATTCTGGTCAGAGAAAGCTAGGCAAGCGGTTTGGATACGCAACCTCGACGACGGAAGCTCGTTGTCCTTACACCCATACGAAATGAAGAGTGGATTCTCGAGACTTTCCTTAGGGTCACGAGTCAGTTTGCCGATCTAATAATTATTGCCGATCAAGGCTCAATTGACGGTAGCGTGTCAATCTGCAGCAAGTTCGAAAAGGTCCACCTGGTGCATAACGAAAGTTCACAATACGACGAAGCGAGCCGACAGCGTCTCTTGATTGAAACCGCTCGAGAACTTGTACCTGGCGAGAGAATACTGCTGGCTCTTGACTCCGATGAAATCCTAGCCTCTAACGCATTCGCTACTGATGACTGGCAAGCGATGCTTAACGCAGAACCTGGGACAATATTGATCTTCGAGAAGCCCAATCTCTATCGCAATACAGACTGGTGCATCCGGTACGAGATAGACTTCCCTGGCGGATACGTCGACGATGGGGCGAAGCACATCGGTACGAAGGTACACAGCCTACGAATACCTGTATCTAAAAACGCACCAAGACTCATCTTGGGTGAGATCAAGTTTCTGCATTATGCCCTTCTTCGTCCCAATGGACAGGCCGCTAAGTTACGTATGTATTCGGTTGTGGAAAACGTATCGAAAACAAAGAGCATTTTCCATAGGCGTCGATATTATGATGCGAAGGCGAACTGGGAAAAACAGGGAAAACTAGAAGCCTCAGAACCGGGATGGTTTTCGGGTTGGGAGGAGCTAGGCATAAACGTGAAAACCATCCGCGACCAAGACTACTACTGGCAAGACTACGAGACGTTAAGTTACTTAATGAGATACGGGTCGCTGCGTTTTTGGCTCGATGACATTTGGGAATTCGATTGGCGCAACCTGGCTGAAACTGATCTGGATAAAAGCCGCATTTTTGCTCCGCCAGCGTTTCTTCGTACCTTTTTGAGGCTTTGCTTTCGAGGCTTATTCTCGTTAGCAACGCTACGTAGGAAACTCACCCCTCAAGGTCGGTGACCTCTCAAAAAGACAATACGCATCAGCGAATGACCGTGTAGTTAATACAGCGTTTGCGACGTGCGAGGTAACCATGTGACCGTTGTGCATTTTCTAAAAGCCGCAAGATATCTGCACACGATTCTCCCCTACAGACAGCACCTCTATCAAATCGTGTGTGCCTACAGCACAGTTGAATCTCGAGGCACCATTGATTGTGGCTGGTGACTTGTGTTTGAGACAATTTCCCGATGAGAATTCTTATGATGGCTGACATTCCTCCAGATTTCAACTCGGGCGCGGCGGGAACGGAGCACCAAACGTTACAAGCGTTGAGAGGATTGGGACACGAAGTCGACGTGCTCTGGGGCGACAGCTTCCCGCACAGGATCAGACACTGGAATCTTCATTATTTGTTTGAACTCCCCCCTGCGTATCGAAAGGTTATGCGAAGAGAATTAAGTCGAGAGGAGTACGACGTTGTTCATGTCAATCAGCCATATGGATATCTCGCAGCGAGAGCGCTCCGCCGGTCTCCAATCCATTCGGTGTTTATTCATCGTTCGCACGGTTTCGAATTGCGCGTCGCAGGCGAGTTGCGGCCATGGCGAGAGACATACGAGAAGGATAGACGGCCCATTTTCAAAAAGCTGGCAAGTAAGCTGGTCACTCACGCGGTGTCTCACAGTTGTCGCAGCATCGCCAGGTACGCGGATGGTCACATAGTTAGCGCTTCGCCGTGTCGAAACTTCCTCACTGAACAATTGCAAGTTCCGATCGAGCGAATAGCGGTTATCCCGCAAGCCGCATCCGACTCGTTTCTAGAAGAACCCACCCCCATTATGAAGCCAGATCGACTAAAGCACATTCTCTATGTTGGCCAGTTCGCATTTTTTAAAGCTCCAATGATAGTCGCTGAGGTAATAAATCAGCTATCCGCACGGGAGGGCGAGCTCCGGTTTACGTGGGTCTGTTCAAAAGAGCATCATGCTCAAGTCAAAGAGATGTTAACTGGCGAGGCGCGAGATCGCCTACAGTTGTTGGATTGGATGCCTCAGTACGACCTGATGCGGGTCTATGATTCCCACGGGATCTTCTTATTCCCGTCGTTCGTTGAGGGGTTTGGTAAAGTCTTCCTGGAGGCCATGTCGCGGGGCCTATGCATTGTCGCCGCCGATAACGGCGGGGCGCACGACGTGATCACAAATGAAGTCGATGGAGTCCTTACTCCTACTGGCGATATCAAGGCGATGACCGATACCTGTTTGCGGCTGCTCGACAGCGCGGAAAAGGCCATCAGAATGTCGTCTGCAGCAGCCGTGACGGCGCGGGCCTATACCTGGGACCGGGTTGCGAGAGAGACGGTTGCTTTTTACGAAAATCGAATCGAAGCGAGAGCCGGACGCCCGTCGATATGAAGATGCCACCCGTGAGCGCCGCCCTTCCTACCTATCAACGCGAGCAGGTCCTCATCGAGACCATCAATAGTCTGATCGAGTTGGAGGTTGGTCCAGACGAAATAATTATTGTTGATCAGACACTGCAGCACGAAGCCTCCACACATCGCGAATTGACGCGGCTCGACAGCATTGGGAAAATCCGCTGGATACGGATCCCAAGCCCGTCGATCACTCACGCCATGAATGTAGCATTGGAGCAGGCTCGTAACGATATGGTCCTGTTTCTGGATGACGATATCATCCCAGGAAGCAAACTGATCACCGCCCACTCACTAGCCCACGCGCAAGGAGAATGCAACATAGTTGCCGGACAAGTGCTTCAACCCGGGGAAGAGCCTGCAAGTGATCAGCCAGACCAGGCTGGGTTCAGATTCTGTTCGAGTCAACGGCAGCACATCTCAGCGCTGATGGGTGGGAACTTCTCAATCAAACGCGACGTCGCGCTGAAGCTGGGCGGATTCGATGAGAATTTTGTTCGAGTGGCATACCGCTTTGAAGCCGAGTTTGCCTCGCGAGCCATTGCCGCTGGAGAGAGCATTCTGTTTGAGCCGGAGGCCAGTATCCGACACCTGAAAGCGACTAGCGGCGGAACCCGCGCCTACGGGGAGCATTTAACCACCATCAAACCGAGTCATTCAGTTGGAGAGTATTACTTCCTGCTTCGCTCGAAGAGAATACCGCTACGAGTGTTGAAGATAATGGCGCGCCCTCTTCGAGCGATAAGGACTCGGCATCATCTCTCGCATCCCTGGTGGATACCCGGCACTCTCATCGGAGAAATCTGGGGGTTTTTTTGGGCAGTAATGTTAGCCGTTCGCGGGCCACGCCTGATCGGGAGCAAGCCGCCAGAGGACGAAGTCGAAAGTCGCGAGTCAACGGTCAGAAGGAACCAGAATGACTGATCTCGAAGTCTACACTCTTGTGATCATCAGTATGGCTTTGTCGCTCGCTAATTGGAGAGTCGGGGTGCTCGTTTGTTTAGTCGTCGGTTTCCTTCAAGATCCCTTGCGCAAACTGGTTCCCGGCGAGCCCGTGGTCTTCACTGCTCTCGTTGGCGCTCCGCTCGCGATGACACTGTTGGGCGCACACCTGCGAAGGATTCGCATCAGCTTTCGCCCGCTGCACGCGTGGAACGGAGTGCTTCGAACCCCTCTGCATTTCTTCCTTCTGCTCGTGTTGGTCCAAAGTGGCGCGGCCTTCATAAAGACGGGGAGCCCGATGGTCGCGGGAATCGGAGCGCTTTCATATCTTGCTCCGCTACCGGCGATCCTGCTGGGTTATCAGTTCAGCAGAAGTGAACGCGATATTGTGAAGGTCATCAAGATATATCTGATAGTCGGCATAATCATGGTATCGAGCGTATACATGGCGTATGCAGGTTTAGATTGGCCCATCTTGAAGCAGGTTGGGGAGGGATTGTTTATCTACTCGCTGGAGCGCGGGCGGCTGGATCTATACTCAGGGCTTATGCGCAGCCCTGAGATCGCGGCTTGGCACGCGGCGGCGGCAGCGTGCCTCATACTGCTCGCGTCAGTAGCGATTCGGCGTAACGCGATCCTGAAGTGCGCTGGCGGCGCGCTGGTGGCAATTCTACTCGGTGCAGTTCTGCTGACGGGTCGGCGAAAGTTTCTCGTCGAGATCGTCCTCTTTGTCTCAATCTACTCGCTGTTGTTGATCTGGTTTCGAGAGACCGCGATTAAATCAGCGGTATTGTCAAAATCCGCGCTGTTGCTTGCGTGCGGCCTAGTGCTGGGGTCGGCCGTTTACATGTTCGTGGCGAATGATCAAACCGCCACTGAGATTCGTCCGTATTACGAGCGCGGTTTGAGCGTGAAAGGCGACGTGACCGAGCGCGTGTCGGTGATGACCATTGAGTCTTTCCAGTATGTCATCGCACAAAACGGAATACTTGGCTCGGGAGCTGGGACCGGAAGCCAGGGTGTTCAGCACTTTGGCGCACAGAGCACCGGTGCAGCCGCGGAAGGTGGGCTCGCAAAAGTGCTCGCCGAACTTGGCATCCCGGGGTTCGTATTGATGCTATGGCTTATAATTAGTATGGGTCGGTACATTTGGTCGATTCTTCAGTTCACCACACATGCGCCAAACATGGATCCGTCGCTCGTGAAGCTTGTTATAGGATTGGTGGCTCTCCTGATCACAAACGCATTTGTGTATACCATCGCTCACCAGGTTTTCGGTGATCCGTTCGTGCTGATAATTCTGGGATTGTTCCTGGGCTTTGTGATGGCGATACCGAAGATCCGGGCACGGAAGACCGTCGATCGTCGGGCGCCGGGTGACCGAAGGCAGGAAACCCAGGAGGAGCAAGACGGGCGATTTGTGATCGGGCGGCGCGAGAATGACGACGGAAGAAGACCGACGACCGACGACAGGCGGCCAAGAACCGAAAATCCGTCACCCGTGTTCTCTCACCTCGTCACCCGTTCATAACCAATGAAAGTCGCGGTTGTTTCGACTCATCCAATTCAATATCACTCGCCCTGGTTTCAGAAGCTCGCTAAACAGGTAGACTTGAAGGTTTACTACGCTGTCTTGCCAGACCAGCAGCAACAGGGGGTAGGGTTTGGCGAGGCCTTTGCCTGGGATATCCCTCTACTTGAGGGCTATGACTGGCAGTTGATTCCTAACGCGAGGAAGTCGCCGAGCCTCCAAGGCTTCTTTCGAAGCAGCACACCGGCGATCTATTCGACGCTGGCCGACGCAAAGCCCGACGCTCTGATCATCACCGGATGGCAGTCGCTGCCTTTGCTGCAAGCGCTGTGGGCCGCTATGCGGCTCGGAATTCCGCGCATTGTGCGAGGGGATTCTAACCCCCTACGTCCAAGGACCGGGTCCATCCGAGCGTTGCACCGTCTGCTCCTGTCGCGTTTTGATGCCTTCCTGGCAACCGGCAAACTGAATCGGGAATTCTATCTTAATTATGGCATTTCCGAGGACCGCGTTTTTCATTCTCCCCATTTCGTGGATAACGATCGCTTCGCGGAGCAAGTCAGCAAGGTCTCGACCGAACGTGAATCGTTGCGCGCTGGTTGGAACATAGTTAAGGGACAGACGTGCTTTCTCTTTGCCGGAAAGCTGGAGCCCAAAAAACGAGTTATGGACCTACTGCAGGCAATTGACGTCGCGCGGCAGAAATGCCCTTCAATTCACCTACTGGTAACAGGCGCCGGCGGGTTGAGGAAGGAGGCTCAAGGGTTTGCGCAGATCCGCAATCTCCCGGTCACATTCACCGGTTTTTTGAACCAATCACAGATCACTCGCGCCTATGCGGCGGCCGACTGTTTGGTGTTGCCTTCGGATGTTGGTGAGACGTGGGGGTTAGTGGTAAATGAAGCGATGGTTTGCGGGCTGCCCGCGATTGTGAGTGACAAGGTCGGCTGCGGTCCTGACCTCGTTGAAGAGGGCCTCACCGGCGGCGTGTACCCTTGTGGGGATATTGCTGCGCTTGCGTCAAAGCTCGAGACGTTCGCGTCCGATCCAGCGGAGCTTGTAGGCATGGGGGCGCAGGCAAGGCAGAGAATTAACCTTTATTCAGTCAAACAGGCCGTTGAAGGAACGATGCGTGCGATCGAATTCGTCACGAGTCGGCAACGCCAGGAAGACGTCACACCGAATGTTCTAACGGAGAATCCATGGAATTGATCCGATTTTATCGCGGTGTCGGTATCCGGAGGGATGCGCTGCGCACCTCACTAATTGAGCTATCGATCGGAACAACATAACTATCAATCATAAAGAGTCGAATGAAAGTACTCCACGTTATTCCGTCGCTTTCTCTGAAGGACGGCGGACCCAGTTTCGCCATGCCCTTGATCGCTAGCGGACTTCAGCGCGGTGGGATTGAGGTTGATGTCGCAACTACTGTTGAGGCTGAACAAGCCGCGCTCTTGAATGGCGACCTCGACGCACCGGCTACGCGAGATGGAGTGCGCTACTTCCAATTTCCCCGGCAGTCTGAATTCTACAAAGTGTCGCTCCCTTTATCGAGGTGGCTATCGGCTCACATTCAGGATTATGACCTCTTTCACATCCACGCGCTGTTTTCATATGCGAGCCGTCGTGCTGCAAGTTTGGCGATTAAGAACGATGTGCCTTACATTGTCAGGCCGCTTGGCGTTTTGAATCGCTGGGGCATGCAAAATCGCCGAAGGTGGCTAAAGCGACTCTCCTTTAGTCTCATCGAGCGACGAATAATACGTGAGGCCGCCGCGATTCATTACACCAGCGAACAGGAGAGGCTCGAAGCAGAGGAGGCAGGCGCAAGGAATGAATCGGCGGTGATTCCGCTGGGAATCGAACCGTCGGAGTTTCGCTCGCTGGCGGGACCCGAGCGATTCTACGAAAGGTTCCCGGACACGCGCGGCCGCGACATCATCTTATTTCTTTCGCGGCTTGACCCGAAGAAGGGTTTGGATCTGTTGTTGCGAGCGTTCGTGGAGCTATGCGAACGGCGAAAGACGGCCGACGAAAGACGGCGGATGACCGCCGCCCGGCGACCGACGACCGATGTCGCGCAACGGCCATTGCTCGTGATTGCCGGCGATGGCGATAGTCCGTTTGTGGACGGATTGCGAGGACTTGCAGATGAGTTGGGGATCGAGAGCGCGATTCTATGGACCGGATTCCTCGGTGGAGAAGACAAGTTGTCCGCGATGGCCGCGGCATCGCTGTTTGTCCTGCCCTCCTACTCGGAGAATTTCGGTATAGCGCTAGTCGAAGCAATGGCTGCGGGTCTTGCTTGCGTGACGTCGGACCAGGTTGGAATCGCCGCAGACATACAGGAATACGAGGCTGGATTAGTGGTGCCGGGCGAGGAAGCGCCCTTAGCGTCAGCAATGCAACGACTGATCGACGATCCTGGCTTGCGAAGTGGGCTCGCCGCGAATGCTCGGCGACTAGTCGACGATCGTTTCTCCCTTGAGGCAATGACTACTTCGCTCGTGAAGCTGTACGATCGGGTTCTGGCTCATGAACCCACGGAAGCGGACGCGCGCCGATCGCCCCAATCGACGCGAAGCTCGCCCGCCCGAAAGCTAAAGCAAAATGAACACAGAATAGGCGCCCCACCGATTGACGGGAATGCCAATGTCGATTGAGTCTAACCAACCGAGGAAGGCGCTCATTTGTGGGGTATCGGGTCAGGATGGGTCATACCTCGCTCGGTTACTGCTGCGGAAAGGCTATGAGGTGTTCGGGGCTTCGCGTGACGCGCAAGTGGCCTCCTTTAGTAACCTCAGTCGTTTGGGCATTCGGGATAGTGTCACGCTCGA